>TARA_R100000697_G_scaffold51452_1_pt1 | contig 125779 bp, 149 predicted proteins | sample TARA_R100000697 | Tara Oceans TARA_R100000697 (sample SAMEA2622788) | marine metagenome | biome: marine biome (ENVO:00000447); feature: surface water layer (ENVO:00002042); material: "saline water (ENVO:00002010), including plankton (ENVO:xxxxxxxx)" | depth 5 m
CCCTATTTCACCAAAAAAGCAAAAAAAAGTCAAAATAGTTGTAAGTGCTTACTGCGCAAAGAGTTACGTCGACGCGGGCCGACCCCACAGCATCTAAGTCGTTTGCAGCTAGGGGTTTATATAAAATGAGCACATTGCTTCATCGTAGCGAAAAAACCTGAGGTGGTCAAAAAAAAGCAAGCGTCGCTAGAAACGAAACGACAACTTTTATTTAAGAAAATGAGGATAGAAGTAATGATACACAAAACCTTTTATTGGTTTCATACCTATTCTTTCTCTTATTTTATTCTCAAGAATCGTCAGAGGACACCTACCACTGGCAGACAGTGTTCTCCCAACCATTGTACATATTGGTACCCAGATGTACCACGCAGTTTCAAATGGCGCTATAAAGAAAGCCGCCATGTTTAGAAATATTATAATAGAGTGAGCCAGCACAACAAACATTAATAGTGATTTAAGAATCTTCATGCCCCTTAACACCTTCTGCTAGCTCCTTTAATTTCTCAATAATCCTTTCTCTCAATTCATCAGAAATAGTCTCATCGCAGGCAGCATCCGCACAGAGCTTATTTATCTTATCAGCCCACCTATCTTTTTGCTTTTTCTTGTCAGACATTTCCTTGGCAAGCTCTTTTTTAATTTGGGTCAACCTATCGTTATAATCGTCTAACATAGGGAGATATTTCTCTTCTACAACTTTTTTCACTGAACAAGACTCTATGCAGTCACAGATACTTAGAACGGCATACCTTAAGTTATGATATTTTGCTGAAATCTCTTCAGGAGACATTATATTATTCCAATGTCCCTATCTAATTATCCTATAAAGTTGCTATAACCATCTCTACGTCTACCGCAGAACTCTCATTATTACGAATTAGAAGATTTGCCAAATCCACATAAGATGTAAGCGCAGAAGACGAGGCCGCGCCATTTATATTATGGTCAAATAATATGTGGCTTGAACCAGGGCCAAGCCTTACACCAGCCGCTACAGAGGCGCCTGCGTGCGTTAAAACAAGATTTGCCGCATCGTCTAGATTAGTTACCCTTATATATTTCGTGTCATCCAAATCAAACTTATCGTTCGTTGTCGAGCTTGCAAACTCTGCCAATGTATGAGTAGACGTTGCGTTTAGGGTAAATATTCTTTTCGACACATTCCCTATGCTATCAATTGTTTTCACCACCGTAGAGTTATAAGCATTTCCACCAAGAGTTATAGCCTCAGCTATAGTGATGGTCAAGGTTGAAGGTGTGATTGTTGATGCCATTTTAACCCCCCTGGTTTCTATTAAACAAAATTACCATTTCAGCCCGACCGTTAATTAAAACCCATTGAATATTAATAGGCCGTCTATAAAAATTATTTATATTTCCATTTCTTACTATTCTTTGTCTTCTCTGATATACCTTTTCTGACTTGTATGGATTTGTTCTCCTGTCTTGTGCCGTTGCGCAAGAACAAGCCATGGCAATTAAAAAGATTATTATTATTTTTACCAAGCCTTGCACGACCAATATCTCGCTTTCCATTTAGGGCCTGGATTATCACAGTTATGCCTTGCCCGAAAGTTTCTTCTTCTCTCAGGATTACTCTTTTTGATTTTCATATTAGGGTCGCCAAAATTAACCTTGACTACATTCCCTTTTTCGTTCTTTACATAGACAGAACGCTTTTTAGGTCCACCAGGAGTTAGAAAGGGCTTATTCAACTTCACAGTCCTGCCCTTGTATTTAGCCGCATCAGCTATTTCAAATCCAAGTTGATACCTAATAAATGACGCATCAGCCTTTGAGCTTTTCTTTGGATGGCCCTTTGGAAGCAAATCATTGTCTTGCTTATAGTTAGGATTAGACGGGCGACCATTTCTTAAAAGATAAAGAAACGCTTTTACTCTAGCCATAGCCCATCCATCTCTACTCATTTTAGGTGCATGGCTGGTTGAGAACGCCCCTGCCCCTCTTCTGTATACGGCTTTTAAAGCCCCCATACTTGCCTTAGAGCCCTTGCCCTTTTTATTGTGCTCCGTCATCATCTTTCTTAATCGCTCGGTTGTATTTTTACCGAACTTAATAGACTTATTAGGCTTTGATGCGCTTTTTGGTTTGTTCTTTTTAGAGCCCTTTTTTCTTTCAGACGGCTTGGCTGGTGTTTTTCTTGGGTCGTTCTTTTTAGGCTTTCCGTACTGTAAAGCGTCAGCCTTGTCTATTTCTGGGTGAAAGTTTAACTTTATTATCTTTGCGTCTTCAGCTACAGACTTTCCGTCTATAATTACTTCAATCGGGTAAGGCTCTAGCTTATCATACCAATAAGCAATCTCATAGCTACTATCTTCGTTTATTGCTACCAGTAATCCCCTAAGATACTTTTCTACGTCTTGTTTTATAACGTAATCTTCCCCAGGCTTTACAAGCAAGTCAACAGAATCAGCCTTGGCTCTATCCCAAGCGTCTTTTTTAGGCCTGTCTTTGTCTCCCTTTTTTGCTGGCTTATAATTCTTTCCCTCTCGCTCTTTCTTTTTTCGAATGTTTTCCCAAAGGCTGGCGAAATCAATTTCCTCAACATCTTCTCCAAAATCCTCATAGTCCTCTTCATTAGGAACTACAAAGTTAGATTCGGTAAGCTCTTCGACCTCTCCACATCCACATTCTGCGTCTGACAAATATTCAGCGTAAACAAGCTCTTCTTGAACCATTTGTCCAAGATTTGACTTATTTGCTTCAGACCTAGACTGAGAGGTACATACAGCCACTCGCTGCTTTTGGTCGGGATATTCTTCCTTCATGACATTTGAGGCCATGCATCTGCCCATGAACTCACGGGCCTGTTCGTTTTTTTCTCTTTTTGGTAGTGGCATGATATCTCCTTATACACCAAAATCGTCTAAAGAACGCCTAGAATGGGCTCTTGCTATGCCCTCCCTATGCAGCATTCTCTGCTTACTTATTATATCTATATCATCTATATCGCACATAATCACCCCATCTTTTTCTTCGTGTCTCAGCCCTATTAGCCTTTCACAAGCGCTCCAAGGCTGCGACCAACCAACGATATAGTTCATTTTGTGGTCTCTAGTTTTATGAGATGATTCATGCTTTATGTGTTCTATTTTAACCGAGGAAATTCTTGGTTTAAAGCCAGCTTGCCCCAATCTATATTTAAAGTCAACGTCATCATATCCATACCCTATCATATCCTCATGATATCCATTGACTTTCCAAAAAATTTCTTTTGATATATATAAGAAATATACACCATGAGCGCTGGGAGAATCCCAATTAGTACCCTCATAAAAAAATGTATCTGGTGGCTCTAGAGAACATATCTCCTCAGAGGAGACTATAATTTCGTCAGCGTTCATTATTAGATAATAATCACACGAGGCAAATCTCGCCGCTGTGTTATAAGCCTGACTGAAAGTCCAGTACCGGGTATGATGCTTATTTACCTGGACTATTTTTAATTTCTTATTTTTTTCAAGCTTTTCAGATATGGGGATATCGCTTCCCCAATCAACTATGACTACTTCATCAACGCAATCACAATCGAGCCAACTTTTATACGACCGTAATAGATGCTCGGTACGGTTTTTAACCGCACACAATAGGCTAATCCCCATTATTCATAAACCCATAAACTGCCGCTCTATATTCTTTGTACTGAATTTTTACACCATAAAACCCTCTTCTATGTGCAGCACAGTAAGGGTCATGATAAACATTTCCGTAATAGGCATTTTTTTGCGCCGCTCTTTTATAATATGTAGATTCGTTTCTCTGCTTGTAGTACTTATTTGCAGAAGTATCTTTCGGCCAAGGAACGTTCTTTTTTGCTGGATTTCCACCAGTTATTACATTAGGTCTTGGTCTGTTTTCAGCAAACACTAAAGTTGGATTTAAATACGAATTAGCTACAAAGATAATAAAAACAAAATATTTAATACCCACCACCATATCTTCCTCCATTAACATAGTTATTTACAGATTGCATATGCATCATCAGCATTCCATTATAAGCTGGGTTATAACCACCAGAGCGCCTTGCCGCATACCAGCCAGTAGATTTTCTATAAGCCATTATTCGACGCCTTTCCTGCGCCCTTTCCATAGACCTATATACCATCATCTCTTTAGCCCAAAGTTTTCTTTTAGCCTCAGAAAGCTCCCAGGGAGTAGCATCTCTTCTACCATACTTTACATTCTTAGACAAATATCTTTCCCAAGGCTGACCATAGTATGGCCTCGCCTCATTTGCTAAAAAACCACCAACTGGTCCATCTTCGGCTATTCTACCTTGTGCTCTGTTTTGTACCACCCATTCCTGCCGCTCCTCATCCCACACATGCTCTTCATCTTGCCAATTCTGACCAAATACACTAAAGCATAACATGGATATAAGACTAAATACAATTACCTCTAGGATGAACCTCCACATTCCTCAGCCTCGCTTTCTTTGAGAGAACAAACCCCTCTACCAGGGTTCTTTTTTATTCCCATCTTTTGTCTCTGCTTTCTCCAAGCATTAACAGTAATGATTCTACCACAAACCTTACTTAATTCTATCGCTCCGACTTCATCTGTCAACTTACCAGCGGAATCTCTAATAAATTGCTTTTCCGCTTCACTCCATACCTGATTCATAATTTTCCTCATTTTATTGACTTTTTTGCATTTTTAGGGTATAATATAATGTCCACTTTTATTTAGGAGGCCCAAAATGCCCGAAGAAAAACTTACCCCTTCAATATTATACACTACAGAAGCTGAAGAAAGCAAGAAAAAAACTGAAGAGGAGCTTAATACGCCTGACCCAGACAAGGAAGACGGGGAAAATATAATTAAGGCAAACGCTATATCACCGGATAAATAATGGAATTACCAGAAGGACTGACTGAACAAGAGGTTTTAGATATAATAGATAAAACCGTTGCGTATTTATCTCCAAGTTTTAAATTTGGATACTTTGATATTGAAGATATGAAGCAAGAGGGTGTCATATTCTGTATAGAAGCACTACCCTCTTTTAATTTTAAAAAATCATGCCAGGACAATATAGGGGATGCGCTACTAACTTTTCTTAAAACTCATGTAAGATGGCGTTTTTTGAACATGAGAAGAAAAAGCCTAAGTAGAGTTGAGCCCCCTGTGTGCGATTGTGAGCTTTGCAAGAATGATTCTCCTAACCGACTAGACTGCAAAAAGTATGAAAAATGGATTAAAAGAAATCTAGCCAAAAGGAGCTTGATGGAGCCCTTTGATGTAGAGGAGGTATACAATCAAAGCGTTTCATTTACGCCAGATGTAGAGCAGAAAGTTTTTAGCGACAATATCATAAATCTACTCAATGAACATATCCCCGTTAGTCTTAGAGCTGATTATAGGAAATTTGTTGACGGCGCAAGCATACCAAAGAGCCGAAGAGAAAACTTAATACACGAAATAAAGATAATCATAAAAAAGCATTGGGGCTCTAACTAATGAAATCAGGAAGGCTCAGCAAAAATGAAAAGTCTTTTATAGACTCTAATTTAGAAAACATGACAGACGAGGAAATGGCCAAGAAGCTTGGCAGGAGCGTTGAAGCTGTTTCTCAGAGAAGGTCTGTAGCCCCTCAAGAAAATGCTAACGATGAGCTTCAGTCTTACATTTCCCAACTTCATTCAAAACATTTTTGGGTCACTATTAAAAAGAGCTTGCTTAATGAAGAACTAGAGACTTTTGAAAACAGTTGGGCTTCTCTCTATTCCCAATTTTTTCATCAGGGTGTTACTGCGACTGACGAGATAATGATGAAGGATGTTATAATTGAGGATATATTGCTTCATCGAGCCCTTGAACAAAAGAAAAATATACTAGAAGAAATAAAAGACTACGAAAATCAACTGGCGGAAGAGAGAAAAAAAGATATCGAGGAGCGAGATTCTGATTTTATGACGAACGCCCTTCGTACCATAGTTCAACTGAGAGGCACCTCAGAAGCCTATACCAAAGAGATAAACGAAATTAAGAAAACTAAAGACGGAAAATTCAAGGATTTAAAAGCAACAAGAAACGAGAGACTAAAAACTGTTGAGGAGTCAGGCAAGGATATATTTGCCCTCATTAAGTTACTTGATGAACAAAAGTTACGAGAAACAGAAGGAAGGATGACAGGTCTAGTTTACGAAGCAGCTAAAACCAAAGAGGGACAGATGCGGCAAGAAATGGTTTTTGCTGATGGAGAGGTTGACAGGGCTTGGCTCACGCCAGAAGCAGAACTTGAAGAAGAGCAAAAGGAATAAAAATGAAAGCAATTATTTTTGGTGTTACAGGACAAGACGGTTCATATCTATCCGAACTTTTACTCTCAAAAGGGTATAAGGTTTTAGGAGTAATTCGTCGAGCCAGCATAGACAACACGGGCAGGCTAAAGTGCTTGAAGGAAAACAAAAATTTTAGTCTAACGGAAGGCGATGTTACTGATTTTATCAGCGTGTCTTCAATTATTAATGACTTCCAACCAGATGAAGTTTACAATCTTGCCGCACAGTCTCATGTAGCCACATCTTTTAATGAGCCCTTACATACATGGAGGGTTGATGCTGAGGGTCCGCTTAATATACTTGAATCGGTTAGAAGGCACGCATTTAATGCTAAATTTTATCAAGCGAGCACATCAGAAATGTTTGGAAAGTCTGTAGACCAAGACGGGTATCAAAGAGAAACCACCCCATTTGAGCCGCAGTCACCATACGCAATAGCAAAACTAGCATCGCACCATAAGGTTAGAATTTACAGAGAGGCTTACGGAATGTATGCTTGTAGCGGTATATTGTTTAATCATGAAAGCGAAAGAAGGGGTGAGAAGTTTGTAAGCAGGAAAATAACTAAGTGGGTCGCTGAATTTAGAAACTGGATGACTGGCGAAAACAAACCGTTTGACGCAGCTTCTGACCCAGACAATATACTTTCCGTAATGAACCCAGAGGAAAGTTTTCCAAAACTGCGATTGGGAAACTTGGATGCGGCCAGAGATTGGGGATATGCCCCTGATTATGTCAAGGCAATGTGGATGATGTTACAACAAGAACAAGCAGAGGATTATGTCATAGCTACCGGTACAAGCAGAACCGTTAGGGATTTTGTTAGAATGGCTTTTGATTTCATAGGCATAAAAGAATGGGAAAATTTAGTTGTTATTGACCCAGAATTTTATCGTCCAGCCGAAGTTGAATTTTTGCACGGAGATTATAATAAGGCCAAGTCTGAAATAGGATGGTCTCCAGAAACTTCGTTTAATGAAATGGTAAAGAGAATGGTAGAGCACGACATAAGCGAATCATGTCAAAAGAAAAATACGACCCTTATCTAGTATATAGAGACACTAGAGAAAAAGACGGTTGGGAGTTTGCGCACTCTGGTTATTGCGCCGGAACAGAGGAGCACACTATAAAAACCGGAGACTATACTTTGTATGGATATGAAAATCACATATGCATAGAAAGAAAAGGAAATGTATCAGAGCTAGCAACAAATATAACCCAACCAAGATTCGAAAGGGAGCTTGAAAGAATGATAGAGTTCCCGTGGAGATACGTTTTATTAGAATTCGAAATGAAGGATGTTGTTGAATTTCCAAAGGGAAGTAAAATACCGGCCTACAAAAGAAAATACATGAAAGTTAGAGGCCCCTTCTTTTTAAAAAGAATACTAGAGCTACAAAAGAAATACGACGTACCATTTATTTTTTGTGGCAAATATGCAAAAGAAGTTTGTTCTAGTATATTCAAGAGATTTATGGAGTCTCAGCATAAATATGAAAATAAGAGATAAAAACCGCACAGAGATATTACTAAAACACGCCCATTTAAATATAGGCGATGTAGATAAGATACATATAGAAAACAAGCTATTACTTCCAGAAAGGCAGTATGATAATACTGTTTTAGAATTTTTGGATTACATGAGTAAGCCAGAAAACTTTTGGTTTACTTGTAAGTATTTATTAAACGTTGACCTCTTACCTTTTCAGCTTTCTATATTACAAGAGCTTTGGACTAGAAAATTTCCAATGTTAATTGCAACTCGCGGAGCTGGCAAAACATGGATTTTGGCTCTGTATTCTTTACTTAGAGCTTTTTTTATGCAGGGCTGTAAGGTTATCGTAATAGGTGCGGCGTTCAGACAATCTAAGTTATTGTTTGAGTACATGGAAACTTTTTATAAAAACTCTCCTATATTCAGAAATATAGTAGGCGCCGGTAAAGGGCAAGGCCCAAAAAGAGATATAGATAGATGCACTTTTTATGTTGGCCAGAGCGAAATAATCGCTATACCTCTTGGAGATGGTTCTAAAATTCGTGGTTTACGCGCGAACTATATTATAGCCGATGAGTTTGCCTCGATACCCCAAGAAATATTTGAAGTTGTTATTAAGGGTTTTGGAGCTGTTTCCGCCAACCCTGCGGATAAAGTAAAAGAATATGCTCAAATACAAAAGCTTAAAGAGCTTGGCATGTATGAAGAAGCAGACGAGATAGAAGGGGAGCTTGGTTTTGGAAACCAAACTATCATAGCTGGAACAGCTTACTACGCATTTAATCATTTTTACGAATATTTTGTAAGACAAAGAGAAATAGTGCGTAGTAAAGGAGACGAGAGATATTTAGAAGAGCACGTATTCAAGGGTAAAATACCAGAAGGTTTTGATTGGACTCACTATTCTGTTATGAGATTACCAGAGGGCGTTTTGCCAGAAGGCTTTATGGATAAATCACAGCTAGCTCAAGCAAAGGCTATGCTTCACAGCTCAAGATATGACATGGAGTACGAGGCGTGCTTTGCAAAAGACTCTGAAGGATTTTTTCGAAGAAGCTTAATTGAAAGATGTTCAACAAATAATCCTGTCGCCACTAAGGACGGAAGCGAAGTTTCTTTTGACGCGATGCTTTGTGGAAATCCAAATAAAAAATATATTTACGGTATAGACCCAGCGTCAGAAAACGACAATTTTTCAATTGTAATTCTTGAACAAAATGAGAGCCATAGAAGAATTGTTTATGTATGGACTTGCAGCAGGCAGGTAATGAGGGAAAGAATTAAAACAAAAAAAGAATCTCAGCTAGAGAGCTTCTACAATTATTGCGCAAGAAAAATACTAGATTTAACAAAAATATTTCCAACAAAAAATATAGCCATAGATGCTCAAGGAGGCGGGATAGCAATAATGGAGGCCCTTCACGACAAGAGCTTATTAAAAGAAGGAGAGCATCCATTGTGGCCATATATCAAAGAGGACGATAACAAAGACCCTTTTTACTGGGAGTCAAATAATAAACCCACAGACGGCGAAGCTGGTTTGCACATATTGCACATGATTCAATTTGCAAAATCTGAGTTTACATTTAAAGCAAACCATAATCTAAGAAAAGACCTTGAGACACAAAGCTTGTTGTTTCCTAAATTTGATACTATCCTGCTATCGGAAGCTATCACAGACGATAAAATATCGAACAGACATTATGATACCTTAGAAGATTGCGTTATGGAAATAGAGTCTCTTAAAGACGAGCTTGCAACTATCGAGCATGGTCAGACCTCTACCGGAAGAGACAGATGGGACACCCCGCAAACAATTGAAGCGGGAGGAAAAAGGTCTAGAATGAGAAAAGATAGATATTCTTCTTTATTAATGGCGAATGAAGTGGGTCATGTCTTAGAAAATCAATTATCTGGACAAGAGCATAATTTTGTCGGGGGCTACGCAAAGCAAGGTAAAGACCCAACAGGCAGCCAATTATACACCGGCCCAGAGCATTTAGTCAAAAAAATGACAGGCATATACGGTATTGGTGTGCAACGTAAATAGTGGTGTATGATATACAGTAGTATTACCAATCAAATGCAATACAAATACATGGAACATAAAAATGGCCCAAAGAAAAGACCCAATTAAGACTAATCTTCTTTCTAGTTCTAATTCCTCAAATACTGCAGCTTTTATAACTTTTGACCCAGAAAAGCCAGATGAGGCGGCTAACGCAATACAGAACTCTAAGGCATTAAATCAATACCAAGCCGTCGCTTTTCGTAGCAGCAGGGATAGATTTGAAGACGTAAGCACAAACATATCTATTAGGAATGAGTTTACTAGAAATGACTATGAGGCTTACAGAGCTGGCGAGGCAATTCCTACAAAGTCTAAGGCGATTATGTCCGCTTGTGATAGGTCATATAAAAAGGTCGGTATAGTTAGAAATGTAATTGACTTGATGTCTGATTTTGGTTCACAGGGCGTTCGTCTTGTTCACGAAAATAAAAGAATACAGAAATTTTCTGAAAAGTGGTTTACGCATAAAGTTGATGGAGAGCAGGTCACTGAAAGATTCCTAAATTATCTATACAGAATTGGGACAGTTGTTGCGCAAAGACAGATGTGCAAAATTTCATTAACTGATGAGAGAAAAATGGCTATGGCCAGTGAAACCGTTTACTTAGAGCCCACGCATACGCCAAAAAAATCTCCAATTCCAAGAAAAAGAGTTATACCCTGCGGATATTCTTTTTTGAATCCGATGACGCTTGAAATAGCCGGTGGTGAACTAGCTCAATTTGCTGGCGAACAGAAATTTGGCTTGAAAATAACAGGCAGTTTAAGAACAAAAATTAACTCCCCTAAAAATGAATTAGAGAAGGCTTTAGTTGAAAAAATACCTGAAGAGCTTTTAAAAGCCGTAAGGAGTGGGGCAAAGATTCTTCCTTTAGATAACTCCAAAATAACTCATTCAACCTACAAGAAAGATGACTGGGACTTATGGGCCTCTCCCATGCTGGAGTGTATATTAGATGACCTGATGGTTTTAGAAAAAATGAAGCTAGCAGATTTAGCTGCGTTAGATGGAGCTATATCTCAAATTAGAGTGTGGAGATTGGGCGACTTAGATAAAGGCATTTTACCAACAGACGCAGCCATACAAAAACTAGCGGACATACTTCTCAGCAACCCAGGAGGAGGTGCTTTTGACTTGATATGGGGACCAGAACTTTCTTTTGAAGAAGTGACTACATCTGTTCATAATTTTCTTGGCTCAACCAAATACGAACCTATATTAGATAGTATTTTTAGTGGACTAGGTGTTCCCCCAACGCTGACGGGTTCTTCAAGAGTTGGAGGCGCAAGCAATAATTTTATATCACTACAAACATTAGTTCAAAGACTTCAGTACGGAAGGCAGCAGGCGACTAAATTTTGGCAGGCAGAACTTGAAATACTTAGGCAAGCAATGGGTTGGAACAAGGCTCCGTCTGTAGTTTTTGACAACATGATTTTAAAGGATGAGTCCGCTGAAAAAGCATTGTTAATACAATTATTAGACAGAAATCTAGTCAGTGAAGAGCTTGTTGTTGAAATGTTTGGGGCTGTGCCAGAAATAGAAAAGTCTAGAAAGAAGAGGGAAAGCAGAGAAAGAATTTCAGGAAAAAGAGAGGCAAAAACAGGGCCTTATGACAAAGACAAAATTCACGACTTAATAAAAATAGCTCTTTCAAAAGGAATAATAAGCCCTGAAGAGGCTGGTGTTGAATTAGAGCAAGACTCGAACAAGAAAGAAAATCCGCAAAACTCAGACCCAGACACTTTGTCAATTCCTAATAATGACACAAAAACAGGGAGGCCCGGAGAAGGCAGACCTATAAACTCAAAAGACGCTCCGGGAATAAACAGAGACAGACAATTCAATCTTAGGTCTTCAGAGCAAATAGCGTCGGACATTGGGTCGTTTTTAAACGGAATGTCTTGGGCAAAATCTGCTCAATCTGAAATTTCATCCATAATACTTCCAGGTATATTAAAGCACTATGACAAGAAAAACATGAGGGGGTTATCTGCAAAGCAATGCGTAGATGTAGAACAGACAAAGTTCAGAATACTAGCGAATTTACCGCAGAAAACACCCATCACCGAGTCTTTAATTTCTAGCATATTGTCGAAGCACCCCACATTGCCAAATATGTTTTCACACTGCTATAGCGCTCTACTTTCCTCTCATATAAAAAACGTAAATAGGCAGCCCACTATAGAAGAAATTAGAAATATACAGGCGGCTACATACTGCATATGCGCAAAATAAATAACTAATTAGCATCATTTAAAAATAATGGTGTATATTTATTTGACCAAACCAGGAGAGATATTTTCAATATGTACAGGGATATCCCAATATATAAAGCAGAGGCTGAAGCTGGGTTGTCTGAGGCTATAAGAGCCAAAGAGAACTGCGCTATAGCTGCATATTGCCCCATCTTATTAGATGAAAATGTTCTCTCTTCAGTTAAAGAAGTTGTTAAGGCAAAAAAAACCAAGCCTATAGAACAGTCAATTGCTTCTGATAAAGAGCAGTTTGATTTGCATTATATTTATTCTATATTATCGACTACAGGCTGGAATAAAAACGACGATGTTTTTGACCGTCAAGAAATGTGGTCAGCTAGAAATACGCCAGAAGACAAACCATTTAATAAAGGTCATGACCCGAATAATATTATTGGGCATATAACAGGCAACGCTATAGTTGATGAAAATTATGAGCTAGTTAAAAATGACTCCGATGTTGATTCGCTACCCGAAAAATTTCATATACTTACAAGCGCTGTTATATATAAACACATATCAAGTCGTGATGAAAAGTTGACTTTTCAGACTAAAGAACTTTTGCAAGAAATTTCTGAGGGCAAATGGTATGTTTCAATGGAGGCTTTATTTTCTAACTTTGACTACGCCGTTGTTTCTCCGAAAGGGGTTGAAAGCATTGTTTCCAGAAATGAAGACACTGCTTTTCTCAGCAAACACCTTCGTTCTTATGGTGGTGCTGGAGAATATGAGGGCAATAAAGTTGGGCGCTTGATGCGCAATATGACCTTCAGCGGAAAAGGCTTGGTTAAAAATCCAGGTAACCCCGAATCAATTATTTTTAAAGAACAAGACAGTGTGATTTTTACAGGGCTTGCCGACGCAAGACCAAAAATCAATTTACTAGTAACTAGTAGTAATAAAGGAGAAAGCTCAATGTCAGATAACAATGAGCAAGTCCGCTCTTTACAGGCTCAGGTGGAAACTCTTGAGGCTAGACTCAGAGAATTGGACGAAGAGAAAGTTCAAGCTCAAATTTCTGCGTTCGAGAAAGCTTGCGCTGACAAAGACGCGGAGATTGCAGAGCTTGGTTCTAAACTTGAAGCGGCTAATGAAGTTTTAGAAGCTTCCAAGAAAAGTTTTGCTGAGCTTGATGCCGTTAAGGCCGAAAGTGAAATCAAAATCACTGAATTAACTGAAAAGCTTAATTCTATCGAAGCTGAAAATCTCAAGACTAGTCGTGTTAGCGCCCTTGTAGATAAGGGCATTGACAAGGAAGAGTCTGAGGAATTAGTTGAAACTTTTGCCGGGATTACCGACGAACAGTTTGAAACTCTTGTTCTGAAACTTACTGAAGCTCCTCACAAGCCTATGCATGACGACGATGAGGAAAAGAAGAAGAAGAAAGACGAGAAGACCGAAGCCCCTCATTATCCTTTTCACAAAGACAAGGACGATGAGAAGAAAAAGGCTAAAAGCATGATGAAAAAGAAATATGCTGAAAAAGCCGAAGAGCATGATGCAGAAGACGCCGCAGAAGCCGCTGATGAAGCAGCAGACGCAGAAATTTTGCACGATGCTGAAGCAGAGGATGCTGCAGCTTTGGCTGTAAGCAGCGAAGATGAGTCTGGCGAGGTTATTGCCAGCCTCAATCAGTATTTTACTGAAGTTTTAGGTGGCAATAATAACGAAAAAGAGTCGTAAAGGAGAAATAAACTATGGCACTTAAAGGCGACCGATACGAGTTCGAAACCACTATCGACTTCTTCATGAATGAAGTGGCCGAAAGAGGTGGTGTCGTTACTCTCAGCACGGCGGGCTCTGGTGCTGCACTTGACCAGTCAGCAGCGTTAGTTACATACGCAGCAGCTCAGTCCGGGCAAGTTCCCATTGGTATCTTGCTTAACGATATGGTCAACATTGACCAAACTCGTCAGCACATCAATTTCCACAAGAATGAGATGCAAAAAGGCGGCAAAGTAACCCTTCTTAAGAAGGGGACCGTTGTTACTAACCGGATTGACCCAGGCATCACGCCCACAAAGGGACAGATTGCTTTTGTTGGTCCTAGCGGATTTATCACTAATACCAACAGTGGTCCATTGATTAATCGTAAGAATTATGCAGGTGGATTGGCAATTGGTCAGTTTGATAGCCTCAAAGACGAAGACGGTTATGCGAAAATTTCTGTAAATCTGCCACAAGCAGATGCAAACACTTACCCAAATAGATAGGAGAACTAAAATGAATAAAAATGTTATTAGCGCTCCTACGCCAGAAATGACCGACCTTCTGAAAAGAAGCGGTTCCGCTAATCGAGCTGAGTCGCTCGAGGCTTCGCATCAGCTTGCTGTTGCGCTTCAAGAGCCGCTACGTCAAGGCGTTATGAGCGGAGATATCACAGCAGGTATCTACGAGACTATTTCTTTGGCTCCCGGAGCTAGCCCAGAATTTCCCTTGGATTTCTTGGCACCCGGAACTGAAAAAGATTTTGTTGCATATAGTATTCCAAATCACGGTCGTATTCCCGAGCGTTATGTGGAAGGCGATTATGTCATGGTTCCAACATTCGAGATTGCCTCTAGCATTGACTGGACACTCAGATATGCCAGAGACGCTCGCTGGGACATCGTGGGCAGAGCCTTGCAGGTTCTTCAGTCTAGCTTTGTCAAGAAGACAAACGATGACGCTTGGCACACGATTTTGGCCGCTGGCGTTGACCGAAATATTTTGGTTTATGATGCTGATGCAGCAGCAGGTCAATTCACTAAGCGACTTGTTTCGCTTCTGAAGACTGTTATGCGACGTAATGGTGGTGGTAATTCCAGCAGCATTAATCGTGGCAAACTTACCGACTTGTATGTTTCGCCAGAGGCTATCGAGGATATTCGCAACTGGGGCGTTGACCAAGTTGACGATGTTACCCGTAGAGAGATTTATACGTCAGAGGACGGCTCTGCCGCCATCACGCGTATCTTCTCGGTGAATATTCAGGATATTGACGAGCTTGGCGTTGGCCAGGAGTATCAAAACTTCTTCAAGAGCGAGCTTAGCGGAAGTCTTCAGGCTTCTGATGTTGAGCTTGTTGTTGGCCTTGACCTCAGCACGAATGATTCTTTCGTTCGACCGGTGAGAGAAAACGTCCAGGTATTTGAAGATGAAAATCTTCACCGTCAGCGTAGAGCTGGTTTTTATGGCTTTGCTGAGCACGGCTTTGCTGTGCTTGATAACCGTCGCGTTATCGTTGGCTCGCTGTAAACCCTAGCTTTTTAGCTAAAAACAAAAGGGCTGGCTCCATTTTGGGGCCAGCTTTTTTTATGTCAATTTGGTGTATAATATAGCAGAACAGCGACTTATTGCCAAAAACAGGAGTTTTAAGATGTCTTATACATATGCTGGAAAATCGTATAGCGACTCCGTTGCCAAATGGAAGCCCGAAATGACATCCTTGCTAAGATACGTTATTAATGACGTAGACGAAACAAGAAGAGAATTTACCGACGAAAGACTTTGCAGCCTGTTAGTTACCTCGGCTCAATTAACAAAAGGAGTTGTTGATTTTCCAAAAGATTACGTTGTAGACATTGCAAACAGCGGAATATCTCCTGACCCCACTGTAGGAGAGAGAGATAATGGCTTTATAAATCTAGTCCTGCTTAAAGCGTCTTGTCTTTTAGCTGGGGGAGAGTATAGAGCCGCTACAAATCAAGGTATAGTTATCAAAGATGGGCCTTCATCTATTGACCCAAGAGGTATGGTTGCGGCTAAAAGAGAGATGATGAAGGAAGCTTGTGATAAATATGAACAAGCTGAGTTAGAGTTTAGGCTAGGAAATAGTAATGCGGGCGAAGCTATTATTGGCCCTCACAGAAACGCTGTGTACGGCGATACATCAAGCACGCGAAGCTATAGATAGACATTAACGGAGAAATATTATGCCGATAAAAAAAATAAAAACAAGCGATGGATACAACAATAATGACGGTGTTGTTTCAGTAAACAAGCTTGGAGATACACAAAGAATTGATGTAAATGTTACATCGACTATTACTGAACTTGATTTCGCGGTCAGGGCCTCCGGAGATTATCAGTCTAGATTTGACGATTACGGGCTTAGAAGAAATACTGTCGAGATTGGCGATTGGAATATGGACAGCACTGGATTTGTTAAAGTAAATCACGAGCTTGAATATTCTGACACTTGGAAGGGCACGAGAAACACTGCGTTTACAATTAGGAATGATGCGGACACAGTGTATTTTGGAGACAATCACTCAAAAAGCGGGACGCACATGACAGCAGTTGATGTTGCTGTTTCTGGAATTACAAATAAAAAAGTTGTGCTTATCAGAAAAACGGGCGGAAGTTTTGATTCTACTGACTTTGATTCAACTAGTTACAATAGAGGTTGGGTAACCATTTGGTACGAATAAATGTTAGAAGCCTTAATTAGAACAAAAAATTCGAGAGCGTATGACAAGAGGCCGGGAGATGTCATATGTATTAAATTAGAGGGTTTTGCTGACTGGGGCTCCATGGAGACAAGAGTTCATCAGGTGGTCCCTTGGATTGACGATGAATTAGAATTACAACTCAGGGAAGAAATAAAAAAAACAGGTACCGTCGATGCACGTATAACTCCATATAAGCAAGTCGAAACGGTAGATTTTGTAAACTATCGAGGAGATTTGATTTGCTCAAAAGAGGTAACCAAAACTAGGTCATACAAATATTTTAACATTGAGTCAATAGAAGACCCAACCTTAAAAAAAGACGTTATAAGAGATGACTGTTACGTTGAGCCTTATTTTTTTAGAGAAATAGATATTCAAAAATATATTTCACAAAAAACAGAGGAAGAAATTATTATAGAATTTGAATATAATAAAAATCAAATAAAAAATAGTCTTTTGGAGGTTTAAAACAATGTCAGAAATAGCATTGACAGGAGCTGATGTAGTCACAGAAGTTATTTCAGCGAATAGGAGAATTCAAGCGGGAATGAAAATGAGTAATGGCGGGATTTATTTTGACGGTAGAAGAGGAGAAGATTTGCCAGAGGCTCAAAATGCCATAGACGAACTTGACAACAGATTTATAGAAAACAACGGAGACAGATACAGTGCCTAATGAAATAGAACTTATGGTTTCTGTTAGGCGTCAAGGGGAAAAAGGCGTCAAAAGAAGGGGAGATGTAATTACTTGCAGGGCTGCTGGAGGTAGGTGGGGAAGTCAAGAATTGAAAGTTCATCAAGTGGTGACTTGGCCCGGAAACAACGCTTCTGAACTAGAGCTTCAGTCTGCCGCCCTTGCTCTTGCTATACTTAATAAGAAAAAAGAATGGGGTGAACCTAATCCAACCGTCGATTTTCCTTTTTGTGAGATTGTAACAGAACCAATTGAAGATGATAATGGAGCGCAAATCGTTGGGCCAGATGGAGAGCCAGTATTTCAAACAGTAATGACAAACAGAAGTGTCCTTCATTTTGATTTTGACAATTTGCCTCATAGCGAAACAGACGATGTTTTTGACCCAGAAGTAGAGGCTAATTTTCTAGCCGCAGATGATTTAGTTGTTTATATTGAAGAGAGGGGCATAGATAAGAGAGAGCCACATGAGAGAGGAATAAAGGAGCACAGGGATATACTTACCCCTAACCCTATTTTGCATGCAGCTACAGCACTTAGAAGAGACCAAACCACAGACATACAAGAATTTCTTTCAAGAAAAGTTGAACCATTAGATAGCTGGAGTACATAAAATGGCGACAGTAGTAAATAAAAAAACCCTTGAGGTTATTGAGAGTGTAAATACTCCAGAATATAGCCTTGATGAATGGCTTATAAATCCTAATATTCCTGACTCTCCTAAACGACACTGGAAAGTATATGGGAATTCAATTATTTTAAAAAGCGCCTCTGAAAGAGCATCTGCCGACGCTGAGTGGCTATCTCAGGTTAAGTCTGATAAAAAAGACCAATTTAAGGAAGACCTTGGCGAAGCTATTAGAAGCAAGTACACGGATGACGAGAAGCTCAGTCTTCTGCTCATCCTTCAATTGGCAATCGCGGCCGGAAATACGGCAAGAGTGACTTATGTCTCTCAGCTCGCCGGTTGGATTGACCAAGGGCAAGACTTGCTTTATGCTGCTCAAGACAATGTTGATGCTGCCACCACTGAAGACGAGGTTTCTGCAATGGAGCTAAATCTTGATGCGTGGCTAGCCGCTGACCCACAAGTAGTAATTCGAACAGCAAAGGGGATTGAATAATGGCTAGAAACTTTACATTAAATTTCCCATCTACTGCGCTTGGACCAGCAGCATCCACTACGGGTCCAACTTATGTTAATCATGGCATCAGCCCTTTTTCAAGAGTTGGTCTGGCTTTTGATGATTCTGTCGACGAAAGTGCATCTACGGGCATGTTTTTTATGCCTGCTGAATATACCGGAAGCGGAACATTGAAATGCGACATAGCTTACTATACCGCCTCCGCAACCAGTGGAGACGTTGCATTCGCATGTTTACTTGAGGCCATTACGGATGGAGATTCTTTAGACTTGGATGCCGCCCAGGACTTTGATTTTGGCGCAACCGCCAGCACGAAAACAGTTCCTGGGACAGCCGGAGACCTAGACATCCTTACGTTTACGCTATCAGCAAAAGACAGCGTAGCCGCAGGAGATATAGTCAGACTAGGAATTTTGAGAGATGTTAGTGGAGACGGAGTCAGTGGAGACGTTTACGTTGCATCCGTATCCTTATACGAGGAGACGTAATGAGCATTATATTTGACGGAACAGATGATTGTATTGGCAAAGAGAATGTTAATATTTTAAATGACTCTTCGTTTAGCAATACTAACTATACCTTTACTGTGTCGTGTTGGATTAAACCACACGGCAGACAGAATGGGGGTGTTTGGGAGCAGTATGACGGCTCTAGTGGCCAAGGAAGATTAGGCGTTTTTATGATTACTAACGGTAAAATGAGGTTACGTTACCACGCCAGCTATCAAACAACAACCGACGTTATTATAGCCGACAATAGCATAACTTGGTATCACATTGTTGCTGATTTTCAATATGGCTCAAGAAATCTTTATGTAGACAACTCCATAGTAAAAACAAACACCAGTAATAAAACCTCTGACCACAGCACCTCTGGCCTTGATTTTAAAATTGGACTAGCCTTCCCCGCCAATCCAGGTACAGGTTATTATTTTGACGGAGAGATAGCTGAGTGGGCGGGATGGTCCACAGTTCTTACTGCCGGCGAAAGAACAAGTCTTTATAATGGGGCTTCTCCTCTTTTTGTTCGGCCTGGAAAAATGCTAGCATATTATCCAATGGGTGGGCCATACGTTGGCAGTTCTGCCGATACAAATGGGGCATACAGGGATGTTTTAAACGCAAATGGCTTGACTGAAACTAGTAGCCCAGCCTATGGAGATAATCAATTTCAAGCAAGTGCGGCAGGAATAACTAATTTCTTTTATCCTAACGCCTATATGGGAACCGATAATGTTCCGTTTACCTCTTCTGGAGGAGGGGGAGGAGGAGGAGGAGGAGGCGAAGAAGAAGCCACAGATGAAGCAGCGATTACAGGAGATGACGTTTTACATGAAATCATTACCGCTAATCGTAGAACTCAAGCTGGAATTATAGTTAATAGCGGTGGTATCAACTTTAAGAAAAGAGACAATACAGATAGCATTGACGCTCAAGTTCAAGTTGATGAACTGAACGACAGGTTTGTTAAATCAAAAAGGCAAATTCAATCAGACTCAAATGGATAGTTAAATGCCTACAGTAAAAACCATAAAACCCGCAGGCGGCGGAGATTTTACGACATTAGCTTTATGGGAAGATTTTGCAGATGGACAGTCTAGCGCAGACCAATGGGCTGAGTGCTACACTGGCGGAAACTTAGGGTCTGTGACTCTTTCTGGATGGTCGTCTACCCCAGACTCTAACGACTATCCAAAAATTTATGCCGCCAATAAAGAAGGTCATGGTATTGATTTTTCATCTGGCGCTTATATATCCGCATCTACCCCCATATCAGTAGGGGTGCCTTACACCAGAATAGACGGAATAAGAGTAAGTGGAAGCAGTAACAGTGAAAAGGCAATTAATTTTTTAGCTTCAGGAACTTCTAGAGACTGCAGGGTAGACAACTGCTTGGTTCATGGCACATTTCAATATGGTATATTCATAGGTCAAAGTTCAACTGGAGTATCAAGCTCAAATTATGTAACTAATAATATAATAGTTATTGATGGCTCCGCAAACACGACTCCCACAGCAATATATGCATATGGCACCGATGCTTCTGGCGGCACAACAAATATGTTCATATATCATAACTCTATTTATGTAAGAGACCAAGGCACTTTAAATAATTTTGGAATTAGATTTGCTAATGTAGCTTCATGCACTCTTAATATTACAGTTGAAAATAATATTGTTATTGGCGCGGTTGATAGTGGTGGAAGCTCAATTACTTTTTGTTACAGCCAAATAGCTTTTCATACAGGAACTAAAACCTTTAATTATAATGTAAGCAGTGATTCCAGCGCTGATGACTTTGGAGGGACAAATCATCAACTGCAAGAAAGAGCGCAAAATGTATTCGCTGACGCAGAAAGCAATATTTTTTCTTTGGCTAAAAATTCAGTTGTTTTAGATTTTGGTAAAACTATCGCCGATGTTACGTCAGATATTTTGGGAACATCTAGGCCTCAAGGAGATGCATATGATATTGGCGCTGTAGAAAAAGCTTCTGTTGTTGAAATAGTTTATGGCGCGCCTCCATCGTTTGAAATTCCTGGTTCTATTTTTTCTAGCCACGAGACAATGGCTGATTTATTAATAGACGGACCTACAGGACAAGACTGTCAGTTAATCTATCCGTCTACTAAAAACTCAATATGCCCTAATTGTATATATAGTCCAAGACAGAAAAAGTCATCAAACATATACAAAGAAGGAGGCCCTGTTCCATTTCAAAATCACACGATTTGTCCTTGGTGTGGAGGAGAGGGTAAAAGCAGTAGAGCAGTAAAAGAAGATTTAAGGCTTAGAGTTTATTGGAGTCAAAAAGACTGGTCTGTTTTTGGCCCTGTTGAAAACCCAGATTCTTCTGTTATGGTTATAGGATACATTTATAATTTACCTAAACTCGAAAAATGTGACAGAATACTTTTAAATAAAAATCTGTCTCCATACAGAAAATGGATATGCGAAAGAAGTGGAGAAGCTGTTCCTTGGGGTATAACTCAAGACAGGTATTTCGCTCAGATGCTTAGCCGGGTTGCTGGAGGATAATATGTCTAATTCTTTAAACTTTTCTCTAAAAATGGTTAATGAAGATAAAGTTAAAAAAGATATACTTATGGCTATTCAAAAACACATGAAAAAAAACTTTAATAAAAGCACTGACAAAATAAAAATGGAAGTTAAAAATCAAGTGTATAACGCTATTTTGCAATCTTCAACAATGGACTCTTTGCAAAGCGGAAATTTAAGAGAGGAGTTTGGTTTAGAATCTGTAAACCCTGATGGAATAGCATCAGCCGTATCTAATATTGTAAAATTAAAAGTAGAAAGCCCAAGAATATCTGGAGACAAAATAGTGGCTAAATTTACAATTGAAGCAGCTCCTTCAGACCTTCAAACTGTAACATCGGGCTCAGAAGATGGGCTTCAAGAAACAGAAAAAGGTCAAAGCTTACCTTGGCTTAAATGGTTATTAACTTTAGGCGATGCTGTTATTATTAGAAGCTTCGAAGTTAAAGCTGGATTTCCAAAAAGGTCCCGAACAGGAGACAAAATAATGGTTAAGGGTCGTGGATGGAGGGTTCCGCCAGAACACTCTGGCTCAGAGGACAATAACTTTATTACTCGGGCTATTGATTCTGTTCTTCCTCAATTGCAGAACGACTTAACACAACTTTTTATTTCTGCCTTAGGTGGAAGGGGATAAAAATGGCATTTATTCAAGACCCCGCAAAATTTAAAGGCGTTACATCTATCCAGAAAGATAATATTAGCAACAATCTCTTGCTAGGAGTTCAAGATTTTTTATCTTGGTCTTTTTTACAAGTAGGTGCATTTCAAAATATATCTAGAAGCCCCGCAGCTTCAGGCTCATTTTCCGACTCAAGTTCTAGATATAGACTTAGGATGTCTGATGACCCAAACTATGAGCAAGGACAAGTTTGGGAAGGATTTAGAAATGATTGGGTTTGGGAGTCTGGATTTACATACAACGACACAAAACCAATACATGTAAGTGGAGTTTGGGTAGATGGTTATTTTTATGGTTCTGGCGATGCAACGTACTCTCACTATGTTGACTATCCAAATGGAAGAATATTATTTGACTACCCTGTCCCAATAAGAAGAAGAGTAGAGGCTAATTTTAGCCATAGAACCGTAGGCATAACTTTAGCATCCGAAAAATTTGTTCAAGAGCTTATGTATGACTCTTATGATATTGAGGATTTAGATTCTTATTTAATTTCTAGTTCTGGCTCAAGAAACCAACTTGGCAAGAGAAGGCTTCAACTGCCTGTTGTTGCGTTAGAATTATCCAAAGGAGGCAAAAATCAAGGATGGGCTATTGGCGGGGGGCAGATAGTTTATAACGATATTTTATTCCATATATTCTCTGATAATGAGTTTGAGAAAAACAATTTAAGAGACATACTTTTGAATCAAAATGAGAAAATTATATATCTTATCAATAGAGCTATGATGAAAGAAAACAAAAAGTACCCACTTCAACTGAATAGGCTAGGATATCCAGTCAAAAATGCTAAAATGTATCCAGACTTAATATCTCCAACTGGAGAAGGGGGCTTTAGGTATAATCAAGCCAGAATTGACAAGATGGAATGCACAGATATGCCGCCAGTAAATAGCTGGCTTCACAGAAGCACAGTAAGGGCAACTTTTTCATTAATATCGTCCGATATATAAATTTGGTGTATAATATGTTAACTAGCGCTAGTCTCTGGGTAGCAAGCAGAGATTCTATATAGAAACAGGAGAGAAAAATAATGGCAAACAAAAGAATTTTTTATGCCGCAAAAAAGGCCGGAATGGGTCCAGTTGGCTCTGCCCAAGTCAAGGGTGTCAATGACCCTACTGACATTGCCCAAGCCGATAAGGGTAAATTCAGGCAGCTTCATGGACTTCAGTCTGTTGGCATTACAACCACTTTTAATTTGGAGCAAACATTTGAACTTGGAATGCTTCAAATCTATGAAAATATTGAAGGTATTCCTGATATCTCCGTAGATATTGAGAAAGTTCTTGATGGATACTGCCCAGCTTACGTTTTGGCGACATCTATTAATGGAGACGGAGAGCTATCAACCACCGACGCAGACAACAAGGCTACTGCAGCCACTTTGATTGGTCGTTCTAAAGCTCAGTGCGATTTTGCTTTAAATGTTTATAAAGATACAAGCGAGATTGCCGCAAACGTTATTGACAATGGCGGCTCTGATGGCGCTGCTTGGTACAAAGACCAGCCAGAAATTTCAGTTATGATGTCTGGAATGTTTGTGAATTCTGTTAGCTACACTGTTGGTATCGACGGTTACGCCACAGAGAGTGTTTCTTTGGTTGGCCAAGATAAAGTTTTTCATGCAACCGAAATCGCCAATGGCGTGCCTGCTATGGCCTTATGGTCTGCGACAGACTTTATCACTCGAGAAGAGGACCCGTTAGCATTCACCCAGGGTTCAGGCGGTGTAAACAGAAGAGAGGATGTTCTATACGTTTATCCTGGAAATGACACCGCAGGAGGCGACAGGCACACAAGAGGGTATCGTGATGTTAACGGCGCTGTTTCTGGACTGGGTACGGTTCTTCCCAGGCAGATTCCTGGTGTTAGCACTAGCGGTACTGTTGAAAGAGACAACGGAAGCTTTAAAGTTCACGTTCAAAGTATCACATGCTCTACCGACTTCGGAAGAGAAGATATTTTTGAGTTAGGCCGAAGAGGTCGATATCACAGGTTCGTTCCGTTCCCCACGGAAGCAACTTGCGAAATTACGTGTATTTCAACTTCTGGCGACTTAATTAACGTTACTGAAGAAGGCTTCATTGACCCGTCAAACACATCTAATATTCAAAATGAGACTATTAGATTGCATCTTCGAGAGGGTCTGTTGGTTGACATGGGCAAGAAAAACAAGTTGTCCTCAGTTAATGTTACCGGAGGTGACGCTGGTGGTGGAAATGAAGAAATCACTTACAGTTATCAAAACTTTAATGACTTCACAGTCTTCCATCCACAAGACCCGTTGGCTGTTGCTTATAGTGGTGCTACTGGAGATAAAGATAGGAACACCGGCTCCAATGGTTCCGATACTGCGGCGACTACCGCATACTATCAAGGTATTAAAGAGCACTTTCAAACAAGCAAGTTTACCCTTAGGGATGGTAGACACGGCGACGCTGGAACAGCTCACGCAAGCGTTTAATTTAGTTAAAAAAGGGGAGGGGCTTACCCCTCTCCCCTTTATATTTTTTGGATACAAAAGAAGGATTAAAATAATATGGAAAATTCTACATCGGATTTCTCTTCCGAAAAAAAAGACTCTAACTCTCAAAATGAAATTTCATACGACTCAGTTTGTCAAATTATTGGACGTTTGGTTATTGAAAATTCAGGTATAAAGCAAGTAACTGAAAAATATTACTCAGAAATAATTGCTGCCATGCAGGTTCAAGCCACCCACCTCACTTCAGAAAATGCTGAATTAAAAAAACGCATTAATGAATTAGAAGGACAAAATGGATAGGAATGAAAGAAATCGCCTTGTAAGCAAAATTCTTAGCGGCGTAACTTTTTGTAAAATACACGGAGTAACTTACGTTATAGACAACCTTACTCCTAGAAATAAGTATATATCTGAACAGATATACAATGAAAAGTTATTTGAAGCGATTTCAAAAGGGGTGATATCTGAGAGCGAAATGATTCAAAAAATGATAGAAGATGGTTTATGGAGTGAAGAAAATGAAAACAGGATAAAAGCAATTCCAGGAATTATGGAAGAATCAAAACTGCAACTTTATACTGCGTTTATTTCTTTTAAGAGCAGAGATAATTTAAAAGCTAGGATAAAAAAAATCAAAAAAGAGATTATTAATTTGACTATGGCTAGAAATGTATTTCGTCAGCAAACCGCTGAGGGTATGGCCGATAATTACAAACATACTTATAGGATTTGTTCCTCTGCTAGAGACTTAGATGAAAATTTGATATGGAAAAATAATGATTATGACAAGGCTGAATCTGTATTAATTCAAAGTTTATTTAACTCATATAGCTCTCAAATCATAGACGAAGATAAAATTAGGGAGCTTTCAAGAAAAGACCCTTGGACCAATATATGGAATTGTGCAAAAAGCGAAATTGGCGTGTTTGGTATCCCGGCATCTTCTTTATCAGACGAGCAAAGAATGATAATATCTTGGTCAAGAATATACGACAGCATCCATGAAAGCCCAGATTGTCCCGCCGATGAGGTAATCCAGGACGATGATTTGCTTGACGGCTGGTTGATTTTCCAACACAAGAAAAGAGAAAAAGAAAAGAAGGAGCAGTATGCAAATAACAAAGCTGCGCAGAAGGGGGATGAAGTTTATTTGTTCGCTGATAATCAACAGGATGCGGCGAAAATATATGCTATGAATACCGGCGATTCAAAAGCTATAATCAAAAATAGACAGAAGCAGATAGACAAGAGTAAAAAAGGAGTTTCTGTTGAGCATACCCTAGACGCTCAATTGGAACTAAGAAGACAGGCCATGGACTCTTTCGCACAACACGCCAGAAAGTAGAACAAAATTAAAAAAAGGAATAAAAACATGGGAGACAATAAAAAAGAAACTCTTTCGCATTATCAAATAGCAAGCGCTGCACATAAACAGAAAGAGGCAAAATCTAAAGAGTACGAAGAGCGCTCAAAAAAGAGGCTCTCCAATATCGTATCAACAAAAATGAAAACCTCTTTTATAGGGGCCATATCCTCTTGTGAAAATCATTTTGGATTTCTGTGGGGTCACGGAAAAAGTGAAGAGGAACTTACTCAGGATGAAATTGAGATGCGAGAGGTTTGGGATGAAATTAGAGCAGAAATATTAGACAACGGTAATACACAACTAAGAGCCGCTGTCAATGAGATTGGAAACTATTCTGTCAGTTGGGACAGATATACACTTACAATGAACACTCACCTTACATAAAATAGAGGAGAATTTTATTATGGCAAAAAATAAAAAAACAACTTTTTCTGTTGACGGAAAAGATGAAAAATACGCTATCCTTCAACCCACTTTTCAAAATAATGAAGACGCTACCATGGAGTATAATAGGGTGTTTAGTAAGGCCCTTTCTTCTGGCGCTCTATTAAGAGAAAAACTAGAACAATACATGATTAGTCAAGGAATATGGGACGAACAAAAAGAAAAGACACAAAACCGATTGGTTGAAGAAATATCTAACAAATCAAAAAGTTTAAAAGCCGGAGGAATTAAACTTTCAGAGGCAAAAAAAGTTGCCCTTGAAATAAGAACGCTTAGAATGGCGCTTCAAGGATTAATAGCCGAGAAAAACTCTTTAGACGTCAACACCGCTCAAGGACAAGCTGAAAACGCAAGATTTAATGCATTGTTAGTAGGATGTTTGGTGTATAATGATACTGGAGAACCAGTTTATGAAAACATAGATAAATATTTGTCGTCAGAAGACGGTGTCGCGGTAAAAGCGGCTGAAGTTTTTGCCGGTATTTACTATGGACTTGATAAAAACTATGAAAAAAATCTTCCTGAGAATAAATTCCTGAACGAGTACGAATTTACGGACGATGAGAACAGGCTAGTTAATAGTGAAGGGCAACTTATTGATTTTGATGGAAAGCTCATCGACTCAGAGGGAAGGTTTGTTAATGAAGATGGCGAGTATGTAAACATAGACGGAGAAAGAGTTGACGAAGAGGGCAATCCTATCGTGGCATTTTCACCATTCCTTGATGAAGACGGAAATGAAGTTTTTAGTAAAGAAAACCCCCAACTAAAAGAAGCACCCAAAAAGACAACAAAAAGAAGAGGCAGGCCCAAAAAATCTGATTCGGAAAAGACAGAACAAGAAGCGGTTTAAATGGATAGTGGCTATAATTGACGGGCATAAATACTATTATTTTTAGTGTTTTTTTACTTTTTTATTTTAAAATAATATGGCTCAAAAATTTAATATAGTCGCCCAGCTTCAACTGCAGGGTCCTGGAAATGTTAGGCAGGTTGTCAGCAGGCTGCAGAGGCAGTTAGGCGGACTCAACGCTAATGTTAATCTTAATGTTAGCAAGTCTGGCCTACAGGCCTTGCAGAACATGCAGAAATCACTCAATAACATTTCTGCTCAAGTAGCCAAAACAAACAAGACGCTTTCTCAACTTAATTCCACTACCTCTAAAACATCAAGCAATGTCAACAAAACCTCTTCGTCTTTAAAAGAGGCTGGAACGTCAGCTCAAAACTTTGGTCACCAGATTGCATTAGCCACAAAAAGATTTGCCGCATTTAGTATTGGTGGTGGAGTTCTAATTAGTTTCACATCAGCTTTAAAAACTGGTGTTTCTGAAGCGATAAACTTTGAAAGGCAAATGGTAAAGGTTGCTCAGGTTACTGGCAAGACCTTACAATCTTTAGGTTTCCTAGAAAAGGAAATCAGCAGACTTGCCTCTGGCATGGGCGTTGCTTCATCTGAGTTAATAGATGTTTCTAGAACGTTGGCGCAAACAGGCTTGGCTGCCAAAGACGTTACAACAGCCCTGAAAACACTAGCGCAGAGTTCTTTAGCGCCTACCTTTAAAGACATGGCAAATACCGCTGAGGGTGCCATTGCTATCATGCGTCAGTTTGGCGTTACCGCAGACCAGCTAGGAGGAAAGCTAGGTTCAATAAATGCGCTTGCTGGGCAGTTCGCTGTAGAATCTCAAGACTTGATTTTTGCTATTAGAAGAGCTGGTGGTGCGTTTCAAGCTGCTGGAGGCAATCTAGAAGAGCTTCTCGCTCTGTTTACTAGCGTTAGAGCAACAACCCGTGAAAGTGCGGAAACAATTGCAACTGGTTTTAGAACCATCTTCACAAGAATCCAAAGACCAAAAACAATCGAATTCTTGCGACAGGCTGGAGTTGAGCTTCAAAACCTTCAAGGAAACTTCGTTGGTCCTTTTGAAGCTATTAAAAGACTAAACAAAGCATTAAGCACTCTTGAAACCACAGACCCTAGATTCCAGCAAATCATTGAAGAGCTTGGTGGATTTAGGCAGGTTTCAAAAGTAATCCCATTAATTCAACAATTTGGAACAGCACAAAGAGCATTAAATGTTGCTATAGCTGGGCAAGGCTCCTTAGCTAAAGACGCAGTAACAGCTCAACAGAGTTTGGCTGTACAGGCTGTAAAAGTTAGGGAACAATTTTTAGCCCTTTTTAGAGAGATAGCTGGGACCACTGCATTTCAAGCTTTTGCCAAAACAGCTCTGTCTATCGCCTCAGCAATGATTAAGGTTGGAGATGCTATAAAGCCCGTTCTTCCCTTAATTGCTGGTTTGGCCGCTTTCAAAACTTTTCAACTTGGCTCTCAATTTGTTAGTGGTTTCGCGGGCGGTCTTGGTGGAGGAGGAGCTAGAGGTGCCGGGAGAGGGGCCGCAGGACAGTTAACTGGACAAGCGCAAGCTGCGTCAGCAGCAAAACAAGTGCAAGCCCTAACAACTAATACAACAGCTATCACAAAACTTACAGCAGCGGTAAACTCTTTAATACCACCAATTAACCGTCTATCTTCATCCAACCAAAAAATTATATCTTCAGGAGCGATGGGCGGAAGAAGCGGAAGGAGAAGATTTGCTACTGGAGGTATTGTTCCTGGAACAGGCACTGGTGACACCGTTCCTGCTATGCTTGAGCCGGGCGAGTTTGTTATTAGAAAAAGCTCTGTTGAAAAATATGGGGCTGAAAATTTACAAAGACTTAACAGGGGTGGCAAAAAAAGACGAGGAATATCTAAATCAAAGCGCGCTTACGCTTTTGATTTTGACGACACATTAGCCGTTAGCGATGCCGTTGTCAGAGAGGGCGCCGAAGACCCATACGTTGATTTTAGAGGCAAAAGAGGGGAGTCTTTTGTCAAGAGTGCAACAGCTACAAAAATAGCGTCTATGGCAAAAACAAGAGCGTCAAGGGGACACGATATATTCGTGGTCACAGCTAGACCCGGTGATAGTTCCACTAGGAGGGGCATTAGCGGGTTTATGAGTAAAATTGGGGTCACCGCAAAAGACATTATTGGTGTTGGAGGAAGTCCGGGACCAGGAGATACGTCTCAAAAGAAAGCTCAAGTTCTTAACCGTCTTAAAAAACAATATGGAAACATAACATTTCTTGATGATGATGATGCCAATGTTTTGGCTGCATCTAAAATTCCTGGCGTTAAATCTATTAAAGCCAGGAAAGCAATGGGCGGTAAGATTTCTTCAGGCAGAGGCCTACCCGATGGACACGCTCTTCTTTATGGTCAGACCAGAAAAAGTAAGCCGCTTACCGTCGCTCAAAAAAGAGCAAACGACAGAGCTGCTATGAAAAGAGGAAAGAAAAAGGCAGACGCAGACGAACTTCCCCTTAGAGGATTCCCTGGTGGCCTTCCAATTAACATGACTCCCCGAACTCATATCGGAGGAATCCATTTACGAGATGGGGCAAAAACTAAAGGCGGAGCTGATACTGCAATCAGATATCCCGGAATTAAAAGCTTCGATATTACAAACCCAGCTTTTATAGATTACTGGAAAAGGTCAACCGCAAAAAAACATAAACTTTCTTCAAGACAACGCGCCGCAACAAGACTACAGGGGTCCATGAATAAACAAACTTTCATGAGCTACGCTCCTTCTCCAGGGGACCTGAAAGAAGTTATGGGGACACAAATCGATAGGGCTGCGGCGAAAGGGGCTAGTAGTGGAGTAGGAAGGGCGGTTTCGAAATTAAAAAAGAATGCCACTTTCAAAAAGGCTGGGGTTTCTGTAGATGATAATAATATAGCCGCGGCTAAGGCGGCCACTGAATCAGACCCCAATGTTATTAGCTCAGTAGCGGGTTTCATTTATGAAGGCGTTCTAACTGCTTTAACGGGAACAGCTATGGGAGGTGACAAAGCGGCGTTTGACATTCCTGAAATAACCAAAAATCAGCGAAGCGCATGGGGCAAGCTGTTTGGTCCTGGCGCAGAAAAATTAAAAACAGGAGAAGTTAAAAGAAGCCTTCAGGAGATGAAGGCAGGCTTAAAAGGAACAAAAGTCACAAGAGAATTTAACAACCAAAAACGAACAAAGTGGAGGGATATAGCCAATGTCAATAAAGACTCTATTCAAAATCGCCTGAAAGTAGCAAGGAGAGCTTCGGGAGGTGGAATATCTGGCTCTGATACTGTTCCCGCACTTCTTACTCCTGGCGAATTTGTAGTAAATAAAAAATCTGCTCAAAGAATTGGTTATGGGGCATTAGACAAAATAAATAAAGGTCAAGCTCAAGGCTTTGCTTCTGGCGGAATAGTTAAAAAATTTCGACGCGGTGGAAGGGCTAGTGGAGGCGATTCTGGTCGAGGGTTTGAAAAGCTTACTGCCGCGGCTATTGTTCTTCCAAATATTCTAGAACAGCTTGCCGCAAGCGTTGGAACGACTAACAAGACTTTTTCAAATCTCGTGTCAGGACTCACCGGTTTTCTTGGAACTCTTCTTACTGTTAAGATTGCTTTTGAAAGCCTTGGTGCGCAAAAGCTTCTTGAGGGCCTTCCTGGCGCTGCAGGCGGAAAAAGATTTAGCAGAGCGTCATTTGGAAGAACTTTTAGCGCCCTTAGCAATAGAAACGTAAATACTTTAGGAATGGGTAAAGTCAGAGGCAACGTTAAAGCCTTTGGAGCAGCTTTGACTAGAACTTCCGCAGGCGCCCTAGCAGTCGTAAGCGCACTCGCTTCTGCTGGAGTAGCAATAAGGTCTTTTGGAGAGAAATTAAAGAAAGAAGCCGTAGAATCGGCAGAAAGAGCTAAAAACACTGCAGACGAAAACGCAGCACAAGCAAAGTTTACAAAAGGCAAAGTAATTAGCGCCACTGGAACAGGAATGGCTGGAGGCGCTGTTGCAGGAGCAGCGATTGGAAGCTTTATACCTGTCATAGGAACTCTTCTTGGTGGGCTAATTGGTAGTGTAGTTGGAGCAATAGGCGGTCTGGTTGCTGGAATTTTCGGGTCAAATAAAGAAGTTGTAGATGCAATAAACAGGGGAAGGCAGGCTCGACATTTAGAAAGCATAGACAAAAACATGAAAAAACTGGAACGCCAAGGAGCTACGTCCTCTGTCGTTGGAAGTATAGTTAACGATGTAAATAGAGCTATGGATAATATGGCTAGTGCTGGCGACCTTGAGCAAATGGAAAAAATGGAACAGGAAATGAAAAGATTAGTTCCAGAGCTTCAAAAAATGACTGGAGAAATGGCAAAGGGCTCAGAGAGCATTTCAGACTTTGAGTCAATGATGGGAGGAAAGGGTCGAGAAGCAATTGAGATTCTTAGTAGATTGACGGGTGTTCCTTACGAGGAGTTAAGGGGAGAATATAAGAGGCAGATTGATGTATCTAGAAGACTAAGGGAAGCCCAAGCCGCTGCCGCCGAAGCGTTTGCCGCACAAAGAGACTTTATCTCTGAAATAAACTCTTTTAGAGACGCTATACTTAGGGCCGCAGACATAACGTCTGAATTTGCAGACAGGGTAAGCGGAATAGTTAATGCTGCGTTAGGAGGAGATATTTCTGCAACTTTTGGAGGCACGAGACAATCTGGCAACATATTAGGAAGAGCGGCTGAGGGAGAAAGAGTTGACCCCGCCATGCTTTCACAGGCAATAAGACAGGCAAGTAGTGATGAAAATGTAAGACAACAGGCAGCACAACAAGCCCGGCTTGCTCAAGAATTACCAGGAGTATTATTTGATGCCGCAAAGGCAGTTGGCCCAGGAATGGACAGCGATATTAAGTTGGTTGATGCAGTTAAAAAATCTTTACAATCAAAGGGTTTTACCGGAACCATTGCTAATTCGGTTGTTACTGCTGTAGGAACAATGACAACAGGCCGTCAAAAAGGAGAGGGAACTGCAAGAGATGAAATTATAGGCGATTCTAGAGCTGTTGCTGAAAAAATAAGAGGTGATGTTGGGCCGCAGGTTTTGCAAGCATTGCAAGAAATAGGTGACGCAATAGTTCAGTCTCAAGAGAATCTTCTTTCTATGCTACAGAAAAGAAATGACCTTGAAGAGGCCTACACTCAAGCTAGGCAGCGATTACTTCAGAAGCAAAACCAATTGGATGACGCTGAACAACAGTTTGGTAGAGATGTAGCGGGAAATGCAGTAGCCGCAAGAACAGACCAGGAAGCTCGACAGGAAGCAGCGAGAAGATTTGAAGAAGAGCAACGAGCTATTATTGGAACGGATTTCTTGGGTTATGGTGCAAATCTTAATAATCCAATGGACCCCCAAGAGCTTGGTGATTTAATTCAAGCAAATGAAGCACAGATTGCAGCTCAAAGAGAATATATAAAAGAGTTAGAAGTTGGAAGCTCCGCACATCTTGCCGCAACTAATAGCCTGAATACTCTAGGCCAAGAGGGTCAAAGGCTTAGAGCTGGCCTCTCGAATCTTGCTGAATCAACTACAACACTTTCGGTTTTACAAAAGCAACTAGGAGAAGAGCAAAAAAGAAGAGAGTATACTCAATCAAAGCTGACAGACATTGCTTTTGGAACTAAAGAGCAAAGACAAAACTTTGCAACAGGCATGAGAGGGGCTAACCTGCTTCAAAGAGGCATGCTTCCTCAAGAGATAGCCAGACTTGGTCCTCAGGGTGAGCAGATGATGCAAGGTGGACTGGCACAACTTAGAGAATTTGCGGGGGCTGGAATAAAAGTCAGAGATTTTGAGAAGGAGGCGGAGCAAGGAGATGGGAAAAAAATTATGGTTGACGCTGACGAAATTATAAAACGTCAAACTAAGAAACAGATAAAAGCAGAACTTCGAGCGGCGCCTCCTAATAGCGCAGCGGCTAAGTTAACTGATAAACAAATTGATGTTTTAGTGGAAAAACGTATGGAAAAAGGCAAGGGGGAGAAAGAACTTGAGAAAAAGATACTTGAGGCTATGAATGTTCAGAGGCAAGCCGCAGAAAAAATAAAAGAGGTTTTTGAGAAGACGATTGAGACAACAGACGTTGAAGTTAAAAACGCAATAGTAGAAGGAACAAGGTCAATTAGGGAAGCCATAGTCGCGCAAGCTCAAGAGCGAGTACAAGCAGAGAAAGAGACCGCACAAAAAGAACAGGTTCGGGCTCAAGACAAAATAACGACAAGAGGCCAACTTGCGTCTATGGGAATTGGAGGCAGAAAGGAAGCAGAGGCAGTTGTAGGCGCCGCCTCTAGCTTTGACGAAATTAGAAGGTCGGCAAAAGAGTTACACAGGCTTGATAGAATTACGAGTGCTGGATTTGGGGGAGCAGAGGCTAAAAAAATTCGCTCGCGAAGCCACGGTGTTGGTTCAGATGTTCCGGGATTGTCGAACTCAACTAGAGCGGAAATGGATGCCGCAATAAACAGCCCAATGCGAAGGGCTCTCAGTCAAATTTTCCAAGAAATAAACGCTAGCGACATTGCTGTTGAAGACAATATTGCCGGAAGGGATGAGCGAGCAAGAATATCACAAAGAGTATTTAAGCAAGTTGGTGAGCAGGAAAATCTTGATTTTAGTCCTGAAGAGCTTAGTAAATTAGCCGTCGCCATTAACAGCCTGACTGACTTTGATGCTGATTATTTTGACACAGATTTTGGCGATGTGTCGGACATGATAGGGAAAATGGCACCCGCATTTGAATCAATTTTTAGTGGAGCAAAAGACGCTGCAGGCACAAGAATATTAGATGAGCGTCAAAGACTTGACGAGGCTAATATCGACAGAGGCTTACAAAATAGCATAATAAGAGGCGATATTGATATTTCAGACATAGAACAAAAGGCTAGGTCTCTTAATGAAGGGTTAAAAAAGACTGATGGCTGGGACGTTTTTGAATCTCGACTGGATTCTGTCAATGCAAAACTTAAAGGGCTGACAGATAGAGAAGGCAGGTTAGAAACACAAAAACAAAACGTTCAAACACAAAAAATTCCAACCACATCTACGCCGGACAAGCCCAATCCGATTCCACCAGTAGATTTGGCTAGCACGAATATATATAACGGAATTCCCGGAGCGGGGATACGTCTTGGAGGAGCAACAAGCTCTACAGCAATTAGCCCAGGGATTGATGCTCCGTTTCAGGTTGCCGCACCACAGGAATCAACTCAAGCTATAGGCGTTGCAGAAAGAACAGCAAGTGGAGTTGAGCGTTTAGTTGCAGTTTTTGAGAGCAAGCAGCAGGCAGATGGCGGGGACGGTTCGTCTATATCTTCTTTAACAAATGCTTTGTCGAATTTTTCTTCATCAGAAAAAATTACAGCTCTTACTGATTCTTTGAATAATTTTACAACAAGCTTTGGCGATGGCATACAAATGCAAATAAGCGGACTTGATGCTGTTCAAGTAAATGTGACGGGACTAGATAGTCTGGAAGGACCGGTTAAATCCGCTACTATTGAAGAAATACAAAGGGAACTGACAAGAATAGCGGAAAAAGTTGATACTCCAGCGTAAGGACAGGAGATAAAATTGGCTAGACCAAGAATAAAAACAATTAGGGCTTCAAGCCACCCACTGGGAACAGGTGATTTTACCACGATTCAAGCGTGGGAAGATTATGCAGACGACAAGGTCAACCCATATCAATGGGCTGAGTGTTTTTCTGGCTTTAATCTTGGTACATTTACCTTATCTGGTTGGTCGTCTACACCGACACCCTCTGGCTACCCAAGAATTTTTGCCTCTTCAGGAGAACTTCACAACGGCAACATAACAACCGGTCCAATTATATATCCAGGAGAAGACAGCACAGAAGTTAATACCATAGCTGTTAGCCATGCTAAGGTTGATGGTCTTGGGAGCACTCGAGGCTTTCATATGGATATAGACACAGCGTCAAATATGACGGTTGAAAATTGTTGGGCAACTTCAAAAAACGATTTTTGCTTCAAGGCAAAATCTAGCGTTGGAACGACTTCAAGCTCCGGAAATATTTTTAAAAATTGCCTTGCAATAGGAACCACACATCAGGATATTGGATTTGAGCTGGGCGGCTCAGACATGGCCGGAGGTAAACCCGGAATACAATGTCATAACTGCACTGCATATGGACATAAAAATTCTTGTTACAGAGTACACAACACGGCCCTTCCTGGATTTTATGGCGGGGCAGATGTTGAAATATTTAATTGCATTGGAGCGGATTCTGATGGGTCAGACTTTTCTTTTTCTTCAGGTGGAAATGGCTTTATAGACTTTCGCAATAATATATCTACGGACTTCAGCGTCCTAGACACTTCAGATGTTCTTGCTGTTCAGTTTGACCAAGCATCATCATCCCTATTCAAAAACCCCACCAAGACAATATCAATAAATTCTTCTGGCGGTTTAATTTCTGTCTCTTCTACAGCAGACTTTAGATTAAGAAAAAATTCTAGAGCTATAAACGGCGGAGTAACTATAGACTCAGTTCTTTCTGACATAAGACTTATGCCAAGGCCATTCGCATCTGGACCTGGCACTGAGGAGTACGATGTTGGGGCATATGAATTTGGCGGCTTTCCTCAAGGCGTGCCTTTGTTTATCACTGGGCCAAATCTTTTAGACAATAAGATTAATCTTACAATGTTCTCCCCTCCAAAAGCAAGTGGCGTTAATCCGTTATTTATCGAGGGTGGAGTTTTTGTAGACTCTTCAGGCATACCTCTGCACACAAGAGGCCTAATAAAATCACAATCCGAAAATAACTTATTTGTAGAGGGGACAAAGTTTAAAGAGCTTGTTTCTTTATCAATTAAACCTCACGCAACAATTAATAATTTTGGACTATTTTTTATAAATGACGAATTTGCTAGTCGTCTTTACCCAATGTTTATTTCTGGTAGAGGGCCGCAAAAAGAAATTGATTTAAGCATACCAAATATCAAAGACTCCTCTAGTTCTTTTTCAACTTTGTTTGTAAACGCTCCTATACCAAAAAGTAATACTGCCCCGTTGAACATAGGTAATTTTACTTTAAAAAGAAGAGGTCTTTTATATATTGAAGGTAAAGACCCCAGAGTAATTTTGGGTGATGAATTAATTGTTTTTGCTAGCGGTGTTAAAGAACATTTTACATTGCACCTGAAAGGATTAATCAATACCGGAGACATATCTGCCTCAACGAGACTGCCTGATTCTCGAGGTCGAGCCAGAACAGAAGACTCGTTCTTTTTAGATACAGACTTAGAAAATACAAATAAAATTGGACTAAATACTCAAGGCTTTAGTGGAATTACAGCTCCCGATTCAGTTTCATTTTTCAGAAACGAACTTGTTGATAGTTCTGATTTTAAACCAAGTAAATCAGAAGCCCTTCTTTTTGCTGGCTCTGAAAGAAATTGTGCAGACGGCTCTTTGTATAAATTTGATAATAATACAAATGATAATTCTCAGGATTATGGATTTAAATTATATGCAAGTGGATGGCGTAGCAAAGTTGGGGGCTCGTTTACTGGCCCTTATACCCCTGAATCTGGATTTTTTCAAACTAGCGATAGATTTCCAGCATCATCGCTTACCGGCTCTGGAGTATCAAGATTTAAAGGCGATTTATCAACGCCTTATTATGGAACCGTATTGGTACAGTCTGGTTCTCCATCTATCAACGACCAACATAGAATTACGCCCAAGGACGGACATCTTGATTCTGCTGGAAACTTTACTCCGGCAAGAAGAGGTGTTTCCACATCTTTTTGGATAAAAAGAAAAGGCCCAGCACCTGGATACGTCCCCCCAGTCGGGTCCCTTGGTATTAGAGGAGTATTAGGAAACTGTGAGATTGGTTTTAAATCCAGGGGCGCTCCGGCAACATCTGGTCAGTGGTCAATTTATTATGCCGGTCATAATTCAAACGTTAAAGCGAGCGGAGACACTCCTTTCAATTCTCTTAAAGATTTTCTCAAGCCTAATTCTGAAAATAAATTGCAAGGCGAGCTTTCTGCTTTTGGCGGACTCATTCCTTTTGTAAACACTACAGCAGGAGGAAGAATGGGAAGAATTGGGAAAACCAATGACGATGGAGAATTAACCCCAGAACACCTTCCAGGCTTAATGATTCCATTTGACGACGATAGATGGTATTTTATAAATTACTGGGTAGATACAGAGCTATATCAATCATTTGTTAGAGTTGCCTCTCCAGCAAAAGGGCATCCAGGGCAGTCTGGATATATGCCTGAAATTAAGCCCATCACTGACGTATCTCAAAAATGGGATGGATACGAAGTAAAAACTGATACAGATGATATAAAATTTAAAGTCGGAGGCCTCTTACAAAGAGGGTCTGATTCGGTTCCCTACTCTAATCTTGGATTAAACATAAGCTTAGAGCCGAAACAACAAGAAGAGTTTTTAATAGATGAGCTTGTTGTGTCAAATAAAGTGTGCAGCGTAAATGCAATGGAACAACAATTTGACTTAGATTATAGAAATTTCACAAAACAGTTTTTAGCGCAGGGGGACTTAAATTTGTTTGTTTCTGGATTTGAGCAAGACGTAAGTATACCTCAAAGCGGAGAAGGGGTTTAATTAAATGCCAGTTTTATATGAAGACATGACATTGAGTAGTGCGGGAAACCCCGCGGCTTTAATTCCAGCTCCTATTGTAAGCATATCAAAAGATTACATAAAGACTTCAGACGGTAAAAAAATAGGGGCTACTTACAGAATAACTTTAAAAGGGACTATATTACCAGACAGAGGCTCTCCAACCGCAGGAGGAGCCATAGCTGGAGATGCACAAGTACCATTATTTTATCAAAACAGAGACGGAGCGCCAGGAACATCTTCTATTTATCATTCTCAGTCTGTGACTGGTGATTTGAGCCAAAGAAGCCTTATGATGAAATCTCAGGCAATAAGAAGGCTTTTCTCAATAGAAGGAAGAAAGCTTTCTATATTAACTTGGAAGTCTGGAAATCCAGGAATATTCTGTTTTCCAAGAGTTCAATCAATAAGTATGGACGACGGGAGATACGCAGATTCTTTGCCTTATACCATACAACTTGAATGTGATGAGATATTTATTGACACAGGAACAGACGGCTCTTCCACCACATTAGTTGGCCAAGAAGACCTTCATAATGCAGGAGTGAATATAACTCAAGAGGGTGGGCAGTCTTTTGACTCTGATTTTATTAGCCCCGTTGGAGACATTACAGGAAATGTCAATGTTTATTTATCTAACGCCTCAGAAACATGGGCAACTAACAATCAAGATAAAGGATTTATGTGGTATGACAGCCAACTTAAAGATGATTTTGCGGACAGTAAAACTGCGGCACTAAAATATTTACGCGAAAATGTGTATGCGGTTACTCACACTGTTTCTGCAACAGGCAAAAGAGCGTATGGAGAAGACGGGCTTATCAGGGAGCCTTGGGAAAATGCTAAAATCTGGGTTGAATCTAGAATTGGCCCAAATCCAAAAGATGATAGCGGAAAGGAAGCAAGGCCCAACGATTACATTGACCCTTCTGACACAACAAAAATTTTTAATTACTATAGAAACGGATGGGATTGGGAAGAGGGATATTTTCCAGACAGTGTTTCTTCAGACGCTAAACATACAGAATGGACGCCTCACGGCTGGTCAAGAACAGGAGAAATAGACAGAACCTCAGGCTCATATACTATTACTGAAACCTTTACAATGATTCCAGGGTATGCTAGAAACAATGGCGACCTTCAAAACAAAAGTGTTACTGAAGATATAAAGATTGATTTTTCTGAAGACCTAGATAATGATATAAAAACCGTGACAGTTAATGGCACAATAACCGGTCATGATGTGGTGTCAACCAATTCTGGAGGAGACATCTCTAAGATTAATGTTACTGCCGCTTCAAATGCGAAGGAAAGATGGACCACATTAACAAGTAAGACATCAGATAAATCTCCCATATATAGAATCGCCGTTACAGATTTTTTATCAGACTCGTCTTCATCCGATATAGATTCTGAGGCAATTAGTAAAAATGTTTCTATAAATGAAACGGAAGGCGTTATAACTTTTAGCTATGTTTTCAACAACAGAAGAGATAATATTGGACTCCCGTTAGGAGTCGGAATCGATAAGCCTATTTCTAGTTCAATTGTGGTAACAGACACAAAAGGAACATCGCAATTTGCCAGCCATTTAGTTCCAGGAAGGCGCCAGGGTTCAGTATTGCAAAATTTAGAAACGCCTTCGATGCCATCAAGGACAGTTAGCATAAACATAAAATTTCATCCTTCAACTAATTCAACCCAACAGTCTGCTGCCATTAATAAAATTGTTTCAAAAATTAATGATTATACACCAGGAAGTACCACCACAGGTACTGCAGTTGCGGTTTATTTCAAGACTGCCGACAATAGGGAATGGGACCCAATTTCAGATACATATTCTAGAACAGTTACCTGGAAGTATCAGGAGGAAATATAATGCCTGTATTATACTATAATGCCGATACAAAATCTAACGCAGCAATAATACCTGCGCCCTCTGTAAATATATCAAAAGAATTTATAAAAACGTCAGATGGCAAAAAAGTTGGTGCGACGTACAGTATAACCCTAGATGGAACTCTTATTCCAGATAAAGGGTCTCCATCCTCAGACGCATCTTTTTATAATGGAACTGATGGCAATCCTAGTGCCGCAAAATTTATTAAAGAGTCAATTCCGGTAACTTCAATACAATCTTCGCTTTTCAATAAAGCTCAAGCTCTTAGGTTTCTGTTCTCAAGCGAGGGTCAAAAATTACAAATTTTATCCTGGGATTCAAACAACTACGGGCTTAGCTGTTTTCCAAGGGTAAATTCAATATCAATATCGGAAGGCGAATATAACAAGCCAATAGCCTACACAATTGAATTAGAGTGTGATGAGGTTTTCTTCGATGAGGATGGAGGAAGCATCAACAATTCTGTGGGAGAAGAAGACTTTTATTTGGCAATGCACACCGGAGGCAAACAGCACTCAACAGATAATTTTGAATTCGGACAATCGTTCAATGACGATTTTGAATATGGTCTTCGCGTTGGAGGCAAGGTTTACTTATCTGATATTAGTGAAACTTGGAACAGCGAGCCTACAGGAAAACAGGCCTTCATAAACACCACCTCGCAAACAAGAACATATACAGTCACACATCAGGTTTCTGCTACCGGCAAAAGAGCTTTTGGCCCAGACGGATTGATAAGAGAATCTTGGGAAAATGCTAAGAAATGGGTGCATTCTAGGCTGACCCCCTCAGATGCTGGAGACGGACTTACCAGCTCTTCGAAAGGTTCTGCTGATTATATAAATCCTGGAGGAAGCTCTAGCGATAGGAGAATATTTAGAAAAGAAATACATGGATTTGACTGGAGTAAGAAATATTTCGGAGATAAATCCCCGTCTGTTGGAGATTGGGTTGCTTATAATTATACACGTTCACAAGACGTTGATATTACATCTGGCTCTTATTCAACCACAGAAACATGGCTGTTGGCCCCATACTCTTCGTCTTCATTTGAATTTACAGAGTCTATAAATGTAAATAGTTCTTGGGATTCTTCAGCAAATAAATTAACGGTTACAGTTAATGGCACCATACAAGGGTGGGATACTATAAGTTCTTATCCTCAAGCTACAGAATCAACAACCGCCATGGCTGTTGAAAAAGCTATAAATAGATATAAAGTTTTAAAAGCGAATGAAGGCACATCTTCTAATCCAATTTACATAGCCGCTAATTCAGCGCCCACTTTGAATACAAGCCAATATTCTCCGGGTTCACTTAGACTCAAGCCTACATCAACTGCACATTCAATCAGTCATAAAATGGGCACTGTTTCTTTTACTTGGTCTTTTGCCACATCTCAAAATACTTTTGGTTTAGCTACCCCACCAGTTTCTGAAAGCCTTAAAGTAAGCAGCTCTGACGACACAGACAGATTTGTAGAACACGTTGTTCCTGGTAGAGAAAGGGGGCCTTTTCTTCAGTGGCTCCGCTCGGTTAATGATGAAACAATAAGTGTTTCTGCGGAAGTTCAATTTGACCAAGGTATAAGCGACTCTGAGATTGATTCATCTATAGACAAAATAATCACCAAAATTAACACGTATGCCCCCACAGCTAGCGTTAGATATTTAACAGAAGACCGAGAAAATTACGAGCATTCTATTAAAAAATACTCAAGAAATGTAACCTGGACATTTCAAGTTAGCCAAGCTTCTCAAAACAATGACGAATAAGTAAGGAAGGAAAATAAATGAGTTACACGCCAAGCCCATCTAAAAGTATAAAATCAGATTCTGGAGCCACCAGTAATGGATATCAACAAACAAGATTTCTAGGAGCAACAATACTTAGCTGGCAAACAAGACTAGGATGGGGGACAGATGCCAGCGAAGTAACAGTTACCGTAGCAGAGGACACTTCCACCGCTACAAAAAGAGCATACAACCCATTTGGCATAACTTTTTTCACAACGAGCCCAGACAGTTTCAATCCACCTACATTGGGAAGTGCATGCATGTTTAGATACGGCACTTTTAAATTTGGTGGTATTTTAGAAAACTGGGAGAAAAACGGAGGGTCCAATGGATTTACTTACAGTGTTAGGCTTAGAAGTCCATCTAAAGTCTTATCAAACTCTCAAGTTATATTAAGTGGATTGGGAAGCAACAGTACGGGAAGTACAAACTTAATAAACCTTCATAAAGAATTAGGATTTGCCGATTGGTGCAATGACACGGGTGTAACTTGGGCTCATATAAAAAACGTTATTGATGGGCGCGTATTTCAGTATTACGGCAACAGCCTTCAGCTTAGCATAGGAAGCGCAGTTCCGGCCAGCGACCTAAGATTTACTGGAGACGTTATTGACGTTCTTTCTGCACTCACTAGAGCCGCTAGCTCGCAAGGCAAAAGAATATTTCTTGAAACGGTGCCCGGTATACTAGGGACCACAATAAAAGTTTATTCAACTACAGGCTCTTCTTCATTAGCAAGAAGCGTTAATAGTTCAGGCGATATTGCTTCGGGAGGAGTTTATAGAAAGTTTGGCAGTGCAGTTTTTGGTGGAAATACAGGAACATCTAGCAGTAGAGTTATGTCTGCATCCGCAGGTATTGAAACAAATGACATTACTACAGCAATTGGTATCATTGGAGATTTTGAACAGGTTATAGTAGGAAACGACAACCCAATCATTAAACAATACTGGGGCGAAGACCCTGAGACAGGAGAGCAGTTTGATGTAACCTCCAACACGAAGCTTAGAGGTGTAAACATGGGGGATAGCTTCGATGTGAACATTGGGCTACAGGCTTTTAGCAAACATTTGAATGGAAGCACATATAATGTTACTGCGGGAGAAATTTTAGCCGCAGAGGAAAGCTTTGATTCATGGAGAGAATTTATGGCGTACTTTAAGGCTGATATTCTTGGAGATTTTGTAGGTACAAATCAAGGCGTTGGAAACTTTTTTGTTGCTGACGCAACCTACGCTTTAATTGCTGGGGGCGAACTTGATGCAGAAGAGTGCGACTCAGTATCTTTAATGAATGACGCTAGAGAATATGCAAATTTTTTAAGAAAGTTAAATAAAAGAGAAAGCCATTTACATCAACTTCATCAGTTCGTTGCTAATTTTGCATCTTACTTTGGTCAAAAGTGGGCGGTTCAAATACCTGAAGCTCTTTGTTGTGGAGAAGAAAGCGATGTAATAGCTGTTAATAAAAGCTATGAAAAATCAGACGGTGGCTGGCCTACCAATGAAAACGGCTCGATACTTGGTCTTAGTTTTCGCTCCGCTGCTATGGAGTTATTCAAGACAGAAGACGGTAAAGTTGGTCCAATTCTTAAATTTCCAGCAAAAGACACCGACTTGTCTAAACTGCAAGGAACTTGGATTAAAAAATCAAACAGTATCTACGTTCAGCCAGGATTTGAAAAAATTGTTGCTGACGTAAACGCTGACCCGTCTTTAGGCCGATGCGACCCTGAATATGCACCATGGGCGATTTTGAGCGCTGGCGGTGGTGTAAAAGTAGATAATGAGGCTGAGGGCGGAGACGGCCAAGGAGACATTACTTTTACCGACGGATTGCTGTATCTAATAATGATGGGGGAAAATGGCGGAAACGCACTTACTGAAGCGCAGAAAAAAAATATAGATGAGCTTCTTAATGCTAACTTTGGAGGAAGTTCGTTTAGGGGTCTTGGATTGTCAAAAACCGTTGAGACACCCACTGGAGCAGTGGTGCCTTTAAAAAGTAATGCGACAAGATACGGACCTTGGTCTGCGGGGGGAGGAGCATCGCAATCATATGGCAAGTCTGAATTTTCAGTAGACAGCACCTTTAATCCCTGGACATACGGAAGCTTCAGCGCAATGACTAGAGCAGCTCAAATAACAGCTCAATCTAAAGTTGTTAGTTCTAGATTTAGTATACTAGAGTCTGGTCAGGGCAAGATATCAGGCCTTCCGTCAGATATTGGCATTGTTGGACTTGGAAGAAGTTTAGCTAATGCAGGGGCAAATTGCACATCTATAAATGTTAACGTGGGTTCTGGAGGTGTAACTACAGACATTCAATTCAGGACCTTTGTTAGAAACTTTGGCGAGATTGCACAGTCAAGGTTAGAATTTTTCGAAATGATGGCTGAAAAACAACATCAATTCCAAAGAGCGTTCAATTTAAAATCAGCGCAAAGAGCAGTAAATGAACAAATTAAACAATTCCACAACGCAAATACATTTGGAACTCCAGGAGGCACTCTAAGCACCTCTTCAGGAGCAAAAGCGTCTGGTCTTAGAAATTCTTTAAGTGGAAGAAGCTCAGCTATCATAGTTGGTCAAAATTTTAAAGGTAGCGAAAACATGCCTCAAAATTTTCCATCTGATGCTGTTTATTCAAGAATCATGATAGCCCCCTTAGAGGTAATAGTCTCAGAAGCTGATTCCAACGAATCTGGATTTTGGGATAGTACAGCCGGTTGCTCGTTAGATTCTATATTTACACCCTTTTCAATCAAAGAGGGTTCAAGTTCTAGCAGCACTAGCTTGCTGCCCTCAGTTGGTATAGACGACGAAGACAAACCAGACAAAAACACTTTTAACGCTGGTAATCCATTTGATTTATATCAGTATATTAAATTGGATTCAGACTTAGAAAAATCTTCATCTTCCAGTAGCACTGATTGGAAATATAACACAAACACCACTCATGTATTAAGGAATCAAAAGTGTCCGAAGGAAGGTACAAGATTAACGTCAACAGCCCCATTTAAAGGAGCTAGGTCTATAGCACTAAGAACCCCAATGGTTGTTTCTGGTTGGGGTTACGATAGATATGGCCTTCCTGCACCAAACTCAGGAGAAGAATCTAATACAGTAGAGGAGACGTTTGTAAAAAACTGGTCTATTGATTCTAGAGAATGGAAAACAGGCGTATTAGACTTACGATGGGATGAAGCAAGAAAAAGCTGGACATGTTTCAATGACCCCATAGACCAGCCTTTTTATAGTCCAGCTCATCCTTTTAGATTAAAAATATTTCCCGCAAAGCTAAAATCTGAATTTTCAAAATCTGGAGTTCACTGGGAGGCAGAGGCAGAAGTTGATATGAAATGGTTTGCAAACTGTCATCATCAGGATACTGAATCAAGAGATGTTCCAGATTGGATTTGGTGGCAATTTGGAAAAGCTGGTGCTAGTGACATTTATTCTAAAGCCTCCGTTAAAATTAAAGCCTGTATTCCTCAAGATGAAGAAGATACTGGTGCCGGAAGTGGAAGTGGCGACGGAGGCGGCGGTGGTAGCTCTACCTTTTTCCTCCCGGAGGAGACTGGGTTTTCATATCATTGGGAAGACGACGCTGGGACACTTCAGCCAGATGACCCCACTGGCTCGGATGATGCGACTTTTGAGGATGGAGGCCCGCCCTCTGATAAGGATGAAGAAGAAGGTTTTTGGGAAGGTGTTGCTAAATCATACAAGGAGGGGGATACAGTACTTGTGATGTGGGACAGCGACACAATGAAACATCCTAGATTTAACCAAAACCCATCCGAGGGCAGTGAAAGAGACGATAGACTTGGAGGTTGGCATGAAACTCATTTCAGCAATTCTTTACCTACGGACACAGAATTAGACCAAAAAAAAGATGATAATACTGGAATTAAAGACAGCACTTTTGAAAAAGTTTTTAGCGGCTCTAAAGAAAAATGCGAAGACTACAGTGGTTTTGATACTACCGAAATCAATTTGCCAGTAGTTGGATTTCCAGCACCAAAGACAGAGGAATGCCCAGTTCCAGATGAAGATAGACCTTATTGGCCGTGTCATATTTATGAAACTTTTCATGGGGCAGATGGTGTAGATTGGGCAGATGACCTAGACCATGATTTCGGCTATGACAATACAAAACATCAATATCTGGGGCATTACGCTGAGGGGCACTCTGAAAACGAAGGCGACCCCGCTAAGGTTGGTGTTTATTGGATTAATCAAACAGACGCTTGCCCTATTTTAAGAGACGACGCGAACCGACAGATTATTGACCCAGATGACCCAACGTCGGGTGATGAGGCGTCTAGAAAATGGGGGTTGAATCGACCTCAGCCAGAAGAAGGGGATGAGGGCTTTAGTAATGCTGGCCCTGGAGGGGGAATCGGTCGAGATGAGTGGCCGTGTTTTCTTTGGGAAACTTTAGGAGGCGCCAAAGACATAGAGTGGGGCAAAGACCCCGATGGAGCTAGCCGAGAACCTGGAGGTATGGGCTGGGATGATGACGAAGACCAAATTCTTATTCATAAAAAAAATGAGGTTCCGAAGTGGGATACGGCTCCAGGGTCCTGTCCAATTGATGATGAAGCGTTGGAAGCAGAATGGCCCTGCGACATTTGGAAAATCTACGGTGGAATTGCGGGCATGCCAGCGGACCCTGATATTAAGGACAGAGGTTACGACGAAGACTTCGTTCAGTTTGTTGGACATAATGAAGGAGACCAATTACAATTCCTAAATATAGACGAGTTTGGTGATGGAGTCATGTTCAGATTTAAAGAGGAAAAAAGAGTAGGTTCTGACGCCGAGCCAGATAACGCAGGAGACCTTCCTGTTAAAATAGAGGACACTTTGGCGGGACCTAAAGGCTTCCCGGATGACCATTGGGATGAAGACGATGAGGGAAATAGCCTTAAACCAAATCAAGATTTTGGTTTTAGGAAAGAACCCTGCGATTTAGAGACTATAGTTTTTGCTAGAAACAATTTTGGTGGCGCGCCGATATTCCAGTGGGTAACTGCGTATGGTTGCGGAATTAATTTCGACGCCTCGGCTGTCGACCAAGATGCCGCCCCTTGTCACTTGTGGGAGACTTATAAGGGATGGGACTCAATCAAGTATAGAAAAACTGGGCCGAACTGTGATGAAGTAGAAACCTCCGATTGTGGCTTTGACCCCAGTAGATTACAGGTCCTTGGTCACACCGGTTCAGATAACGCGGACGATGTAAAGATAAAATGGATAAATGTTGAAGATTGTTTTACTGAAGAGGCAGACGATGCGAATTGACGACCTCGACGACTTTATCGACTTTATCGGGGATTTACCTTAGTGTTATTGGAGGCTGCTTATATGTCAGACAATATAAAGAAAATAAAAACTTTTACTAAAGCCGTTGTTAAGCATGCGGCAGATGGATTTTCTAACGTTTGTGGGGAAGAGTATGCTGAAAGAATGAAAATATGCAATAATTGTTCGTCAAATAATAAAGGCATTTGCACAGAATGTGGGTGTATTTTATCTAAAAAAGCTTGGTGGAGAAGCGAAGATTGCCCAAAAGACAAATGGCCAAAGTAGAAATAAATGGTGTATATATATAAAAGGAGATTACTTTAAAATGGCAACGATAGATTTTCTTATAAATAGAACAGGCTTTGATTATGACCTCAAGCTTGGCGGCTCAGGGCTAGCATTCTTTGGAGACGCTGGTTTTGGCGCAAGCGTTGAGGTTGGTAAATATCAAGGGACAACTTTTGTGTCAGACGGCACCGGCAGCAGCCGTGGCGCTCAGGCTCAAAATATAAAATTTCTCAATGCTGGGAGTGGTATAATTGGAGCTTCGACTAGCGGCATAGGATTGCAAGCCATACCAAATTATCAAGCTACTCTTAATATTAGATTTACACACGACTCACAGGTGAAAACCCAGAACTGTGAGCTAAGAATTTATGATAGGTTTAATATTAAAAAAGCAGCCTCGGGTGTAACAACAAAAGTAGCCGAGATTATTCACCCAAGAGTTACTCAAACAGCGACAGGCTCTGGAGACAGCCAGTGGATTACTCCTGCTGGTTCAGGGGTTGTTGTGAGTTTTGCAAATTCGCCAGGAGTTAGCGGAGTTTTTGCCGGAGATGGAGTCACAACTATATCGACCGTTCAGTCCAAGAGACACGATTGGTACGCTGCAATTTCTGCTAGCCCAGACTCTATTGGAAATAAAACTCAATACGGATTATTCTTTGCACTTGAGTATTTGTAATAATAAATCAAAAAATTAGCCCTAATTTATATATTAGGGCTTTTTAATTATATTTGATTTTTCCAACCATGGTACTCAACTATAAAATGCTCCAAAAGAGACTCAAGCACAGCCGCCTCTGCTGTAGTGATGCTGTGTGAAATTTTTGTTACATTTTTATTTTTGTCTTGAGATGATATATTTAAATACAGCTTTCCTTCGCTCCATTTCAGCCTAAGACTTGTGTTCCCATGATTGTTTTGATGGTATAATCCGGGCTCTATTTTTCTTCCCTGTTTTGGTTCTGGTCCTACAAAAGTTTTCCTTCCCTTTAAAACTAATAAAATCTCACCTATATCAGGAAGACCTAACTTCATCGTAACTGACTTTCCTTTATTCTTATCATTGGTCGACGACCATCCGAATGAAGCGTTTTTATTAGAGTCAAAACCAGTCTGCTGAGCAGACTCTAGAAATAATATGAGGTCAGCGTAATCTGATTTATCTATGGTTTTCCATTTAGTCCTGCACTGAAACTTAGATGCAGCGCCGGTGCCTTTTGAGTTAGGCTTATATATCCTATACTCTTTTGCTAAAATTTTCTTCTCTTGTGTCATCGTTTTTAACCTTCCAGTTTTCATCATACACCCCAACCCCATCTGGTCTAGGAGCATCTTTTCTTTGTATTCTATTTAAATGCTGAAGCATCTTTTGCGCAGACTGTTCAGAAACCTGCTCTATGCAAACATATTTCAAATCTCCGCAATTTATAAATTCTAAAACATTTAGATTTGTTCTCTTGCATAACATCTCTATGACAGTTATTTGCTGCTCTGTAATAGGAGTAGACGGAGACCATTCTTCCTCCAACGTGCTTTCATTAGAAGCCAACTCCTCTGCTGTCAGAACCTTTCTTAGTCTAAGCATCTTTCTGTAAACTCTTGACTCTGCTCTAGTTCCAGCAGTTGCGGAAGGGTGCTTAAATATTTCTTCCGGAGTATTTAATCTATTTGCATCAGCCAAGTCTTCAACATATATATAAGACCCATGCCTTGGGTGACTGTCCAGCAACACAGGCTCAATTGTCACTCCAACAACGACTGTCGCGTTCCCTTTATTTGACACGGTTGGAGTATCATTTTTTATAACCTCTACTTTAGCTATCGGCCCAATCACATCTTCTGCAACCCTACGAAGACCATCACAAGTCGGAGCCCCATTTTCTAGCTCATCGTCCGCAAACTGAGACATAACCCACTCAGACCATTTTTCAGTATTAAAAGAAGGCTGAACAAGCTCTAAAGAGCTAGATAGGGCGTCAGTGTCTACAGCAGATAAAATATCTTCCTCTTCGCTATCAAATTCAAACAATTCATTTGCTTTTTTCTCTTTAGTTTCAATCAATAGCTGAACAAGAGGCTTTTTGCTTTGAGATAAAATCTCTTGGTCCTCCACGCCCAGAGAAATAAGCTCTTCTCTAATATCTTTAACGCTTACGTCTTCGTATCCGTGTTTAGTCATCATAAAATCAAACCTCTATTTCTTTAAATCTTTTATTTTTAGCTGGCATTTTTATAGATATATCTTTAATTTCTTTTTCTATTGCGGACCATGTATCTCTCATGGATTTTTGAGACAAAGTTTTTCTCTTCTGAGAAACTCTTATCACCATAATTCCATGATATCTTAAAAGTCCATTTTTTTCATTGTCTGACTTTATCGTTTTATTTAAGGCCTCTTGTCCCCAAATTGGTAAAAAGTGCGAAGGACCATCGATTTCTATCGCCGTGCCAAGCTCTGGGAGATATATATCCACCTCTAGATTGGCGTTCGGTACAATCCCCTTCTTATGATATTCTATCACATAACCAGATTTTGTCAATTGATTTTGTATGTATTTTTCAAGCTTAGAACCCTCAGTGGAAGCCCTTTTTATCCCTGGAACAGCAGATTCTCTAAGCTTAATTTTATCTTCTTCCGACATATTTCGCCACTGTTCTCTAGCCGTCTCCCTCCTTGCCTCAAGCTCCTCATATGACAAGTTTTCCCAGTTTTGAGCCACAGACTCAGATATCTTTAGCTTAGACTCCTCAGAATGCCCCTTATCTTTCGTAGGATGGCTGCTGCGGCCCTTTTTTAAAGCCACCGCCTGCGCAGACCCCTTATCCCTAAGTTTAATCCCATGCGATTTTAGCGCCCTTCTAACCTTATTTGGATATGTATCAAGTTCTTTTGCTATATCACCAATGCTTCTTTCTTTATCCCAGTATTGGGTATGGCACCAGTTCTTGTCTTCGAGCTTTTTCATTTTATAATCTCCAAAATTTCTGACATATTAAAGTCTGAAACGACATGCTCAACATCTCTGTTAAATGCATTTTCTATTATTTTTTTATGAGGTTCGCTTCTGGCAATAAGACTCAAGGATGTGTCTTGATATACCTTTTTATATCTCTCGTACTGCTTTATATCATTTCCAGTAATCCACTCTAAATTCCACACATAGAAGAATTTTTTGCTTGAAGGAAAATTTAAAAGCTTATAGGCCGTAGAAAAAGAGGTGGCAATCACCGGACCAGACATTCCCCATGCAGACGATATGTGCATGACAGAAAAATTTGCCGGTAAACAGTTTTTATGTTTGTTTTCATAAAACACTATTCCGTCTATGTTTGGGCAAATAGCTGGCAGATTGTTTATTTCGCTTATTACACAAAAGGAAAGCTGACTAGCCCCAGTGTCAGAAACAAGCACACTAAAGCTTTTTAAATTCGTTGTAGTCTCTAACATAATCTTCCTCGTCATATTTTTTTGAACACAGAACATGCAAGACGGCATTATCGTAATATGTTTGTTCCCCCCATGTCATTTCTGGCATGTATAAAAAATCACCCTCATTTAATTCATGAGACTCATCTACAAGAACACCCTGTTCATCTTTAGCTACGGTTCTAACCACAACCCGGCCACTAAAGCACAAAAGAAATTGTTTATTGGTTTTGTGTGCGTGATAACCCCTAGTCTGACCATTTGGCACATTGCTTATATCCATAAATCTCTTTACAGTAAAGGGGACGCTTGTAATTAAGTCGTTAATTGATATTAGATTTCCTCTTTCGTCTTTATTAATGTTTAACATAGTTAGTTAATCCCTTTCCAAACTTTCTTGACCATCCCAAGTTCTCTGCTTTTACGCTATTGATTGAATATCTTGCATCTTGACCTAGCCTATTCTCCACAAATTCAACATGGCTTTCGTAGTCCTCTATTCCAAACCAAGAACAAACTTTCTTAACAACCTCGATATTAGACAAAGGGTTGTCGCCACTTATATTGTATACGTTTCTGTTTTCTCCGTATTCGATAACATACCATATTCCGTCTACGTTATCCCTAACATGAATCCAGTCTCTAACATAGCTGCCATCTCCATGCAAAGGTATTTTTTTACCGGAGCTGATTGAATCTATACACTTTGGTATTAGCTTTTCTGGATACTGCCTTGGCCCATAATTATTTGTGCTTCTTGTTATCTTATAGTCTATCCCAAAAGTTCTGCCATAGGACATAATCATCATTTCTGCCGCAGCCTTTGAGCCAGCATATGGGTTGCTGGGAGTTAGCTTGTGGTTTTCGTCAAAATGATTGTCTCCGTCGTCTGCGTCTCCATAAACCTCATCTGTGCTAATATGTATAAGCTGAGGCCTTGAATAAACTTTTCCTCGTATAAGCTCCAGCAAATTATAAACACCTAAAACATTACTCTCTATAAAAATTGATGGAGAGGCTATAGAATTATCTACATGACTTTCTGCAGCAAAATTAACGATATAATCTATATTCGGAGGAAGCCTTTGTATGTCTTGTATATTTTCATTTACGTGTTCATACTTAGGATTGCTGTCAAATGGAAGGGACTTGCTTGCCGCATAAGTCATGCAGTCATAGTCTATTACCGAAGAAACATTGTTCATCCCAAGAATCTTTTCAACAAAGTGGCTCCCAATAAAACCCCTGCCTCCCGTTGTCATTATTTTCATAATACTTCTTTAATCTTTCTTATTATAAAATCAACATTTCTTTCTGTAAGAGACTCATTGAACGGTATACTTACAGTGGACATCGACTTTAGTTCTGTCTCTGACATATCTTCTACAATTTTTATATCATAAAAAGAGTACATGTGTGCCGGTAAATAATGTATTCCCGTTTCTATATTTGATTCTCTCATCTTTTTTGAGAATCTATCCCTATCTTCTACCTCTATGCGATAAAGGTGACAGCTATTATTTTTAAGAGAAAAGGCTTCATTATATTTTTCTCGTATATGCGACAGCCTCTTATTTTTAGCATCTAGTTTTTTTAGATTCTCAAGAGCCACATAGCACTGTGATGAATTTGGGTGCATTTTCCACCCTGGAAAGGCAAGGGTTCTTTGCCAGCTTCCCGCACTCATTTCTACGTTGGATATTCCGAGGTGGCTCGCTGTGCGGAACCAATCTATTTTTGCTTTGCTATTTGAAACAATTATTCCTCCGTCCATCCCTCCCACAGGCTTTGTAGGATACAGGCTAAATATCATCAAGTCTCCGTCCTCAGCCTGTTCAGAGAATTGATTTTTTGTAACTTCTTGTGCAGAGTCTATTATTTTAAAAGCGTTATATTCTTGGTCGCTTTCGAGACTCATTTCTTCAAACGCTTTTTCGGTATCATAAAGAGTGTAAGCAGAGCCAACCCAATCACAATCATTTGTCCAGCAGCACGGAACTCCGATGTTGTGTATGATATTTGGAACCACAATCGGTATCATGCTGGGTATTTTTACTGGATTTTTCTTTAGTATTTCTTCAGGTATCCCTAGAATGCTTATCATTGAAAGATAAATCAGATTGCTTGCGCTGCTTGCAACACATGCGTATTTAGCTCCCACATATTCAGCGAATCTATCTTCAAGCTCTTCCTCAACACTGCCATGTAAGAGGTGATTAAATTTAGATGTATCTATTACATAGTCATTTATGTTGAATAGTTTTAATTTTTTATTTTTTTTAAATAATCTCATTTATTTGGTATTCCCCAATCATCACCGAAATAACCTACCTCAGCCCTATATTCGTCTGATGGGTCGTATGCTTGGTCCATGTAATACAATAAAATAGAATTTGGTTCTAGCGCCATATATCCATGATATATCCCCGGAGGTATATGTATGGTTCTCGGCTGCTTGTCAGAGAGATATACGAATTCAAAGTCTCCGTTTTCTTTTGCGAGACCAACCTTAAAAGAACCTTGCAAGCAACACCAATAGTCGTGCTGTATTTTGTGCCTGTGCCAAGCCACAACATGACCAGGGGTTCTTATCCTAGACACCATTGTTTGTCCACCGGCTTCTGGAAATATGTCGCAAAATCTTTGCGCTCTATCGTCTTCGTGAAATCTCATTTAGCTTATCCGTGTTCATACTTACGTCAGGCATCATTGTAGAGTCCGCGCTATTCCTCGTCATAGGGCTCACCTTTTGATGCAAACTTACAAAATCGTATATGGATTGATTCGGTCCTCCAATATTTATTATACCAAACTCGCCTAGCAATTGTAAAGTAATTTTTGCAGCTTCATCACTAAAAATAGAACTTTTTTTCACATCAATCATTGCTCCTGGATGCGGGAAAGGTTTTTCACACATAGCTATTCTTAGTATAAGAGAATTATCGTACATTCTTACGGCACATTCCCCACCAAGTTTTGACCATCCATATTTAGTGAAAGGAAGCACGCCGTCCTTCTCTGAATAGTCGCCATCTTTTCCAGGGTATACATAATCTGTTGATATATATATTAGCTTTATACCTGTTGTGTGGCAAGCATCAACAACATTACAAGTTCCTTCAATATTTATTTTCATGCTTTTCATTGGTGCAAGCTCATGGTTTTTCATCGGTCTTGTCATCGCCGCAGCATGAACAAAATAGTCTGGATTGCATGATATTATTTTAGAATAAATCTGACGAGGATTTTTTACATCCATTTCCTTTCTAGGAGGAGCGAATATTTCAAAGTTCTCAGAACCCTGAATTAATAATTGCTTTGCAAACTTTCCTAAGCCGCCAGAAATTAAAATCTTTTTACGCATTTAAGTAATCCCAATGTTTCTTTTATTCCTCGTTTTATGCTTCCGTTTAAATTTATCCCGGTTGCACTGAGCTTGCTGTCGTCTACAAGGTAGGAGAACTGGTTAAGAAGGGGTGTCTTGACCATATTTACTTCAAGGTCGGGAACGTAAGCTTTTATTATTTTTATAATATCACTACATTTGTAGTTGTCGCTAAGTACATTATATGTTTGACTTTCCACGCCTTTGTAAAGAAGATGAGAAATTGACCTTTCTGCGTCTCTTACGTCAAGATATGGCCTGTGGTAGTGATAGTTTTGCTCCCAAACTTCTAGGGGCTGTTTCATCGAAGCGGCCCAGCAGAAGTGATTAATCGCTGTATGAAATCTCATGCCTGGAGTTGCCCCAAATATTGTTCCAAATCTGAGAATCAAGTGTCTAGGGTAATTTTCTCTAAGAAAGTTTTCTATAACCAGTTTAGACGAAGCGTAGTAGCTTTGTGGCTTTAAAACGCTCTCGTCATCTTCCTTAACAATATCGGAAGCTGTACCATAAACGCTTGTTGATGAGGGAAATATAAACAAAGGCGAACTGTCTATAGAAGCTAATTTTTTTATAAAGTCTCTTGTGTGTCCAACATTGATTTTTTCAATGCTTTCAGAGTCACCTCTGGCCGCGTCTGTCACGGCAGCAAGATGAAGAACAACGTCAAACTTTTTTAAAAACTCTTCGCTTAGATTCTCAAAGCCGTCATTTATAAAATCAATAGGGTATGGAAGATTCATCAAAGAACAATACCTGTTGGTAGATAAGTCATCCACAACAGAAATTCCATTCTCTGCAAACGAAGTTCTTATAATATAAGAGCCTATGTGCCCAAGACCGCCCGTAACTAAAATTTTCATATTACAGAAACCTCTGGAACGTGAGTAATCCAAGAGCCTTTAAAATCTGAATACTTCGTAAGTATCGCGTCTTTATAATTCCACGCGCCAAGAAATGCAGCGTCAACAGAATCATCAAACCCTACTCCTTCTTCTATAATCGGTATATGCTTTCCAGGAGAGAATTTTCCAATTTTATCGTCTGTCCTATCAGTTATATAGTCTATTAACTCATTTCCAATTCCGCAATAATTAAATACTGTGGTAGACTTGGAAGTTGCGCCAAAGCTAATGACCTTCTTGCCTCTGTCTTTTAAAGCAGATAGAGCGTCAACAAGAGCCTCTTTGCTTTTCTGTACGTTCCTAGCGAATGAGTAGTATATTTCAAAACCACTCTTGTTTATTCCGCAAATTCTCTCAAATTTCATTAGGGTGGAATCAACCTTTTTTACGGGGTTGTTTTCATGAACGGCATAAACCCTGCAAGAGCCTCCATGCACATTCTCAAGAACATCGACCTTCCATATCTTTAGACCGGCCCTTTTAAGCATTATAGACAAAGAATGTAGGGAGAATATGTGTGCGTGTTCATCGTATATTTGGTCATACGAGTTTCTCATAAGCATAAACACCAGTGACGGGTCTTCAAAAACAAAAACCCCGTCTTTGTCTAGGCAGGAGGCTACGGCTTTAAACGCACCTTCTATGTCAGGTATATGGCACATGCAATTCGCAGAGAATATTAAGTCTTGCTTTCCATTAGATGAACATACGCGGTCTGCAAGTTCTTGGGTCCAAAACTCATCATAGGTTGTATACCCAAGTTCTTGTGTATGTCTAGCAAAATTAGAGCATGGTTCTACTGATATAGCCTTAGATGGATGAAAGTTTTTTAAGAACGCGCCGTCATTACTTCCTATCTCCATAACCTTGCTTGGATTTAATTTTGACAGCAAATTAGAGGTTCTTTTAAAATGAGACTCCATCACTGGAGAAGCGGATGTGTGGAATGGATAGCTTTCATTAAACATCTTTGGCGGGTCTACAAAATCCATAAGAGAAACTAAAAACGTCTCACTACATATACCAACAGATAAATTGAATGTATACTCATCTTTACCCAGGTCTGATTCTTTTAAAAACCCGTTTGCAATGGGCTGTGTGCCCAAATCTAAAAATTTTATCTTAGACATAATGCGACCTAATTACAATCCTTTCTTTTCCATCTTGTACCACACCACCCATATGAAAGGTGTCTGTGTCAAAAGCAAATAAAGTTCCAGCTTTACCCTCAAGAGGCTCTGCATCCTCTGCGGTATAGTTTAAATCTAAATAATCTAACTCTAATCTGTTAGCTATTGTTTTATAGTCTCCCCCAGCATCAACGGTTGCCTGTGTTCTTAAAGTTTCACCTAGTTTCCTAGAACCAGGAACATATCTAAACGCCCCGCTATATTCATCGCAATCAGTCAAATATAAAAAGAATTTGAATGTATGCGTTCTATCAAAATGAAGAAAGCCGTTTCTGTCTGTGCCATTATCGTTTTGATAGTCGTGCGTGGCCATAACCGCCCTAGCTTCTCTCTTGCCGTATTGTCGCGCCACACTGTTGAAGTAATCAGTATCAAAAAACTTTCTAATATCCCCGTCCTGTTCGTTTAGACCGCCCATATTTATTGCTGTTCCAAACTTATAGTTTTTGTCTCCTCGCTCATCGAGAAGAGACAGGGTTTGAGATTTCAGCCTTTTAACAATATCTGCATCAATAAGCTCAGGATATATGTAAAGGCCGACATCTTTTATTGTCTTTATAACATCGCTGTCAACTGCTGTGTTATTCATTGATTAACGCCTCTGCTAATTTAAGGTCAATTTCATTATCTATATCAACTGAACGCTCTCTGGGCATATAGTAACTGCATATTTTTCCTTTATAGAAATTTCTGTTTTGTCTAAATGCCTCCCACTTCATTCCGTAAAGCGCTCCGTTTGGTCTGTATATTTTTTCATGGTCCTGGCTTCTAGTGTTTCCAGACTGCCAAGGCTTACTTTCATGCCAGTCCCTTATCTGTTCACCCTCATGCGTCAATCCAAGTTGAGGTGGAAACTCATAGTCCGTAATGCTAATTATTCCATCGCAGTCATTGTTGGCGCTTAATTTGTCTTGAGCATCAACTGCGTCTTTAAGACTCCTTAATGGGCACGTTGGAAGAAGCAGCCAAATTTCGTCGGGCTTACTTGGACTTTTGTCGTATATATCATAAATCCAATTTACTGTATCTATTACCTTTGAGGTGTCTGAGGACAGCTCTTTGGGTCTTAGTAGGCCTGCTACAAAACTTCCTTCTTTATTTACAACATCGTACAGAAGATTTTCTGAGTCTGTTGTGAAGACAGTGGTTTCAAAAGCAACAGAGGCAACATCAACGCTCCACTGCCACAGAGGGTATTCTCCTAGTTTTGCCCAATTTTTTCCTGGAAACCTTTTACTTCCGCTTCTTGCTGGAATTACAGCTAATCTTCTTTTCATTGGTGATATCCGTATTTGCTTAAATCAAATTTTATTAGCTTAGAGAGTTCTTTATTAGAATCTTTGTATTCTTGCATCAACAATTTTCTTATATCTTCTCCGTTTTTTTGTCTTTTATAGGAATCGTTCCGACTGTCGTTCTTTTTTGTGCTAACACGGCTTTTTATTTGCTCTAACGCTTTTAAGTCCATTTCTTTTGCCATAAAACAATAAAGCCTATTTATTTCATTTTCAGTGTTTTTGAAAAGGTTTTCATATATTATAACATGCACATTTTTTTGTCCAAAAGTTTTTACTAATTGCGTGTATGTATTATTAAAATCATAATAATTTTTAAGCTTTTTTGTAAGAAATTTTCTATCAAACTTTGAAATGAATCCGTTTAAGTCTTTAACCCATATATCTGGACTGTTCCATTTTTGGTGAGGCGCTCTTTCTTGGTGCAAGTACATAGAAAAGAACATGTCTGTTTGATTTCTAATGGATAAAATAACCTTGGTGTTAATATTCTCATCTACAAGGTTAGAGCAAATTTTATTACAAATTGATTTTACATGATTGTCTGAGCAGATATAAAATTCTTTTGATGGCGTTGGCATATTGTTTCTATCTGTTATAGCGATATTCTTTTCAAAGTCAAACTTTCCTCTAGGCATAGGCTTCATGAAAAACTCGTCAGAGAAGCAAGCGTTTGAATTTTTGTAGAATAAGTTTTTTAAGTTATCCATTTCCCTTAAATAAAGGGTGTTGTCTCTTTTTTGCTCAATAGACTTTCCAAAATACTTTGATTCAAATATTATCGGGAACATGAACTGCTGCATCCATGTGGTAGCTGTCTTGTGATAGCCTATGTGTAAAAAGTTTTCTTTCATTAAAAATATACCTTATATTCTTCATATTCAGACAAGCTGTCCATAAAACACCGATACACATCATCGTCTTCATGGAACGGATGTCTATTTATTTGATTTGTGTAAACCCCGTTAAATTTTTCTGCTTCAGTTAGATACCCGTCTTTTTTTGTGGTAGTATCTTTTATTGTAGAGCTTTGAGGTATAAAATGCTCTCCATTGGAACCCTTTATATCATTTAGATTTATTGAGCTGAGGTTTACCGAAAAAAAAGAGTATATATCTTGCATCTCTTTCTCTGGCAAATTTGCTAGACTCTCGTATCGAATTAAATAAAATTTTTCATTATTTTTTACCGACTTTAACTTTTCGCAAAAAGATAAGGTGCTGTTTAAGCTGTCTTCAAAGGACCATCCATGTTTTTGCATAGAAGAAACCGCTCTATCCAGGGGGTTTCTTATCATTGAAACCCAAAGATAATCTTCGCCTTTTTCTATCCATTCGTAAAAATAACATAAAGCCTGATTCCATCTATAACAAAAAACTTCAACATCAGGAAAAGCCTCTTCCATATTTTTTCTTATATCTTTTGTGCTAGACGCATCATAAATTATAGACCTCCACGAATCTTTGCTAAGACCATAATACTGAGCGTAATCGTTGATATAGGAAAGACTCTCTTTTTTAAACAAGTCTAAACTTAACTCAGGCCGATTAACAAACTCTTTTCTACACATTCCATGAGGCCACTCCCCCATGTTTTTACAAGAAAGAGGCTCATTAAATCCAGGACAGAAAGCAATTGTTTTTTCTTGGCTTCTAAGAAGCGCGCTCATTAGAGTTGTGCCAGAACGAGCAATAGCATCAAGAACTACATGTTTAGCCATCAATAATATCCTCCACAAAGGTAGCGTGTCCAACTGGATAATATTCCTGGGCATTAAAACGCCACGATTCAAACGTAAATAACTTACAGTATTTGTCTACAACTTTTCGTACTGTGTCGTCATAGTCGTGAGAAGCTTTGATGACTCCATCAATATATTCTTCACTAGCCGGTTCAATATTGTTTTTTTTGCAAATCTCATCTAAAAAGGCTCTTAAGAATATTTCTCTTATGTCACCTCGGTAAAGACATGATATAATAGAAACCATTTTTGGGCAGGACTCGTTCCAGTATTGCGTTGAAACCCAGTTGCTAAACTTATGTACCTTGCCCCCTGTTTGTAATATGCTGTTGCCAGGAATGAAATAGTAATAAGACTGGTCTTGAAGCCTCTTGCACTTGCCTAAAATCGCTGATGTATATGCCCAAGATTTTTGAAATAATTGGAAATCATCGTTTTTTAAAGCGTCCATAATCTCGAAAAAGCATTTCATTATAGAGGTTCTGAAAACGGCGTAGTTAAAGCTGTTAAAATTACTTATAACGTTCAACAGCCTGTCTTCGGGAAGTTCCTGTTCTATTGATTTTCCTGTGTACAAAGAATCCTTGACGCTTATTTCTGGATATATCTCAAGTGGCCTTACGTCATTTTGATAGGTGCTGTAATCATCGTTTTCGCTCAAAAAATAAGCCCCATTCAGTATGCCGCTTAAATTAATAACATCGTCGTTATCAAATATCATGCAACTCGGAGTTTCAACCATTTGAGTAGCCCGATGCATTTTGTTCATGTATCGAGCTATGTTTTCATCAAAGCCGTTATAGAAATACTGTATATCCAGGCTCTTATAGGAGCCAGAAAACGGAACCTTGCTTCCGTCCGCAAGTATAACTTTACACTCGCATTCTTGCTGCTCTAACCACTTCAATGACCGGTCTGTAAGCTCGTGCCTGTCTAGAAGAGGGACTATTAACGTAAGGGTTTCTTTCATTTCTTGTATATGTATCCGTCTGGTTGGCATGAAAACAATAGTTTATTTCTTATGTTCTCGTCTCTTTCAAACTCTGGATTTTCTTCAAGAAACTGATTCAAAGCGCTTCTTGGGCTGTTTCCTGGTCCCCAAGGACGATTTCTTGCCGCTCCGTCTTCGTGGTATCTTGGGTCGTCAACTAGAGTGTCGCAAACAACCATGTAGCAGCCAGGGGTAACAATGTCTGAAAAAGCGTTGAGTTCTTCAAGAACGTGTTTATGTGTGTGCATAGAGTCTACTACAACCATACAACTTCTATCTCCAACAAACCTTTTAATTACCTCTGCGCTCAAAACGCTGTCTCCTATAAGGAACCTAATATTTCCTTTAAATGCGGTTGCGTCTCTTAGGTGGTCTGGTATTTGGAGGTCTACCCCTATTATATCTCCCTGATGAAAAGACTCAAGGAACATTGTAGTTCCTCCCCACGCAACACCAAGCTCTACTATGACTTGAGGTTTAGTTTTAAAAACTATTTCCTGAATAGCAAACAAGTCTTGAGGTAGTTGCAACGCGGGAATTCCAGCAAAGTTTGTTTGGTGTATCCACCTATGTCTGTCAGCCCTGACCAATACACTAAACGCATCATCCTGAAGCTTACAGTCATCGTGCATACCTTGCGCATCTTTTTTTAATTCTGAGCTAAACTCGTTCAAGTTTTTCATTTTTTATCCTGTCAAATAAAACTTTAAATGGCTTAGGCGATATATTATATCTCCTGATAGTATAAATTAATTTTCTTTTCATCTCATCAAAATATAAATCATTCATAGACTGCAATTCTGCATCTGTTAAATTATTTATAGACCCGTAAGAATCTAAGAACAGCTTTTTTTGTAATTCATTTTTTGTTAGCCTGTGCAGTGAGATGGCCAAATCCCTCGCTTTCTCAGAAACACGCATGATATCGAAATCTATTAAACCTATCATTTTTCCGTTTTTAAATATCAAGTTGCTAGGTATGTAATCAAAATGTCCAATCTGTCTAGGAAGACTAACGCAAAACCTTTCTGACCTATCTATTAGCTTAACCGCCTCCCTGACCTCGCTGGTATAGTATTTAATACCCGATAAGTCATAGGGGTAAACGTCTCCGCAAACCTTTTCAACCTCTTGTTCAAGCTCTAATTCTTTTTCAAACTCATCATGAAAACGGGCAAGTGTTGTTGCGGCCTGTATTAGAGAACCTTCTTTAAAATCATAGTGATTTCCTGAAATATAATCATACAAAGAGTATGTTTTTCTAGATTCTGAAAAAAATAAACCGCCTTCTTTTGTTTGTGTTGTTCTCGGAACCGGAAATCCTTTTTCATGAGCTTTATTCATGAACGAATTAATTAAGCCTTGCTTTTCATTTGAATTTATATTTGTTATTTTTAATATATATTTATTGTCTAGATTATATACATCTCCATACAAAGCATTTATCTTCTCAATGCTTCGATTATGTATCCCCCATTTGCTTCTAACTATATTGTCCATATATATCAATTAGAGTTTCAATTTTAGGGTCTAATATTTTTTGAGCTTCTTCGCTTATTGGGTTCATAGGCTCTCTTTCGTCTATTCCCATAATGCCTAATTTAAAAAGACAGTATTTTGAAGCAGCATGCCATCCAAAATTTTTGCATGAGTGCAATAAGTCAGACATTTGTGAAACTATTTCAGAAGACTTTTCTTTGTCGTCATTCAAAATTAAATCGTAAACTTCTTTTCCAAATCTTGGAAATATGCTTTCAATTCCAGTGAAAAATCCAGTAGCACCGTATGGACGAGCCTTCAAGAATGTCTCGCTTGCCGCGACCGCCACTATAATACTCGTAGATTTACCTAAAACACGCCATATTTTTTCTGAATGTTCTGGGTCTCCGGCAGCTTCCTTAAATCCTATGACCCTTGGTAAAGAGCATATTTCTACCAAATCGTCAATTTCATATCTATGTGTTTTTCCAAAGCTGGTTTCTACTTCGCTTCTGGTTGGTGTAACGTGAAGCATTACGTCAAGGTTTGTGTTGTTCACTATCTCTTTAAAATAATCTATTAAAGGACCTGAGCCTTGATACCTCCAAGGATATTCACAGATAACAATTTCAGCCCCATCTCTTTCTGCTTGTTGGGCAACCTCTATGTGTGTTTTAGTGCTTCCACTTATAGGCGTAGAAGCGATTGGAACGCCTCCGCTTTCTATGGTTGACTCTATTGTTACCTTGTTTACTGTTTTAATCTCTTCGGTAGATAGCTGAGAAAACCTACTGGTTGCCGAAGCGACCATTATATATTTTCCACCTCCATCGACTATATATGATATATATCTCTGAAGAGACGGAATGTCAATATCTTTTTTGTTATTAAATGGTAAAATAATTGGGTAAACTGGACCTTTAATCATTTAGTATTTCCTCTATCTTTCTCAAGGCTATCCAAAAATCGTAGCCTAAGTTTCTATGTCCTTGCCAAATTTCTGGAATAAAGGACACGCTATTGTTGATTTTTTTCAAGAGTCTGGCAAAATCTATCTGCCCTTTTCCAATCTGAATACCTTCATCATCTAGGCCAAACGCATCAGATAAGTGCATATGTCCAACATGGTCTTTGATTTTGTTAATAAAATCTATGTAGTTTATTTTGTAGTAATTTGAAGCTAACTGTGAGTGTGAGGTGTCTAGGCATAATTTATAATTATATTTTGAGCAGAACCAGTCAATCTCGTCTGGAAGAACAAGTAGGTTTAAGTGTAGCTGTCCGCCGAAATACCAAGGAAAGGGTGGTAGGGTTTGCAATAAGAACTCAACGTCCTTATCTTTTAGCTCTTCCAAAGATTTTGCCAAAAGTTCGTACCCTTCTTCTTTTTCTGAATCACTCATCCATTCTGTTCTAGTGGTTCCTCCGATGCTAGCAACAATTCTAATTTTATCGCAATTGAAAAACGGTTTAATTTGTTTCGATATTGATATAACTTTTTCCATGTGTCTAACCGACTCTGCCCTGTAGTTTTCGTCTTTAGAGGCTAGGTCAATTAGGTGGTCGTTTTCAAAAAGGTCTGGCGCGTGAACAGTTATTTCCTTGTCATATTTTTGATTGAAAATTTCTGAAGGGTTCATCTCTAGGTCTTTATAGCTAAGATGAAACTCTAGAAGTTTTGGATTGCTGTTTTTTAGATAAAAATCATAATCATGAAAGCGTACAGGAAGACCCCATGTTCTGTCTATGTCGAAATATTGCGGAAGCTCTAGTTCATTTGAATCGCATTTATGGAAAAAATCTCCAGCCTTAATATGTCTTTTGGCTGTTTTGCCAATAATCTCATTAAGGTCAATCGGCTGTAAGCCCCCTCCAGGGCTTTTGATGTCAATACAATCTCTATTAATAACCTCGCCATATTTTATATCTTTTTTTGCTACCATGCTTTTAGCCAAGCTGTCTTTGTTAATTAGCTCTCCTTGAGTGACCCTTCTTTTTTTGCCTTCGCCAAGAGCGTCTTCAATATTTCGAATGCCCTTGACCATTTCGGAAAACTCTTCTGGAAGCAAGCTAACCTTATGGTCATTTCCTTCTTGATTCCTGTCAAGGGTAATATGCTTTTCTATAATGTTCGCCCCCAAAGCAACAGCAGCCATCGGCACATCTATTCCATCTTCATGCCCAGAATATCCAACGTCCTTATTGGATATGACTCTTAATCTTTCAATATATTTAAGTTGAATATCCTTGTATGGGGCTGGATATGTAGAATTGCAATGCATAAGTTTGTAGTTAGCATTCATTTTATCTAGTAATCGACAGGCCTTTATAATCTCTCCCTCTGTTGACATTCCGGTAGAGCAAAACATCAGCTTGTTTGTTTGGGCGATACACTCCAGTAATTCAATGTTTGTTAGGTCAGCCGACGCTGTTTTATAAGCTGATATTCCATATGCTTCTAATACGGAAACGCTGTGAGTGTCCCATGGAGTGCATAATGGCTCTATCCCTTCTTTTTTAGCATAATTAAAAAGCTCAATAAGTTCATCAAAGCTCAAATCGTATTTATGCAACAGGTCTAATGTGTATTGCGTAGCTAGGCTTTCGTTGTAGTAATTATCTGGATTTCTATATAATGATTTCAAATCTCTCATTTGAAATTTGACATAATCTGCTCCAGATATTTTTGCCGCATCAACTAATCGTTTTCCAATCTCTACGCTTCCATTGTGATTTAGGCCAACCTCAGCAATGATAGTTGTATGGTTTTTCATTTTATGAGCAATTTCCCTGCCTTGTTCCAGTTTTTAATATTTTGTCTTTCCAACTTATATCCGTGGCTGGAAATAATCCTGTCCTTATTCTCCCAATAATGGCTAGCTTTATTATCCTCTTCTGCAAGACCAAAACCAAATAACGTTGGTTTGATTCCGTTCATTATACACAAGGCTATAAAGGCGTAACCAACACTTGGCGAAAGAGTTCCCCCAAAAGACTCAACGCACAAATAATTACCTAAAAATGCTGTTGAGCTTGAGTCTATGTGCTTTTCTTTCTCTTCCCATGCCGAAAAGTCTTTGTTAAGCAATAGTATTTTTTGGTCTTTTAAATCTCTTATAAAGTTTTGAGGTTGACCCTGCGGCTTCCAATCGTCGCACTCCTCATCTCCACCCACATTATGTTTTACGTTTGCAAACACATGATTATTAGCGACTCTAAGGGTTGTTTTTGAGCCTACATAATTTTCCCACCCCTCTGTTGGAGCCCTGTTAAACCTTACGACTTCATCAAAATCGTCTATATCTTGACCCCGCTCTGCGTCTAATAAAGACGATGATGAGCCAACTATAGCCATGTTTGATTTTACAAAAAGTGTCGGAGTTACAGCTTTAATTTGCTTCATTTTTCTAGATGAATGTTCATTATATTTTCAGAATAGTGATTAAATCTAGGTGGATTATACCCATTCTTTTTAATTATTTCATTCAAACCTGACTCATTGTGATAAAACGCATAAGTTTGAATTTCACCGTATGCTTCATATTCTTCATAAAAGCTTTCTTTTTCTGTAGTTCGAACTCTTAAAAAAATTACATTCTTCGCGCCCAGCGATAGAATATGCTCAAAGCACTCGTCTCCATCTGGAAGAACATCACATAAAGCATTGGCAACTACGACATCCCCGTCCTGTATGTCTTTAGTGGAAATGTCATGATAGTCTCTTTGTTCAAACGCGCCAAATTCACCCCACATATTTTTGGCTGTTTCTATGGCGGCTTCCGAATAATCATATCCCACATAATTTAAATCGCCATGCCACATGCGAATCAGCTTGGAAAAAGAGCCTACTCCACACCCTATATCTACGACCCTTTTTGAATTTTTTATTCTAGACAGTTCCTCTAAAAAAAACCTCCAATGAGTCGGTGGGTCGCTTAATTCTCTTAAATTAAGAGCAAACTGTTGCTCAAAAGCCTTTGCACTAGCTTCTTTCCAACCAGAGTCATTAGAGATTTTCATACCAAACTTCTTTCAGCTGGTTGTTAAATTTATCTTTAAGTGCGTCAATATTTTGCAATATCTTTGGCGGATGCTGCCCTTCAAACCTTTTTGTATAGCACGGTCCTCTGTACCGTGGTTTGAATTCGTGTACGCCCTCCCACTCTTTTTCTATTTCTTCTCTAAGCTCAGGATTATTAACCCAAGGCTCATATATCTTTTCATAATAATTATCTATGCAATTGTCTCGACTTACAGCAGACTTGTAGTATTGAACCTTCTGTTTTACTTGCCACGGAAAAACGTATGAATAATGGTACATTCGAACTCCGTAGCCAGCTAACATATTATACGACAAGTGAAGCTCTTGTAAAGTAGGCTGAACTTTATGGGCTATAGTCGGCGGTCTATGAGTTGACCAGTATGAACCTGGATATACCTTTCTTATTCTATGAAATTCAGCATCTTCCTCAAAGCCCGTCAAATAATCGTCAAAACCTCCGTAAAAAGAAAAGCTTTTGAATCCAACGGAGGTAAAGTGATAATCTTTTAAAGCTTGAATTACTAGCTGTATATCTTCTGGTTTAAATATTTCGTCCGAGTCTAAGTTCCATATATAGTCGGTGTCGTCGCGCATATGTTTCATGTACACGTTGCATTGCTCATTTTTTTCTTCAAACTGGCCATGCTCAATAATAATCTTGTTATCTGGGTCATAGAACTCATGTAAAATATCGTTTGTGCCGTCAGTTGACGTTTCATTTCCCTGCTCTTGCCAATACTTTACTGGCCCCTCAGAAATCAAAATTTGACTTGCGAAAGGATAAACAGACTCAAGGCATTCCTTCAGAACATAATTTCCATTGAATACTATCATTCCAAAAGCTATATTCATAATATGTTATACTTTCTTCTTGTATTTTTGCATAGTTCAAAATATTCGTCGTATATTTCTTCTACTCCTGGCTGTGGAAGTACGTTGCCCCAGCATGGCTTACCATCAGGCTCAAAATTGAAATCTATTTCGTATGTGTTTTTTTCGTAGTTAGGTGTAAAATGAGAAAAATGAACAAACACCAAATCTTGTGTAATTTCATTTTCTCCATTAATCATGCAGTCATAAAATGCTGGCCCCATGTCCCAGGTCAGTTTTTTATTTTCAATCGCTGACAGACTGAAATTCCATGGGGCAGCGTGACCTATTTCGTGGTCTAAAACTTTTATTTTTACTCCATCGCAAATAAAATCAAATAGCTCTAAATACTTTTGGTCGCCGCAGGTTCCAAACTTTTCAGCGTATGGATTGTTTTTGTCTACAACGCAATCCCTCCAAAATTTCAAGCATTGCCTAGATTCTTCTGAGCCGCTGAAATACACAACACCAACATTATAATACCCTACGCTCTGCATGTAATCAAGAGGTAAATGTTTATGTGTTACCAGTCCTATGTCTTCATTTTCAAGGCAGTCAAATATTGACTTTATATCGTTATAAAAACATATATCTGTATCAGAATAGAGGCAATGGTCTAACCCCTCTTCGTTCATAAGATAGTGAGTAAAGAAAGATGCCAAGGCCCAATGAAAGGGAGACAGGTCTCCTGGTTTAGATGGATTGTTCTGTTTTAGCAATTCAAACATTTCGTCTTTTTCCACTACGTCCATTTCATAAACCTTTATGTTTGGGACGCCTTTTAATGCTTGGCTAGTTTCTTTGTCTAAAGCCAGATAGTGTATCAGAAAGTCTGACTCTGTGTGATTGTCTATTGAATCTCGTAAGGCAAGGCCGTATATTAGATAGTTAAAGTCACTAATAGCAGATAAGTGATACATTAGTTTTTGTCCTTTATATATAAAGCGTCTCCCCAGCATCCATGCCATTTAGATTCGACTCTCTTGAATTTGTATTTTGCTAGATATTCATCTATTTCTTCAACTTGACAGCAATTTTCGTAGACTTCTTCTCTGTTAACCTCTGTCATTATGAAGTCTATTTTATCCAAAAATATTCCCGCACCCTTAAAAACCTCTAGTTCATACCCCTGAACATCAACATTCATAAAGTTGTACGGAACAATATCTTCCAGCATATTATCAATTCTGTCTATATCAATAACTGTTTGTCCATCATCAAATAAAACTTCTGGATGTTGTTCCAAATGTGTTTTGGGTTTTAGCACAGAGCTTGATACTAAATTATTTGAAGATTTATATATATTTAATTGTTTTTTTTCGCTTCCCGCTCCCTTGTTTATAAGAGTAACGTCTGGGACGGCACCGTATATATTTTCCAAAACTTGGAAGTTTTCTTTTAAAGGCTCTATGAAAACCACTTTGCTTATGCCGTTATCTACATAGCTCAAATATTCTTCGCCAAAGTGTGCGCCAACATGAAGAACTCCGCTGATTCTCATGTCATATTCTTTAAGTAGTTTTTTAAAGTCTAAGAGCATTTATTTTCCCAACATAATTTAAGTTCCTGATGAACACCAATTATGGTGCTAAAATCCATGTTTTCAAGCGTCAGTCTTTCTCCGTTAAGGAACCTTTTATTAAGCTCTTCTGCAGTGCTTCCAAAGAATTTACCAGCTCCATTGTGACACGTTTCCTGGACCCTGTTGAGCGGCGTGTTTATTACATAGCTCTTTTCAAAACAACACATTTCATCTGGAAAAGTTTTTATTTTGTCTTGTATATAGTTTTGAGCTTTTCCTTCAAGGCTATTTGGGTTATTGTATTTAGGCGTGTTGTTCACCATTCTTTTCGCTATGTGAAATGGAAATACGTGCCCGTCTACAGAGAATGGATAGGCAAAATTTGTGTCTTTTTGCTGTTCCTTCCAGTTCCAAAACCTCGTTGGACCCTCACCCAGTATAACATCATCAGGAATCAAGCAGTTGCTATTTGTATATTGGTCTTGAACAAAAGTGTTTGTTCCTAGTCGCAGAGATGTACAAAACGAATCGTGCTGGTGCCACTGTGCTTTTGACGCCCAAGTAAAAATGTTATAGTTGTATTCAAATTTTCTATAGACTATATCATCATCGGTAAAAAACAACACCATCTCTTCCCAATGCTTCATACAATACTCTAGGGTTTTTCTAAATCCCTTGAATTTGTTTTCTGGTAAAAAATATATAGCATTAGGTTTTGAGTACCATTCTTTAATCAATTGCCTGTAACCATCTTCAAATTCTTTAGAGCTAGAGGTATATATTATGTATATATTCCAATATTCAGAAAGATTAGAAAGATTTTCGTGTATAGACTTTAGGCACAGGTCTAACTGAGCGGCCCTGTCTTTTGAGAATATAACTATACTTAGTGGGTGAGGCTTAACTGCGTAGGCTGATTCTATCATACTGCAACCTTTTTATTTGACATATACCAATCAACAGTTTCTTTTAATCCTTCCTCGAGACCTATCTCCGCCTTAAAACCAAAAGACCTTTTAGCCTTAGCGACATTAAGACACCTTCTTGGTTGTCCGTCTGGCTTATCTTTATTATATCTAACCTCTCCTTTGTGACCCATTATTTCTCTCAATATCTTAACTAAATCACGTATCTTAATTTCAGCATACGTGCCAAGATTTACAGGAGACGGGTCATTGTAAGATTCCGCAGCCATAACTATGCCCCTCGCAGAATCTCTTACATGCAAAAACTCTCTGCTTGCATTGCCTGTTCCCCATATCTCTAAGTCTCCATCAGTACCGGCCTCCTCTATTTTTTTAATAAGGGCGGGTATAACGTGAGAGCTTTCGGGCTTAAAGTTATCATGTGGTCCGTACATGTTGACCGGTATGACAGTTATTCCGTTTAGCCCATATTGCTGTCTATAAGCGTCAAGCATAACGCTTAGTGTTTTTTTTGCTATACCATATGGGGCGTTGGTTTCTTCTGGGTATCCCTCCCATAGAGCGTATTCTTCAAACGGAACCCTTGCGTATTTTGGGTACGAGCAGACGGTCCCTGCTAAAACAAACTTTTGAACATAGTGCTTGCAGGCGTTAATAAGATTTATACCCATTGTTAAATTATCATGTATGAAAGTGCCTGGATGTTCTTGGTTTGCCCCAATCCCACCGACTCTAGCAGCAAGGTGGATAACTACATCCGGAGAGTTGTGTTGGATTAAGGCCCTGCATGAGTCCTTCTCTCTTAGGTCACAATGATGAATTCCTGTTTTTCCGTCAATATAATAACGGGTTGTTGTGTGGCTGTTTGCACACTCAATAACGTTTGAATAGCCTCTAAGGAGAAGCTCCTGGCAAACATGTCTCCCCAAAAATCCTATCGCTCCAGTAACCAATATTTTGGACGTTTTTAACATTTTCGATTAAACCTTCTTTTTTTAAATCTACATATAGATATTCTTGTGAAAATTCTTGTTGCATTGTATACCCAACGTCTCTTAAATTTTCTTCTATCTCTTTATTATTTGACTCAACCAATATGCAGCCGAATCTATACTTATCCCAATCAATACCTAAAATAACATTAAGGTCATTTCCTTCTGTGTCTATATCTAAAAGCTCTATGTATCTAGGGGCTTTTTCTTCATCTAATATATCTGTTAAAGTTTTTGTTTTTATTTTGACTTTTTCAAAAGACTTTGCTTCGACCGGGCTTTTTAAATTTTCAGATATTCCGCTACCGCCTCGCCACGCATGAGAAAAGCCTCCGTATATTTTTTTGCCAAGATTTCCTTTTATATGTGGCTCGTATTTTTGTTTTGAGAAATCTACAAGCCTTCTGTCTAAAGACACGAGCCCACTATTTACTTTGCAGGAGCGATTTTTTTCAAGCTCTTCGAATATATCTTCGTGTGGCTCTATGCAGATTCCTCCCCAGCCTCTTTTTTCTAACGAAAAGGTGTTGCTCCCATAGATACCGTCACTAGCCCCAACATCCACAAAATAACTTTGATTTGAATTAGGAAAAATGTCGTAAATAAATTCATCTTTATTGTCGCACGTAAATATACTCAAGAAAAACTCTCCATTATTTGTTGCGCTCTATGGGCGTATGTATGCTCTTTCATTACTGTTTGATAACATGCGGCAGCGTGTTTTTCTCTTTGCTCTGGATTATTTATAAACTCTTTAACTAGACAATGAAAATTATCTGGGTCAGTAGCTACAACAGCTTCCCCTTTGGTAAATATATCTTCCGTGAGAGAAGATATCGGGTCTGATATAAAGAAAGCCTTAGAGGACGCTAGTTTGAAAACTCTCTCGTTTACCTCAAACCCAAAAACATTTGCGTGTGGTTCGCTAACATTTGGGCATATCAATGAGGAAGAAAAAAGCTTTCTAACAGTTTTGTCGTCAATAACACCCATATACTGAGATACAGGCCAAGCTTGATTCCCAAATATTTTTACATTGTATTTTCCTATGGGGTAGCAAAGAGGTATTATATACTTGTCTAGATTTTGACCTTTGTACGGCCAATAACCACCAACAAAAGAAAGGTCGCACTTTAAGGACTCGTCTGCAATATCAGGAAAATAAACAGACGGGTCTGCTGCCGGAAGAAGGCCTATTGTTTTTGAAACCGAGTTTTCCCATGAGCCCATGAGATAATCTTTTTTATTCGGATGGACATAATTAAATAATACAAGATTTTTAGAATCTATGCTTTCTACGTTTCTAATTTCTTCATCCGTCGCATTAAGTATAGGGTACTTTTCTATGTCAACATCGCTGCACACTTGGCCCCAGCAGCCAACTTTCAGTAAAACTTTTATGTCGGGCCTAGACTTTAAGCACTTAATCGTAGCCCTATCAAGATTGTATCCCTGCCCTATAAATATTTCCGGCTCAAAAGAGTCAAACATATCAAATGCGGGTACAGATTCTTGATTCCAAAACACGCAGTCGTGGCCTTTTGCAGCCAAAGCGTTTGATAAACCTGTATATATATAGTTAGAAGCGTTTGTTTCGTGTCTAAAAAGTATTTTCATTGTTCTTTTTTTTCTATTGCTTCGTAACTCCAAGAGTTATCTGGGCTAAAAACACTTGCGCTAACAACTTTTGTAGTTGATATTTTTTCAGTTTTACCCTTATCTTGGTAAACGAACGCAATTGACTTTCCCCTCTTTATTTCTTTAGAAATTTTGCATTTCGTTGGCCTTATAAACTTTAAGCCACCATGAACAGAAACAGCTAGGCTTTTAGGTCCTACAACAGTTATTTCCAGAACAGTAGACTCAGTCTCTACTATAATTTTTGTATTTCTCTTTAACTTAGATATGTCTATGCATTCGCTCATATTTATTGTATATCCCAAGCTATCCAAATGTCAATTTTCTTTTTGGTATTTTTTCTAAATCTTTTGCCATGTCTATTTCAAAAATTTTCATGTTTTTTGGCATAAAAGGCTGTATCTCTCCGCCATTCTCCAAAACATAGTTTAACGCTTCGTATCCAAACCACTGAGACGTATCTTTTCTGCAAGATATATGTTTAAAAAGTTCAAGCTCTTTGTCTGTCAAATATGTTATTTGTGCCCATTTTGTATCTAAACCGAAAGAAAAATTTGTTATATTGTTGTTTTGCTCTATTATGCCAACCTCAGTTTTTTTCAAAAAGCCAAAATTTTCTATGACGGCTTTTGAACAGCCTCTTATGTTTCTTATTACCGGGTCGTTGAAAATTAAATCTCCATATACTATCATAACCTCTTTTGAGATTGTCGCCTGAATGCCGAGCCCAATACTGTATAATACGTTAGTTGTTTCATGTATCGGGTTGAGTATAAATCTGACGGGATAGTTTACTAGTTTTTTCTTTATCTTTTCAGACTCAAAGCCAACCACAATAAATATCTCTGCTTTTGGATATACAGACCACAATATATCTAGCTGCCTCTCTATTAGGCTGGTGTCATTATATAAATTAATTAGAGCTTTCGGACCATAAGATTTCATCCTATGGCCCATGCCAGCGGCCGGTATGATTATACTCAAATCGCTAGAATTTACACTTAATTTAATTTTTGTGTTTGTTATATTTCTTCTTGCTGAGTTAGCCATTTTGTCTTTGAATAATTCTTTGACTTATTTTTTGCCAGTTTTGTTGCCATACTTCTTGAGGAACCACATCAGATGAATTTTTACCAGTTACATGATATACATGCAAAGTCTCCGGTATATGTATGGCGACCATGTTTTCAGTTATTCTAAGCCATAAGTCCCAATCTTCGCAGGTTCTCATTTCCTCATCGTAGCCACCAGCGATGCTCAAAGCTTTTTTACTTATTAAGGGAGTGTTGGAAATTATGCACTCCATTTCCAAGGACTGCCTGTTGTATGGCTGTCTAAATTCGTGTATTTCTGTTTTAGTATTAATGTTTTTTATTATGGCGTCTGTGTATACAATCCCTATTAGCTCTGGGTTTTTTAAAAATTTTTCTACAGACATCGATACTTTATTCTGAAGATACAAATCGTCGGCATCAAGCATCATAAACACATCAGTGCTATCCCAAGAAACTTGTATGGCGGCGTTTCTTGCCGCAGAAGGGCCCTTAGCATGCTCATTTCTTATCAAGCTAATTGGAACCTCTTCAGGATAGCCTTTGCTTTCAATCGTTTCTTGGGGATTGTCTGTAGAGCCGTCGTCAACTACAATAATCTGTATCGGTCTATAGTCCTGCATTATAACGCTGTCAATGGCGTTGCATACCATATCAGAGTGATTGTGACAGGGTATAACAACGGTTACTATTGGCTTTTGACAACTTTGCTCAAGCTCTGTATTAAGTGTGGGCACTTTTGAAACTCCGCTTCTTCTTCAATTTTTGATATAAATTCTTTTTGTTTATTTCCGCCAAACTGTTTATAGGCTAGCTTTTGAACAAACATTCCACTCTTCTTTCCATCCTCTGGCTTTAATATTAAAAACTTTTCCAAATCATCGTTTATTGCAGAGTCAATATCACTTAAGTAATTTGTAGGAATATCGTCTCCGGCAACAAAGATTGAGCAATGTATGGATTTTATAGACTTAGAGGCTAAATCAACACATCTATGCATAGCTTCTTCTTTGTCATCTAAAGCCCTTATACTATCGTCGCTAATATGCTCCATGGACCACTTTAAATTTATTTTTAATTCAGAAATAAATCTTCTTAGATAATTGATGAAATCATAGGGGCCAATTACAGAGTTGTTTATAACAACAACGTTTTCTGGTTTTAAAATACCTTTTTCAGCGCTTTTTATTGTTTTCGCTATGCAGAGCAGCTTGTCTTTTATGATTTTTCTTTTCAAGCTTTCATCATTTTCATTTTTTATTGCTTCGTCATTATCGAAGTATATTAAGTAAGTGCATTTGATGCTTACCTCTTTTCTAGCGACACCTACAAGCTCCTCCTGTGTATATCCTTTTTGTAATTTTATATCGTCCCATGGTTTTCCCCTAAGCATATTGCATATATTATCTTTTATAAGCTTAAAGTTTTTATTTTTTTGCCTACTCTCAATGCTAATTATTTCCGCCCCGACTTCGTTGAATTTAGACAACCTTCCAGCGGAGCAATAATCATCTAAATTTTCATTCGTAATATCATTCTCTGAAGCAAAAACGCACCCGTCACAACTAGTTACTAACGCCTTGTTGTCCTCAACAGCACGCATTACTTCTTCTTTACTGTATATTTTCTTTACTGACATCTCTCTGCCTCCACAACCATTTTATAATTGTTTACCCTCTTTTTTATTATCTTAAAAGCATATTTATTCTGAAGGTAATCACATAATCCTAAGCATGTAAAACCCACTCTTTTTATTAAATATGGTTTAGATTGTTCCCCATGTATTAACACGTTTGCCTCTCCAAGGTCTATCCTATAGTCCGCAAGAGATTTACACACCTCAATAAGGTCTGTTCCACCAAGAACAATCTTTCCTCCCATTCTAATTTTCTTAACCCAATTATGAATCGCGTCTTCGGCTTTAGTCAGAGGAATATAATCTAAAACATCATATGCAACCAACTCAGAAAGCTCTGCATCGTCAACATGCTTATCTATATTTATTATATCATCTCTTATTATTTTTTTATTGTCGGGATTTTCGGCAAAGGGGTTTATGTTTATGTGTGTATGCAACACATCGCCTGTCCCATAAATTAAATTTACTTTACTCATATAATTACTCCGTGCAGGCTAAAAATAAATTTTCCCACCTTGATACAAAACTTTTTAATCCAAAATTTGAAATTACAGTTTCCCGTGCATTTTTACCAATTTGTTCAGCAAGCTCTTCGTTGTCTAGAAGTTTTTGCACATAGCTTCTAAGCTCGTTTGGATTATTTGACATGTATCCATTTTTACCATTCTCTATTATCTCTGGAATCATGCAATTATTCGTGCTCACTACTGCGCATCCGCATGACATCGCCTCTAACAAAGATGTCGGTACAGGAGAAATTAGAGAAGTGTTTAAAAACACTCTAGATGAGCTATATTTGTTTATAAGGTCTTGTGTTGATTTTGACGCCTCAGATAAACCAGGAGTGTCTCCTACCACATCAATGGGTAATTCGCTGTTTGGGTATCCTGTGGTTTCACACCATAAATTGAATCCACAACACCAGTCTCTATTAATCCAATCGTTTACAACAGATAAAACTTTTGGTTCTCTTTTTATTTTATCTTGCGGAGAAAACAAGTCTGTGTCAACCCCATGATGAATAACAAGAGCATCCTCTTCTGACCAACCCCATTTTTTCAAGCTGTAATCAGATATAAATACATTCACATCTCCTTGCATCTGTCGAAGATGGTGAATCTCATAATTTCCCCAAGTCTCCATTGGAAGCGTGTGTTCTAGGCTTATTAAAGGCACCATCAATTGCTCTGATATCTGTTTAGCGATATTAAATTGACCAAACTTATTTTGACTCAAAACTAAATCTATGTCTATGTTGAGCGGTATCTGTTCAGAGGCTTTTTCTGGGTTTAGCAAAACCGTTCCCTTTGGAACATCGGCGTAATTTTCTACCCAAGGTTTTATTCCTTCGCCCTGCCACAAGAAGAAATTGTGGCCGGTCTTAGAAAGGTTTTCTTGATACCTTTCATGTGTCGGAAAACTTAATATGTTCAACGGACGATTTTTTCTCGTAGAATTATTTAGTATACTTTGTACTACGCTTCTGCTCATTTTAGGATATTTTCTATACAGTGTTTCTTAATTATTTCGTTGTTTACATTAAAGGCAAGGTTTTTATTTTCTCCCTCAATGGTTCTTTTCATCAGTAACCCTATATTAGAGTACGAATATTTATAGGATTGCTCTATACCCGCTCGAGCTTTATTTTCTCTTTCTTTTTTATTTTCAAACGCTGACCTCATACATCTTCTAATTTCACTTATATTTGGAGCGTCCCAAGATTCATTTCCAACATAAAGCTCAGAAAAAGAGTCCAGAACTCCAAAGCAAGACTCTTTGTTAGATTTCACCAAATAGCCTCCGTCTCCAAGAAAGTCTTGTGGTCCGCCCGTCTCTGTGCATATAGGCGTTTTCCCCATGGACATTGCGTCAAATATAGGTATTCCCCAGGCCTCTCCAAATGCAGTTGATACAAAACAATCGCAGGTTTTGTGTAGTCTCATTATCTCTTCTTCGCGTAAATACTGGCAAAGTAAAATCTCTTTATGATAAAAATCTTTTTCATAAAGCTTGAGCCCTTCCTTTACTTTTGAACACATAGAGGACAGCGAGCTATGCGACTCTTCTTCTGTTTGTCCTGGTAGATGTGCTTTTATTAGTATTGATACGTCCTCTTCGGGTCTAAATTCTAAGTGAAAAGCCTTTAGCATTGCGCCTAGATTTTTTCTTCTGTTAATTTCTCCTATAAAGTAAAATACAAATTTACCCTCTATTTCCGGTATAATTAATGGCTCATACTCTTTTTGGTACTTTGTCATGTCTGCAGCGTGTGGAATTACATAATGCGGGCAAGAAATTTTACTATTTACACAAGCGGTTTCTGCCATAAATTTATTTGGAACCCAAGCTTCATCCATTAAGCTTATTCTTTCTGGCCACGTTGTATTTTTGCAGTGGTCTGTTTCCGTAACATATAGTGCTATATTTTTATCAAAATTTCCATTATAGTCCATCATATGTGGCAAAACATGCTGTATCACAATATTGCAATCTTTGTCGCTTTTTAGCTCAAGCTTACTTATTTTTTCTGGTATGTCTACAACATTGTTATTAAGCTTTATATATCTAGGAACAACGTCTACGCCAACAGAGTCCAGGGATAGTATGTAATCCTGGGCTGCGTGACCCCATCCAGTTCCGTCCCTGTAGCAACCTATGTAAAGAACTTTCATTTTTTTAATCTGCTAGGTTAGTTGTATTTATATCTGGTTTTACTAAAGAAAGAAAATATGGCCTGGGAATAGATGACCAATCGTTTGATTGAGATAACTGCGCTCTTTTTTCTTCCCAAGAATTGTTGTAGTCGCACATATTAGCAAGAGTGTTCATAGCGTCTTCTACGCTAAAGTCTTGTCTCGACATCTGATTGTCTGCAAAGCTATTGTCATCGTAGTGAATGCTTCCTAAGCCTTGAGGAGCCTTACCGTCGTTTAAATCTCTAAGAAGTCTCATTGCCACATAGCTATTTGTTTTGTCCGATTGACCCCAAACGTTTTGAATTGCCCATGAAATAAAGTCATTATTGTTTTGTATGTTATCTGGAATTTGATTTGTATATCTGTGTATTTCTGGCTTAGACTCCCATGTTTCTTCGTGTGATTCTGGCTCAATTTTGTCTAAATAGTCTTCCCATATTGCTGCTGCCCTATCCCATGTATAATTTCTTTTTGCTCCTATGTAGCAATCCATGCCCTTCTTGCTTTTCATGCTTCTGGGCAACCTAACAAACTCCGCGATTTTTTTTGATAGCTGTTCATCATCAGGAATCGCTCTCTCTGAGTGAGTTGGAGAATCCCAGAAAAAGCTTTTTGGCTCTATGAATTCCGCTTTAAGTTTTTCCCCAACGCTTTCCATGGCAGAGTATTTTACTGTAATTAATGGAACACCACATGCGGCGGCTTCGACTTGTGGCATGCCAAATCCTTCGCAAACAGAGTATTGCACATAAATATCAAACCAATTCATAACGGCCCCAAGCTCTTCAGTTGTTAGGCCTTGACTTGTGTTTGGTAAAACAGCGTTTATCTTTCCGCATTTTTGACAAGAAGTCTTGGCGCCCTGAAAAAACGACGGGAAGAAACTTCCACAGCTTAAACATTTGTAGGTCAATATCGTATGACTGCCCATGTTGTACTTTTTTATAAAGTAGGGCAGGTCCCATCCCAGGTCTGGATATGAAGTATGAAGATATAAATATGTGTTTGATTGCAAGTCTGGATTATTGTCCAGCATATTCCTAAAGGAACTTATTAAATTAGGATAAAGTTTTCTACGCTGATTTCTCATAACCGTTCCTATTATGTTGACATCATCGACAAACCCAAAAAGCTCTCTATGTTGTTTTTTATTTGGGTGTGGCTTCAGCGCATCAAAATTTGCTCCAGGAGAAGGAACTCCCTCAACTTTTATGTGGCCGTTCGTTTCGTTTTCTAGAACGTCTCTGCCATATTCAGAGTATGTAAACACGGCATCTGCATCCATATAAGTCGCTAGATATTGTTCTTGCTGTGGATGAGAGTCTACGGTTGGCATTATTGCCCACTTGTAAAATTTTCTAAACGCGGCTCTTTGCTGGTACTCAATCATCCACCAGTCTCTTATATCTATCACAACATCTGGTCTAAAGTCTAAGCAAATGTCATCAAACCTCCACTCTCCAAATTGATAGGTTTGATTTGAAGCATAAGCATCGGCTTCAGATTGGCTTGTTGGCATTGTAGGATATACACGCCAAGGGGCTTGATTAATATTGGGGTTGTCATGGCTAGCATAGCAAGCCATCTCTGCTATCTTGTATTTGCCTGTATTATACAGTCTGGTAAGAACCTCTTTTGCGTAAACTGCATAGCCGGTATGCAGGAAGCTAGCTTCTCCGCACCACAGAATCCTTAATTTTCTAAACTTTTCACTCATTCAAAAATGCCCAATTTGTATAACTTGACTTATATATTATGATAACAGCGCAAAACAAGCAATGTCAAGTTAAATTTGCCATATTTGACCGACAACAAGAGAGTCATTTCGTCCTCTATCTCCCTGAACCAATATTGTGTTTCCTTCATATATGGCGTCTCGACACTCTTGAAAAATATCTGGAAAACAAACTACGTCATCTAAAGAGCAACTGTTATCTTCTAGGGTAAGAAAAGCCATTTCTTTACCAGGGTTTTTTCCATTTTTTGTTTTTACTACTTTCACCTTGGTGACTTCTACAGCAAACTTCATATAGTCTTTTCTTTTTGTCGTAATGAATTCCTTGCAGGTACAATTAGCCTCTATTCCCCTTTCCAGCGCATCCACTCTGCTACAGGTTATTGGAGCGCCCAGTGTTTTTTGTTCATTCCAAGCAATCCAATCCATGCTATCTTGCAACTTGTGAGGTGGATTTTTTAAGGATGTGATTAAATCTCCTACAAAATTAGAGCGCTTATCATTTACACATCCTCCACCAGCAACCTGGACTTTATTTTTCATCACTCTTTTTGGCTGACACCGCTTTAATGCTTCAATCAGTTTGTATCCGCTGTATTCATTTACAATCCACTTTTTTTCTGTTGGGCTAAGTTGCGACCATATAGAATACTCATAAAGCATCTCGTTTCTTGAACGCTCAAAGAAGTCTAAAGCCCCAGCCTTTATCATCCCCTCGGTTACGTTGGATGATACACATTCTGTTCCATACTTTAAATATTCAAGCCACATCCATGCGCCAATACCTCTGCCCAGCTTTTTTTCTACATCAGTTAGCTTTTCTACTATCTTCTCGATTACAGCAGAGCCTATGCCTCTGATGCTAGAAAGACCGAAATAAACCTTCTTGTCTTTGATGTAGAAAGTGTTTCTTTTGTCTGCAAGCGTTGGGGGAAGAACGTCTATGTTGTTTACCTTTGCGTCATTTACTAGGTCGTAAATTTCCTCGTATTGCTTTGCGCCTTTCCACGCTGCACCCCTAAGCCAAGAGCAATAAAACTCAAGCGGCATATGTGTTTTGCAAAACGCGCTCCAATATCCATTGAGCGCATATGCGTCTGCGTGGCTTTTGTTAAAAGAGTATCTCTGGGACTCCTGAATCCAGCCAAAAATTTCCTCAGCCAGTTCTTCTGATACTATACCTGTTTTTTTAGCGCCCTCAAGAAAGGACTTCTTAACCTCATGCATAACATCGGCTTTCTTTTTACCGATAGCCTTGCGGAGGATGTCCGCTTGCTGCTCATTGAAACCAGCAAGAACTACAGCTATCTTCATGGCTTGCTCTTGAAAAGTTAGTACGCCTTGCGTCTTTTTAAGAATCGGTTCCAATGATTCGTGAGGATAAACGACTTGTTCAACACCATGCTTTCTATCGCAATATCTTTGCGTCATGCTCTTTGGTGGATTTCCAGACATGGCTCTAAGGCACCCTGGACGAAGTAAAGCGCCTAGCGCTCCAAGCTCTTCAATGCTTCTTGGTTCTAGTTTCTTGGCCCATTGACGACCAAGTGCGCTCTCTAGCTGAAAAACGCCTTTCGTCCTGCCGCTGCATATCATGTCCCAAGTTGCTTCACAATTAAGATTCATGCTGTAGACATCTAGCTCTATACCTTTAGGAAGCGTATCTCCGAACTCTACGTTAATCACCATTGGTGTGTCAGAACAACTCTTTACTGGAAGCTCACATCCACACGGCCATCTAACCTTACTCATTTAAACTCCTGTGCAAATGCGTTAGCAAATTCAAGTCTTCTTTTCTGCTTTTGTTCATTCCATCCAGTCATCCATCTAGATGTTTTCAACAGCTTTATGATGACCTTAGATGTCCACTCAACATCAAACTCTGCGTCATGAGCGTTTGCAGTCACCTCCTCCGGCACACCCATGTACTCTAAGACGGTTGTTAGCTTTTGGTTTTTAAGCTCGCTGTTATTCTCAAACCAATACCAGACATGCTGCATTAAATCAAAGCTGTATATTTGATTAAACATCCTTGGCCTCTCTTCGCCGCTGCGCCTGTCTTTTTCAGTCGGTCCAAATATTTTGCAGTGCCTATCAGTAATAGGATTGTCAAATCCAAGTATATTGTATCCAGCAGACACCGGAGCATGATAGCCACTCTTATTAGTCTTACCCCAGTTGTATTTGTCAATCCAAGAGGAAAAGTTTTTCCATACAACATTTATTGGAGGGCACTCGTTTAGCATATCTACAAACTTCTTTTTTGACATGCCTTTGTTCCTGCAATGCCAATCTATTGTTTCGTCTGTCGTGGATTCTTTGTCGTCAAAGTCCGGGCGGACATAGGCAGAAAATTTGTCAACTACATTTAAATTCCTTCCGTGTATCATCTCTGCGGCTATTTGTATGATAGAACACGTAGATGAGTCGGGAGAACCAGTCTCATAATCGTAACAGCATATAGAGTTATAATTCATTTCAATACCAATTTCTTTGCCAACTTAAAACAGTCTACAGCCTCATCAAACTTCTTTCTGCCATGCTGCATAAGGTAAGACGGGTGCCAACACGGAACAACTGTGTACGCACCGTTTCCAATGCTAGATTCATGAGACTTATTTATATAATTACCAAGTGTAAAATTTTTAGGTAAAGGCAAAACAGCTTCAGCCGATGTTTTACCAAGAGTTACAATAACCTTTGGTTTAACTAAATCTATTTCTTTGTATAGCCATGGGCTACAAGACTCGCATTCATCAGCAGTGGGAGTTCTATTTTTCTTTCCGTTGTTTTGTGTGGGCCTGCACTTCACAGCGTTTGTAATAAAAACCTGATGCCTTTTTATTTTAGCTCCCTCAAGCAGCTTGTCAAGCATCTTGCCCGCCCTTCCGACAAAAGGTTCTCCGGCAGAGTCTTCGTCTGCTCCCGGAGCTTCTCCAATTATCGCTAAAGAAGAAACGGGGCCGCTAGACTTTACCACACCATTTATGCCGCTCTTCTTAGGGCACAGAGAGCATATTTCACATGATGAGTATTCAGTTTTTAGTTTCTCTAACTCAATCACGAAACTCTCCGGTAGACAATAGGTCTTGAACTCCGTGAATCTTATCTAGAATTGCAATTCCAAGAATGTCAAACTTGATATGTCCCATAGACTCCAGGTCATTCATTTCCATTCCAGCAATGCTTTCGCCAGAGCTTTTGTCGTAGACCATGGGACAAATCTTAGCAAGAGGTTCGTTGGCAATCACAATTCCCGCTGCGTGTTTACTGCGAGAACGCTTTGTTCCCTCCATGCGTATAGCTTGTTCAAATATCTTTGACATTGGACCCTGAAGGTTTCCGTTTTCGCCAAGGTAGCACCACTGTTTCAAGTCCTCTTCTCTGTTCTCCAAAGCCCACTGAATTATGCTAGCGCTACCGTCGCCGCCAGAATCTTTGTCTGCTTGACGCATATCTTCAAGCTGGTCAGAAATGTCTGCTTCATCGGGTATGTTCTTTGTGATTCTGTTTCTCTCTTCTGGACTACATGCGCTGTGCGCTCTCATTACATCTTGCAGTACAGCCCGTCCTTGCATCTTGCTAAACGTAATCATTTGAGAAACTCTATCTTCACCAAACCTGTCGTTTATATAGCCAATTATACGCTCACGACCAAGCTTCTCGAAGTCCATATCCACATCAGGAAGGGACACTCTGTCTGCTGTATTTCGTCCGGCGTTGTAAAATCTCTCGAACATTAAATCGTGTTTGATTGGGTCTATATGACCTACTTCTAAAAGATATAGAATTAGAGAGCCGTCAGCAGAGCCTCTACCGGCTCCTGTAAGCTGACCGTCTTTTCTAGCCCAGTTGATGATGTCGTCAACAATTAAGAAGTAGTCCGCTAGATTTGCGTTCTCAAGAATGGATATTTCCATCTCAAATCGTTCGGCATACTCTTCTTTCGTGTGTTCAGTGCTGTCTATAACGCTTTTAATTGCGGGCCATCTTTTTTGCCAACCCTCACGGCATCTTTCTCTGAGCCTGTCAATTGCTGTTACTTTTTCTGGCAGGGGAAATCTAGGCGGCATCGGTTTTCCAGTAATTGTATATTCTTCGCACATATCGGCAATCTTCTCTGTATTTGCAACCTCTTCCTCTGTGTGGAGTTTCATCATTTCGTCATGTCCAGGAATGTAATAATTTCTGGACTTAAAGAAAGCTCCCAGGCTTATATCGTCTCCTGAAACCATCTTCTTGTAGATGTCCTTGAGAGGAGTATCTATGCTTGGGTGATTAGACAGAAGAACTCTCTGGTCATCTGCATCCTCTGGACAAGCATAGTGAGCGTCTGGTGTTGCGACACATGGAATGTCGATTTTCTTACTTAGGTATCTAAGCCCTTTTGCGACTACGCCAGAAGCAGGAAGATTGTCTACGTCTATTAGCTGTATTTCTAGGAAGAAGTTTCCTTTGCCAAAGACATCCTCAAGTTCCTTAGCTTTACCAGAAACCTTATTTACCCAATCTTTATCAACCATCTTGGTTGCTTCGTCGTAGCTTTGGGCAGAGTAGGCTTCTTTGTGGTCTATGAACATATCGTTAGCTAGATGCGAACCCATGTGTCCACTAAACGCAATCCAGTTTCCTGTGCAAAACTTCTTGAGTGTAGCCAAGTCTAGTCTTGGAGCATAGTAGAAATAGTCTGGGTGATTGGACTGGGATGTTGCAGCGATTAGGTCTTGCCAGCCTTGATTGTTCTTGGCAAGCACGACGAGGTGTGTGTTGGAGCGAGTCCTATTCTCCTTGTCAGTAGGGTCGCCCTCACAAATATAGAACTCGCATCCAAGTATAGGTTTTAGTCCGGCAGACTTCATGGCTTCTACGAAGCTGACTGCACCAGAGAGAACGCCGTGGTCTGTTAAAGCGCATCCTTTTAGACCAAGCTCTGTACATCTCTTAGCAATATCTTTAGGCTTACTAAGACCATCAAGAAGGCTGTCGTGACTGTGAACATGAAGTGGGAAAAATGTCATGAGACCAACCACTCTTTCTCTTTCTCTGGCCGGTCTCTATTTAAAGCATCTCTAAAACGCTCATGAAACAAATCTCTACAGAAGTATGAATAATCGAGGGCAAAAGAGTCGTTTGGTATCGGCCTATTTATATACATTGTCTGAATCGCCGCTGCTGCGCTGTATGCGGTAGACCGCTGCATAGCAGAGAACTCTTCGCTTGCATAGAAGGTATGCTCTCTTTTGTAAGACAAGCTCCCATTAGTAGCCTCGACATAGAACTTCACAATATCCTTTTCATTCAAAGCCGCGCAACCATACTTAAATAGATGTGCCAACTCTTGTGTGTCCATCTCAATTTCTTCCATGAGCCACTTTATCATCTCCAAGTGTCCTGGGTATCGCAACGTCTTGTATGTAACGTCAGGTATTGGACGGGAGGTTTGGTTAAGCATAGATTGTATTGTGTGAGAGCTTCCACCGGCTGTGTAAAACGCCTCAAGCTCATCTCCGTCAACAGTCATCGTTTCTAGGCCAGTGAGTGTGGGTACGTTCTTCTTTTCTGCCCCCAACAGAATCTCTGCCTCTCCCCTGTACTCGTTAATCAAACCATCAATAGACCAAGTAACAATGTAGTCTAGAGGATTTAATCCCACCTTTTCTGGAAGCCCGCCTACGGCCATCTTTATTTTTGCACTACGGTATTTGTTTTCCTTAACGGCTTCAAAAGCCTCTTCCGCACAGATATTAACTAAGCCTGGAGCTAGTCCTTGGTCACTAGCCACTGGAGCGCATCCAATTTCCTCAGTAATCTTGCGAATATAATTGGTTGTGTCTACATGCCCGCCAAGGTCAACGTAAGCTATACAAGAGGAAACACACGCGAACGCTATTTCTTTGTTCATGTAGTATGGCAAAGCTGATACCACTATGTCAAAGTCATGCTTATTCTCTAGAACATAATCCTTGGCATCGCCAACATGAAAGTCAAGGGAGCATTCACTGTCAAACTTAGTTCTACCGAAATAGTCCTTAGCTTTACCAATGGCATCCTCAGAATAATCAGACAGAACAAGATTATATTCTTCGTGCTTTAACGCTGATGCGATTGGGAGGCCGATGCCTCCCGCTCCAAGTATTAGTATATTAGGCATAATAAGTCCAAACATCCTCTTCGGTGTAATTAGCGTAAAATGTAATTTGTATATAAAATATATCAGAGTTTTGATAGTTGTCAAGTATTCTATTTTTCATTTTATGCTCCTGGGTCTTGATAATAATCTATCGTATGTCCCTTGCGCGTGTCTTCCGCAATCACGGCATCTATTCCACACTTCTTTGTTTTGTCCGCCATATACTGGCAGATAGTATAGGGCTCGCCTGTCCTGGGATTAATCTTTCCAGAAGAATGCTGTGTTTTCCCGTAGTGGCAGAATGAGTTGCACTTCCATCTGTCGTATCCTGTTAGAAGTTGAGGTCTTACCACCTCCTTGATTTTTGCAAACCTTTGCTTTAGCATCTTCTTTGTGGCCTCTATGTCTGAATCATCATAGGCCATTGTGAACGGACCCCCATCATTGATGAAGTATATACTAGGAACTATTTGTTTTGCTTCTGGATATAGGTGTGTAAGGGCGTAGTGATATATTCTTAGTTGTGGGTCGCCGCATAGCTTCCAGAAGTCTTTGATTTCTCCTGTCGCCCAATCCTTCCTCATTCCTGTTTTCCAGTCGGTCGCCTCATACACACCATTGCCAGAATCAGTAATAAGGTCTACAGTCCCCTTTATAGAAAGATTGCCATGAAGCCTTGAGCCGTCTGGCATGATGTAATCGTATTCAGCCCAAGGCTCATCAATTGTTATATCGAAGTGTGGTTCAGCATCAATAATCCTTCTCTTTCTAGGGTCATACGCCCCATCAGAATATTCAATAGCTTTCCATGCCCACTTCTCACAATCTTTGTAATCTCTTGCGCTAAAGTCATGTATAGATTTCTGTGTGTAATAATCAAAAGAAAGCCTGCTGAGTTCATTTACAAAATCATCCTCATAGATTCTGTTTGTCGGCTGTTCCCCCAGGGCATCATCGTTAAACGTAGAAGAACCGTCCTGCTCCGCTTTCTTTCCATGGGCCAAGCACTCAAGAACCTTGTGGACAACAGTGCCCTTCTCTGCTTTTTTGCCTCCAGGAGATGGTATGCCCAAAACATAAGACAAAAAATATTGCTGCGGGCACATTCCATAAGCATTGAATGAGCTGCTTCTGAAGTATGTAATTATCATGGATTTCCAAATTTTGCTACCGCGCTATAGTTTATCATCTGCCATTCAGACAAGACGTTGTATAATTCCTCGCTCTGCTGAGACACAGACATGTCTGTGTTATCTATATACGCATCAAAGCCCTTAAAATTATCTAGCGCCGTTTCGCTTGCGTGTTGGTCTTTTCCTCCGAATATGTTTCTGTTAAGTCTAATTACACATCCTCCAGCCCCCTTTATGCCGCTAACCTCATTTGGAAACCTGCAATCAACGACAACGGCTAATTCAGGACTGTCTTTTTTTATCCTCTTAATCGTTGAGTCTACCCAAACATTTGGGTACATTTTTCTGAAAACGTCTGTTCCTACATATTGCATCGCCTCCCTAGCGGTCATGAACCCAGTCTTGTCTTTTTGTGTGTAGCAATCGGACCACTTTATATTAGTGAGAGAGTTTTTATCGTCTTCTGTTCCATAGCATTGCTCTTCTTTTAGGCCTAATATATTTATGCACATATGCTTTAAGTTGTCAGCAAAGTTATATATTTTAATTTTATGCCATATATTTGAACTCATGTAGCTAATCATATTTGGGTGCAGGCTGTCTACGGGAAATACGCATGGTTTATTTTGTCCGTCTGAATCTTCGTAAGGAACAATAAGCCTTCCGTAGTCATCTATATATGCGTATTCCACTAAGTCTAGAGATAACATCGCGCAGCCAAAAAGAAAATTGCCCGCCGTTGTTTTTCCAGATTGCTTTTTACCTGAAATTCCAACTATTTTAGTCATATAATCGCCTTATCTATTATGGGTTTTATATCTGACGTTATTTCGTCTTGATTTAATTCTCCAGCATCTTCTCTTATTTTTGGAAAATACATTCTGTATTGTCTTCCAAGCTGCTCCTTTAATTTTTTAACGCCCTCTCTGCCAGCTTGGTCTGAGTCCAGCATGACAATTATTGACAGAGCGCCTGACCTGTCAAGTAATACTCTTTGAGAGTCAGTCAGGTCTGTGCCAAATAAACCAAGGCTTATGTGTATTCCGTTTTCCTCTAATCTCCAAACGTCTCCAGCCCCTTCAACTAAAATTGCAACGCCTGTTTTTCTTATGTGTTCAGATGCAAACCAATAGTTATACAGATAGTTTGTAGATTTAAATTTTCCGTTTAGCCATTTTTCACAGTCTTTAATTTCGTAAATTGAAGACGGACAAGACTTCTCTGGCTCATGCCATTTTTTACATTTATCACACTGGGGCCATATAGACCTTCCAAGGAATCCAGCCACATACTTATAACTATCATCATATACGGGCACTACAACCCTATTACGTTTATTATACAATCCAACATCGTACTTGTCAAGCACCTGACTAGAGTAACCCCTGTCAATATAATACTTTGATGGAATTTCGATGGATGACCTTAGCTTCTCTCTTGTCCATCCGCTTTCTTCTTGTTTTGGTCGAACGCTAAGTCTTCGCATGGACGAAATATACTTACGTCTTTCTAGGGTCTCTGCATCAGGCTTATTTATTTCATTTATATGATTATAGCCCAAAAATTTTACTAAAAAATTAATGGTTTCATCGTACCTAACATGCTTTGACCTTTGCCTAGATAGCACCCCTCTAACAAAACCTATTATTGTTGAGCCGTAAAGCAGTCGGTCGTTTTTACCTTTTTGTTTTTCGCAGTGATGCGTTCTGCATACCCAGTAACCCCTTACCTCTTCACCCTCTGGATAAAGATTCCATGCAGTGGGGTTGTCTCCTCCGTGAACAGGGCACGAACCCACCATCATTTTTCCATTACACCTAAAGTCTACCCCTAGTTCTGAAAGAAGCTCTTCTATATTTGCGCAGCACATATCTTTGATTTCTTCTATAAGGTCATAATCAAAATAGTGATTTTTAGCTTGTCTCATAATTTTCACCAAAAGGTATATCTTCTACTTCATCTGCAACGTTTTCTGGCTGAGGATTAATTCCTTGCTCTCGCTCCCTCTTTATTTTTAGTTTTGTTTTACCTTCTAATATTCTAGCTTTAGCTCCTTCCATTTTCATATTTATATAATCTCCCCTTGACATCCCTGGCCCATGTCGGTGTTTAATTATTACTAGTTTATGTGTGCCTTCGTCGGGGTCAGAAGCTTGTAGCTCTTCATCGCTTTTGGGCTTGAATATGGAAAAGTTTGTAGTTAGCCACATGACTCTATCCGACCCAGCAACCACATCCGCAGTCTCTTTGTCAATACCGTCACGATTAAGTTGAATCATTGTGAATATAGGAACATCATTTCTTACCGCTAAATTGTGCAGCGAGGTCATCATGAATCCAAGAACTTGATATTCTTGCACTCCAATTTTTAAGTCCTCTCCATTCATCAACTTAACATAGTCATATATAATCATGCAGTCTTTAGTTCGACCGTCATCCTCAAAGCCAACGTTTTTGTGAATCCATCTTCTTATAATCGCCAAGCTCTCTTCAAACGGTATGCCAGAAATATTAATATAGTCAATCGGCAGGTTCTCAATTTTATCAAGCGCCTCTTCTACTCTTTTTCTCTCAGAAAAGTTTTCTCCGCACTTACCGCTTTCTAAGTCATTTATTGTTACATCTGCATAATTAGCTCCAAGTCGATACCAGTGGTCTTCATCTGACATTTCCGTGTCAAGATATAGAACGGGAACATCAAGCTCTGCTAGGTGCTTCGCAAGGTTATCAGACAGCATGCTTTTACCAACGCCGCTTCTAGCGCCTATCATGCTTACAGCCTTTCTCCTGCAACCGCCGCCTATTGCAGCATTATAGTTTGGCCAAGGCGTTGGCAGTCCAATTACTTCGGTTGGATTGTCTAGCCTGTCCATGATATGCTCTCTCATACCACTGCTGAGTCTTTGAGGGTCAGTGCCGCTAGCATTTGTTAATTTGCTTGTAAAGTCAAATATACATTTTTCAGCAACGCCCAGTATATGTTCTATAGGCTCGTCTCCGCCAATATCATTGAGTGACGCGTCTGCCTCTCTCATTTGTTGGCGAAGCATTCTGGCTACTTCTAATCTGCTAATTTTTGCGCTAAAAGACCTCACATTTTCAAGAAGTATGTGAGTATTAAAAATACTGTTTAAGTGATTTATCTCGTCTTTCTTTTCTACCAGCCAAGAATATCCAATATCTTTTGCGGCGGAAAAAACAGAAGACTCATCAAGCTTTTTTAGCTCCTTCTCTTCAAAAAGATAAGAGAAACATTTATATATCGCTTGATTAGACCTGTCCGTGAAAGACATTGGGGATAGCATTGGAGCGATGTCAAGATATGCATCAATGCCATATAGGTATAGGCCAGCTAGCACCGCCCTTTCTGCCGCAACATTTTTATTACACCCCTCTGCTTCGCTCACGACGACCCCTTCTTGTGCTGCAGTCATTACATTTCCATGTATTCTCAGATTCGTTTTCTGAATAACCAAAAATTATCGAGGGTGAAGCCTTAGATATTTCTTTGCAAACGGAGCATTTTACATCTATGAGAGATGTGTCGTTCATCCCTAAACTTGCCCTTTTATTTCTCGGTGTTATTTTGACATCTTTATTGTTTCCAACCAAACGCTCTCCTGTTTCTGGGTCAACAAGAGATTCGGTCATGTCATCAACAAAGCCCTGTTCGCTAACTCCAATAACATTTTTAAGCGGGGCTTTACCAACCGACTCTGACCGCATTCTTCTTCCAGAGGTGTCTGTATTTTCGGTATTTCTTGGTGGAGCAGTAAAGTCATTATATCTGGTACTTATCATATTGTCAATGTTTTTATCAACTAATTTCAGGTCTTGCTCTTCCGGAGGAAGCTGATTCTGATATTTAAGCTCTTCTACAGAATATTCTTTTGCAAGAATGTCTTCCTCTTCTTTTTTTATCTCTTCGGCAGTCGGAACTGACAGGGGCTCTCCTGTTATGTTTGTGTAAAGACCGCATATTAACTGCCAATCTTGTTGTTCTACAGCTATTTTCAATATCTCTGAAAAATCAGGCATAGTTTTGACCTCTCTTTATTTCTTGGTATTTGGTTAGCTTATCAGCCTGCGCTCTCAAAGAGTTGGGTAGGTAAATTAGTCGTGAGTGATAGCTAGACGCCTCATCGGCTATTTGTTGCAGCCTCTCAGCAACATCGTCCTGCTTTATTGCGTAAGCTCTTTTTAATTCGTTTTCCATATATCGTGTGATTTGATTTTTTATTATTGGAGCTATGATTGAGTTGATTTTTCTGTTGCACCAATCTATCTTTGATTGCAAAACATTAATTTGAGATTGAACGAAAGTAGCCTCCTGCACAAGCAGGTAAGCGCCTTCTGCGCACTCCTGTTCCGAAAGTTTGTTCAGTAGTTGAGGTTTTATATTTATCCATCTATTAACTTCGGTTGGGCCTAAAGAACCAAGCCCTACAGCAACCTCAAACTGCTTTAGGGCTTTCTCTACTTGTTCCCACCTCTCATCAAGACTCTGATATGATGTCATCCCAATCATTAACCTTATTGTATGGTAAAACTATATACTTAATATTATTCATATCACACCAGCTTTCTTTTTTGGAGTCATTTTGCTTTGACTTTGCAAAACCCCATCTATCTTCATGAAAGTGCGCAACAAACTCATAGTGCTGTCTGCCGTGAACTTCAATAACCGCTTTTCTGTGAGGGAGGTAAAAGTCTGCGTATTGTTTAGTTCCAGGCAGAGGCACTTCTTCTAGTATTCTTTGTGTTGGATAAAGCTCTCTGAGCAATCTTCTGGCGTGTAGGTGTATTTCACTTCTTTTTCGGCCATCATCCAAATCAGGCTGATGACCCGTTGGTGGGAAGTTGTGTTCTTTTCCGTTAAAATCTATTACCTTCATTAAGTCATCCCAAGCATTTCATATATGTCTTTTTGTAAGCAATCAAGATAAAGTGGATTAGCTTTGAGTAGGTCATGAGCTTTATGTTCACCCTGAGCTTGTACTAGCTTTGACATCTCTGGCGTTAATTTGCCTTTCTTATCTACTGACCATTCATCCACACCCAGAACATCCAAATGATTTTGCATGTACTCTAGGACATACCAAGAACCGGAAACCTTAATAAAACCAAGGCTTTTACCTAGACTAATTAGTTCTGCAATCTTGTCAAGCCCGACTCCATACCTGAGTAGAGACTCAATCTTTCTTCCTGGTGGTATGGGTCTAGCAGTAGAGCGAGTAATCCAATTAACTCTTTGCCCTATCTGCTCTGCGTCCTCTGCCGAAGAAGCTTTCCAGGGCTGTATGTATGTGCATTCAAGGTCTACGTCAACCGCATATCTAATCTTACGACCACCACTTCTGCTCTTTGTCTTTTGTCCTGGCCTTGCTCTGGTGTTTGCAATTAAGTGTTGTATGCCTATCACAATGCATTTATTAACAACCACTACTGGAGCTATTCTGCCAATAAACTGAGAAAGTAGTCTGAAGCCACCGTCTCCAGTGACATCCCCAATGTCTGCCTGTAGCTGACGTTCAGTTACAAGCTGAGAAATAGAATCAAGAACCACAACACATCCAGGGTCATTATGTATAAAATTCTCAGCAAAACTGAGCCACTCTTCTCCGCTAAGAATTTTGCTCTGAACAAGGTTTCCTTCACTGTCATCCTCTCTGTATGAACTAACTACGTTTATTTTTTCTAGGTCTAGACCATCTATTCCTTCTAAGTCTCTGGATTTTAGCCTAGCCTCGATGTTTAGATAGTATATATTTTTGCCCATGTCTTGTGCGTTTTTACAAATTTGCAATGCTGTGACAGTCTTACCGCACTTTTCATCGCCAGCAAGAAGCACGACTGAGCCTTCCGGTATTCCTCCTCCTATATTTACATCAATTAGAGGTGACACAGAAACGATTTCCTGCTTATCGGAAACCATTGCGTCTCCACTTCTTACTATATTGTCTCCATGTTTGGCTAATAAATCTTTAGCCACTTTGAATGGGTCTTGTTTCGCCATCTATATTTTTTAACCTCGACAACTTGTTATCTCGTTTATGTAATTTTGGAATTTGTTTAGTATCTCTACTTTGTAATTCAAACTCTGCTTCTTTTGCATTTGAGTCTATTCTTTGCTGGTGTTCGTCTAAAATTTTAGAAAATCCTGAGTATGAAAATGCGCCAAAAGACCTTACATTATAAAGTCGCTTATCTCTAAGTGCGGACGAAATAGCGTCAGCATCATAAATTATTAGAAGAGAAGATGCCATCTGTACTTGTCTTCTGAATATAGACTTCCAGTTTGGTAAATTCCAAAACTTATCTGGAAGCTCAGAGCCTTGTTTTTTTGCTATAAGAGCGCACAGTTTTTCTGTAACCCATTGGTCAGCCCTAATATATCCTCCACCGTAAGATGATAGATAAGGGTTTTTCTGTGATTTTTCTTTTGCCATAATAATATTATTATAGCATAAAAAAGCATGTTGTAAATCAAATTAACGAAGAAAGCATGGCGACTCAATGGAAACAGCTTTTTTCAATATTAATTTACTAGATTGAACATCTTCTGAATTTGCTTTTCTGTTATTTGTTTTCGTCGATACCAAAGCAGGTGTTTCGTACCATTCGTATTCCAAAAAGCCGTTGACCAAAACGCCGCACACATAATGCTGCCTCGTTATGTTTTCGTCAAACTCCTTATGCGCCCCGTAACAAAAATAATATCCTTGTACATCTGGCCCTTCTTGCATGTGGACTTGATGGGAGCGAAACTTTAAGTAAAGACTGTCTATGTCTATAGACTCGTAGCTGCAATATTTTGCCAGCCTTTTCCAAGCAACAGGCTCTTTACCTGCTCTGTCGTCGTCTTGTCTAACAACTAGCCCATTTGAGAGAGATGCAACCCATATAGTTTTATCTTCTAAGAAATTGCAATCTTCTATACATAGACCGTATTTTTCTACGGCAACCTTTTCTACGCTCATAATTCAACTCTTTGGTCTGTGAATTTTGTCTCTATTTTTTGCTTCAAATTCTTCAGCCGGGATGCTATTTCCTTTTACTATTTTTCTTGCGTCCGTTACCTCTGACGCCTGCTGTGTCATTATAGAAACGCCATCCCTTCTTGACATAAGCTCTCCAGCATCGGGAGCCCTAGACAGTCTATCTATCCTTTCCTCTCGGCTCTCTTCAACAGACTCTCTTTTGCTCTTCTCAGACGCATCGTTGACAGCGCTTTCATTTACTTCTTGTCTGTATTTTGCGACTGTTTTTGGCCCTACGCCAGACATTCCAGAAGCAAGCTCGGAGTCATTCTTTTGCAAGTTATTTTGTATATAAAATTTTTCTATATCTGTGAGTTCTCTTGGTTTAGGCATTATCTTAGTTCCCTTTCAGCGTTGTTTAACCAACCTGCATTTCTTGATTGTAAAAATTTTGAATAATAATCAAAACACTTTTCCTTTACGTCTGTGAATTTCCACTCAAGCTTGCCTCTACCTCTAGAATATTTACCCTGAGTTCCTTCTGAAAACATGCCCCATGGATTAAAAATCCTTCCATCCGGCCCCACCTTAACAAAGTACTTGTACCTTATGGAGCCGTTATTATTTTTAATTGTAATTTTTTTAGCGTAGCAATACTCATTTTCCGGCTCTATTTGCTTAGGCTCAGAAAACACATAATGACCACTCGAGTCTTTATCTGGAGATTCGTTAGCCGTATAACCCACAGTGCTTTGCATTGAGCCTGCGGAATCTTCGCCAAGTTTGAAATCTTCCATTTCTTTTGTTCTCGTATCTCTATCCATATTCTTCTGTCTTTCTAGTTTTAACAGTTATTTCTTGATATGTAATGACTGATTCCTCTTCTTTTACATTGTCTGTATCTATCGAATCTATCGAGCTGTAATCTGTTCCTCCTAAGTAAAATTTCCCAATTATTTTTTTTTCAAAAGATTGGTCGTCGCAATGGTCGCAAACAGCAATTATTTTTGTTTCTTGAGATGAATTTTCTTCGGTAATCCACACCTCAACTAAAGGGACTGAACAGTTTGAGCATTCAATGACTCCGCCGTTTTCATTATGATTATTCGTCATCGCTAATATTTTTCTGTTTGTGTTGTTCTTCTGAAATCTGTCTTAGCATTTCATTCTCGGACTCTATACTATCAAAGACATCCCAGACTGACTGATTTTTTTCAAGATTACCAGACACTATTTCAGCGGCTTCAAGAGCGTCGTCAGAAGGAATTTTTGCTGAGAATTGTTTTGAGGATACATCTACTGTCTCAAATATTTTCTGCTTTGTTTGTTTGTCTATGTATGCTCTGTAGGTTATAACGTCAACCACTACTTCAGAAACGGTGGAGCCGGGAATATATTCTCTTTTCCTGGACAACATCTCTTTCTTTTTATCGTCTTCTGTTTTTTCCGATTTCATTTTTCACCAGTCTCTATATACTTCTTTTTTTGCGCGGGCGTCATTACTGATATTTTTTTCATATTTTCCTTAGAGGTTTCCCAGAAGTTGTTTTTTGAGGATTTCTTTTTTCTCTTAACGCCATTTTTCTTATCTATAGCCTCTTTTTGGTCTTGTGAAAATCTCTCGGCATTTCTGTCTGAGAGAAGACCTATAGATATTTTATCGTCTCCAGGCTTATTGTAAACGTGCGGGGCAAATAAAAGTCTCTCTAATTTATTTTTTCCGCATTCTGGACACTTTTTTCTATTTGGTGTGGGCTTCTTTATACTTTGCTCAACTTCAAGTTCATAGTCGCATTCTTCGCATTTAAATACATATGTAGGCATTACAGGCACTTACTCCATCCACAAGATAAACAAGTCACGCAACCCTCCTGTCTAACTAAAGACGAATATCCACATTCAGGGCAAGACTCGCCCTTCTCCTCTGTTCCATCAGGAATATACTTCTTTAGCGCTCTTGACACGCTTCTAGCAAAACAATGCATCTCTCCGTCTACTTTTTCTAGCTGTTGCACTATAAAATGCATATCAACGCCAAGTCTTAAATAGCCAGATATGAGCCTGGTAATTGTTTCTTCGTGGTCTGTACAGGCTGCGGTAATTGGTGAAAGTTCAGTTTGGTGGTCGTCGTCAAACTCTGCTCTGTATACCTTTCTTCTTTTTCTGATTATTTTTCCGCTCTTGATACCCTTGTTGAGAAACCCGTTCTTGCCAGCGAAAACTTCATATGGTTTTCCATCTTTTAGTCCAACTAAAACAAAATACTTATTTGACTGTACACTAATGTGGTACACATCACAGGGTAGCTCTTTAGGCCTTTTCTCGTCTTCTACAGTTTGCTCGGCAGCTTCTTCTTGCTTTTGCTTGGCCTCTTCTACCAGAACTCCTGTCCTGCAATTCTTTCTGTATACAGTGATTCCCTTACAGCCTCTTTCCCAGGCTTCTTCATAAATCTCTTCCACTTGTTCTACTGAAACATCTTCTGGTAGATTTAAAGTAGAACTAATAGCGTGGTCGATGTGCTGTTGTGCCGCAGCTTGAAGTTTAACTCGCTGCTTCCAGTTTAAGTCTTCTGCACACGCTCCAAACCAAGGAGAATCTTCAAATTTTTTATCTGGATTGACGTTCATCCAGTCTTGCAGCTTTGGGTGATACACCTTGAAGTACATCCAGTGGTCTCCGTTCTGGTCAACTTCGTCTGTTCGGAAGTCAGAATCAGAGGGATAGCCCTTTTTCTTTCTTGTATAAGAGGGCATGAACATGGGCTCAATACCACTGGTTGTTTGACATTCAATGCTAACGCTTCCCGCAGGAGCGCATGTTAGATTAGATATGTTTCTACGACCCACTTGTTTCACCTTCTCAAGAACATCTTTACCCTTGATATCTAACCCGCCAAAATCCAGCTTCTCGCTGTACATTCTTTTTAGGAATTTGTTTCCGGATTCTTTCTCGTAGTTCCATACCGGAAATGGGCCAAGGTCTTCTGCCATTTCTGCCGACGAGATGTAGGATGCAAATTTCAGAGTTTTAAAAATTTGGTCTGTCTCTTGAATGCTACGCTCGCTAGCATACTTAAATCCAAGCGCGGCGATTGTGTCGCCAAGAGCCGTAATCCCTAAACCCGTTCTCCTGCCGTTTTTGCAATTATCATAGATTCTATGCCACATATCAAGCTCTCTGGCTTTAATATCTTTTGATTCTGGGTCAGACTCAATCTTTTTAATAATTCGCTCTATGGCCTCCATTTCGAGGTCTATGATATCATCCATCATTCTTTGCGCAATCTTAGCGTCCTCAAAGAATTCTTGATAGTCAAAATAAGCCTTGCTTGTGAACGGCTCTTTTACATAGCCAAATAAGTTCAGTAGAAGAAGCCTGCATGAGTCTAGGGCAGAGAGAGGAAGTTCTGAACAGGGGTTGGTAGAGATAGTCTCAAACCCTTCCTCTGGATAGCAGTCGGCTGGGCTATTCTCAATTACGTTGTCCCAAAACAAAAGCCCTGGCTCTGCATTGTCATGTGCGTTTTCAATTATTTGTCTCCATACTTCTCTGGCTGAAACCTTATTCTTTATCTTTGGTTCTTTAGAATCAACGGGCCATCTTTGTTCGTATTTGCTATCGCTATACACAGCTTTTAAAAATTCGTCCGTAAGTCTTATTGATATGTTTGCGCCCGTAACCTTTGTTCTGTCTTTTTTAATGTTGGCAAAAGTAAGGACTTCTGGATGATGAACGCTAATAGATTGCATCTGTGCACCACGACGACCATCTTGACCTACTTCTCTTGTGCTATTTGAAAACCTTTCCATCCAGCTCGCAATGCCGCTGGTAGTTCGGGAAGAGTTCTTAGTGGACTCTCCGGATGGGCGAAGTTTAGAAATATCTATTCCTACACCGCCTCTTCTTTTAGAAATTTGAGTAATCTGCTCATCCGTCCAGTGAATGCCTCCATAGCTATCTTCTGGAGAATCAAGCACATAGCAGTTAGATAAAGTAACGCACTGGTTTGTATTTCCTATGCCGTACATGGGGCTTCCTTGAGGCACAATTTTTTCAAACCCTTTTAGATATTCATAGACCAGTTGTTTAGATAGAGGTTTTATTTTTGTTTCTTTATATTTTGATTTCTCTACTCTGGCTATCTCAGACGCAATTCGAAGATGCATATCGTCAGGCGTTTTTTCTAAAAGATTTTTATTATTATCTCTAAGAGCATACTTGTCAACAAAAACTTTCGCGGCAAGTTCGTCTCCTTTAAAATATTCTGTGGAGCTACTTAAAGCATCTTCGTAAGAGTACATATTCTGTCCTATTTTATTTCCTTAATTTATAATAGCACTAAGGCACTGAGGGCCTAGAGAATGACCTTGGGTCTTCTGGATGATATACAGTAAAGTCATTAAAATTTTGATAACTGTATGTTATTTGTTCGTTTCCGCCCCCTACATCTCCTCCCGTTACATTAACGGAAGAGAGCCTATTTTGACTGCCTAAATCAACTACAAGGCCCTCTCTCATTATTAACTGTATTGGGTATGCGCTTCTATCAATTCCCCTGTCTGAGTGGGCCTCTATTAAGTCTCCAGATTGTGAGAGAACTCCTATTTCAGCATTAACCTGAACTGGAAATGGAACATACCTGTGATATAGACCTCTTCTACCCAATTCAAAAATCTGCTCTCTGCCCATATCTACTGAGAAGGAAAGGCTTTGCAGGTGAACGTGAAAGTTTCCATCTGGATTCATAACTACTTTACCTTCATTGTTTACGCCAACTATGTCTGATGGTAGCGTAGTTCCGTTGGGTCCAAGCAAAACATCCTCTCTTGTCTGTACGCCGCCATCATTCTGGTAGTCTTCGCCAGCCATATTAAGATTAGTGCTTAAAGACTTAGGGGCATCGTTACCGGCAGAAGATATAAAGCCAGCCTTGAATCCTGTTCCAGAAAAACCTGCATTTCCTGCAGAGTGCCATGTTTTGTGTTGTCCTACTAACGTAACATTTTCTGTGGCATATCCATCTATTCCAATGCTATACGAAACAGAGTCAACCATAACTCCTGAGCATAGAACGTGCTGTAGTGCGCCTCCCGTACCTTCGGCATCACTAACACCGCCTGCAACAGTTTGGCTGTCTGTAAAAACAGAAATTAAAAAATCGCATTTGGCGTCTGCCCTGCCAATGAGAGTGCTGTCTGTAGCCTGAGTGCCTTGTCCTGTTGCGAGTACATATACTGGGCAATATCCGTCTAAAACTTTTTCTACATCTATAGAAACCTCTGGAAGACCCTCGATATATTCGTAAACAGATAACTGTCCAAGCTCAAAGGTTTGAGATAGATTAAAAGTAGTTCTCATACCCACGGACTGAAGACCATGCATTTGAGTATAATTTGCTGTGCCCTTTGCTCCCTCGGGACCAATTCCTGCACGTTTTGCTGCGTAAAATACTCTATGGGTAACTGGCATTTAGCTATTCCGGTTATTCTTTTTTCTATTCTTTTTGTTTTTTTTGGACTTAGGCGCGTTATTTTTATTGTACCATCCAGAAAAACTGGTCGCGCTATCGCTGCCAAAAGTTTTTGTTTTGCCCGTGGGGTTGCCGTTTTTATCTCTTACCTGTATGGTTATTTCAAAAAACTGCTCTTCACTTTTTTTATTAAGATTAATTTTTGTCATGTAATAAATATACACCTAATTACTGAGAAATTGTTGAGGCCAAATAATTTATTATTTTGTCAAAATCTGGCTTTACCCACTCTATTTTTATATCACCACTTTTTACTAAAATTTCAAATATACTTTTGTCTTCTGCTTCTTCTCGATATGTTCCGTGCCCATCAAAGCACACAAAATGCTCTATACCCTCTTGGTACAAAGATTTTGCGCAATCAAGGCATGGGCGACCTGTTATATAAGCCGTACATCCCTCTGGCCTAACTACACAATTTGCCAGTGCATTTCTTTCTGCGTGGACCATCCATTTATATTTTTCTGGTCTCTTATTTGGAAGAATATTATCTGGCATATTAGCAGGAAAGCTATTATAACCCACTCCTATAACTCTGTTTTTTTTATCGGCTATAACGCATCCGTGTTTTGTTTCTGCGTCAGCGCTCCTTGTGCTAGCTAGCTTTGCCATTGTAATAAAATACTCAGTCCAAGATGGTTTGTCAATGGGCTCTATTTTATTTTTTACATTTTTTAAATATTCTAAAGATTTTTCAGAAAAAGACATAGCTCTTATTTTTCAAATTCTTTCTTTACGTTTTTTTGAACGCAGTCACATAGATAATTCTGTGCATGGAGTTCTTCTGCAAATTTTATTTCTAAATACCCTCTTCCTAAGCATTGCTTGCACTTTTTAGAAGCGTAGCCCTTTATTAGATTTTCATCTTGCATTACGGCTTTCATCACTGACTGAAGGCTATTTTTATTATTTTGCATTGTTTTTAAACGAAGGCTCTAGTAGTAAGTCTACAAAAAACTTTATTTCCCTGTATACCTTTGATTGAGTTGTCATGTCAAAAATCTTTGTGCCTTTTTCCCTTATCCACTCTCTCAAGTCGTTGCCTTGTTCATGTGAGCGTGCAGACCAGTCACACACCATTTCAGCTATATATACTTTGGGCATTTGGTGTATTGAGCCCCAGTATTCTGGGTGATGTGGGTTGCTGTTTACATGCTGTTTTTTAGCAGAATCAAAAAGCTCTTTTTTCGTGGAGTCAATAAATTCTGGCCTAAGATAGAGCCACTCACACCCTCTAAACTTTGAGTAGTCATGTATTTGGCCATTTGATATTAGGTCAATACCTAGCTTTTCATTTCCTGATTCTATAATTCTTTCACCAAGAAGAAGTGAAGATTGCCGCACATTATCTACATGTCTTAGCAAAGACCTAAGATGTTTTTCGTCCTCTTGATTCATTGTTAGACTCTTGCAGTTTTTACATTTCTTTTATCGAGTCTACTGTTTCTATCTCGGGCTTTCCTATAACATACCCTATTTCACCAAGCAGAACTTGCGGCATTACATGGCCGTTTCCTAAAACTATGTCTGAATATCCATCTTTGTAGTTTATGACTTTATGTATTGGAATATATCTTCCGCCCTGCCATTTTTCCCCATAAGTTCCTCCAGAGTTGTCAAGAAATGTAAAGTCTCCACCAACCTCTACATATATTTGACCTTTACATTTTAATGATTTGCTCATAATTATCTCCTTCTTCCGCAACAGCTTCGTCTAGACTGATTCGCCCTACTATTTATTTTTCTAACTCCGTTTACGGTAGTGTCTGGCTCTGGTTGCTCTGTCCAGTATTTCATGGATTCAAGATTTTTATCTTTATTATAATCAAGATTTTTGTCGCTTACACCTGAGAGTGTGGTTTCTTCATTAACGTGTATATTTACAAGCCCTTCTCCAAGGTCGCTAATGTAAAGAACGCTTAAAGTCTGACCTGAATTCAAATCAATTTCTGATTCATCTACGGACGAACCCCTAACGTCAATCCTTTTAACATTTTTTATTGTGTTTTTTACATGAACCTTCATGACAATAAACCAATTTTAATAAATAAAAAGGCGGCAGCAGTTTGGTGTGTTGCGAAGTTTTGCTGATTATCTCAACTTATCGCTTTAGGTAACAACGTTGTTTAGGCTTCGCCGCCGCCTGACCGTGATTGTTAAACATATCTTCGGTTCCTTTAAAATGAAGCCGATTTTAAATACCTTACACGTATATATTATACACCTAAAGTGAGTATTGTCAACTAAAAAAGGCGGCAAGCTTTTGCCTGCCGCCCCTATTCACTTTAACTACTTTTATTAGCCAGTTTTAGGTTTGTAGTCGTCCTGTGTCGGGACAGCTAACGAGCCAGTTCTAGCCTTAGATGTGCCGGTGTAGACCAATTCGCCAGGAATCGCTCTAGTTGGATTAGCAGCCGAATCATTAGATGCGGTTGAGCCGTTTCCAGCAGAATCAATGTAGTTGGTTGCAGTTCCTCCAGCAGAGCTGGTAGATGCGTGCGAACCATCTGCGTTTGTTGTGTATTTCGGAAGGGTAAAGTAAGTTTCCAGGCCGTGAATGGAGCCTGTGAAACGACCTTTTCCTTGACCGCCAGACAAAAGCGTGGTATTATCAACATTGTTAATTGCATCGGTAAGTCTAATGCCAATGTATTTGCCAGCCTTGCCTTCATAAGCAAACGTTCCGCTACCCTTGGCTGTGATTACGCCACCATTGCTAGGTGAGCTAAAGTTTCCAGCAGAGGGTGTTCTCTGTTTTCGGTTTCCGGGCGTTCCTTTAAAACGACCTTCTCCGTCACCAATAACTTGCCCAAATCCAGCGTCGTTAATGGTTTTTGTGGTTACCGGCACGTTGCCAGCATTTACAATCGTGGAACCATTATTTTTAGCGGCTCCGCTTGTTACAGCTTGTGATGCCATAATTTATTTCTCCATATAAATGGATAAAATTTCCTGTAGTCCTAAAATCTTAAATCCCGTTCCTAAGTATTGTGTACACCGAACTTAGTCGCTCGATGTGAAGTTTATTCCACCTGTACCAAATGTCTTTCTGTTTGTCTTCAAAGCATTGTCATCAGCCAGTCCAGAGCCAGAAACTTTAGGAGCTATGAAGTAGGCTTCTCTACCGCCTCCAGAAGAAGCTACAACCGAGCCAGCAGAGTCATATTGAAGTTTAGGTTTCGTTCTGCTTGACAGTGGGCCTCCAGCAGGTGCTGAAGCTCCGCCTCCAAATGGCATTACGTTATCTCTAAATCTAGTTGGTGTTGCGGAATAGATGTCTACTCTGCCTGTTGGCTCATATATTCCAACTATAATGTTTCCCTCACCGTCAGTTGCAGGGGCACCGTTGTATCTAGTGTCTTGCGCGTAAGGTGCGCCGACAGCTATAACTGGAGATACAACGTCTATGATAGAAACGTCTGTTCCAAATCTTTCGTGATGAGAATGCTTGGGCATTTTCACTAAGCCTTGAAGGTCTTGGAAGTTTGGTCGAGCGTATCTTAATCTTCCATATACATCAAAAAAATCATTTCCGTCCATATCTAAAGGGTATACGGGACTTTCCTTACCAGGAATTGTTGGCCCATATTTAATCCAAACATCCTGTCTGTCTGAGCCTAAGTAATGCTCTCTTCTTGCCGCATCTCCATCTTTGCCTTCCCACACATATCGGAAAGTTTTTACAGAGCCGATACCGTATTTGCTTCGCTTGCTTGCGGTCTTGAATAATCCTGGTGCGACTTCGCCTCCACCTCCACCACCTTGGCCAATACTTGAAAGGTAAAATCCATCTTTAGTGTAACAATCTTCTGAGCGAGAGTCTGGCTTGTAGATGTAGTTGTACTTGTAAAATTGTTCTTCTGGCACTTCTTCTCCCAAGAATACGCCGAAATCGGTCCCTTCAAATTCAGCCTTAGTCATGGCCGTCAACTGTTCACAGTCAGAAACATCAAATCTTCCATCTGTGCCAGGACAACCTACAGCAAGGTAGTCGCCAGTCTTGCTAAGTGCAACTGAGTATCCCATTTCACTTTGAGGATACTGTCCCACCATCATTTTTCTTGCGCTATATTTACCCTTGGGTAACCACTCAAGAGTAGTGTAATAGTGTTTTCTGCCAACAGGAACTATATTGTACTGCCAAATTGTTACTCGGCCTTCGCAGGTTAGGCCTGCATAATTGTAAGTAAGACCATTCCGTATGCTCCATTCACTGTATAAACCGGCAGAGTCGGGAGGACCTGCTGGGGCGTCGCCATCAAAGATGGGTACTCCAGCGGCTCTCTCCGCAAATGTTCTCTTGCTAAAGTCATACTCAGCAACACTCTTGCTATAGAACGGAGAACCAACTGCAAGCATAGGATTAAATCTGCCCGCGGTAAGTGAGGCAACACTGTTATACATCAATGAAACTGACCAGCCAAGCATTTCTCCAGACGCGGTTCCTACAACACGTTGGTGTGACCTTTCCGAGCCAGTGCCTATCTTTCTCTTCAATTCCTTCCATGGGTAGTTAATTACTCCGCCAGCACCTGTTCTTATGAAACACTCTGCGGTTCCGCGAGTACCAGATGCGTTAGGCGCACCAACCGCCAGGATTGTTGCTTCTTTGTTAGTGCTTATGGAATATCCAAATTTGTCTCTCGGTCCAACGCCTGAAACAGAGCCGCCATGATTATCTCTTTTCCAAGTCGCGCCTCCAGGGTACGTTCCTTGTAATTCAAACATTGCAACATAACCAGTTCCACCGGGACGAGGAGCGCCACAAAATACAATATCGCCAGGGCCATCAAGCGCAACGTCCCAACCAAATCTATCGTTTGGTAGACCATTGCCTGTGATTGGAGCGCCGACTCTAATCCATTCGCCTTTTGTGCCTGAGCCGCTTGTAAATTCATAAACTGTAACCTCTCCTCTTTCGCCATCTGCATAAGGAGCGCCAACAGCCATTCTTGTGCCGCCAGCGTTAAATGTTACAGCGTGACCGAAAGCTGTTCCAGAAGCTGTAATTCCATGTTTTGGATAGGCCGATAGTCTGTCAGAGCCTAAATCGCTGTATCTTACTTTTTGTCCTTTGTCATCAAAGCCAGGACTTACTTCAGCGCACAGAGCGTTTTGTCTTTTACCACAACTGTACCAGTCTTTTTCTTCTCCTCTGATAGCAAAGCCGTCTTCGCCTAAATGCCCAACGCTTGGCGCTCCAGGCTTGCTCATAATTCCATGCAAACCAAACTCGTCTACGGTTACATCGCCTTCTCTTCTGTTATGAGTCCCAGCTTCGCCTGCGAAGCGCCCCTTCAGGCCATTGTGTCCACTGGGCGCGCCAACCGCAATCGCCATACCTTGCGAACCCATAGTCAAGGAGACATTTGTTCCAAATAGAGAATCATTATCTCTACAGACTTTTCCGCCCTGTTTGGACCTCGCATTTTTAACGCAGCCATTTGACCTATTAGACTCTCTTCCTATCTCTGGGTATCTTGAGTATATGTGGTTAAATCGAACAGGAAGTCTTCCGGTATACTGGTCTCTCCAAGAAAATGATTTTCCAATAACTTGCCCAAGAGGAGAACCAGCAAACGGGTCTGTAAATACGGCTGACTGAACGCCAGGAGTGGACTGAATATTCCCACTTGTGTTCGGGATAGCTTCCCTTTCGACCACTTTTGAACCGGAACTTTTTCCGGTGTTGGAGCCTGTCAGAACGCCAAAGCCAGCGTTATTATTTGTAGAATCGCCAAAAATAGGCGTATTTCCGGCGTTTATTACTGTTGCACCTAGATTTTTAGTGGGTTGTCCACTTACTGCGACTATGAATGATTCTCTGGGCATTTTGAAGGCTCCTGTTAATTTTAGCGTATGACTGCAGCTACAGACTACTATACACCAAAATCTTTAGAGATATTTTCTCTTAACCTAGATATAATCTTGTTGATATTTTGTCTAGCGGCCTCCTTGCTATAGCCCTGTTTTTCTCCTATTTCCTGCAAAGTTCTGTTCTCGTAAAATCTTTGATACATTATTTCTTTTTGATTTTCCGTTAATGTGTCAAGTATGTCCATGGCGTCACCGCTTACTGAGGGAGATGCCACCTCATTATCTTTTTCGCCTAAGAAAGAAGAAAAGGATTTTCTATTTAATATTCCTAGCTCTCTTTTACACTCCCAGTCAACGTGAAGAAAAAGACTAGTGGTGAATTTTCTTCCATATTTATCATCGTGCTTTTGTATGCATCTCCAGAGACCATGCATTCCACAAGATTTTTGGCAATCCTCGGAAAGTTTATTAGAATACTTTTTAGTTACTGTTCTAATTATGTTTTTATTATCTGGATTTTTGTAAGCCTTTTCAAACTCTTCGTCTGTTACGTGCTTCAACTTTCTTTTCCTATTTTTTTGATGGCGTCCATACTTTCATATCCAGGGTCTCCAAAAATAGCGTCTGCATAGCCATGTTCTATTGCATCCCTAGCAGACATGTACCACTCTTGCTTTAGTCGTAGCCCCCTATCTATAAAGTTTTTAATTTGCTTTCTGCTTTTCCCTTTGTAGGCTACACTACCATACGCTGATTCAGTGTATATGTCAAGCATTCTATCGTGGTCTTTTTTAGCCCACTCTGCTTCTGCCTCAAATGACTGAGCCTGACCATCAAACCCCATGTCGCCCATGTGCATTAGCCATATAGAGTTTGGCATGAATATTCTAGTATCAGCAGCCTGAAAGATAATGCTGCTCATCGACCTAGCATGAGCGTATGCAATTATAGTTATATGTGTATCAGTGCAAGAATTAATTATGTCATATATAGCAAGTCCGTCTTCCCAGTTTCCTCCCACTGTATGCATATGGATGAGTATTGGTTGGGTAGCTTGTGAGCCAGATGTTAAAAGTCTAATGTTTTTGTTAAACTTTGTAGCCATACGCCAATCTACACCAGCCTCTTCCTCACAGTCTGCAATATGACTATTTAGAAAAACTTCTCTTGTTTCTATATTTAAGCTAAAATTGTGAACATCGTGTATCAGTTCACTTGTTGTTTTTTTAGGCGCTGTCATTTTTCTGTTGTTTATTAAATATGCTTTGCGGGCTTTCCCTTATTGACTTTTCAGAAATTTTGAATACCGCCCCCTCAATTTTTTTTCTTATCGTGTTAAGTTTAAAAGCCCCAGACTGTATCAGGGGCCTGTTAAATCCAATCCTAACTCTATATCTTGTTAGTGTGTTTAATGTCTCAACTCCTTCGCATTTCTCTATAGCAGATACAATTTGAGGTGTTATGTCTCTGTTATAGTGCATGGTCCAAAAATCAAAATGCTTTGAGGCGAAAGAGTGTTCTGTTAAGCTAACAAATCCGTGAGGCGTAGAGACTAATCTTATTGGATTGTAGGTAATATTTTTTTGATTTCCAGGCTCCTGTTCTTCTGCGTACTCCAAATTTTCTTCATATTTATCGTCAAAGTTTGGGTCGGTAGATAAAAATTCAATTGGACTGTCTTGTTCGTATGATGGCGCGTTATGCCCAGGATATTCAACCTCATCTATGTTAGAATTTAGAGGGTCAATCCATTTCTCCCAAACTATTTTTTTTCTTACCATTTTAGCTCTTTCTAGAGTTTTTTGTATACGCTTGTATTGGATGAGACAAAAGCGGATAGCTCTAATATTATTACACCACAAGCATTAAAGATTTCTAAGATTATGTTAGTGTATCTCTAGGCTTTACGCATGGTTCTGAGGAGTATTTCTTTTCAACAATCGACCAGTATTTTATAAGTTTTTGCGCATCTTGTAACAATTCTGGGTCCAGGTTTTTTGTGTTTTGTATGGCCTCCACTACTAAAGATTTTAACGAACCTGAGTTTATAGAATACAAAAGGTTAGCGCTAGTTTTTATTAGCTCCAGATGTTTTTCGTTCTTTTCGTCTGGCCAGATAACTTCTACATCAACAGTTCCTAGCTCGTCTACAGAAAATGAAAGCGTAAATTTTGGACGAGAGTTAGTTTCGCCTCGTTCATCAAATCCCAAAAGCTGCATGTATTCTTTTATAGCTTCTGCATTTCTCTGTATCTCGGTTTTTTCTCTTTCTTCGTCAGTCATCGTGAAATATTAAACTCAATACCTCTTGGTGGTCTTTTATTAGACTGCTTGATTGCACTATATCGTGTAGCTTTTCAGCTCCGACCCAATTTAATTCCCCCGCTTTTTGCTTTCCATGATTGCTTTTTACTACAAAAACTAAGGATATGCTGGGAGGGTAATTTCCTGCATATCTATTCAATCCGTCAACAACAGCCTCTGTAGTAATTGAAAAATTTGACTTTATGTTGTTGCCAGCTCTGTCGAGTTGTAGATGTTGGTCTATTATCTTGTTGACAATCTCGTAAGAATTTTCTCCGTGTTTTAATCTATGTTCTGGAAGCGAATAATTTGAATATGCGTCTGTTAGTAGGCCAATCTCCATGTCGCTATCTTCATCAAAGTATAAAAATACAACAACTATGTCAGTAGCGTATGTATCTTGTTGTGCAACTGTTTCTGTTGACATTCGTCAATCCTCTCGAATATTTTTAGTATATCATCTGTTTTGTAAAGAAGTATGGAAGCGTTTCCGTCGCCAGCAGAATTAAATGATTTAAAGGGAACCGTTTCCTCGCAGAACTTCTTCAATTTATCGACGCTAGTAATCCATACGGAATCTTGTAATACATGGCACCAAAGATTCGCCTTCGTTGCACTTAAACCGCTTGGCTTTGCAGACCTTGGATTATATATTTCTATCGCTACATTTCCAGTCTTAGACTGCATCTCGTCGTATTTTACCTCAATGGTGCAAATTTCATGTCCTGTATCTTCCTTCGAGACAGATAAATCCCAATCAGAAAAGGCTCCTCTCTTTAGGTCTGACGCTTTGTGTACATCCCAAAGGCACGAAAGAATCTTTACAACTGCATCCTCTGCGTTTTCGCCTTTTATCTTATCCTTAACAAAGCTCATTTTTTTCCTTTAATTTTTTAATTGCCTTCTTTATGTTTTGGTTTATAGCTTGTTTACTGACGTTAAGCTCCTTCGCTATTTCTCTAAGTTTTTTGCCCTCTATGTATCTTCCGTAAAGGCATTTTTGTTGAAGCGAAGTCAAGCATTTGCTTTTAATTATACTTCTAGCTTCAAACGCTTTGTCATTGAAAAGTATTTCAAATGGCTCTTTTGCTTTTTTGTCAGAAATTAAATTTTGAACTTGAAGCTCTTTGGACTCATCTTTTGTTGCAGAGCTGTTTAAAGACACGGTATTGTTTGTTTTACTTTTTTGATAAAGCTTGGTTTTCCAAGATTGAATAGCCCAAATAGCGCACTGATTCAGGTAGCTCTTTAGTGTTCTTCCTCCATCTTCTTTCCATCTGATATGACCCCACATTACGTGTTCTGCAACATGCGATATTGCGTCCTCATTTCTTATCATTCCGTATGCGCTGTTTTTGTCGGCAAACATAGATATGCATTTTTTTGCTATATCCCTATACTCGTCAAGATTATACATATTAGTTTTGTTTTCAGAATAATTGTTGGACTTTCTCTTATTAAAATCAATGTCTTTTAAAACAATACTCACGATAAATGCTCCTTCAGTAAATTAAGAATAAAAGTTGCGGGTACAGGAATTGAACCTGCGTAGACTGATTTATGAGACCAGTGGTGGAACCAACACCACAACCCGCGATTTATTATATCAGAGTTATCGTCATTTGTCAATCGGAACTTGAATTATATTTTTCCATGGCCGTGACAATTCTTTCAACGATTGGCTCTCTAACTATATCTTCTGTATTAAGGCTTACAATCCCTACCCCCTCAACTGCTTGAAGCCCATTTATGCAGGCATTCAGACCTCCTTGATTTCTATAATTCAAGTCAGACTGACTAGCGTCTCCAGTCATAACTATTTTACTTCCTTTTCCTATCCTTGTCAATAGCATCATTAGCTGTTTTTCTGATGCGTTTTGACACTCATCGGCCACTATAAAGCAGTGGTGGAAGTTTCTGCCTCGCATATATGCTAGGGGGCATATTTCTATTGCTCCCGAGTTCATCATTGTTATTATGTCAGAGTTGCTTATATAGCATAGAAGCTCATCAAATATAGGTCTAAGGTAGGGTGCGGTTTTTTCTCTTATGTTTCCAGGTAAATACCCAGTATCTTCTCCAGCCTGAACCATTGGTCTCGTGATTATAACCTTTTCATACTCCTCTCTGACTAAACCCATGATTGCCATAGACGTTGCTATGTGGGTTTTTCCCGTACCCGCTGGACCAGAGCAGATTACGACTTGGTTATCTTTTACTGATTTAATGTAGTCTTTTTGATTTGGTGTTTTAGCTGATAGATGATTTTGTTTGAGATGAGTGCCATTGTTAGCATTAGTGTTCTTTTTCTTAGACACTTAAATTCTCCTCAGAAAAGAGGGTTGATGATATACTACTATATATACACCAAAGAATACTCTAGAACATCTCGTTTCTTTTGGAATGAATGAGTTCTTTCCAGTAGGAAAGTTTTATTTCTGGTTTGTTGTCGAATTGCTCAGGTGCATCCATCTTATTATGATTATACATGGAGATTATATCTTCAATGCTTGTATATCTAAATACGGGAAGTTTTGTCAGGTAATTAGTTGGGGTATCTTCAACACAGGCTATGCATCCCATATATACTGATTCAAGAGTTCTGTAGCAATCTGCTCCGTTTCCAGGGGGAGAAAGAACATACTTATGTCTTGCAAGATTTTTTAGGTATTCTTGGTAGCTGTCTTGATTCTCGGGTAGATTGACTGTCAGGCACTTTTCCCCTGAGTATGCCTGCCATTCCATAAGCTCTCTCCTGATTTGATATCTCTCTAAGGTTGTGTCATTCCAGCTAATGTATATCTTGTTTTCTCTTTCGCTTGCGGGTCGCTTTGATTTGATTGCTTCGTGCAATTCCGATGCTTTTCCCTCTGCTATACCGAAAGGAATGGCGGTAATTTTTTCATGTGTATTTGATTCGTAAAGAAAATTATATTGTTCGGCATCGGGAACAAACATTAGATTAGAAAGAAACCAATGATGAACATTGTCTGGTATTTTAGGGAATGTTGCATTTGTCCAGGAGTGCATCTTAACAGAGTATGTGTCGTTTATATTGCACTTTTGCTGGTCTAGTCTTGCTGGTATCCTTATGCCTTGATACCCCATGGATGGACCAACTTGCATATTAATCCACTTGACCATATCCTTCCATGGAGCGTGTTCATTCTGGATTGCTAAGCCATAATCTGAGCATGAGCTAACAACAACATACCTGTGTCCGTTGCTGTCTATTCTTTTAAAGAATTGTTCTATGTGGTCGAGAGGAACGTGAACAAGCCCTGTGGGGGGTATGTCGTCTAGGTTTGGATAGTCATACAGATAATCACACAAAGGCTGATATGACTTGCACGTTATTATGTCAGATACATCTAGCAAGACAGAGACTCCATTATTTTTTGTGCGCAATTATCCCAGCTAAATTTTTTGCCTGTGATAATCCCTCTTTCGTTTTTATTTTTGCCGTTATCTGTTTGATTTAGTTCATAAAGGGTTTTCATGTGTGATATTAATTGTTGCATTTGGCTATCGCCAAAGCAAGCCCATTCTCCCTGTCCATGAAACCATATGCCGTCATAAGCCTCTTCAGTTTCATCAATTTTAATTAGTTTGGAATTGATTTGACTTGCAAACTCGGTATGCGCAGAGTAGTCTGTAAGTATTACATACTTGCCCATAGCCATCATTTCTAAGGCCTCAAGATTCCACCCCTCTGCTCTAGATGGGAAAACGCCAACATCAGCCTGACGCATTATTTGGGCAACCTCAAGATGTGTTTCTACTCTGGGAATTATTTTTATTTTAGAGCCTAGCTTAGATTGCAGATACAGGTTGTGCCACTCTGACTCTTGCGATTCATCAAGGAAGGGATTGTGGTTCATCATCCAAAGCTCAACGTCGTCATTTTCATCAAACGCCTCGTTAAAAGCCTGCCACAGTATATCGTGGCCTTTTCGTATTTCCCATTTTCCTATATTCAGTATTACGGTTGTGCTTCTAGGCAATGTTTCTTGTGCGTTAAATATAGAGGGGTCTACACCTAAAGGCGCGACATCTACGCAAGAGCCTGGAACTTCTTTTTCTACAATTCCTTTAGCCCATTCGCTACAAACAATTATTTTGTCTAGTGATTGAAGGTGATGCTTTTCAAGCTCCGAAAATTTATCTAATTCAAAGACCGGAAAGCCAACCTTGATTCCATGGCCGACATGATGAGACATATCGTGTTGGTGCCATAATCTCAGACTAGGAGCTTGTCTATCAAAAAATTGTGCGTTAGACATGCAATGACTTACTATGTCAGCATCTTCTTGTGTTCGTGGGGTAGCCTGACCTATGGGCCAGTAAGAAACTTTGCATCCGTTCCTTACCAGACCCTTTAATACATTTAGGCCAGCAACACCATAACCTAAGTCATTTATTGGTGCGGTTAGATTTATTTCCATTCAAAACCTAAAATGGGATATCGCTATCGCCCTTTCCTTCAGACACACCTGCCGCAACAGGCTCCTTCTTCTGAGATGTCTTTTCTCCGTTTCCGTTTGAAAGGAACTGAAGGCGGTCTACAACAACCTTGAGCTTAGTGCGCTTTTCACCCTGCTCATTTTGCCAACTATCCTGCTTTAGGCGTCCCTCGATAAGAATCGGAGAGCCTTTCGACAAATATTCGGCAGCGTTTTCTGCTGTTCGACCCCAAATGGTGAGGTCAATGAACGAGGTTTCGTCAACCCAGTCATCCCCCTGCTTACGCCTATCGTTTACGGCAAGACCAGCATCAGCAACTGATGCTCCGCCGGGAGTCTCACGCAGCTCAATGTCTCGCGTAAGATTTCCAGCCAAAATAACTCTATTAAAACTAACAGCCATAATTAAAATCTCCAAATTAAAAAGTGTAAAATGTACATATTGTTATATCCAATAAGAGTTTTTTGTCAATCTCCTACGCATGGTTTGCCAGCATAGTCAGCAAATAAAACTTCTGCGCTTGTGCTTTCGTCATTTAGGTCTTTGCTAAAACCAAGATTGTCTATTAACCACCCCTTGAATGACGGGTAACCTAACTCGACGGGAAGAAATTGTTTTCCATACATCTGCATTCCTCGTTGAGCTCTGCTCGGAAGATACACCGATTGAATCGGGCATACTTGGTTGGTTACAGCGCTACGAAATTCCTCCCCTGCGTATCGAGAGCCTCCAAAACCCAAAGTTCCTATTTGTTTCATATAATCTGAGCAACCTCCTACCTGTCCCGCGCCATAATCTACAGCATTTCTGCCAACCCTTAAAGGAACATCAGAATATTTAGGAGAGTCCAAGTCTTGACCGGTAATCTTTAAAAGACGTATTGTTTTTGTTTTGACTTCTCCACCAGATTTGTATCCATAGAAATCAGTAATCATCCCTGGTTCAAACTCAGTGTCGCCATTAATATTGACTTCTTCCACTCCAGGGCACATCGTACTGTGTACAAAAACCCATCCACTGTCTGGGTCATCTGGGTCATAATCCACTTCGTCAGGGCCAGGAGCTTGTGTAATTTGCGCCCCGCTTCCGCCTCCGTGAACTCCATAAACTCCTCCAGGCGGACCACCAAAAGATGCCCCAAAGCCATAGCCGTAATCACCGTCTGTCTCCAGGGCGTCCTCCGGTCGCGGCGGCAACGCTTGTATAAAGTTATAATAAAACCAGCCATACTGACCTTTAAACATGTCACCGGGACGCACTATACCATTCGTGTCAGTTGGTGCACCAAGGATTACCATCCCCTTTGTTACTAAGCCCTCAGCCCCCGACCTTCCTACTTCTGGATGAACAGTTGCATATCCGCGCCCTTCTTGCGCCAGTGGCTGGTCCCAATTCATTTTGTACCAAAACCATAATTTAAGGCCACAATCCCTATCGAAACAAATGTGATGTCCCTCTCCTGTGTGAGAACAATTATCTGGGCACCTTACATGTTCTGTGCCCATAAATTTTAGACAACCCCCCATTTTTCCTCCGACAAAATCAAATTCCATATTCACCCTTTCGTTTTTTTTAGTCTATCTGAGACGCTTACAAAATTCTGCCTGGATAATCGTCCATTTCATACGGTAGAGCATGTACTAATGCTAGCTCTGGAGGCCCAAGGTCTGGTCTTAAATCAGAGTCAAATGTATAGCACGGGCAATGGCAACAACATTGGTCTCCAGTATCGTCGGAACTGCCTGAAAGCGCATCATCAATCGTTGGGTGGGCAATTAGGACCGGCTCATCTCGGTCATCGGCTCCTATGTATTCGCACGTGCCCTTCGGCTCTACGCCTAACTCTAGTGGACCCTCGCCAAAGCGTACACCACGGGCTGGTTTGTCATCAGGGTGCGTCTCCCATTGGTAGCACAAATCCTCTATATCAGGCTTAGTAGTCGAGATAACTTTGGTGGGTTTCGGGCGGTCGGGGGGGTCGACTGGGACGTCGGGGGGGTCGACTGGGACGACAACAACTATGTTAGAAAAGCCATCCCTGCTTCCGCTTTGTGGAATTTGTTCTTTCAATTTTTCCCCCTTAATTTATCCCATCCATGTTTTATTACATCTGCTAAACCAATCTTATCCTGATGCTCGTCATACGTCTCTACAACTTGCAGGTCTATACCGGCTTTTTCACATATCACAGCGCATCGTAAATAATAGATACTGTCTCTATCATCAGCTTTAGAGAGAAGAATTATTCCAGGCTTTTTATTAAACAGAGAGGCATAAAGCAGGGCTTGCCCAGGGGCTTGATTGTACTTATTCATCCACTCCACTTCCCAGGCGTGAGTTTCGGTTAGAACATCACACCTAGCACCGCAGAAGGTTCTTGCCTCTGCTTCGCCATGCATTTGATGAGCAATCCATTTTGACCACTCAGTTTCCCTGTCTTCTGGTTTTGGCCTTATCATTTAGGCATTAACTCTATATAAGTTTCAGATTTAGTTGCTTCTGGTTTTAATATGGTTGCAACAACCTTAGTTCTATCTCTAAGCCAGAAGAAGAACGCCGTTTCTTTGACCTGGCTAGCTTTGGTGTTCCAAATCCCTCCAGTGTCTTCTATTACCCACTTGGGGCTGTAGATTTCGGAGAGGGGAGGGGTGATTTTTGGGTCATTCTTAATAGCCCATTCACAACCAGCGGCCTTAGCCCACGCTCGCATGCGTCTAATAGGAACAATCAGGTTAAAAGTTTCTCCAGCGCCACGAACAATCATACCGCAGTATTGTCCTCGGTATTTCTTTGTTTCTTCTGTGTCGCCAGCCACATAAACACCACCCCCACTGCTGCCAGGAAAAGCGTTGACAGTTGTTTGGTCAAACACAACGCCACCACCAGCGCTGCCAATGTTTAAGACTCTGCCAATCTGAGACATAATTCCGTCAGTCATACTGTTAGCGCCAAACTGACCATGCAAAGAGCCAACGTGAAATACTTTGGTCCCAATGGGAAGTATATCGTTTTCCGTGTCGTAAAAAACCGCGCTTTGTTCTGTCATTCCAATTTTTCTCACCATTAGCAGGGCGAGGTCTTGACCCTCATCCGCATCACTATATTTAATAACACTAGCTAGCATTTTCTTTTCGCCAACCCTACGACCATTCTCGACTATCTCTTGAACAATCTCCGCATCCCTAAACTCTACTAATGTTTTTGATTGACCTGTTTTAGTGTCAATTATAGTTCTGGTTTTTCTGAGTCGGCTTAAAACATGAGCTGCTGTCCAAACAAAATTTACTTTCACAGGCTTACCATCGAGCCCAATCATCTCTCTGGTAACGAGAACTCCAGAGCCCTGTCCTCTGTCGGCGCGAATTGTTACGGAAATGCTTTGAAGATATGGGGCAAGCGGCCCTTGAATCTCTTCTGCTGAAGCAGTAAGGTGTAGACCGGAAAACAACATCAACGCAATAAGCATAACTTTAAAATTACTGACGGAGAGGGTGAGCCAACCACGCTCCCCGCAGTTTCGGCCGATTGTATAATTTTTGAATGCGACTGCCTTTTTCATGACTAGTCCTCCCTTTTTTTCTTTTTTGTTTTATTATTTTGATTTTTCTTGTTGAAAATTTTGTTCCAGTTTTCGTAATATTTTTCCTGTGAAATTTTCATAGACCTTCGCTTACTTCCTTTTCCATTGCTCATATATAAAAAACTCCAAACAGTATTAACGCAACACAAGTAAAAAATATTCCTAGAGATAAAACTATTCTAGCGGCAATGGGACTTCTATTTTCTATCATGCTACATATTGGATACACTAAGCATAGTATGATTAAAAACTTGAAAGATATTATACCTAAATAGCCAAACTTAGACCATATCCATGATGCTATTGGGTTAGCCTCTAGCTGTGGGCTCAGATACAAGCATGTTAATATCAAATCCGCTAGGCTGACTATGGCATATAAAAGCCATAGCGCTCGCAATTTTTTCTCCTAATGTCATATTGGTTTATAAATGACATCCATAAAAGGCTTTATGTCGTAGGCTTCCTTGAGTGTGGAAATAAATTCTTTTGAGAACTTTCCGTAATGCTCTGCCTCCATCAATGCCATAACAGGATAGTCTGGTAAATTTTGTTTCATCCTAATCAGAGTTTTTCTTTTAAAACTATCAACACAGTTAGATATTGCCTTTTCAAGAGTGGCTTGAAATCTATCTGGAGTTATACAATGTTTGCATGGAGTATAAACACCGTTCTTTTTAACATAGCCATCTTCACAATACTTGCATTTATTTATCATAAGAAAATTCCGCTAACTGCGCATATGATTAGACTATTATATATACACAAAAAAGCAGAATTTGTCAATAAAAAAGAGGCCAATTAAAATTAACTGGCCCATAAGTATTTGTTTTGTAAAGGTCACTTTGACTCTAGTGAACCTCTAATCCAGTGTACGTCTCTTTTGATTTGAAGGAGTAGGTCATGGTCTCTTTGGTATTCTTTATCCATGTCCTGCAGCCTCTGTTCGTGTTTACTTATCTGGTGCTGAGTAATTCCAAAAGTGGCTCCAACGCTGGCAATCATAACAATGATAGACAAAATAACTCCAACGGCCTCTGCTGAAAGCTCTTTTAGTATTTTCATTGATTTTTCTCCCTAAATTTTTTACTTAAAAAAATATTATTAGGATATACTATGACGCTCGCATGGGGTGCAACCCCTAAGTTTGTTGGCGGTTTTATTTTTGCGTAAGGGGCAACAGAATACGAATATGAAGCTGGAGCTAAATTTGCTAAACCTATATTTGTTGTATTTTTAACCTTAGCCATGTTTGCATGTGCATAATTTTGTTTTTGAAATTTTTGTGCCTTAGTCGCAACACCAAAGTTCATAGAAATCTCTCTTGAGCTTAGCCTTGGAAGCTCTTTGTTGCTGGCTTCTCTCTCTATGAGCATGCCAATTATAATCAAGCAAGCAGCGAGTGCAAATATAACCATCACTGCTATGAATCCCTTGCATTCGTTCCACATGATTTTTCTCCCTCTTGTGAAAAGAAAAATTAATTCTTTGCGTCTTTTGCAAACAACAGTCCCCAAGCTGCCGTAATTGCTGCAATAGTAGTCGGCCAATCAGGTGATTCGCCATCAACGATTGCTCTACCTGCTGCGAGGCAAGCGATTGCTGCTGTACAAAGACCTGCAACAGTAGTTCGCCAATTACTTTTCATATTAAACTCCTTTACTTTACTGTAAATACTTGTAAATGTTTTCCACATCCTTGTTAAATCTATAATTCCTTTTCTTTAGCATCCAAGATATAATCAAGGAAACAATTATTTTTATTACGATAGCATATATAACTGGAAATGCTTTCTGTACTCTTTGCTTTATAATTCTTTCTGCCCACATTCTTTCTCCAACAGATGCGCTCAGGCTGTACCAGTGAGTAACGCATTGATAGACAACTGCGTTGGTTATGGTGGGAAACCTCCTGGCTAACCAGGGGCCTTTCGTAGATGCTTCGAGTTGTAGACCGGCTATCGTCTTTGCCATATTCTAAACAACCTTCTTCTTGGAGGCGACCGCCTCGTTGTGTTGGTTTTATGGTCATTGTCTTCCTGGCCCACTTGGGGGACAGGGTTTTCTTGGTCTGGAAAAGTTGTCCGTAGCTGGCTTGCTTTGCACAACTACGGCCTCCTTTTCAATTTCTACTCCTGGCTCAACAACTGGAATGCATACTTGAGGAATATCAGTCTTTTCATCTGTTGAGAAAACAGTAAGGCCAAGTATTATAATTCCAGCTACGTTAATGGTCTTCATCTTAAATCACCAAATAAATTATGTTGCCATTTAATTATACACCAATTTTAAATTATTCCATATATGATTTTGTTACTCTTGGGGCAACGGCATCGTCTGGGGCAGCAAGATTTTCTCTTATTATTGCGTACCCATCTTTACCGTAATCCATACCCCAAGAATTTCGTATGCGTATTCCGTATACATTTGCCCCTAAAGATATTGGGTCAACAGCGCAAACCTGATGCATCCACCAGTAATAACCCACCGCAACAGGAATCCTTAAAAGAAGGCAGGTCATTACTTGTTCAAAATTTTTAGGTGCAATATCATACCATTCAGTAACAGCGTATTCTCTTGCCAGCTCTCTGTTTTTTTCTTTGTCAAAGTATTTTTGGTCTATGGCATTTGCAGGCCAAGCATCCTCTGTAAATACTCCGTTATCTATTATGTATTTTAAGGCTTCTGAGGCAAATCCAGCATGATTTTTATAGTTTTTTATAGGAGCCGCTACGCTAGCCGGAGAAAGATATTTCACGCCAAGACCCATTGACATCCTGACTAGCTCAACACAATACACTATAGAATTTGCCCAACAATAATTTGTTTTTTCCTGACTCTTACATAAAATTCCTTTAGAGTAAGAAAGGTCTGATAGCCTGCTCTTGCTTTGTTCTATTTCTTTTATTCTTTCAGTCCACTCTGACCTTGGTATTATCGGCATGTCCACAGGCTTGGCAAATCCATACAGTGGAAATTTAGAGGTGTCTCTCTTTTTTAGTCCGGTCGATAAATTTTCTGGAACTTGAACATTAACCTCGTCTGCGCTCTTTATGATAGGCTCTCCATCGTAAAGAATTGAAACGTAGCTCATCTTTTAATCTCTTTCATAATACCGTTTATGTCGTCTGGAAGTGGGCATGATTTTAAGTAATCTTTATTAGCAACGATAAGCCAAGGGAGAGAGTCTCTTTTTAAATCAAATAAATTTACTACCCATGCCTGTTCTTTTTGTATGTCCGAGTGTTGGTCTAGAACTCGCCATTGGCCTTGCTGCTCATCAACGTACTCTTTCCAAGAGTTTGAAAATATTGCGTTAAGTTGTACAGGAGGAATGGAGCTTCTGTTTTCTGTTTCTTCTATTATCAACACACTAAGTTTGTCTACATTGGTTTCGCTGCCCAGCATGCTTGAAAAAGCAATGGCTGCTACAAAAATAGATGTGGCGTTTATAGCGCTTTTCATTTTAACTCGCTGGTTTTGATGGGTCATTCGGCATGGTGGTGCTTCTAATTACATAGCCGCCTCCCCACAGTCTTTGGCTATCATACCTAAATACGTTATAGCTGTCCTTATATCTGGAGTAATAACGACCATCATCTTTCACCAAATTCATATGCGGAATTGAATGACCGTTACGACCATTTACAACGCATAAACCATGTAATAAACAACTGGCGTGTGCCTCTTCGTTTGGTACAGTATAAACTTCCAAAGCGCGAAAATGTTTTGCGGTTTCTTTCCATCCGCTAGGCAGTTCAGAAGGTCGAACCCAACCGCTTGTAGGCCACCAGTCCTCTGTTCTTCCAGAGGTTTGATGGAGCGTGTGCTTGAACTTGTCTTTCTGGCTATTATTTCCTGCTGGTCCGTCATGGTCAGGAATCATTCCGTTCTCTATCATCTCATACATAGAATCAATAACCACAGAACCACCCCATCTTCGACCGCCTGTTATTCTAGTATACAAAGCAAGAGGGCTAAACCATACGTCATATTCTAGTCCACCCAACTGTCTGTTGTATGCTGTCATAAACGCTTGTTGTGCAGCGTGGCAGACGCACTCATGGCTGTTTGCTTGGTTTGTGAAGCGACCGCTAAAGAAATCCGCGCTGCTCTTATGTTTCTCATGTTCACGAATACGGTCATCCCACTCTGACCTGTCTATATAAAATTCGCTGGGCAGTCTTTTTGCACCAGCATATACCAAGTCTTCCTCTTTTATATCAGATGATAAGCCATCAAATTCAAATTCAACGTCAACTAATTTAGGGTCTATCATTTTACTGCCTCTATAATCTCTGATTCGGTTTTGGGTAAATCCTGAACCTTAATTACATTTCCTTTAGACAGAACAACCAAAGCGGGAAGTCCGTTCTTTGTAGCTTCGTTAATAGCGTTTTTCAAATACTCTGGAACCTGACCTGTTCCGGTAACTACGTCTTTATCAAAAATTCTGGTTTGTAAACCATCTGCTTGTAAACTACCCAAAGCCCCCGTAACGTATGGTGGAGGTATTGTGTCAGAAGATTCATAAATCACTGCAACCGTATCAGGTGTGCTGATAGTTGGCAGCTTGAAGTTCCAGTCAGCATCCAGAAGCAGTATGGCTAGAAGAACTATACATACTGTGTTTATTGTGCTTTTCATGGCTTACACCCCATCCAATAAATTAACGTCTGGATGTACGCCTCTTAAAGATTGCTTGAGAGGTGTAGTGGCACTAACAGTAAGTTCGCCAACCTCCGCAAGTGTTAGACTATCCATCTTTTCTCTTTCAACTCCACAAATAGCCAGATAGTCTTGAAGCTGAATTAAGCAGTCGTACAATGCCTTTCTGTCATCTGGACTTGCGCTTCTACTTCTTGATGGAAATTTAAGCAAACCTAAAATCTTTGCGGGCCATGTGTACAGAAACGAAAGTTTTTCTCTGTTGTTAAACAGCAAAAGAAGAACAACGGCAACAATAACCCAGCCTTTATTTTCTGTAATAAAATCAATCATTTTTCTTTTATCCTAATGTCAAATGTTAAGGGCCAGAGTTTGACTAACTTAAATCTAAAACCGTTTGCGTCAACCTTGTCGACAAGACGATTTATTTTTTTAATCAGTTCTCTGACATTTTTAATTGTTGAAAAAGAAAACAGGTTTCTTTCTTCATGTCTATTTATGGGCATTCCCCTTCTCCGTATTATACACCATTAAGTATTTTGCTATATAAAGAATGAAGGTCAAAGAATACCCATCTGTCGTGATGATTTAGAGTTTTGATGCTGCGTTCTGAGCATTCGTTTACATCATTCAGATAGTCTATAATCTGCTCCCACGTTTCAAAAATCATGTTGTGCGATGAACCTAGCATGCCCAATAGCCAGTCTGGAGCATGGGATTTACCCTGCTTCATCCTGACTATTATGGGCTTCTTTTGTCTGTTTGCGGTAACTATTTCTTCGTAAGTTCCGCAAGCGTGAACGTCTAGGTCTATGTTCGCTATGATAAAGTCAGATATGTCAACCATTCTAAGGTCAACATTTCTAATCTCTTTCATTTCTTCTACGGCAGAATTATAGGCTCCTGCATTTTTATACTTTTGCCTTCTTCTTCTTGAATCTTCGCTCTCGTCAGCTATGGGTATAGCTTTATTACATGGATTAAAAACAACCACACCCAGTTTATTCAACTCAGGCTCTAGTTGCTCCCTCCATTCAACACCACCATCTTCAACCCTATCCATTGCCCCAACGAGGTAGGTTCTCATTCCAAAAAGTCTATTCATATATTATGATAGCATCATGCGTTATTTTGTCAATGCTTAAATTTATAGCCAAACCTCTTTATGTCTTCTTTGTATTTTTGCCCTACACAGTCGATTGTTTGTTGTTCGTAGTATTCGTGATATGGTTTGTGTTCAGTTCTATTTTTGTGGTCTAATAACTGACTTGGCAATAACAGGCGGTCAAGCAGATTATTAAAGTCTAGCTGTAAATTTTCAAATCTACCTATAAAATCCAAATCTGTGTCTAACCAGTAGCTTTGTGTTTTGAAATGCAGACCCTCGATTGAACCATTTATAACAAATTCTTTAAATGACTTGAATGGTTTTATGTATTCTTGATACTCATCGTTTTGTTTTTCGGACAAGTAAACGTAAGCGCTAACGAATCTATCCCAGGGATTTCTGACAAAAGAGAATTTAAATTCCTTCACCTGCTCTGTCTTGTATGAGACTTTACATCCTTTCGACTCTAGCATTTGTAGGTATGCAAGGGTTGGACCCTCTCCGCGGTTCGCAGACCTTTCGGATGCTCTGCTGTGGTATGAGTTTGCGCCGCCTCTTAAATTCCATTTACCTGCATTTTTACCCAAGGAGTCTATTGACTTCTTAGTAGCGTTCAATATACTTACTCCCGCAGTCTTTGGGATATGTATGAATCTTATGATTTTTTTATCAATAGGGCTATTCATATATTATGATGGCATGATGCGTTATTTTGTCAACCGTTTCAACTGTTAAGAAGAGTCTGAAACGAACAATCTGGGGCCGGAAGCGATTTTATTATCTTGTCATAGTATTTTTTACATAAAGGCTCAAATATGTCTAGCAATATTTCATTCCACTTGATTGGGTATGTGGAATTTTTGAATTGTTCTTTTTTTGAGTCTAGCTTGCATAGCATTAGTTTGTACCACTCTTTGGTGAAATCAGTTTGCGGTCTGCATATCATTGCCTGAGTTCCCATTTGATGTGCCTGTTGTGGATAATGCTTTTCAATAATGTCAGTTCTACCATGAAATAAACTGTGTAGGAAGTATTCTTGGAATCCGCAAATCCACTTGTCATGATTTTGTTTTAACAGGTTGAAAGATTCAGACCAACTCCCTACACAGGGCTTTACATCTGAATATCCTCCTCCGTAAAAATTCATAAAATAACATCTTAAATAGTCTGATTTGTGGTGATAGCTTAGAAACTGAAATGATTCATGTAGAGGTTCACTCAAATGCTCATACAGATTATCTTTTGTTATAATTATAAGTTCAGCCTCAGAATTTTTCTGAATAGATTTGATAGATTCTTTTCTTAGCTCGTTCATTTCTGAACCAAACCAAAAACAATATATGCGGTTATCAGTCAAGAATAGCCCTCAGTATTCCGTCCCTGTCGTGAAATGATAAATTATAACCAATCTCTTTCGCTAATCCAACTATTTCGTATGTGTAATTATACGGAGAGAAATCAAACGGACTCGCCTCAAAGCGAATAGTTTTAGGAAAAAATTTCTTGTTTGTCTTTTTTACTTCTTTTAGTATTGATATGGCTATTCCTATGTCGCACCCCTCGGTGTCCACTTTTATGAATTCTGCATTTTCGATATTAAACATATCGACTAGCTGTGAAAAGCTATAGACATCAACTTCGTCTTTCTCTACTAAGTCAAGGTATCTTTCGTGATGTGGATGAGGTGCTTGGATAGAATTGCACCCCTTCATCCATTCAGGCATTTTTCTTTCATCTATAACTTCTTCTGGTATGTAGTGAATGAAAGTTTTTTTTTCAGAAAAATTCTCAACTATTGCTGCGTTTAGCTTTTTTATGTTGGTTCTTTCTGGTATTTGATTTAGGTAGTGTTTGACTGGCTCCACGCATATTCCCGCCAGACCTTCATGGCCCTCACTAGCTATTGTTTCAAAATTTGACGTTCCAATTTCTATAAAATCATATCGCATGTCAAAAACTACCTTTTGTCGCCGTCGCCGCTCAACTTATTTCGCATCTTACGGTCACTCAGCTTATCTACATTACTCAAAGCTACTTCACCAAGGCTAACACCCAACTCGGACGCAATGGCTGCGACATACCACAGAACATCACCGAGTTCAGCGGAGAGAATCTCCCTGTACTCATCAGTAAGAACCCCGTCATGGTCACGATAAATCTTCTTTACCTTGTTTGCAATCTCTCCGGCTTCACCACACAATCCAAGTGTGGGATAAGACATATTGTTTCCCTTGTTTGGGTAAATAGCGGTCTGCTCAGAAATCTCCTGATAAGCCTGTAGAGTGGCCGTTTCTGCTCCACCTCCACAACATCCCATATCAACCTCCAAAAATTTTATTATGTGTATTATTAACTCGAACAAAATTTGCGCATCGGTGAATATCTTTTATACTCGTAGCTCCGATGTACGCACAACAACTTCTTATTCCACCAACTATATCTTGCATGACATTTTCTACGCACCCCTTCGCCGGAATCTCCACCAGCTTTCCCTCACTTGTCCTCTGTTTCTTTCTGCTGTCATATTTGTCTTGGGCCTCATAAGACGACATTCCATAAAACTGAAATACTTTTTTGCCTACAGCTACGTCTGTACTCCATTTTCCGTTGCACTGGTCGGTTCCAGCAACCATCCCTCCAATCATTACAAAGTCTGCTCCAGCCCCAAGAGCCTTGCATATATCTCCTGTTGAGGTGCATCCTCCATCAGCGCATATTCTCCCAACCCTACCGTTTTCTGGATTCTTAATTCCATGTGCAGCATTGGCGCACTCGACAATGGCAGAGAATTGAGGATAGCCAACGCCAGTCTTTAATCTGGTGGTACAAACACTTCCTGGGCCTATACCTATCTTGACTATATCTGCACCAGCATGAATTAGTTTTAATACCATCTCTGGTGTGACTACGTTTCCAGCCATAATTATTGATTCTGGGAACAGCTTACGAATGCACTCGACCTTCTCGACAAAGTATTGAGAGTATCCGTTGGCAACGTCTATGCAGATGCTTGGTTGTACAGGGGGAATCCTTCTGCTTTGTGGGTCAAAATCCCCCTTGTACTCGCATAGTTCCTTTATGCTTTTTAGATTAAGCATATCTGCTTCAGTTATACCTGTACTTACCCACGCTGTATTCATAAGCTCTTTTTGAAAAGCTGGGGCCTCGCTTACATACCTGTCTGTAAGCAGTTCCTTCCAGTAGTCCAGACTTTTTCGTTTGTCAAAACAAACTATAGAATCCCAGCCCGCTACATGCTCCCACATTGCAAGTGTTCCAGTCGTATCCATGTTCGCAATCATAACGGGTAAACCACTCCAATTTCTGTTGGAATGATAGAACCCATCAAACTCACGCCTCATGTTTACATCAGACCTAGACGCATTGATAGACCATGCGGGAGTTAATAGAACGTCTGAGAAGTCTAGTTTTGTATCTTGTGATATGTTCATATTACATCAAAGAAAGATTTGACCCTTTCTTCTTCCTCAATCATAGTTGGGTTTTTCTTGGCTTCACGAATTTGCCATAGACCCGTCAACAGTCCAGAAACCCCACAAAAAATTATCCACAGTTTCATGCTTGTCATGTTTATGCTTTAAAAATTAAAGATTAAAGTGTTTGCAAATTCATCAAAGTTTTCACGTTGTATCGAAACCCCGTAATTTGATTTTATCCACTCGTTAAGTGAATTGTCAACTCTAGTTTTAGCTTCTTTCTTTTTGCAGCCAAGGGAAACTAACAATTCAACAGCCTCGTCGTAAATATTTTTCTCTATTATCTTATAAACATTATTTTCTTGATTTTTAGAGTTTGTATCGACCGTCTTTTTTGTAGTCGCTATATTTCTTTTATTCGATTTGAATACAGGCGTGACATTAAAAGTCTCTAATGGTGCCAACTCCATAACTTGACCACAGGCGCATAGTATTTTCCCAATCTTTTTTACATAATCTATGGTTTCACAATGCCTACAACCGCACTCACTGCAAATGTAAACAGGGTATATTTCAACTGATTTAGGCTTAATCATTGTTTAACTAACTCCAGTTTATGTGAGCGACTTATTCCTCCTGTTATGGACTCTTTCTCTTTGCCCATGTACAGAAAGTGAAATCCTCCATGCCTCTGCTTGGCTCCGTATGGATACGCACCTATTCCATCCTTCTCCACATATCTAACTTTGAACAGACCATAATAGCCAAGAGACTCTCTTTCTCCGTCCTCGTTAATCCAGTACGGTCCATACCCCTGGATTGATTTGACTACATCGCCTCTTTTAAGAGACTTCCAGTCTTTCAACTCGTTAGTCTTGACTTTGCGGCCCCTGAATTTGAATACGAAATGCTCTCCGCACTTCTTGCAAATCTTTGTGCGTGGCCCAGCCTTTGTCTGACACTTTGCGCAGGTTTTTTGTCCCTTCATGTTTTTACTCCCTCAATTTTCATCAGGCCCGATTCCTTCTGGATAGCCAAGCCTTCGGTGTTCGCCATCAAAATCGTCGCCCCATCCAACCACTTCCCATCTAGGCAACTTCTCAGCAACCCACTCGTCCCAAAAGTCTTGAGACAGTCCAACAGGGGATATTACAGTCATCCAAGAATCTGTTGATTCTCTGGTGAGTCTTATCGAGTTGACTAATTCTGATTCCAAATTTTCTACCAAGCCTATTATACCAGACTATTTCTTTTTGTCAAGTGAAGGTATTGACCTAGCATATACGGCACACCAGTAAATCATGTTGCCTTGTCTTGACATTCCAAAACCACACCTGTCATATCTTCCAGTCATGTTGGCGTAATGACCTCCAGAATTTCTCCATACACTAAACACGCTTTTGATACTTCTTTGACCGCAAGCTATATTCTCTGTGACAAACCCGCCCTTCCAGCCAGCGTCTTTCGCTCGACTAGTAGGAGTGCCGTTGATATAGTGAGACATATTTCCATGTTCTGCCATATACTCTGCGTGTCCTTGTGCGGCCTTGCACAGCGATTCGTCTAACTGCTGTGCTGGTTTTCCCGCATCCTGACGTATGATATTGCTCTGCCTACGCATCTTTTTAATTGTTATGTGATTCTTTAGCAGAAAGACTTTATTTATCCCTAAAGGATATTTAACTCTTATCGGTTCAATTTGACCAGTTCCCGTCATCACCCAGACTACTAACGCAGCTATATTAGCTACGACAAAACTATTCATAAGACTCCTTTCTTATCAATCTTTAGTACGATTGTTGGTATCAGCCAAGC
>TARA_R100000697_G_scaffold31101_9_pt1 | contig 109918 bp, 94 predicted proteins | sample TARA_R100000697 | Tara Oceans TARA_R100000697 (sample SAMEA2622788) | marine metagenome | biome: marine biome (ENVO:00000447); feature: surface water layer (ENVO:00002042); material: "saline water (ENVO:00002010), including plankton (ENVO:xxxxxxxx)" | depth 5 m
GGGCAACCGTTTGCCCGATCCTGCGGTACTGTTCATTGCCCTGCTGTTCCTTACCTGGGCACTGTCGCTGCTGTTTTCCCGTTTCGAATACGACCTGGTTGATCCACGCAGTGGCGAAGCGCTGCGCGTGGTCAACCAGTTCTCCGCCACCGCCATGACCCAGTTCCTGTCGGACATGGTCACCACCTTTGCCCACTTTCACCCCATTGGTGTTGTGCTCGTGGCCATGCTGGGCATTGGTGTCGCGGAACACACCGGGTTCATCAACTCCACCTTGCGCGCAATGCTCGGCGTCACCGCGCGCTGGCTACTGACGCCCATGGTGATTGTCGTGGGCATCGTCAGCCACACCGCAGCAGACGCCGGCTATGTGCTGGTCATACCGCTGGGCGGTATCATTTTCCACGCCGCCGGGCGCCACCCCCTGGCCGGCATTGCGGCGGCATTCGCCGGCGTATCCGGAGGATACTCCGCCAACTTCGTGCCCTCTTCGGTCGACCCGATGTTGCAGGGTATCTCACAATCGGCAGCACAGATCATCGACCCGGCCGTCATACTCAACCCGCTGAACAACTACTTTTTCACCTCCGCATCCTCGCTGCTTATTGTGCTGGTCGGGTGGCTGGTGACAGACCGCTTTGTTGAACCGCGTCTCCACCACACACCCATCGACACTCACGTCGCCGACGAAACCGGCATGCAGCCGCTCAGTGCGACGGAGCGCCGCGCGCTGCGACTCGCCCTGTGGAGCATGCTCGCCGCTGTGGTCCTGCTGTTTTTGAGTGCATTACCCGAAGACTCGGCCTGGCGCGGGCCCGGCGGCTACTTGACCGAGAACGGTGCGCCGCTCATGGCCTCCATCGTGCCGTTGATCTTTCTGCTCTTCCTGCTGCCGGCCATCGTTTATGGGATCAGCGCCGGCACGGTGACGAGCAGCCGGGACGTTATCGAGGGTATGACAAAAACCATGCAGACCATGGGCTATTACCTGGTCATCATGTTCTTCATTGCGCAGTTCATCTATGCATTCGGTGCCTCGAACCTGGGCATACTGCTGGCGGTGAAAGGGGCGCAAGGGCTGCAGGCGCTGGGCCTGCCCGGAGCCCTGACCATTTCCGGGATCGTCCTGCTAACGGGTTTTCTCAACCTTTTCGTCGGTTCGGCCTCGGCCAAATGGGCGCTGCTGGCGCCCATTCTGGTACCCATGCTGATGAAGCTCGGTGCCTCTCCCGACCTCACCCAGGCCGCCTACCGCATAGGGGACTCGACCACCAACATCATCACACCGCTGATGCCCTATTTTCCCCTGGTCGTGGTGTATTGCCAACGCTACATACGCAGCGCAGGCATCGGCACTGTCACCGCGCTGATGCTGCCCTACTCCATCACCTTCATTATTCTGTGGACCCTGTTTCTGCTGGGCTACTGGGCGCTGGGCCTGCCTCTGGGGTTGCAGTCCAGCTACACCTACTGAGCAGCCTGCTGTTCCTGTTGCGCCGCCCAGAGCGCGGCGTAACGTCCGCCGCTGGCGAGCAACTCACGGTGACTGCCCTGCTCTACAATCCTGCCCTGGTCCAGCACCAGAATACTGTCGGCGTCCACTACCGTGGAGAGCCGGTGGGCAATCACCAGGCTGGTATGGTGCAGGGCTATCTCCCGCAGGGCTGTCAGAATCGCCTGCTCTGAGCGACTGTCCAGGCTGGAAGTGGCCTCATCGAACACCAGAATCGGTGGCCGCTTGAGAATGGTGCGCGCAATCGACACACGCTGCTTTTCACCGCCAGAGAGCTTGAGTCCTCGTTCACCCACGCGGGTTTCCCAGCCGTCGGGCAGCTGCGCAATAAAGGCGTCGAGATGGGCCATGCGGACTGCCTCGGCAACCTCTGCGTCACTCGCATCGGGTTTTCCGTAACGCAGGTTCTCAAGCAGGGTATCGTTAAACAACACAGTATCCTGCGGCACAATGCCTATGGCCTTGCGCAGCGATTCGCGGGTTACCCCGGCGATGTCCTGCCCGTCGATCAGGATACGCCCGGCACTCGGGTCGTAGAAACGAAACAGCAGCTTCACCAGGGTGGACTTACCCGCCCCGCTGGCACCCACCACAGCCACCTTTTTGCCCGCTGGAACCTCAAAGTTGACGACGTCGAGAATGCTGCGTGTGGCCTGGTAGCGGAATGCCACCTGCTCAAAGCGGATGCCCCCGCCTCGGACCACAAGCTCGGGGGCGCCTGGCCGGTCCGCCAGCGCCGGGCGCACGTCCAGCAGGCCGAACAGACGCTCGATGTTGGCCATGGCGCCTTTCATCTCCCGGTAGACAAAACCGAGAAAACCCAGCGGCAAAAACAGCTGGATCATGTACTGGCTGATTAACACGAAATCACCGAGGGAGAGCTGCCCATCGCGCACCTGAAGGACCGCCAGGCCAATGATACTGGTTTGCGCCAGTGCGATGATCAGCGCCTGACCACCGTTGAGCCCGAACAGAGACAGCCGGTTGCGCCTGCGCGCCTGCTCCCAACGCGCCAGATCCTCATCGTAGCGTTCTGCCTCGAAGCGTTCGTTGCCGAAATACTTCACGGTTTCGAAATTGAGTAAGCTGTCGACCGCTCGGGTATTGGATGCTGAGTCGGCTTCGTTCATCTCGCGTACAAAGCGCGTGCGCCACTCCGTTGCGCCAAAGGAAAACCAGCCATAGGCGATCACCGACACCAACGTCACCACAGCATAACTGGCCCCGTAATTGAACAGGAACACACTGACCACGACGGCAATCTCAAACAGGGTGGGTACAATATTGAAAACCATAAAGCGCAGCAGAAAACTGACACCGCTGGTGCCGCGCTCGATGTCCCGAGCGAGCCCGCCAGTGCGTCGCTCCAGGTGAAAACTGAGGTCCAGCTGGTGGACGTGGCGAAACACCGTCAAACCCAGAGAACGCATGGCGCGCTCAGTGACCCGCCCGAACAGCGTGTCACGCAATTCCGCAAAGAGAACGCTGGAGAAACGTGCGAGGCCGTAAGCCGCTACCAGGCCAATGGCAACCTGCGCGGCAAGCTGCACCCCGGATTCGAGGTTCAGTCCATCCACCATGTGTTTCATGATGAAGGGGATGACCAGCATGGCACCTTTGGCCAACAGCAAACACAGCATCGCCAGTGCGATGCGACGCCGATGGTCGCGTAGATACGGCCAGAGCCGCGGTAGAATTGACCAGTCGAGTACCTGGCCGGGCTCAGCGTCAGTCGTGGGGCGCATGTGGGTAATCAGTCCTCAAGCAGGTGCCGAAAATGCTCCGGCAGGAACCCGCGATACTGCATGAAGCGCATGCGCCGGGCTTTTTCCTTGAGCCGCTGCTGTTGCTCTGCGCGGCGGGCCTGCCAGGATACAGGATTGTCTAGCGGTTCAGCTGGGCTTTCGGGTACAGGGTCAAACTTGCGCGCGTACACCTGCTCCGCAGCCTCCCGCCAATTGGGCGCAACCGCTTCCAGCGCAGCGGCGACTCGCACGGGGTCCACGCCGCGCTCGCGCATCTCCTGTTGAATACGCAGGGGCCCGTACCCGCGATCCAGGCGCTGCCGTAGCAGACTCTCGGCATAGCGTGCGTCACTCTGCAGGTTTTCGGCCGCCAGGTCATCCAGCACACCCGCTACCAGCTCGGCGTCGGCAAAGCGACGCTGTAGCTTGGTTTGCAGCTCACCGCGTGCGTGCTCACGTCGCGCCAGAAGGTCCATCGCGGCGACACGTACCTCGTTTACCGTTGGCGGTGAATTTGAACGATCAGACATGGGCGCCATGATACCGTGTGCCACCCAGGAAGTGATGCAGAATAAAAGAGGCGTCGGGCACGCGAGAGTGGGGGTGAGTGGAACCCGACACCTGAAAAGAGGCCCGGGCGCGTTGAGCCCGGGCGAAGGGGGGACTAGGCGTCGTCAGGCTCATCGGCTTCAACAGCCGCGGCGGCATTCTTGGGCGGCGGTGTTGCCGCGGCCATGGTCTGGCGGCGGATTTCAGCCTCGATTTCGTTCGCAATGGCCATGTTTTCTTCAAGGAACCGTGCCGCGTTGGCTTTACCCTGGCCGATCTTGTCACCCTTATAGGCATACCAGGCGCCGGACTTGTCGACCAGGTTGAGTTTTACCCCCCAGTCGATTACCTCGCCCATGTGATAAATACCCTTGCCGTACATGATCTGGAACTCGGCCTGTTTGAAGGGGGGAGACACCTTGTTCTTCACCACCTTGACGCGGGTCTCGTTGCCGACCACCTCATCACCCTCCTTCACTGCGCCGATACGGCGGATATCCAGGCGCACCGACGAATAGAATTTCAGCGCGTTGCCGCCAGTCGTGGTTTCCGGGTTGCCGAACATGACGCCGATTTTCATGCGAATCTGGTTGATGAAGATCACCAGGCAATTGCTGTGCTTGATGGCTCCGGTGAGTTTGCGCATGGCCTGGCTCAGCAAGCGCGCCTGTAAACCGACGTGGGAATCGCCCATTTCGCCTTCGATTTCCGCCTTGGGCGTCAGTGCCGCCACCGAGTCGATCACCAGTACATCGACGGCACCGGACCGCACCAGCATCTCGGCGACCTCCAGCGCCTGTTCGCCGGTATCCGGCTGCGACAGAATCAGGTCGTCCACGCGCACCCCAAGCTTCTCGGCATAGTTGGGATCCAGCGCATGCTCCGCATCGATGAATGCAGCCGTGCCCCCCGCTTTCTGTGATTCGGCAATCACCTGCAGAGTGAGTGTGGTTTTACCCGAGGATTCCGGGCCGTAGATTTCACAAATACGCCCTTTTGGCAGACCACCAATGCCGAGCGCGATATCCAGGCCGAGGGAGCCGGTAGAGATAGCGGGGATAGCCACCCGCTCGTTGTCGCCCATACGCATCACCGTGCCCTTGCCGAACTGGCGTTCGATTTGGCTGAGGGCTGCATCCAGTGCTTTCTGCTTGTTGGCGTCCATAATCGACGGCTCCTGTCATTGAGTGCCTGTACGGCGGGAGTTGATGAGGGCCGACCGCGTCGACCCGAGTACTGTATATATACTCAGTGTATTGTGGAGTAATTGCAAGCCTTCTGAACCACCAAATCCGGCCGTCGTTGCTGGATATGTCTGTTTAGGCTACAGGTACTCTGGTGCGACAGTCCCCGTTACACCGGCGCCGTGTAAAACAGGCAATCATTGCGCGCAATCGTCGCGTTGGTGGTGATCATGAACAGCGTCATGCGCGTGGCAGGATACAGGCGGCCCTCTTCGACCCGTAGCAGCCGGGAAAGCACACAACGCCCCCCGGCGTCCTGCGCCCAGAACAGGCTGCGCAACTCACCATGCACCCAGCCCAGGTGTTCCTCCGGGCCCACCTTGGCGAAATTGAAGTGCTCGAGATCCTGCCGCAGGGTCACCGCCGCCACAGGGTCCGGGGCCTCGCCATAGGCCAGTGGCACGCCGGGATTCAGATGCAGACGCACGGGGTCGCAGAGCACCTCCAGATCCCATACCGGTGCGTCACCGGCCAGTACCCGTTCACTCTCAAAGTAGCGACACAGGCCAGACCAGGCCAGGTCGTGCGCGCTATCATCAAGCCGTCCGCCCACTTCGACGGTGACAGTGGGATAACTGTGCTCACTGATCTCCATCAAGGCACCGAGATTCAACCGCGTTACGATCATGCGTTCAGTAAACAGTGCGACCAGCGCGTCGTGCTCGCGATCGAGGTGCGTGCACACACCAAAGGCGGGGCCACTGCCGGAGGTATTGTGCATGTCGACAACCGCCTCGGGGTGATGTACGCGGAGAATTTCCAGTATTTCCTCTGCCAGCAGGCCTTCGGCACCGTCGAAGGGCGGCTTGAAGCAGCGATTCAGATCGCGCGCACCGGGCAGCATACGATGCGTGAACAACGGCGCGCGCGAGGCTGCCTCCACCGCACCAACAAGACACACACAATTGACCGCGGGCTGTCGACCCGACTTGAGCCAGCGGAACAGCGCCATCAATCCGGAGGGTTCATTGCCGTGCAACAGGGTCACCAGGGCCCGGGTGCGGCTGGTATCGACGCCATCGAGGAAGATGCTTGCGGGCCCACCGAGAAACTGCAGAAAGTCCTCGACGCTGGCTCCAACTTCAGTGGCCAGTGGATTGCGTAGAAACCGCACCCGCCTCACGGTGTCCACTCCGCCACGGGCGTATTGCTTTCGCTGCGCAGGCGGTAGGCTTCGAGCATGTCTCGCAGCTGGTCGAAATCCGGGCGTTGTACCCCCGGCTGAGCCTGCCCCAGGCGCGACAACTGCCAGCGCGCGCCGGTCTGCCCACTGGCCAGGCGCTGTTCGATGATACCGAGGTAACGGTCAGACTCGGCCGCGGCAATGCCGATAGCTTCCAGCCCGCGTCGTGCCACCGGCAACATGGCGGCGACCAGAGCCGCGGCGGGCTGCTCCTCACACACGGTCTGTTGCGGGCGCGGCCAGACCAGTCGTGCAGACAGCCCCTCCTGCGCGGCGCGGTAGAAATTGTGTTCCGCAATCGGAAAAGGCAGCGCGGGTAGCCAGTGCTGCAAGCGCGGTTGCAGGCCCTCAGTCATGCCAATCAGGAATGCTGCGTTGGCGACCATGTCGGCCGCGGTCGGCCCCGCCGGCAGGGCACGCATTTCGATGCGCAGATGACCGCCGGCGGCTGCATCGTAGACCGGGCGACTCCACAACCACACCGTGCTCTGGTGGAGCTGCAGGGCGCGCAACTCATCCGCCGCCGGGCCATCCACCTCTTCTGCGCAGACCGGCAGCAGCGGCTGATAGAGGCGCACCGCTTCGGCAAACAGTTCCAGTGCGTCGCGTCGTACCCAGCCCTGGCCGAAATTCACCCGCGCGGGCTCTTTCCAGCTGTAACGATCCGGCAGACGGGTGTCGATGGATTGCTTGAACAGCGGGATGCGGGTTTCCTGCCACAGGCTGTGCCCGAACAGTGTGGGCGAATTGCCCGCCACCGCGAGGGCCAGCGGTGTGACTGCCTGAATCGCATTGAACACATCAGCGAACCGCTCTGGAGCCACCCGGTAGTGCACCTGGAAAGACGTGTTGGCCCCCTCCAGGGTGATGTCGTCCATCGCGAGCTGCAGCGGATGCAGGCCGTTGATATTGACAGTGAAGTGCCGCCCGCGACGGGCAATCAGCTGTGCCACCAGTGCGGCGAAGCGCCTTTTGGGCGTCATACAGGCCGGGCCGAAGTCATCCCGCCGCAGTGTGGGAAGGATGCCGATAGGCACAACCTGCGCAGCCTGCTGCGCCGCCAGTGCCCGCAACGCGCCAAGCTTGCGGCATATTTCCTCTTCAAGGGTCAGAAAAGGGGCGGCCGCAAGGGCAACCGGCGTCAGGTTGTACTCGAGGTTGTAGCGGTTGAGCTCCAGCGTCAGCTGCTCATCATCCGCGGCCGCCTGCAGCTCCTGATTGAGATGCGCCGGACGACCGGAAGGGTCCACGACATAGAGCTCCAGTTCGGCACCCAAAGATGCCGGCCCGGCTCCGAAACCGGGCGTGGCCAGCCGTGCTGCCAGGCGCTGCAGATTCGCTTCAAGCTGTTGGCTGAAGCGGCGATAATCGTCGGCGTCAAACTGCGCTGTATGGATATCAGTGCCCATGGCGTCGTTATAGCACAGAAGCTGGTGGAGGATAGTCCGGGCATGACGTAAAATCGGCGCTTCACACTAGCCACTGGATTACCCATGTCCGCTCCTGTTACTCCGGACCGCGCACTGCTTGAGCGCTGGCTGAATGCCGGCGCGGTACAGAACTACCTGTGCGAACACTGCGACAACCTGCATATCAGTGAAATCCGCTCACAGGAAGGGGTGCTCGATAGCCGGCTCATTCCGGAAAGCTTCGGCTTGCTGTTTACCACCGAGCTGGAAATCCGCCCCATGGCGCTGCTGGCACTCACGGCAGATCTCGGTCGTCTGAACATGGAATACCCGCTGCTCAAGCTGTTTCTGGACATCGTGGACGATGCCACGCCGCAGCTGGTGGCAGCCGCCATCTTTCCTGGCAACGCCGGCATCACCGAGACCCAGTTCAACCACTTCGTGGCCATGACCATACAGGCGATGCTGCAGCTGGCGGAAGAATGCCTGCGTCTGGACTACCTCTTTTCTGAAGACGGCGCGACCCGCCAACGCCCGCGCTCTGTGGTGCACTGAACGCCGGGCGACTATTCGAGCTCGAATCGGGCAAGCAAGGGCGCGCTGTCTTCAGTACCGGTGTAGAGGGCGTATTCGGAGATGACGCCGCGCCAGCTGTGTTCAGGGGATCGACCGGCCGTTGTCTGCAAGTGGATATGAGCATCAATAACCACCTGCCGATTGACATCGAGCTGTGACAGGATATCTTCAGCACGGGCCGCGACCAGTGGCCAGAAAAACGCCCGTTCGGCATTTTCTAATCGCAGTGTCACAGGGTCGCTTCCCCCAAGACTGATCTGCGTTCCCGGCGCCATTGCGGTCAGATAGTACCCTCCGCGGGCCACGTCATACTCGCTGACCCGCGAACGAATCCGCAACCGTAGGCGCCCCACTCCCTCGGTGGCTGCATACACTTTCGCCAGCCTTCCCATCTCCGTGCTCATGGCATCTTCGCGGGTAAACTCATTGGCGCGCCGGACGGCCTCCGTTCGCGCTGCCCACGCTTCCATTGGCGGTGCGCGACCCGATAGGCGATAAGCCAGCATGGTTATCTGGAGATCATCCGGGTACGCCAGCAGTCCGCGCGAATCCGAAACCGCTCGCTCCCCGATCAAGTCGCGGGGACTGTCCGGTTTCGCAGCGGCCGTTACAGCAGAGTCAGGATGCTGTGCCACAGCGGGCAGCGATTGGTCCTCACCGGCGCTACAACCACCCTGCAGAGCAGCGAGGAGCGGGAACAGCAACAGGGCCGCGTCCGGCAAACGACTATTACCTGCCACGGCTACAGCACCACATCGCCAGAGCGGGCCTCATCAACCTCAGCACGGCGCCGGGTTTCCTCGATCTGGTCCAGCGCGTCCTGCATCGCCTCCTGGTAGCGATATAATCCGCTTTGATCGAGCAGACCCACGCTCAGCTGGCCGACCACCCCGGGGTTGGCGCGCGGCGTTAATACGGTTGCCGCGATACTCAAGCCACACCCATCCCGCCACACTTGACCGGCATCAACCTCGCCGTTGACATTGCGTACACAATCGTTGAACAGCGGGTTGGCTTCGCTAAGAGGTGTGCCGGCTTGGTCAGTGATCCAAGCCAACTCGATACGGTCGCTCCATAGATTGTTATTAACCGTTTTGTCGCCGCGAAACTGATGGACTCCGTACTTTTCCTTCAGCGCCAGCAGTACATTGTCGAGCGAAGGCATCGCACCTTGCGGGAAGTTCTGGGTGCGCCAGACCCCCACAACAGTTTGCTTGCCGGGTAGGCCCGGCGTGGCGACACGTATTTTCTCAGCCACGAAATCCCAACTGCGCTGTCCGGGTCCACAGCGCTGCATCGCCTGATAAGAGCTGAAATCACAGGGGCTGTGCTCGCCACTCTGCGCAACAAATACCTGTCTCTCCAGCTTGGTCTGGTGGGTATTAAAAGAGCGCGGTTCGAACCAGCGATCCTCAAACAGCACCACCGCATCACGGGCATGGCAGCGCACGATATTCAGTGCTTCGTTTGCCGGCAGGCCCAGGGCTACACCCGCCACATCCGGCCCGTTTGGGGATTTTTGCAGTTTAGCTGGGCAGCGCGGGGGCGAGTCTGCGTCACTCCCCGGGGCGTCTGCCGAGGCGCCAGCAAACAACTCAGAATCACCTGAGGGTTGTGACACCTCGGCATCACCACAGGCGACGCAGGCTACGATGCAGGGAACGATTAAAGCCCGCAGGGTGATTGACCGCATATTCATCTTTAACTACCTTTCATAGCTGGCGTTTGATGGCACGACACTCTGGGCCGCAGCCAAGTATTGCCGACAACGGAGGGGCCGTCTTAACGGCACCATCACGGATTCCTAACGAATGGCTGCAAGCTCAGTAGTGGCAGTTGGCACCGAGGTGGCGGACGACACCCCGGCTATGTGTGCGGGGGTGCACATTGAGGTCGCGTGAAGAGCACAGCGACCGGGCCTATCACTATCGCTTCGGGAGCGCCGAGTACGATGCACTGCGACAAGAGCTGCGCGTCGACGGCAATCTCGTTGAACTCGAAAGGCGCCCGCTCGAGGTACTGGCGCTACTACTCGCCTACGCAAACGAGGTTGTGACGCGGGAGGAACTACTCGCCGAGGTGTGGCAGGGGCGCGTCACGGTTGACAACGTACTGGCCAACGCCGTGGCCAAACTACGCAAGGGCCTCGGCGAGGCCAACGCCGCATTCGTCGTTACGCACCCCAAACTGGGATACCGATTGGCCGCTCCTGTGGAACGCTCTGCAACCGGGCGGCATATGGAAACCCGGCTCTCGCTATCGGTGGGGGACCCGGTACCGCATCGCCCTCACTTCAGGCTAAAACAGCAACTTTACGGCAACCGGGCGAGCGAGGTCTGGCGAGCCTGCCACAGTGGCACTCAGGAAGCACGCGTATATAAATTCGGACCCGATGGCGAACGCCTCAAGCAGCTGAAGCGCGAAGTTGCCGTGCACCACTTGCTCTCCCAGGGAGCGGCCGACCCTCAAAAGTTCTGCCGCCTCATCGACTGGAATTTTTCTTCACCACCGTTCTTCGTGGAATACGCGGATGCGGGTACCGACCTTCTGCATTGGCAGGAAGGCGGTGGAGGGCAAGCCTGGGAACAGCTGGCGCTTCGCCTGGATCTGGGAAAGCAGGCGGTGGCGGCCATCGCCACCGCGCATGAACTGGGGGTACTGCACAAGGACCTAAAGCCTGCCAACCTGCTGGTGGACACCGATGAAACTGGCAAGTGGCAGCTGCGAGTGGCAGATTTCGGCGCGGCGACGACGGCAGATCCCGCTGCTCTGGCAGCGCTTGGCATCACCGCTCTGGGCATCACTCTGGACAAGCGGGACACGATATCACCAACCGGCGGCACCCCCCTTTACATGGCGCCGGAATTGCTTGCCGGCGAACCGCACACCGTGCGTAGTGACATCTATGCCATGGGTGTCATTCTCTATCAACTACTGGCGGGTGACATGCGCAAGCCCATGGCCACGGGCTGGGAACAGGACATAATGGATCCATTGCTGCGCGAAGACATCGCCACTGCAACACATGGCGACCCGTCGCAGCGCACCGCCTCTGCAGCATTGCTTAGTCGTCAATTGGCAACGCTTGAGGAACGCTATCATCGTCGGAAAGAACAGCAAGCCGCCGCACACCGCGCGGCGCTGAGCGAGCAAAAACTGGCGCGCCTGAAAGCCCGTCGCCCATGGGTCATCGTGACATCAGCGGCACTCACCCTCGGTCTGGTCGCCAGCCTCTGGTTTGGCGCGCAGGCTACAATCGCCAGGCAATCCACTCTGCAAGCGGCACAGCGCGCAGACGCGGTTGGGGCATTCCTGTCCGACCTGCTCATACATGCGGACCCGAAAACGCCCGGAGCCAGCGGCAACGTAACCGTGCGCGAGGCACTGGACCGCGCCGTGGCGCACATTGATAGCCGCTTTGCCAACGCACGGGACGCGGAAATACCGATTCGGGAGAAAGCTGCTGACATCTACACCGCGCTGGCTGAATATCGTGAGGCCGTCGAGCAGAGAACCAAAGCGCTGGAGCTTCTGAAAGCGTTGCGAGGGCCACAGCACGTGGAGACGCTGATGGCACAGTATCGCCTCGTGGAATCACTGAGCAATGCCTCGCTCTATGCAGAAGCCGAAGACATGCTGACCCTGACCGATCGCAGTGCAGGTGATGTCACCTCCCCACAGCTTGCATTCCTCGCCATGAAAAGCCGAGGCCGCTTCCATTTGCTACAGGCTGATATTTCACCGGCTGTGGAGGCATTCGAAGCCGCGCTTCTCATTGACGACCGCAGCGCAGCAGATACCGCCACACGCTTCGCGCTGGAACTCGATCTGGCGCAGGCATACAGCCGACTGGGGCGGCATGCGGAAGCGACCACACGACTGCAGGAGCTGATCGACAGCCGGGGTGACGCCGCCAGCATCAGCGCCGGCTCTCTAGCCAGCGCCCGGCTGTACCTTGGCGCCTCATTGCTCTACGCCGCGCGTTACGTGGAAGCTGAGCCCATATTGTTGGCCTCCATCAATGAGCTCACCGCCGTCTTCGGGGAGAGCGCCCCACAAGTTGCCGAAGCCTACAGCGCCCTGGGTAATCTGTATGCCACCTCCGGACGCTGGCAGGAAGCCTACGCTGTGCTCGGCACGGTCCGCAACCAGCTCTGTGCGCACCACGGCCAGGATCACCTGACCTGCATGATGGCCAGGGGAAATCACGGTGTTGCCTCCTACCACTACGGCCGTTTATACGAGGGTATCGAGGAAATGGCGGCCGCGCGCGAGGCTTTTGAGGCGGCATTAGGTAGCACATCGCCGGGTGTACATGTGCTGGGCTATTACCTCGCGATGGCCGAACTCGACGCCGGACTTGCGCAGGCCGCAACCGCGCATGCGGCTCCACTGGACGCGCGCCAGCTGGAGGCCGGTAGCCCTGGTCAGCATTGGGGCGCCCGCACCGATGGACTCCAGGCCCGAATTCTTTTGGCACAGGGCCAATGCGGGGACGGCCGTGCCCAACTGGCAACCGCTGTGCAAACCATGCGGCACAACGGGTTGCAGGAATGGATTCTCGCGCCTTTCGAGCGCGACCTCGTGGCGCCCTGTCCGATCACTGCGATCTAGCACCTGCAAGACGGAGATTTCAGCGGCAGGCTCTGTAAGCCTGCAGACTTTGTTATGCTGCGCGTCTGTGAATCATCCCCTACGCCAACCATCCACCGAACAGGCGCCACGCACACGATGACCAGCGACACAGCCCCAGCGCACACGCCAATGATGCAGCAGTACCTGAAAATCAAGGCGCAGCATCCGCGAGACCTGGTGTTCTATCGCATGGGCGACTTCTACGAGTTGTTTTTCGATGACGCCAAGCGGGCAGCAGAACTGCTCGATATCACCCTGACCGCACGCGGCAAGTCGGGCGGTGAGCCGATTCCCATGGCAGGCGTGCCCTATCACGCTGCCGAGGGCTACCTGGCGCGGCTGGTCAAGGGCGGCGTATCCGTGGCCATCTGCGAGCAAATCGGCGACCCGGCAACCAGCAAGGGGCCCGTGGACCGCCAAGTGGTGAGGGTGGTGACGCCGGGCACGTTGAGTGACGAGGCCTTGCTCGAGGAGCGCAGCGACAACTTGCTGCTGGCAGTAGCCCAACATCGCAATCAATTCGGCCTCGCCTGGCTGGACCTGGCCAGCGGGCGCTTCCGCGTACTGGAAGTTGACGGGGATGAAGCATTGGCCAGTGAGTTGCAGCGACTCAATCCGGCAGAAGTGCTGTATCAAGACAGCATCGGCCTGCCCCTGCTCAGCGCCCGCCGCGGGGCACGCGCGCAACCGGCCTGGGAGTTCGAGCAGGACAGCGCGCGCCGCGCCCTGAACCTACAGTTCCAGACACACGACCTGCAGGGTTTCGGCTGCGACGGGCTAGGCCTGGCAGTGGGCGCGGCCGGCTGCCTGCTGCAATACGTCAAGGATACCCAGCGCAGCAACCTGCCGCATATACGCAGCATCGCGCACGAAAACCGCGCCGAGAGTGTGATTCTGGATGCTGCCACCCGCCGCAACCTCGAAATCGACCGCAACCTTGCCGGCGGCGATACCCACACACTGTTCTCGGTGATGGACCAGTGCGTGACCGCAATGGGCAGCCGGCTGCTGCGCCGCTGGCTGCATCGCCCGCTCACCGATACCGCCGTGTTGGGGCAGCGGCAGGCGGCCGTTGCAGCACTCTGCGCGGACTACCAGCATGAGCCGGTGCGCGCCGCCCTGAAACCGATCGGCGATATGGAGCGCATACTCAGTCGGGTGGCACTGCGTTCGGCACGCCCCCGCGACCTGACGCGCCTGCGCAGTTCCCTGGTGGCTCTGCCAGCGCTGCGCGAGGCGCTGGCCGCGTGCAAGGCAGAGCGGCTGGGCACACTCTCCACTCAGGCGGGGGAATACCCCGACCTGTGCCAACTGCTGCAGCAAGCCGTGTGCGAGAACCCGCCCGTGGTCATCCGCGAAGGTGGTGTGATTGCCACGGGCTACGATGAAGAGCTGGATGAACTGCGACGGATCAGCAGCAACGCGGGCGACTATCTGCTGGAAATCGAGGCCCGGGAGCGCACCGCCACGGGAATCAGCACCCTGAAGGTTGGCTACAACCGCGTGCACGGCTATTTTATTGAAATCAGCCGTGCCCAGTCCGCGCGCGCACCGGACACCTACCAGCGGCGCCAGACCCTGAAAAACGCCGAACGCTTCATCACCCCGGAGCTGAAGGCTTTTGAAGACAAGGCGCTCTCGGCGCGCAGCCGGGCACTGGCGCGGGAAAAGGCCCTCTACGAAGCGCTGATCGAGACGCTCAACGAACAGCTGGCAGCGCTGCAGGACAGCGCCACCGCCGTGGCCGAACTCGATGTGCTCGCCACCCTGGCTGAGCGCGCCGAATGCTTGCGCCTGTGCCAGCCCGAATTCACTGAAGAGCAGGTGTTCGAGGTAGAGGCCGGGCGCCACCTGGTCGTGGAGCAGGTACTGGACGACCCTTTTATCGCCAACGACACTCTGCTCAACAACCATCGGCGGATGCTGCTGATTACTGGCCCGAACATGGGGGGGAAATCAACCTATATGCGCCAGAACGCGCTGATTGCACTGCTGGCACACGTCGGCAGTTTTGTCCCCGCCAATCGCGTGCGACTGTCGCCCATGGACCGTATCTTTACCCGCATCGGCTCGTCGGACGACCTCGCCAGCGGGCGCTCGACCTTCATGGTGGAGATGACCGAAACGGCAAACATTCTGCACAATGCGACCGAGCGCAGTCTCGTCCTGATGGACGAGGTGGGGCGCGGCACCAGCACCTTCGATGGACTCAGCCTGGCCTGGGCCGCAGCCGTGCAACTGGCGCGCAGCGTGCGGGCCTTCACGCTGTTTGCCACCCATTACTTTGAACTCACCGCGCTGCCGGAGCAGTGCTCGAGCATGGCCAACGTGCATCTGGACGCTACCGAACACGAAGACCACGTGGTGTTCCTGCACAATATCCAGGAGGGGCCGGCGAATCGCAGTTTCGGTTTGCAGGTGGCAAAATTGGCGGGCATTCCCGACAGCGTACTGCGCGCCGCGCGCGAGAAACTACAGGCGCTGGAACGGGGCCCCGGACGTCCAGAACCGCTGCCCGCGCCCGCCCAGGCCGAGCTGTTCGCCAGTGCCGAGCCCCACCCGGCCCTCACCCGGCTGGAAACCATAGACCCCGATGCACTCAGCCCGCGCGAGGCGCTACAGCTGATCTATGAATTGCGCGGAACCCTTTAAAACTCCCCGCGCAGCGGGTAAACTTGCGCCCCAAACGGGTGCCCGCCGGGCAGAGGCACCCCTGGCAAACGAGGCATTACTGGCATGACTTTTGTTGTTGGCGAACAGTGTATCAAGTGCAAGCACACAGACTGCGTGGAAGTGTGCCCGGTCGACTGCTTTTACGAAGGGCCCAATTTTCTCGTCATTCACCCTGATGAATGCATCGACTGCGCCCTGTGCGAGCCAGAGTGTCCGGTAGATGCCATCTACTCGGAAGATGAGCTGCCCGAAGACCAACAGGTTTTCCTTGAGCTCAATGCTGAACTGGCGGAGATCTGGCCGAACATCACGGAAATGAAAGCACCCCCTGCGGACGCCGAGGAATGGGCCAACAAGCCGAACAAGCTGGCCCTGCTGGAGCGCTAGGCGCTCAGCGGAACAACTCAGCGGAACAACGCGTCGCTGCTCAGGCCCTGGGTTTCCATAATCTGGCGCAGGCGACGCAAGGCTTCTACCTGAATCTGCCTGACCCGCTCCCGCGTCAGGCCAATTTCCCGCCCCACTTCCTCCAACGTACTGCTCTCGTGGCCGCGCAGGCCAAAGCGTCGCGTGACCACTTCGCGCTGCTTTTCCGATAGCTGGTCCAGCCACTGGCTGATACTGTCACGGATATTGTCCTCCTGCAGCAGCTGTGAAGGGTCACTCTCGCTGGAGTCCGCAATGGTCTCCAGCACTGCCCGGTCCGAGTCCGCACTCACCGGCACGTCGATGGAGGTGACGCGCTCATTCAGCCCCAACATGCGCTTGACGTCACCCGCGGGGCGATCAAGCATCTGCGCGATCTCCTCTGCGGTGGGTTCATGGTCGAGTTTCTGGGTGAGTTCCCGCGCCGCACGCAGGTAGACGTTGAGTTCCTTGACCACGTGAATAGGCAGCCGAATGGTCCGTGTCTGGTTCATGATTCCACGCTCAATCGTCTGCCGAATCCACCAGGTCGCGTAGGTTGAGAAACGGAAGCCGCGTTCAGGGTCGAACTTCTCTACCGCTCGAATAAGGCCCAGATTACCTTCTTCAATCAAGTCCAGCAGCGTGAGCCCGCGGTTGATGTAGCGGCGTGAAATCTTTACCACGAGGCGCAGGTTGCTCTCGATCATGCGGCAGCGCGCGGCTTCGTCACCCTTTAACGCGAGGCGCGCAAAGTGTTTCTCTTCATCGGCGGTGAGCAGGGGCGAAAAGCCGATCTCGTTCAGGTAGAGCTGGGTGGCGTCCAATGACTTTTCGCCGGTACGGGCTGCTCGCGCGCGATCAAACGCGGCAGTGTCATCGCTTTCACCGAAATCGTCGCCGGTGTCGTCTGCGTCCAGTGCTTCGCGGGGATCAGTGACTGCCGCTTCCGCATCCACTGCGTAAGTCGGTTCGTCCGCCTCGCGGACTGAGTGGGTAACAGCTCGCTGGCCTGTTTTTGTTATCTCGACTTCCATGCCACACCTCTGTCTCACCTGCCGCCAGGTGAGCGTTTTGTCGCTGGTCAGTCAGATTACCCCATGCTTACAATTCATTACAAGACACCGGGGTTGGCTGTTTAGCGGCGCGGCAGGAGCTGCAACGGATCGATGGGCTTGCCTTCCTTGCGGATCTCGAAGTGCAGTTTCACGACATCTGTTCCCGTACTGCCCTTCTCCGCTATCTGCTGCCCTGCGGCCACACGCGCTCCCTCGGCGACCAGCAAACGGTCGTTATGGCCGTAGGCACTGAGGTAGACGTCGTCGTGTTTGATAATCAACAACTCGCCGAAGCCCACGATACCGGTGCCGGCGTAAACCACGTCACCGGCGGCTACCGCCACCACCATGTCGCCCTTGCGGCCACCGATATCGATGCCCTTGTGCACCGTTGCCGAGTAGCGGCGGGTGACCGGGCCATCCGAAGGCCAACGCCAGGCGCTGACCGGTGCCAGTCGCGCTGCCGGCGGCGTACGTGCCGCCGCTAACGGGGGAGCGGGGTCGGCGCTGCGCGCCGCAGCCGGCGCGCCGGTTGCCGGGGCTGCAGGTGACGGTGTGACAGGCGCCGGAGCAGGAGCCGCGCGCGTCGCGGGCGCCGCGACCGGAGCCGGGCGAGCACTGCTGGTATCAGGCGCAGGCCGCGGTGGACGGTAGGCCATCTGCTGGCTGCCAGAGCGAATAATCAGGTTCTGGCCGGGATATATCGTGTAGGGGGAGGCAATGCCGTTGGCGGCGGCAACGCTGCGGAAATCCATGCCGAAGCGAAAGGCGATGGCGTAGAGCGTATCACCGCGGCGCACCACATAACGCTCCGAGGCGACGCCGCCGACCGCAGCGGGGGAATGCCGATCCTCAATAGGCGCCCGGCCGCCACTGCCACAACCCGTCAGGAGTAAAATACCGCCCAACAAAAGTAAAGCCGAACCTCGCACAAAACGCGACACGGGGAGACTTAGCACCGGAACACTGTCAACGCCCACCCCAGCGCCTCTCTATCAACCACACCAGGGCGAAGCCGACAATCATGAGCACCAGGCACGTAGCCAACCAGGGCTCGTTGGCAAAATTCCACGGCAACACCGGTACCTGCTGCGCTGGCCGCGGCACCCCATCGCTGCCCAGAACCCAATCCAGCGGGTGTTTCCACGGCCACACCACAAGCAGCGAACCAAACAGAAAGCCGGTCAACAGCGCCATGGTTGCCGCGTGGTAGCGGCGCAGTAACCAGTGCAATACACGCGAAAAGCACATCAGGCCAAGGGCGGCGCCAACGGCAAACACCAGCATCACAGACAATTCGAGGCTTCTCACCGCGTGCAGCACTGTGGCGTACATACCCAGCAGTATGAGGATGAAACTGCCGGAAATACCGGGCAGGATCATGGCACAAATGGCAATAAAGCCCGCGATGAAGACCGCCGGAAGCCCTGCCGGCAAAGCCACCACAGGACTCAGGGCAATCGCCGCGGCGATTACGAGCCCCGCCACCAGGCAGGCGCACCGGGCTGCGGTCCAGTGCGGCACCTGACGCAGCAGTACCAGCGCCGACGCCAGAATGAGGCCGAAGAAAAACGCCCAGAGGGGAACAGGATAGGCGTCCAGCAACCAGGCGATCATCCGGGCCAGCGACAGAATGCTGGTGGCAATACCCGCTCCCAGCGTGAGTAGAAAGGCACCGTCGACATGCTCCCACGCACGGCGCACGTTACCGCGGGAGAGCCAGCGTAGAAACTGCAGGTCGAAGGCCCGTATGCTGCTCAGCAGACGATCGTAGATACCCGTAATAAAGGCCATGGTACCGCCGGACACCCCGGGGACGATATCCGCCGCCCCCATCAGTACACCGCGGAGAAAAACACCCATCGGGGTCATGGCGCTACTTGACCGTGCCGGAACGCAGCGGCACAAAGCGCACCGCCTCGACCAGACGCGTATCGTAACCCTCGCTGGTGCGGGTGATCACCTGCAGGTTCTGCAGAGAAGCACCCACGGGGATGACCAGGCAGCCGCCAGGTGCCAGCTGCAGAAGCAGGTCCTCAGGGATGGTTTCGGGGGCTGCGGTACTGATGATGCCATCAAACGGAGCGCCCTCGACCCAGCCCAGTCCACCGTCTGCATGGCTGAAGCGCACATTGCGCAGCTTTAACTGGCGCAGCCGGGCACGCGCCTTGTCCAGCAGGGGCTTGATCCGCTCGATACTCCAGACTTCTTCCACCAGCTGCGCCAGCACTGCCGTCTGGTAGCCGGACCCGGTGCCGATCTCCAGCACGCGGCTGCGCGGCCCCTGCTCAAGCAGCAACTCGGTCATGCGGGCCACAATATAGGGCTGGGACAGGGTTTGCTGAAAACCGATGGGTAGGGCGGTGTCCTCATAGGCCCGATGCGCCATCGCCTCATCCAGAAACAGGTGTCGGGGCGTGCGCCGCATCACGTCAAGCACGCGTTCATCCTGCACACCCTGCTCTGCGAGGCGTCGCACCAGTCGCTCGCGCGTGCGCTGCGAGGTCATCCCGATACCCTTGAGATCGACGTTATTCACTGCGCCCCTCACGCTCTCGATATCCTTCCCTGTAATCCAGTAATTCCGCCAACACGGCGGTCGCATAGCTGCCAGGCGGCAGGTTGAATGTCAGAATCAGCGACTCATCATCACAAAAGCGCCAGGAAAAGTCATCCGGCAACAGCCGCGCTGCACGGTACGACAGCGTCAGGCCGGCGCGTTCCAGAAACTCGCACACCGCTGCCTCAGAAGACAGCACCGCCTTCTGTACAGCCACCAGGGCGGGACTCTGCAGGCTAGCGCCACTGCCCCAGAGCGGTAAACCCGGGTGCACGTCACCGTCCAACGCGCGTTGCTGCAACGCGTCGTCCAGCTCGGTGCAGGGAAACAGGCTGCGGCTGCCCTGCAACAGACAGACGTCGCCCTCGCGCAGACACGCCCAGGTGCCCGCCTGCACCCGCTCCGCCAGCAGGCGATTGAACAGCTCGCTACGCAATGCGGACAGAAACAAGCCGCGCTTACTGTGGCTCAGTTTGCGCGCACCGCGCTGCATCCAGGCGCGCGCCTGCAGCAGGGTGGCGCCGCCGCGCCCAAAACGCTGCTCGCCAAAATAGTTCGGCACGCCGCGATCGCGTATGCGCTCCAGCGCATTCAGCAAACCCGCTTCGTCGCCTTGCAGCTCACGCAACTGGAGCGTGAACGCATTGCCGCGGTGCACGCCGCGCTTGAGCTTGCGCGAATGACGGCAGCAATCCAGCACGACAACTTCACCTGGCACCTGCAGGCGCTGCCAGTCGGGCTCGGCCTTGCCCGCCATACGCACGCTGATCCACTGCCGGGTAACGGCGTGACGATCTTTGAGGCCGCTATAACCGATATCGCGCGGGTGTATACCGGCAAGCGATGACACCCGCTCTACCAGGTCAGGCGTGGTCAAACCACGTTTCTCGATGTGCAGAAATACGTGCTCGCCCTGCCCGTCAGGCGCGAAGCCCAGTTGCTCGTCGACCAGAAAATCCTCGGGATTGCAGCGAATCAGCGCGCGCGCCTGCGCGACCGGGCCTACCCGGCTCAGTTCAGGCATCATGCGTCGGCAGCACCCTGCAAGAGCACCACCGCATGTGCGGCAATCCCTTCACCACGGCCGGTAAAGCCGAGTTTTTCTGTCGTAGTGGCCTTCACATTGACCTGCCCGACCTCTACCTGCAAATCCTCAGCAAGACGACTCTGCATGGCGCCGATATGCGCCGCCATGCGTGGAGCCTCCGCAATCAATGTGGCATCCAGGTTGGCCAGTTGCCAGCCCCTGCTGTGTACCTGCTCAACCACGCGACGCAGGAGAACCCGGCTGTCTATGGCAGCAAACGCAGGATCGCTATCGGGAAAATGACGGCCGATATCCCCTGCCCCGATTGCGCCGAGCAGGGCATCACAGAGCGCGTGGATCAGCACATCGCCATCCGAATGGGCCACCAGCCCCTGAGTGTGCGCAATGCTTACTCCGCCGAGCACCACGGCGCTGCCCGGGCCGAAGCGATGAACATCGTAACCATGCCCGATCCGTAAGCTGCTCATGCCTGCCCCTCGCGATTGATACCCAGATAGAATGCGGCCAGCTCGAGATCCCCCGGGACTGTCACCTTGAAGTTGGACGGGGACCCCGGCACCACCAGGACGGGATGACCACCCCACTCCATCGCGGACGCCTCATCGGTGATCTCGACACCGTCTGCCAGGGCAGCCGCCAGCACGCTGTGCAGCTGGCCCAGTGCAAACATTTGCGGCGTCTGGGCACGCCACAGGCCGCGGCGATCCACAGTCGCCTGCACGTAGCCATCGGCATCGACGCGCTTGAGCGTGTCGACCACCGGCTCGGCCAGCAGTCCGCCGCAGCCTTTCGCCACGACCTGCGTCACCAGCCGCTCGCCATCCGCAGCGGCCAGGCAAGGGCGCGCCGCATCGTGTACCAGTACCCAATCATCGTTATATGCAATTTCTTGCAAATAGTGCAGCGCAGCCAACACGGAATCCGCACGCTGGGCGCCACCCTGCACGATCCGAACCCGTTCGTCTGTATCGCGGTAGTCTGCCGCACGCGGATCGTCAGGGGCAAAGGCAATCACCACCCCCTGCATGCCCGGCAGGCCAAGCAAGGCCTGCAGGCTGCGCTGCAACAGCGTTTTCCCACCCAGCAGCACATGCTGTTTGGGCTGGGAATACCCCATGCGCACTCCGGCTCCCGCAGCGGGAATGACCCCCCAACACCGGGCCACTTCGCTCACTGTTGTGGCTCGGGGCGCGGTGCCTGTGTGTGCCCGCCACCGTCGCTCGGCACCACCTGATAGAAGACTTCGCCTTCGCGCACCAACCCGAGTTGCTCGCGTGCGCGCTGTTCGAGCCCGTCATTACCCGATTGCAGGTCCAATACTTCCCGCTCCAGGACGGCGTTGCGGGCGCGCAGCTCGCTGTTAATGGCTTCCTCGCGCTGCACCTGCTGTTGCAAACGATGCTTTTCAGCCAGGCTGCCCTCGGCGAACCACAGTCGATACTGCAGAGCGACCAGCAACAACAACATACCGGCCAGCAGGTACTTCATCTCACCCGCGCCGACCGGCGATTTCGGCGAGCCCGCGGTAGGCGGCACGCGCACCCAGCTCCGCTTCAATGCGCAGCAGGCGATTGTATTTCGCTACGCGATCGGAACGGCACAGTGAACCGGTTTTGATCTGCCCCGCGGCTGTAGCAACCGCCAGGTCGGCGATGGTCGTGTCTTCGGTTTCCCCGGAGCGGTGCGAGATCACAGCGGTGTAACCGGCCTTGCGCGCCATGGCAATGGCGTCCAGGGTTTCCGACAGGCTGCCGATCTGATTGAATTTGATCAGGATAGAGTTGGCCACACCGGTATCAATGCCGCGCTTGAGAATACGCGTGTTAGTGACAAACAAATCGTCGCCAACCAGCTGCACGCGATCACCAATCTTGTCGGTGAGCATTTTCCAGCCATCCCAGTCCGACTCATCCAGGCCGTCTTCTATCGACACGATCGGGTGTGCAGCAGCCAGATCAGCGAGGTAGTCGGTGAACTCTGCACTGCTGAAGCGCTTGCCTTCTCCCGCGAGGTCGTACACACCGTCGCGATAGAACTCGGAGGCCGCGCAGTCCAGTGCCAGCGTGATGTCGCTGCCCAGACGATAGCCCGCATTGGCCACAGCCTCGGCGATCACCTCCAGCGCCGCCTCGTTGGAGGGCAGATTCGGTGCAAATCCACCCTCATCGCCCACCGCTGTGCTCAGGCCACGCTGGGACAGCACTTTCTTCAGGGCATGAAAAATTTCTGCACCTGCGCGCAAAGCCTCGGCGAAGGTCGGCGCCGCCACCGGCTGCACCATGAACTCCTGGATGTCGACGTTGTTGTCGGCGTGCTCGCCACCGTTGAGGATGTTCATCATAGGCACCGGCATACTGAGTGCCTCACTGCCGTTGAGTTCGGCAATGTGCTGGTACAAAGGCAGCTTGCGCGCCTGCGCCGCCGCCTTGGCCGTGGCCAGTGATACGGCGAGAATGGCGTTGGCGCCGAAATGCCCTTTGTTCTCGGTGCCATCGGCGTCGATCATCGTGGTATCGATATCGCGCTGGCGGCCTGGATCCATGCCCAGCAGCAGCGCACGGATGTCCTTGTTGACGTGGCCTACGGCGGTCAGCACGCCTTTACCCAAGTAGCGGCTACTGTCGCCATCGCGCAGTTCCAGGGCCTCGCGCGAGCCTGTAGAGGCACCGGACGGGGCGCAGGCGGAGCCCACCTCACCACTGTCCAGGGTGACCTCGGCCATGACGGTCGGGTTGCCCCGGGAATCCATGACCTCAAAGGCCTGTACATTGGCGATCTTGCTCATTGCGTCAACTCCAGATGGCTGTTCAATCGATGGTGAGGGTCGGCAGTTGCTTGACCAGGTTGTCTACGGCCTGCACCTGCGCCAGGAACGGTTCCAGCTGGCGCAGCGCGAGCGCGCTGGGGCCGTCGCACAGCGCGCGTGCCGGATCCGGATGGGCTTCCAGAAAGAGCCCCGCGAGGCCCAGGGCCATGCCCGAGCGGGCCAATTCCAGTACCTGTGCACGGCGTCCACCCGAGGCGGCACCCGATGGGTCCCGACACTGCAGCGCGTGGGTGACGTCAAAAATCAGCGGGCGGTCGTTGCAGGCCTGCTTCATGACGCCAAAACCCAGCATGTCGACCACCAGGTTGTCGTAGCCGAAATTGCTGCCGCGCTCGCAGATCAGCAGTCGTTCGTTGCCACATTCCACAAACTTCTCAACCACATTCGCCATCTGCGACGGGCTCAGGAACTGGGGTTTCTTGATGTTGATCATGGCACCGGTGGCCGCCATCGCCGCCACCAGATCGGTCTGGCGGGCGAGGAAAGCCGGCAGCTGGATGATGTCGCAGATTTCTGCCGCCGCCGCGGCTTGCTCCGGGGCGTGCACGTCCGTGATCAACGGCACGCCGAACTCCGCTTTCACCGCTGCCAGAATCGCCAGCCCTTCTTCCAACCCCGGGCCGCGAAAGGAATGAATCGAGGAGCGGTTGGCCTTGTCGTAGGAAGCCTTGAACACCAGAGGGATCGACAAGCGCGCGCAGACGTCGACGTAGTGTTCCGCCACGCGCAGGGCGAAGTCCCGGCTTTCGAGCACGTTCACGCCGCCGAACAGCACGAACGGCTCGCGATTACCTATGGTGATGGCGCCGAGTTGCTCTACGCGTGCGTTCATCGCCCTGGCCCCGCTGCCCAATCAGCCGCGGGCATGCGCCAGCGCGGCCTCGATATAGCTGGTAAACAGCGGGTGCCCGCCACGCGGCCGGGAGGTGAATTCCGGATGAAACTGGCAGGCGATGAACCAGGGGTGGTCGGGCAGTTCGATCATCTCGACCAGGGCGTGATCAGCAGACCAGCCGCCCACCCGCACGCCGGCGGCCGTGAGCTGCTCTACATAATTGTTGTTGATTTCATAGCGGTGACGATGCCGCTCTACCACGCTGTCTTCGCCGTAGATGGTGCGCACCTGAGAGCCGGCTTCCAGGTAGCAGGTCTGGGCACCCAAGCGCATGGTGCCACCGAGGTCGGAGCTGGCATCGCGCTGCTGCCTGGAACCATCGGCGTTTTGCCACTCGGTAATCAGGGCGACAATCGGGTGCGGCGTTGCGGCCTGCATTTCGGTGGAGTTGGCACCTTCCAGACCCATAACGTTGCGGGCGTATTCAATCAGCGCAACGTGCATACCAAGGCAAATGCCCAGGAAGGGCACCTTGTTCTCGCGGGCGTAGCGCACGGCAGTAATCTTGCCTTCAACACCCCGGTCACCGAAACCGCCCGGCACCAGAATAGCATCGGCACCCGCCAGCACAGAGGTGCCGTGACGCTCGATATCCTCGGCATCGATGTAATCGATTTTGACATCCGCCAGGGTTTGCAGGCCGGCGTGCTTGAGTGCTTCGTTCAGCGATTTGTAGGCATCCAGCAGATCCATGTACTTGCCGACCATGGCGATGCGCACGGTACCACAGGTGTCGCTGAACTCGCGGCGTAACACGTCGTCCCACTCGGCGAGGTCTGCCGGCGGGCAGTCGAGGTTAAAGCGCTCAACCACAAACTCGTCGAGGCCGTAGGCGTGCAGCATGCCGGGAATACGGTAGATGGAATCGGCGTCGAGCAAAGGAATAACCGCCCGCTCCTCCACGTTGGTAAACAGGGAGATCTTCTTGCAGGCGCTCTCCTCGATAGGCACCGCACAGCGACAGAGCAGGATATCGGGCTGCAGGCCGATGGAGCGCAGTTCCTTGACCGAGTGCTGGGTGGGTTTGGTCTTGATTTCCCCTGCGGTGGCGATATACGGCACCAGCGTCAGGTGCATCAACAGTGCCCGGCTGGAGCCCACTTCCACGCGGAGCTGACGCGCCGCCTCCAGGAACGGCAGGCTCTCGATGTCGCCCACCGTGCCGCCGATTTCGACGATGGCTACGTCGGCATCGCCCGCACCCAGAATCACCCGGCGCTTGATTTCATCGGTGATGTGCGGAATGACCTGCACGGTGCCACCGAGATAGTCACCGCGGCGCTCTTTCTTCAACACGGTGTTGTAGACCCGTCCGGTGGTGAAGTTATTCGTGCGCTTCATGGTCGCGCGGGTGAAACGCTCGTAGTGACCCAGGTCCAGATCGGTCTCGGCGCCGTCTTCGGTCACAAAGACTTCACCGTGCTGGAACGGGCTCATGGTGCCAGGGTCAACATTGATGTAGGGGTCGAGCTTCAGCAGGGTGACCTTGATGCCGCGCGCCTCGAGCACCGCCGCGAGGGATGCCGCTGCAATCCCTTTGCCCAAGGAAGAAACCACACCACCGGTGACGAAGACATAACGCGTCATGCAAAGCCTATCTGTACGCTGTGAACAAGGGCATCACGGGGCCTGCAGATGGAGGCGTGAAGCTGCTTCCGAGGCCCGCAAGACCTGCAAAAAGATGGGAAATCAGATTACCAGAAAGGCCCTCAGAGCTCAATCGCGCGGGCGTCTGTATTTCGCCTCCAGCGCACCCGCCAGACATCTTTGCCGCCGTCCCGGACGAGCCAGCTGCCGTCACACAGCCAGAGGTCCGCCACCGCCACCAGCGCTCCATCGTGGTAGAGCAGCGGAATATCGTCGCGCCACCAGGGAGGGATACCCGCCTCCTGCAGCAGCGTTTTCAGGCGTCGACTGCCCGCTCTCCCCGGCAGACGGCAACGCTCGCCACCTCGGCGCCAGTGCACCGTGAGCGCCGAGCCTTGAGGCAGCCGAATGCCTGGGTCGTGCCCAGCCGGCACCAGACACAGCTGACCACCACCGAACTGCAGCGACATGCCCGGCGCCAGTTGCGCGCCGCCTGCATTGCGCTCGCGCGCAGGGGGCAGGAGAAATACACCATCGCCAAACCGGCGTAAAGCATATCCCTGCCAGGTCAGCAGCGGGCTGCCGCCCCCCGCGTGAAGCTGGCGCAAAAACTCCGCGACCGTGGCCCCCGGCGGCAAGGGCAGGCCCGTATCCTCCAGCCAGCCGCGCAGCGCCATGGCGCCCGCCGCGCCCGGTCGCGCAAGAAGGTCATGCAGGTCCAGGCCCGGGTCGCCGAAAACGCTGGTCACCGCCCTCGGCGCGGGCAACAGCTCTTCCAACACACGTTCCGCGGCGCCCAGCTGATGCGCAGAGCGCTCCACGCTGCCGCGGTAACCGGGCCAGCGCTCAGCAATGGCTGGTAACACCGCGTGCCGCAGGTAGTTGCGGTCCAGTGAGGTATCGACGTTGGAAGGGTCATCGATCCAGGTAAGCCCCTCGGCGACGGCATAGGCCTGCAGCGCGCTGCGAGGTTGCGCCAGCAGCGGCCTGGCCAGCTGCCCTCGCCCCAATGCGCGCTGCTGCGGCATGCCTTGCAATCCGCGCAGGCCCGCACCACGCAGCCAGCGCAGCAGTACGGTTTCCACCTGATCGTCCTGGTGATGGGCAAAGAACATCACATCACCCACCTCCAGCAGAGGCTCCAGCGCGGTATAACGCGCCTCGCGGGCGGCCGCCTCCAGGCCGGAGCCTGTTTGACGCACGCTGACCCTGCAGATTTTCAGCGGCACGTCCAGCGCCGCACAAAACGCGCCGGCGCGCTGCTGCCATTGCTCTGCCGCCGGATGCAACTGGTGATTGATGTGCACGGCACTGATGGGCGGAGTCTGTCCTGCGCTGCGCTGGGCGCACAGCAGATGCAGCAACACCGTGGAATCCAGCCCGCCACTGAAGGCGACCCACCAGCGGCGCGCGCTGCGCCAAGGGGCCAGTGCGGCCTCCAGCGCCGCGCTGTCAAACGGGGTCGGAGTTGGGGGCGCGGTCACGGCACCGGACTGGGCGGCGCTCAGTTGCCGTAGGACATGAGGCGCTCGTAGCGCCGTTCAAGCATTTCCTCGACCGGGGATTGCTCCAGGCGGTCGAGCTCCTTGATGAGGTGCGCCTGTATGCGCTCAGCCATCAGGTCGACGTTGCGGTGCGCACCACCCATGGGTTCAGGAATGGTGGCGTCGACGATACCCAGTTCCTGCAACACCTTGGAGGTCACCCCCATTGCCGCCGCCGCTTCCGGTGCGTTGGCAGTGCTCTTCCAGATGATGTTGGCACAGCCTTCGGGGGAAATAACGAAGTAGGTGGCGTACTGCAGCATCGCCAGGTGGTCCCCCACACCGATGCCCAGCGCACCGCCGGAACTGCCCTCGCCAATGACCACGCAGATGATGGGGGTGGCCAGCCGTGACATCACCGCCAGATTCTGCGCGATGGCTTCGCTGATGCCCCGCTCCTCGGAGTCGATACCCGGGTAGGCTCCGGGGGTGTCAATCAGGGTAATGACCGGCATCTTGAACCGCTCGGCCATGGACATCAGGCGCAGCGCCTTGCGATACCCTTCCGGCTTCGGCATGCCGAAGTTGCGCAGCACCTTGTCTTTCACGGCGCGCCCCTTCTCCTGGCCGATAACCACCACCGGGCGCCCATTGAGGCGTGCGGTGCCGCCGACGATGGCGCGGTCATCTCCGAAGTGGCGGTCGCCGTGCAGCTCATCAAAGTCAGTGAAGAGACGGGAAATATAATCGAGCGTGTAAGGGCGACGCGGGTGACGCGCCACTTTGACGATATCCCAGGGGCTCAGGTTGGCGTAGATCTTTTCGGTGAGCTTGGCGCTTTTCTCGCGCAGGGTGCGAATCTCTTCGCTGATGTTGATGTCGGCATCAGTCCCAACAAGTTGCAGCTCTTCGATCTTGACCTCAAGCTCGGCGATGGGCTGTTCAAAATCAAGGTAATTGGGGTTCATGCGCTCTCGGACTCAGCAGTTCACAAGCGCGCAGTGTACAAAATTAATCCTGTGCACACCAATTCCCGGAGGAGAGTTGCCGGCAGGTACAACCAGCAACCGCTGCCTACACGCCAACCAGGCTGATCATTACCCCCGCAGCCACGGCAGAGCCTATGACGCCCGCGACATTGGGGCCCATGGCGTGCATCAGCAGGTAGTTACTGGGGTTCGCCTCCAGACCCAGGCGATTGCTGACGCGCGCCGCCATCGGTACCGCGGAAACCCCGGCAGAGCCGATCAGCGGGTTGAGGGGGTGACTGCCAAACCGGTTCATCAGCTTGGCGATCAGTACTCCCGAGGCTGTGCCGATGGCGAAGGCCACCACACCCAGCAGCATGATACCGAGGGTTTCTATATCCAGGAACTTGTCGGCAACGAGTTTCGAGCCAACCGACAAGCCAAGGAAAATGGTGGTGATGTTGATCAGGGCATTCTGGGCGGCATCACTCAGACGCTTCACCACACCGCACTCTTTCATCAGGTTGCCAAAACAGAACATGCCCAGCAGAGGCGCCGCTGCGGGCAACAAAAGCGCCACCAGAATCAGCAACATCAGAGGAAATACAATCTTTTCCCGCTGCGACACTTCGCGCAACTGGGTCATGACAATCTCCCGCTCCGCCTGCGTGGTGAGCGCGCGCATAATCGGCGGTTGAATCAGGGGCACCAGTGCCATGTAGGAATACGCCGCTACCGCGATTGGCCCCAGCAGGTCCGGTGCCAGCAGGCTGGCGACGTAAATGGCGGTGGGACCATCCGCGCCGCCAATGATGCCGATGGCGGCGGCATCCGCGAGGCTGAAGTCCATCAAGCCCAGGGTGCTGAGGCCAACCGCGCCCAGCACGGTGGCAAATATGCCGAACTGCGCGGCCGCCCCCAGGAACAGCGTGCGGGGATTGGCCAGCAGCGGGCCGAAATCAGTCATGGCGCCAACGCCCATGAAGATCACCAATGGCGCCACACCACTGGCAATGGCCACCGTGTAGAAGGTATGCAGCATGCCGTCGCTGAAACCCGCTGCTTCCGCGGCACTGGCCGCCGCCTGTTGCACGGGTGCCGCGGCCAGCCCCAGCGCCTGCAAAAGCGCTTCGGCATCGCTGGCCACGGACTGGCCCAGCAACCGGGCCATCTCCGCCAGCACGGCGGGGTCCGCGCTATGCAACGCATTTTCCGCGGCAGAATACGCAAGGCCGGCGCCGGGAATGTTCGCCAACACACCACCAAAGCCGATCGGCACCAGCAACAGCGGTTCGAACTGCTTGCGGATAGCCAGAAACAGCAGGCAGAGACCGATCAATATCATCACCACCTGGCCGGGCTGAAAGTGGGCCAGCCCGGTGGAGTCCCACAGACGCAACAGATTGCTCATAGGGTCAGGCCAGGGTGATCAAAGTGTCGCCGACTGCAACAACATCGCCCGCCTTCACCTCGACGCTCGCGACCTTGCCGTCCTGCGGCGCGCGCACCTCGGTCTCCATCTTCATGGCTTCAAGCAGCACAATCACCTGGCCCGTGGACACCGCGTCACCCACCTGCACATTGACCTTGAAGATATTGCCGGCCAGCGGTGCCGGCACGGAAGTGGCGTCTGCTGCCGCTGCAGGCCCGGCTGCCGGCTTTGCCGCCGGCGCCTCCGCGGCGGACTCGCGCACCGTGTCGACTTCACCACCGGCGCTGACTTCTACCACGTACGACTGGCCATTGACCCGAACGGTGTAGACGCCGGGCTCCTCTGCCGAGGCGTCTTGACTCGCCGCTGAGGGCTTTTTATTCGCCGCTGAGGGCTTTTCATTCGCCGCTGAGGGCTCTTTACCTGTCGCTGAGGGCTCTCTGTCAGCCGCTGATGGCTCCTCCCCCGGTGCCGGCTCAAAGGCCGAGGGGTCACCGCGGTGCTGCAGGAAGCGCAGGCCGATCTGGGGAAACAGCGCGTAGGTGAGCACGTCGTCGACTTCCTGCTCGCCGCTGGCCAGCGTAATGTTCTTTTCTTTCGCCAGTGCGCGCAGTTCGTTGGACAACCCATCCAGCTCCGGCTCCAGCAGGTCGGCCGGGCGGCAGGTGATGACCTTGTCACCCTCGAGAACGCGCTGCTGCAGGGCTTCGTTAACCGCCGCGGGAGTGGCGCCGTACTCTCCCTTGAGCACGCCGGCGGTTTCCCGCGATATCGACTTGTAACGCTCACCGGTCAATACGTTCAACACGGCCTGGGTGCCGACGATCTGTGAGGTGGGGGTAACCAGCGGGATAAAGCCCAGGTCCTCACGAACTTTCGGTATCTCCTCCAGTACTTCGTCCATGCGATCCAGGGCGCCCTGCTCACGCAGCTGGTTTTCCATATTGGTCAACATGCCGCCGGGGACCTGGGCCACCAGGATGCGCGCATCCACGCCGCGCAGGGACCCCTCGAATCGCGCGTATTTCTTGCGCACGCCGCGAAAGTAGCCGGCGATGTCGGCAAGCTTCTCCAGATCGAGGCCGGTATCGCGCTCGGTGCCCGCCAGTATCGCCACAACGGATTCTGTCGGCGAATGGCCATACGTCATCGACATGGAGGAGATGGAGGTATCCACGTTGTCGATACCGGCTTCCACGCACTTGAGAATGGTCGCGGTGGACAGCCCGGTGGTGGCGTGGCACTGCATGTGGATAGGAATATCGCAGCTTTCCTTGAGGCGTCGCACCAACTCGTACCCTGTGTAGGGCCGCAGCAGACCAGCCATATCCTTTATCGCAATGGAATCGGCGCCCATATCCTCTATGCGCTTGCCCTGATCCACCCAGGCATCCAGTGTGTGTACGGGGCTCAGGGTGTAGGAGATCGTACCCTGGGCATGGCGTTCCACCGCCTTTACGGCTTTCAGCGCCACCTCGATGTTGCGCATGTCGTTCATGGCATCAAACACTCGGAACACATCGACACCATTCACCGCAGCACGCTCCACAAAGCGCTCGACTACATCATCCGCGTAATGCCGGTAACCGAGAATATTCTGGCCGCGCAGCAGCATTTGCTGACGCGTGTTGGGCATGGCTTTCTTGAACTCGCGAATGCGCTCCCAGGGGTCCTCGCCGAGGTAACGGATGCAGGCGTCGAAAGTGGCGCCGCCCCAGGTTTCGACCGACCAGTAACCCACCGTATCCAGCTCTGCGGCCACCGGCAACATGTCCTCAAGACGGACCCGGGTTGCCAGCAACGACTGGTTGCCGTCGCGCAGAACCACGTCGGTGATGCCCAGGGGGCGCTTGTTTTCAGCCATGCGGTTTCAATCTCCTCGAGGAAGGTTCAGCCATTGCGGCCACGTTGACGGTGCTGGTGCACCGCGGCGGTAATGACCGCGATACGCTCCGCGTCGAGTGAGGACTCTGCCGCTGCACTGGTGCGGCGCGGAGCCACGGCTTGCGACTCTGCGGGCTGCGGAAAGAAACGCAGGATCACCTGCGAGGCCAGCCCGATGGCCAATACCAGCAGGGAGAGGAAAATCACCACCACACTGACGCCAAACAACATCAGCTCCACGCCCTGCATAAAAAGTTCGTCTTCGCGCAAAACCACGTCCCGCTTCAGCTCACGCTCGCATCATAAATCATCTTGGCTGCGGGGCGCCAACGTGCGCTCCGCCCCCAACACCCCGGCGCTTAACCCGGCAGGCGCACAGCGGTATACTGGTGCATTGACCGGAGACCCGATGTGCGACTCATTCTCGCCCCCATGGAAGGCGTCATTGACGCCGGCATGCGCGCCCTGCTGACCCAGATCGGCGGGCTGGACCGCTGTGTGACCGAATTCGTGCGGGTCAGTGACCGCCTGCTGCCGCCGCGCGTATTCCATCGGCTGTGCCCGGAATTGCGGGAAGGGGGCCTTACCCCGGCAGGCGTACCGGTTTATCTGCAGTTGCTGGGCGGGCAGGCGCAACCCATGGCGGACAACGCGCTGCGGGCCGCTGAACTCGGTGCACCGGGCATCGACATCAACTTTGGCTGCCCGGCGAAAACGGTCAACCGCTCCGATGGCGGCGCCGTTCTGCTGCGCGAACCTCAGCGCGTGGGCGCAATCGCGGCCGCCGTGCGCCGTGCGGTGCCCGCCCACCTGCCGGTTACCGCAAAGATTCGCCTCGGTTTCGAAGACCGCTCACCGTTTCTGGACAACGTGCGCGCCCTGGCCGATGCGGGCGTCAACGAGCTGGCTATCCATGCCCGCACCCGCAGCGATGGCTACAAGCCACCGGCCTGGTGGGACGAAATCGCGCGGGCGGTGGCGCTGGTGGATTTCCCCGTCATCGCCAACGGCGAAATCTGGAGCCCCGAGGACAGCCAGCGAGCGCGCAGCGCCAGCCACTGTGAAGACCTCATGCTAGGCCGCGGCGTGCTGTGCCGACCAGACCTGCCCAAACTGGTGCGCGCAGCCACGGACGGCGTGGACGCCCGGGGGCTGTCCTGGTTGGATATAGCCGAGTTGCTGCAGGGTTTTGCGCAACAGAAGCGGCAGGAGTGCGCAGAGCGGCACGCCGCGGGGCCGGTCAAGCAGTGGCTGGGTTACCTGCGTCACTATTACCCCCAGGCCGCAGCGCTGTTTGCCGACGTTAAACGCCTCACAGACCCGGAAGCGGTCTGCGCGGTCATTCGCGCCCACACACCCTCGCGTAACGGGGAACACTCCACGGCCGTTGCCGCTTGAGGCAGCTGCATCAGCACAGAAGGCTCACGTTATGCCCCATACCGCATTCATCACTGGCGCCACCTCCGGTTTTGGTCGCGCCTGCGCCCACCGTTTCGCCGATGCCGGCTGGAACCTTGTTTTGAGCGGCCGGCGCAGCGACCGCCTGCAGGAAATCCAGGACGCACTGCAGGCGCGCTGCGCCGTGCACACAATCTGCCTTGATGTGCGCGATACCGCGGCAGTACAGGACGCCGTGGCAAGCCTGCCGCAGCCGTTCAGCGAGGTGCATGTACTGGTCAACAACGCCGGGCTGGCACTCGGCACCGCTCCGGCACAGCACAGCGATCTCGAGCAGTGGCACCGTATGATCGATACCAATATCAAGGGGCTGACCACCGTGACGCATGCCCTGCTGCCAACGCTGGTGGCCCGCGGTCGCGGCACCAGCATCATCAATATCGGCTCCGTTGCCGGCCACTGGCCTTACCCCGGTGGCAATGTGTACTGCGGCAGCAAGGCCTTTGTCGAGCAGTTTTCACTCGCGCTGCGCAGTGACCTGCAAGGTAGCGGCGTGCGTGTGAGCTGCCTGGCCCCGGGGCTTTCGGAGAGCGAGTTCACGCTGGTGCGTACCGGCGGTGACCAGGCAGCCTACGATGCGCTCTACGCCGGTGCCGACCCCATTCAGCCGCAGGACATTGCCGACACTGTATTCTGGCTGGCAACCCTGCCGGCGCACCTCAACGTCAATTCGCTGGAGCTGATGCCGGTCAGCCAGTCCTGGTCACCCTTCACCATTTCCCGGCGCTGATTTGACCTGAATCAATAACAGGAAGTGCCACGCTTGCTCCCATCTGTTACCGCCCCCATCATGAATACAAGGGTATTCACCGGGAGGGCTTTACTATGACATTGATTTCACCGCGCCACCGTCTGTCACTGGCGATCAGCCTGCTCAGCGCGCTCGCACTGGCACCCGCCGTCGAAGCTGAGCCCCTGCGGGATCGCGCCAACGACCTCTTTAACCCTGTTCCGGCAAGCGGCAACAGCGCTGCGGACGGCAAGCTCAACCCGGACCAGGTCGAGCTGGGTAAAATGCTGTTCTTTGAACCCCGCATTTCCGCCAGCCATTTAATCAGCTGCAATACCTGCCACAACGTCGGCTTTGGTGGTCACGACTACCTGCCCACCTCCATCGGGCACGGCTGGCAGCGGGGCCCCCGAAATTCACCCACCGTATTCAATGCGGTATTCAATGCGGCCCAGTTCTGGGACGGCCGCGCGGCCGACCTCGCCGAACAGGCTAAAGGCCCGGTACAGGCCAGCGTGGAAATGAGCAGCACGCCGGCGCGGGTCACCGCAACGTTGAACAGCATGCCGGAATATGTCGAGCGCTTCCAAACCGCTTTTCCCGATGCAGCGGAGCCCGTGAGCTTCGACAACATGGCGTTGGCCATAGAAGCCTTTGAAACCACCCTGACCACGCCGGGCTCGGCGTTTGACGCCTACCTGAACGGCGACGCTGCGGCGCTCACCGCGCAGCAGAAAGCAGGCCTCGGCCTGTTCATGGACAAGGGCTGCGCGGCCTGTCACACCGGGGTCAATTTGGGCGGCCAACACTACTTTCCCTTCGGCCTGATTGCACGGCCGGGCGCTGACATCCTGCCGGTGGGCGACAAGGGGCGCTTTGCCGTCACGCGCACCGCCTCCGATGAGTATGTGTTCCGCGCAGCCCCCCTGCGCAACGTGGCCCTTACCGCACCCTATTTCCACTCGGGCGCAGTCTGGAGCCTTGAAGAGGCGGTTGCCATTATGGGCCGTTCCCAGCTAGGCGCCGAGCTGAACGCCGAAGAAGTCAGCCAGATTACTGCATTCCTGGAGTCACTCACCGGGGAACAGCCGCACATCGAGTATCCGTTACTGCCGCCCAGCACGGCTGATACACCGCGGCCCGACCCGTTGTGGAAACCGACCGCCGGCCAGTAGGGTCATTAACCAGGGGCGGCGCGCCGCCCCCATTGCTACGGCGTCAGTGAAGCCTCCCGGGCTGCCTTGAACTCCACACCGTCACGCCATTCGGGAAAGTCGCGGTTGGACGCCAGTTCGCGGCCCATCTCCAGCAACAACAACACTTCCTGAGCCGCCCCGCTCAGGTCCCAGGCGGGATCGTATTCATCCGAAGGCTTGTGGTAGTGGTTGGCCACGTAGTCACGCAGGCGCGCATCGCCCCAGGCCTTGCCGTGCTCAACACTGTCGGTCGCATTAGTCAGGTACAGTGCGGGAATGCCCACCTTGGCCAGGGAAAAATGATCCGAGCGATAGTAGGAGCCCTTTTCCGGGTAGGGCTCCTGCACCACCACCCGACCCTGCCGCTGCGCCGCACGCAGCAGATAGTCCTCCAGTTCGCTGTTGCCATACCCCACCACGGCAACGTCGCGCGTGCGCCCGAGGTTTCCCGCCGCGATGTTATCCATATTGAAATTGGCCACTGTTTTCTCCGGGGGAAACAGCGGGTTTTCGGCGTAGAACTTCGAGCCCAGAAGCCCGGACTCCTCCGCCGTTACCGCCAGAAACAGCACCGAGCGCTCGGGCGGCTCCCCGCCGGTGAGAAACTGCCGCGCCAGGGCAAGCAACCCCGCCACCCCGGACGCGTTATCGCTGGCGCCGTTGTAGATATTGTCGCCGGCATCACTCGGGCGCACGCCGAGGTGGTCCCAGTGGGCGGTGTAAATGATCACCTCATCGGAATGCTGCGAGCCGGGAACCAGCGCCGCCACATTGTGTGACATACGGTCTGACAGGCTGTTATTGAGCGTCACCGAAGCCTGCATCCCTCCCAGGGCCACCGCTTCGAAATCCGCCTGGGCCGCAGCTGCCTTGTCGGCGGCGTAGTCGCGCCCCGCCGCGGCAAACAGCCTCTGCGCCTGCGCTAGCGGAATCCAGCCTTCCACCGCCAGCTTGTCGCGATGACGGTTCTCTGCCGTCAGGCCGATTTTGGCACCCGACCAGCTGTTGCGTACCACTTCCCAGGGGTAGGCGGCGGCATCGGTCTCATGCACTATCAGTGCTCCCGCGGCACCCTGCCGGGCCGCTTCGGCGTACTTGTAATCCCAGCGCCCGTAGTAGGTCATGGCATTGCCGTTGAACAGTGCGGGATCCTGCGTGGCAAAGCCGGGGTCGTTAATCAGCACCACCACGGTTTTACCGGTCACGTCCACGCCCGCATAGTCGTTCCAGCCGCGCTCGGGCGCGTTGATGCCATAGCCCACAAACACCAGCTCGGAATCGGCGATACCGGTGGTTGCCACCTGCTGTTGGGTCGACACCATCATCTCCTCGCCGTAGGCCCAATCAGCATTGAAGGCATCACCGCGTATGGCCAGCACGGCTGCGGGGTCAGTGGTCACCGCGGTGATGGCTACTTCCTGTAGCCAGCTGTCACCATTGCCGGGCTTCGCCCCGAGCGCAGCAAAGTGCTTCACCAGCCAGTCGATGGTCATCTCTTCGCCGGCTGTCCCCGGTTCACGGCCCGCGTATGTATCCTGCGCCAGTTCGGCAATATGAAAATGCAGGTCTTTCTGCACCTGCTCGTCAGCAGTCAGCGCAGCGGCCGCCTGCGACCATGCGAGCGTGGCACTCAGGCCACAGGCGGCGACCAGGGTAGCAAGGGGTAATGTCATGGGAACTCCAGCGGTTGCAACAACGTGACCCGAAGCATAGACGGTTTCACCCCGCGCCGCACGAGCCCCCGGGGATCACACGCACTGCGGCTGGGGGCTGCGCAAAGTCATCCCATGAATGGTATTCTCCAATCCAGCGCCCGGCGCCCACACCCCATCGCCACCAGGAACCTGTGGAATGACAATAACAGCCAGCCCCGCTCCCTCGGACGACACCGCTTTTTTCGGCCATCCCCGCGGCCTCTACGTATGCTTTGCCACGGAATTGTGGGAGCGCTTTTCGTTCTACGGCATGAAGTACCTCTTGTTGCTCTACCTCACCAAGTACCACCTGTTTTCGGATGCCAACGGCCTGGAGGTGCTGGGTGGCTACGCCGCATTGGTGTATGCGATGCCGGTGATCGGCGGCCTGCTCGCCGACCGCTATCTTGGCATGCGCAAGTCGGTAGTGTTTGGCGGGCTATTACTGGTCCTCGGCCACCTCGGCATGGCGGTTGAGGGTGAGCAGGCGCGGCTGGTCGGCGATACCGTGGTACGCGATGACCGCGCCCTGCAGGTGTTCTACTTTTCGCTGGCCCTGATCGTGGTCGGCGTCGGCTTCCTGAAGCCCAACATTTCCACCATTGTCGGCCGGCTGTATGGCATCGATGACCCGCGACGGGACGCCGGTTTCACCATCTTCTACATGGGCATCAACCTAGGCGCGCTGACCGCCACACTGGTGTGTGGCTACCTGGGAGTGACCTATGGCTGGGGCTACGGCTTCGGTGTGGCCGGTATCGGCATGTTGTTTGGCCTGGTGACCTTCCTGCACGGACAGAAGCATCTGCGCGGCCACGCAGAACCGCCCGTACCCGAGCGTCTGCGAGAGCCTGCACTGCCGGGTTTGAACAAGGAGTGGGCGATTTACCTGGGTGCCGGCGCCGGCGTTGTCGCCGCCTGGCAGATGCTGCAGTTCCACGGCGCCGTGGGCGTGCTGCTGAATGTGCTCGCCATCGTCGTACTCCTGGGCCTCGCGTGGTTCATCGCCTTCCGCTGCAATCCGGTAGAGCGCAGCCGTATGCTGGTACTGGTTGCACTGACCATCTGCAGTGTAGTGTTCTGGTCGTTGTTTGAGCAGAGCGCCGCATCGATGACGCTGTACGCCGACCGGGTGATGGACCGCACTGTTTTCGGCATCAACTTCACCGCCGCGCAGTTCGGTTTTTTCAACGCGTTCTTCATATTCCTGCTGGCACCGGTGTTCGCCTGGCTGTGGACCGTGTTGGGCCGACGCGGTATCGAACCCTCCACACCCGTGAAGTTCGGTCTGGGTGTGGCGTTTGCCGGGCTGGGCTTTGGCGCCCTGGTACTGGGTGCCGCGTCCCCCAATGAGGCGGGCCTGGTCATCGGCTACTGGATGGTGCTGGCGTACCTGCTGCACACCGCCGGTGAACTCTGCCTTTCGCCAGTCGGCCTGTCTGCGGTCACCAAACTGTCAGTACCCGGTGTGGTGGGCGTTATGATGGGCGCCTGGTTCCTCGCCACCGCCTATTCGCAACATGTGGCGGCACAACTTTCCAAGCTGGCGGCACTGGATCTGCAGGCCGGCGCCGGTGACGTCGCCACGGCTCTGGCCACCTACACGGAGCTTTTCACGAGTCTGTTCTACGTCGGCCTCGGGGTGGCGGCAGTGCAATTCCTGCTGGCGCCCCTGCTGAAGAAAATGATGCACGGCATTCACTGAGCGGCACAGGACACAAGCCATGACAAGCGCGGATCGCGAGTTCGACATTCTCCTTTGGGGGGCCACCGGTTTTACCGGCCAACTGGTCGCGGAGTACCTGGCAACGAGCTATGGCGCCAACGGCACCCTGCGCTGGGCGCTGGCGGGCCGCAATGAGGCCAAGTTGCAGGCCGTGCAGCAATCGCTGATGGCCCACACCAGCGGCATGGCAGTCCCGCTGGTGGTGGCCGACAGTGATGATGAGCAAAGCCTGCGCGACATGGTGGCACGCGCCGCGGTGGTGTGCAGTACGGTAGGGCCCTACGCACGCTATGGTACGCCACTGGTCGCGTGCTGTGCGGAGAGTGGCACTCACTATTGCGACTTGTCCGGAGAAGTACAGTGGATGGCGCGCGTAATACCCGCCTATCAGGCCGCGGCGGCTGCCAGTGGCGCACGCCTGGTACACAGTTGCGGCTTCGATTCCATTCCCTCGGATATGGGCACCTGGTTCCTGCAACGTCAAATGGTGTCACGACAGGGGGTGGCAGCACGCCACGTAAAGTCCCGGGTAGGCCGCAATCGCGGCACCGCGAGTGGGGGCACCATCGCCAGCATGCTCGAAGTTCTCGATGAGGCACGCCGCGACAAGCAAATTCGCAGGCTCTTGGCCGACCCCTACTCCCTCTGCCCGGAGGGCACTACCGGACCCGACGGGCGCGACCAGGCCGGCGCTCGCTACGACGCCGACTTCCAGCGCTGGACCTGCCCCTTCATCATGGCCGCCATCAACGGTCGCGTTGTGCGCCGCAGCCATCACCTGCTCGGCATGCCATGGGGTGAGGACTTTCGCTTCGACGAGGCACAGCTCTGCACCTCGCGCGCGCAGGCTCTGCGCAACACACTGGGCATGGGCGGCGCCATGCTGGGCCTGTCAACCGGACCCGGGCGCAAACTACTGCAACGTTTCCTGCCGGCCCCGGGAGAAGGGCCCGACCGGGAGCAACGGGAGGCCGGACACTACGAACTGTTCTTCCACGGCGTACACCCCGACGACAGCGCCCGCGACATGCGGGTGCGCGTCGCCGGCCAGCTCGACCCCGGCTACGGGTCCACGGCACGTATGTTGGCCGAGTCCGCGGTGAGCCTGGCACAGGACCCGCTCACCTGCGGAGGCGGCTTCTGGACGCCCTCCTCGGCGCTCGGTGAGCATTTGCTTGAGCGCCTGACCTCGCGTGCCGGCCTCACCTTCGAGGAAGTGGCGATCGTTTAACCCACGCGACCGCACACAACACGGCGGGAGATCGCCCATTGCCTGACCAACCCTCTACGCAGGCCCCAACGTCCGGGTTGAAACGTTTCAACCTGGTGTTCTCGGGAGAGATCCTGAGTGGCACCGACCCGGCCGCGGCGCGCCGGCATTTCGGCTCATTGTTCCAGATTGACGACCCGAAGCGTATTGAACGCTTCTTCAGCGGCGCACCGATCATTCTGCGCCGCGGCCTGGAGCAGAAAGCGGCTGCCGCCTGGTTTGTCCGCATGCGCGGCCTTGGCCTGCAGGCTCACCTGCAACCTGCAGCCGGGTTACCGCCTGTGCCAGCCGCGCAAAAACCCGGCAAGCGGACCCCGGCTCCGCCCGCTGCCACAGGTACGGCGCGCTGGGGGCCCAACCCCTACACACTGAAGCCCTACCGTGCGCCGGCCGCCGTGGCCGAGCGCGCGCTGCAAGCACGCAAGCGCGCCCACGTCGCCCTCGGCACGGCACTGCTGGCCATCTGCCTGCTGTTTGCGCTCACAACGCTGGCGCAGCTGTTGCCGCCACCCCCCGCCGTGCCCGCACTGCGCGCAGCGGCGAGCAACGACGCGGGCGAACTGATGCTGGCAACCCGACAGCTCCTGCTGCACCACGACCGATCCGGCGCCGCACTGGGCACGCTGTCGCGCGCACAGCTAGGGCTCACAGCACCTCTGCAGCAACTCCTCTGGCTGGATCGCGCGCGCCTGCTGGTGCAGGTCGCAACCACCGAAGGCGGCAACCTTTACCGCTGTGTGATCGCCGAGGCCCAATGCAGGGCCTTTGCCGGCGATCAGGGGCACTGGCGCGCAGACGCCATGGTCCGGGTTCCCAATAGCCAGCACGTCGTACTCGCCGACAGCGCGAATGGAAGGTTGCTGCGCGTGGACAGCGCCGGCAATGTGGTGGCCGAGCGCAGCACCGCACTGCCGACGAGGCCGCGACTGCGCATCCACGACGGACTCCTGTTCACGAACAGTGCCGCTGGCCCTGCCCTGAGCGTTTATCGCTATGAGGTCGCAGCGTTTGCCGAGCAGCTTGATGAGCTGCTGCTATTGCCAGCGGCCGCCGTCGCCGCCGAACTGGGTAATGTGCAGGACTTCGCGCGGGTCGGCGCGTTCTGGTGGGCGGTTCTCGACAATACGGACACTGGCCAGCGCGGCGTATTTCGCTTCGACGCCCAGTGGAACGCGCTGCCAACCGTAGTGCCACCGGCGCCAACACCCGCCCTCGCGCTGATCCCCTGGGAGGAGCGATTATTGCTGTTACCGGCCGGTGCCTATGCTCTGCAGCGTTACGCAGCAGATGGCACCACGGGGGCGGCCCTGGAGGTGGAAGCACTCAATATGCGCGCAACCCAGCGCAGCCGCGCGCTGCAATTGCGCACAACCCTGCTCGGGAGTGCACGCGCCCTGTTGCTGCTGGCAAGTATACTGGCCATATTTTACGGTGTCTGGCAGTACGCCAGATACAGGGTGTTCGCGCTGGATCGAGGACGTCATGCCCCCATGCTCGGGCCGCGTATGCAGCACGTCGAATGGCTGCAGCCCGCTCACACCACGAAGCGGCGCGGCTTTTCAGGCGGGCACGCGGCGCAGGGGCGCGGGCACATCGGCCTGCTCGGCCCGCTGCTGGTCCTGGTCGACCACCGCGGGGTTTATCATGCCGGCAACGGCATACAGGTTCAGCGGCATCCGCGGTTCCTGCGTATCGAAGGGGTTCAGGTGCCCACCGGCTCAGCCAGGAAGCCGCTTTTCAAGGCTGCCCGCTGGCCCGATGTCGAAAGGCTGCTATCCGGCTGTAGCCGTGGCGACACCGCCGGCATTGTGGTCACGATGCTGGAGGCCAGACAGCCGCTGGCGCTGGCGGGCGCCGCCCTGCTGGTTCTGCTCGTGACCGCTTTGGTTCTGGCTCTGATGGCCTGAGCGCGCTGCGCCAAACACGGCGCGGGCAAGGCAAATTCGTTATACTCGGCGAGCGCAAACGCCTCGCCAGACGGCAGCACACGCGGACAGAAACAAGGACCTCGCATGGACAAGCCACAACCAACACGCAAACGCAGTCGCCAGCGGCGCGATGTGGCATTGCTGGTCACCTGCCTGGCAGATCTGATGCGCCCCTCAGTCGGTTTTGCCGCCATACGCTTGCTGGAGCGCGCCGGCTGCCGGGTGAGCGTGCCCGAGCAGCAAACCTGTTGCGGACAACCCGCCTACAACAGTGGCGAGATTGATGCGGCAGTGCCCGTTGCCCGCGCGGTCATTGAGACGTTTGAGCCCTTCGACTACGTGGTTGTGCCGTCCGGCTCCTGCGCGGGCATGCTCAGCCACCACTATCCCGCACTGTTCGAGGGCGAGTGGCATGACCGCGCCCTGGCTCTTGCCGCCAAGACCTGGGAGCTCACCCGGTTTCTCACCGAAGTGGCGCGCCTGCCGGCACCCAAACGTCCACCGCTGGAGAGTGCCATCACCTACCACGACAGCTGCGCCGGATTGCGTGAGCTCAGCGTGCAGCAGCAGCCACGGCAATTACTGCAGGAGCAATGTGGCGCCCAGGTGCAGGAGTTGAGCCAGAACAAGGTGTGTTGTGGCTTCGGTGGCACGTTCTGCGCGCGCATGCCGGAAATCTCCGGGAAAATGGCTGACGACAAGCTGGACGATGCGGTGGCCAGCGGCGCCACAATTATCGCAGGCGGCGATCTCGGCTGTCTCCTGCATCTCGCCGGCCGCGCGCGACGCAGGGGTGTGGACCTGGAGTTCCGGCATGTTGCCGAACTGCTGGTCGGCGAGCCTCGCGGTCCGGGCATTGGGGACGGCCGCGAATGAAGCTCGCCAGCGAAAATTTCCTGCAGGAAGCAAGCGCTGCGCTCAACGCGCAGGAAAAAGTGGCGCGGCGCAACCTGCTCGGCCAGTTCCTGCCGCTGGCCCGGGACAGCGCCGCCAGCAAATTCGGTGACTTCGACGCATTGAGAGCGCACATGAAACAGGTGCGCCGACATACCAGCGAGCACCTCTCCCATTACCTGCAACAGTTCGAGGAAGCGGCGGTACAACACGGCAACCAGGTACATTTCGTTGCCGATGCCGAGCAGCTCAATAGCAAGGTGTTGTCGATCTGCCAGGCACACAGCGCCAGGCGGGTAGCCAAGGGCAAGTCGATGGTTACCGAGGAAACCGGCCTCAACGAGCTTCTGCTCAAGGCCGGGCTTGAGGTGCTGGAAACCGACCTCGGTGAATACATTATTCAGCAGGCGGGTGAAACCCCAAGCCACATTGTGGGCCCGGCCTTTCACAAGTCGCTGGCCGAAATCCGGCAGCTGTTTCTCGACAAACACAAACTGGGCGAGCGGGGCCTGGAAACGGCGAGTGAGGTCGTGGAAGAGGCGCGCGGGATTCTGCGCGAACAGTTCCTCGCAGCCGATGTGGGCATCATTGGCGCCAATGCGCTGATCGCCGAACACGGTACCAGCATGCTGGTGACCAACGAAGGCAACGGCGACCTCTGTGCCAACCTGCCGCCGGTGCTGATTGTGTGCACTACCTTCGAACGCCTGTTGCCCCGCGCGGAAGACGCCATGGCGCTGCAGCGCCTGCTGGTGCGCTCGGCCACGGGTCAGCCGCAAACCTGCTACACCAGCTTCTATTCCGGCCCGCGGCGGGAAGACGACCCCGATGGGCCGCTGGAAACCCACATCATTCTGCTCGACAACAAGCGCAGTGACATCCTGGCCAGCGACTACCGGGAGATACTCGACTGCATCCGCTGCGGTGCCTGCCTCAATCACTGCCCCATTTACATCGGCGTAGGCGGCCACCCGTACGGCTGGGTGTACCCCGGGCCCATGGGTTCCGTGTTGACACCGCTGCTCACCTCGCTGGAGCAGGCGCAGGCCTTACCCAACGCCTGTACCAGTTGTGGTCGCTGCGCCGAGGTATGTCCGGCAAACATACCGCTGCCGGACCTGCTGCGCGACCTGCGCCAGGACGAAAGCGTACAGCGCATCAAGCCCGCGCGCTGGCGCCACGGGCTGCGGCTGCACGCCTGGCTGTTACGTCAGCCTCGCCTCTACCAACTATCCACCGGCTGGACCATGAGCCTGTTGGGCTGGCTGGGCAAACGCCGCGGAGCCTTCCGGCGCATGCCTTTCGCCAGCGGCTGGACCGGGCAGCGCGACTTTCCGGCACCCGAAGGCAGTGGCACCTTCATGCGCCAGTACGCGGCACGCCGGCGCAGGGGGGCACGACGTGGCTGATTCCGTACGCGCCCAACTGCTGGCGCGACTGCGCGCGCAGGAAACAGAGACCGAACCGGAGGAGATAGCGCGCGCGCTGGCTGCTCTCGGCCATGCACAGGCTGCCCGCGCGCCCCACCCCGATGTGCATACGGCCTTTCTCGCCAATGTACTGGCCAATCAGGGCACGGTCGAGCTGGCACGGGACCGTGGCGCCGCGGTGCAGGCGATCGGTCGTTATCTCTATCAACGCTTTCGCACCCACAAGCTGGTTGCCGGCAACGACCCCAGGCTGGCCGCCATGCCCTGGCGGGACGGCGGCGTGCTACCCCGTTTCGGGGCAGCGGAGGCCGGCGATGCCGCCGCGCTGAGCTACGCAAAACTGGGGGTTGCCGAAACCGGTGCCATTGTGACTTTCACCGGGCGCGCAAACCCGGGACGCAACAACCTGCTGCCAGAGGATCATCTGGTGTTGGTGAACCGTGAAGATGTTGTGTCGACTCTGGAAGAGGCCTGGGTGCGGATAAGAAAGGACGCTCAAGCCGGCAGCTGGCCGCGCGGCATTCAGTTTATCGCCGGGCCCTCCAGCACTGGTGACGTGGAGGCGCAACTGGTGCTGGGCGCACACGGCCCGCGGCGCTGGCATGTCATCCTGGTGGGTGACACGCCAACCTCGGCTGTGGATGCCGCCAGGGAAAGCCTTGCGACTGCCCCGCTTTAGTTCGGAGTGAAGTTGAACTTCTGTCCACCCAGAGTCGCCTCGTACATCAGGCCACCCTTGGCGATGGTAAATACCGCCATGCCCTTGCGATAGCCCAGGCTCGCCGTGGAAGCGTCGTTGCGGCCACCGCTGACACCGGCGCTGACGCCGCCACCCGTGCTCGCTTCTGCTGAAACACCCGCGGTGATGGCGACCGCGGTTGCCTGAGCGCCGAACTCGAAATTACCGCTGGTGAACTGCTCCAGCGCATTGGCACTCTCAAAGAAAATAATCTGGCTGAATGCCTGGCCACCCAGCTGAAAGCCGACCGTGAGCTGCGTCATGGTCGCCTCGCCTATGACATTTCCCTGCCGATACACCCGCCCCTTGCCGTGGGCACCGCCGATGCCAATGCCGCCCTTACCGATGGTCGGGAACAGAGCGTAGCCGTAAGCCGAGTCAAAATAGGCGGCGCTTTCACCCGCGTTGCGAAACGACTCCAGCGCTTCCGCGTAATTGTCTGCCCGCGCCAATGGCGCCAATACCAGCGCCAGCAGAACGTACAGGATGGGCAAAACAGCGGTCTTCTTCATGATGCATCTCACTTGTCAGTTGGGAGCCATTTTCAACAATAGCACCGAATGGCGGGTGGCAATAGCACGACCGTCGCCGTATTTACCCGGTGTTGCGCATGCCCGCAGCAATCCCCGCGAAGGTGACCATGATGGCCTGTCCCAGCTCACCCTCAGGCTCACGCCGCTGGCGCTGCAGCAGTTCGGCCTGCAACACGTTGAGCGGGTCCGTATAGATGTTGCGCAACTGAATGGACTCGCGAATCCAGGGTGAATCGGCGAGCAGCGTATCCCCTCCGCTAATCTCCAGCACCGTGCCCACATCCCGCTGCAACGATGCCCGCAGCGCGCGCCCAAGGCTCTGCAACTCTTCGGGCACCAGGCAGGTATCGTAGTGTGCCGAAAGCCCCGTGTCCGCCTTGGCGTAGACCATTTCCAGCATGGACAACCGCGTTGCGAAGAAGGGCCAGCCGGCGGCCATCTCGCGCAGGCGGCCCGCGTGACCGGCGTCCAGCGCATGCTGCAGGGCCGTACCCGCTCCCAGCCAGGCCGGCAGCATCAGGCGGTTCTGGGACCAGGCAAAAATCCAGGGAATGGCGCGCAGGCTTTCAATGCCGCCGCCGCCGCGACGACGGGCCGGACGTGAGCCCAGCGGTAGCCCCGCCAGCTCCTGCTCCGGGGTGGCGTAACGAAAATAGGCGATGAAATCCGGCTCTTCGCGAATCACCCGGCGGTACTCGGTACACGAGCCCGCGGCGAGCTCCTCCATCAGGTCGCGCCACGATTGCTCTGGCGCCGGTGGCGTTTGCAGGTTCGCCCGGCAAATAGCGCCGGTGTACAGCGCCAGGGTTTTCACTGCCAGTGAGGTCCAGCCGAGTTTGGTGCGAATCATTTCCCCCTGCTCGGTCACGCGCAAGCCCTGCTCCAGCGAACCGGGTGGCTGCGACAACAGGGCAGCCTGTGCCGGCGCCCCGCCACGTCCGATAGTTCCCCCTCGGCCGTGAAACAGGGTGAGGCGAACATCACTGGCAGCGCATACCGCCAGCAATTCCTCCTGCGCGCGGTACTGGGCCCAGGCGGCCGCCAGTACACCGGCGTCCTTGGCGGAATCCGAATAGCCGATCATCACCATCAGCTGTCCCTGGATGTGCCCTCGATACCAGGGGTCTGCCAGCAACGCCGTCACCACCTCGCGGGCCCGCGACAGGTCATCCAGTGTTTCAAACAGCGGAGCCACGGGCAAATCGAAGGGACAACCCGCCTCGCGCAACAAAAGATGCACTGCCAGCACATCGGAGGCCTGCCGCGCCATGGAGATCACATAGGCACCCAGTGCCTCGCGCGGCTGGCGGGCAATCACGGCAAAGGTCGCTAGGACTTCGGCCACCGACTCACTGGGCGCCCAGCGTGGCGGCACCAGCGGACGGCGGCTGGCGAGCTCCTGACGGAGGAAGGCGCAGCGTGCTTCCTCGTCCCAGGCCGCGTAGTCGCCAAGGCCGAGCCAGGTGGTCAATTCCGACAGGGCCTCGGTGTGTCGAGCACTGTCCTGGCGGATATCATGGCGCACCAGATGCACGCCAAAGCAGCGCACCCGGCGCAGCAGGTCCAGCAGGGCGCCATCGGCAATTACCTGCATGCCGCAGTGCTGCAGCGAGTGATAACACAGCGCCAGGGGCTGCCAAAGGTCGTCAGCAGTCAGCAGTGCGCTGTTGTCGACCACCTCCCCGGCCAGCGCCGCCTCGATGGTCTGCCGGTCGTCCTTCAGCCGCTCCCGCAGGCTGCGCAGCACAGCGCGGTAAGGTTCATGCGAGCCACCGGCTGCTGCTTCCAGCGCCGCGTCACACACCGTCATCGACAGCTCTTCCACCAGGCGCGTCACGTCCTGCAGGTAAAGTTCAATGGCCTGCCAGCGGCTCAGCCAGAGCACCTCGGCGGTCACCTCGGCCGTCACGTTCGGGTTGCCGTCACGATCGCTGCCCATCCAGGAGCCAAAGCTCACCGGCGCCGCATCCAGCGGCAGACGGCTGTCGCAGGTCTCCTGCAGGGCCGCATCCAGTCGACGCAGGTACTCGGGCACGGCACGCCACAGCGAGTCTTCCACCACGGCAAAACCCCATTTCGCCTCGTCCACCGGCGAGGGGCGCTCAGTACGGAAGTCATCACCGTACCAGATTTGCGCAATCAGCTCGCGCAGGCGCGTGTGCAGCTGGTCCTGCTCGCGACGGGTCAGACCGCGCAACTCAAGTTGCGACAGGCAACGGCCGATCTCTGTCTGCTTGTGGATCAGCGTGCGACGCATGATTTCCGTAGGATGCGCGGTCAGCACCAGGTCGATACGCAGGGCCGCCACCGCATCGACAATGGCTGCGGCGGACACGCCTTCGTCCAACAATGTCTCGAAACTGCCGCTGAGATTGCGCGAGGCAGAGAACAGGGGGTCCATCTGCCGCGACACGGTATGGTGCTGATCGGCGATATTGGCGAGATTCAGGAACTGGCTGAAAGCCCGCGCCACCGGTACCAGCTGCTGGTTGTCCAAAGAGCGCAGGACGGCAAGCAGTTCGGCGTGCGCCGCATCCTCACCACCTGCCCGTGCAGATTTTGACAGGCGCCGTATTTTTTCCACCAGGGCGAGAAAATCTGCACCGTTCGCCGCCGCGATGGTGTCACCGAGCAGGTGGCCGAGAAAACTGACGTTACTGCGTAGCTCACTGTAATCCGAACGTTCGCCACTGCCCGCTTCTCTGGTGCTTACCACTGCTTGAACCTCCGTAACAAATCACATACTCGGGCCGAATAGCCCCACTCATTGTCGTACCAATTCAGCACGCGCAGGTACCGCTCGTTCACCACGGCGGTGAAGCCCGCGTCATAGATGGAGGAATGTGCGTTGCCGATGATGTCGGTAGACACAATAGGCCGCTCACTGAATGCCAGAATCCCCTGCAGCGCACTCGAACCGGCAGCCGTGCGCACCGCATCGTGCACCGCGTCCACCGTGACCGGGTGCGCCAGTTTCACGAACAGGTCGACAACGGAGCCGTCGGGCACCGGCACTCGGGACGCAATGCCGTGCAAACGGCCCTTCAATTGCGGCAGTACTTCACCCACCGCCTTTGCCGCGCCGGTTGAGGTGGGAATGGTATTTTCCGCCGCTGCCCTGCTGCGGCGCCAATCGGAGTGCGGCACATCCGCCAGGCGCTGGTCGTTGGTGTAGGCATGTACCGTATTGATCACACCCTCTTCGATACCGAAAGCGCTATCCAGCACGCTGGCCATGGGCGCGAGGCAATTGGTGGTACAGCTCGCATTGGACACGATGCGGTGCTCCGGGCGCAGTCCGGCGTCGTTCACGCCCAGCACCACCGTGTAATCGATCGGGTCGGACGCCGGCACCGTCAGCACCACGCGGCCCGCCCCGGCTTCCAGGTGCGCCTCAAGCTGGGCGCGCTTGCGAAAGGCTCCGGTTGCTTCCACCACCGCGTCTATGCCGAGTTCCGCCCAGGGCAAAGCGGCCGGGTCGCGCTCGCTGATTAGCTTGCAGCGCCCACCCGGAGTCACCAGTTCGTCGCCTTCAAGCAGCAGCGACTTGCCGAACGGCCCCATCACGGTGTCGTAATTCAAGAGGTACCGCAACGCGGCGTGGTCAAACAGGTCGTTGATCACAACGACCTGAATGTCGGGGTCATTTTCCAGAATGCGAAATACCGAGCGGCCGATGCGGCCGAAACCATTGATCGCAACACGCATCACGCAGCCTCCTCACTGTGATCCAGATCCGCATAGAGACGCGCTACATCCAACAGGCGCGCAGCGTGCCCCAGGGTTTCATACCAGCCCAAGGCCTTGACCGTGTTGCTGCCGGCCTTGATGGTGCCCCAGGCGTCAAAGACCAGCGAGTGAGGGTTGCCGATGACATCCGAGGACACCACAGGATCCTCGACAACTGTCACGATGCCGGCGTAGTCAGCCGCACGCCGACGCATGCAGTCGTTGACTGCATCGGCGGTCACCGCGCTGTCGGCAAAGACGAGATTGACGTCCAGCAGGCAACCCTGATGAATTGGCACGTTCAGCGCGGAGGTCAGCACCTTGCCCGCCAGTGCGGGAAGCACGTGCCCCAGCCAGGCTCCCGCCTCGTGCTGATTGGGAATAATGTTCTCTGCCGCCGAGCGGCTACGGCGGAAATCACTGCCCGCGTAGTCCTGCAGCACCTGGTCTGAGGTGTAGGCGTGCACCGTGGTCATGCTGCCGCAGTCGATATCAAATTCTCGCGAGAGTGCATGCAACAGCAGGCACAGCGCGGTGGTGGTGGCCGAGCCTGCGGAGAGCATGCGGTCTTCAGGCCGAATCGAGTCGGCGTTGATACCGGGCATTACCAGGCGATCTATGTGGTCGGTGGGCAGGGTACGCAGCAGCACACGTGGCGCACCCGCCTGCAAATGCTGCTGCATGGCGGCGCGGTCACGAAACCTGCCGGTCGCATCGATAACGAGATCCACGCCAAACACATCCCAGGGCATTTCAGCCGGCGAGTCGGTGCGCAGAAGCCGACTGCGAAAGCGTTTGTTGTGGAGGAAATTGCCCTCCAGCTGGTAGGTGTCCTCGCCCATTTCCGCACCCAGCAGGTAATGCAGAATCGCCGGTTCACCAATGTCCGCTATCGCCACGATCTCGATATCCGTGCTGCGCGCCGCGATGTCATACACCTGCCGGCCGATCTGGCCGAAGCCCATCAAGCCGATCCTGATCGGTTGTCCACGCGTCATTTTTCGCCTCCTGAGTCAGGGCACCCGCACGCGGGTGACCAGCTTTTGTCCATAAATTGTCCGACAAGTGCTCCGCCCGACGTACACGCCGGCAATCCATCCTGCACACCTCATCGTAACTAAGCTAAACACATTGGAGATGCGACATGGAAACTGCACTGGCTGGCAATATTCCCTATCCGAGCAAGATGTCAGCCGAGGCTGCCATGGTGCGCGAGGCCCTGCTGGAGCGCGGCCTGGAATCCCCCATGATCCAGAATGGCCTGACACGCGACGAGAAATACCGTCGCATCGTGCAATCTTTCACCGAGATCACCCGGACCCTGGGACTGGACCTCAACGACGATAGCCTCGCCGAAACACCGCACCGCATCGCCAAGATGTACGTCGACGAGATTTTCTCCGGGCTGGACTACGCACAGTTTCCCAAAATCTCGGTGATCGCCAACAAAATGCAGGTGGAGGAAATGGTTCAGGTCGACAACATTGATGTTGTCAGCACCTGCGAACACCACTTCGTCACCATCGACGGCCTGGCCCGCGTCGCTTACATCCCCAAGGACAAGGTCATCGGTTTGTCAAAGATCAACCGTATCGTCCGCTTCTTTGCCCAGCGTCCGCAAGTGCAGGAGCGGCTGACCCAGCAAATTCTCGTTGCCCTGCAAGCACTGCTGGATACCGACGATGTTGCTGTTACTATCGACGCTGTGCACTACTGCGTCAAGTCACGCGGTGTGATGGACAGTAATTCCAGAACCCGGACCACGTCGCTGGGCGGCGCCTTCAAATCCAACGCGAGCACCCGAGCCGAGTTCCTGAACTGATCCCCCCTGGGAACTCGGCTGCTTGGCCCGGCACTGCCGGGCATTTTTTTGTCCCCATTGACGGTTTTTCGGCCGACGCAAAGCGTGTAACCTGCCTCCTTCGCAACTGCACTGTGCACCCGCGCTGGCCATACCATGAGAACACTGCTCACCCTCACCTCACTGCTGATCTCCACCGCCCTGCTCCTGGTCGGACAGGGCATGCAACTGACCCTGCTGCCCTTGCGGGCCAGCAGTATCGGCTTGTCGGATTTCATTATCGGCGTCAGCGCTTCCGCGTATTTCATGGGGTTTGTTGCCGGTTGCCTGTTGATACCCAGGATCATCGCCAAGGTGGGGCATATTCGCAGTTTCGCCGTGCTCACAGCGATCATGATGAGCGCGATTCTCGCCCTGGAAACCCTGGACGGATGGGTTCCATGGCTAATGCTGCGTTTTCTGACGGGCGCAATGATCTGCGGGCTGTATACCGTGATCGAAAGCTGGCTGAACGACCAGACCAGCGCTGAATCACGCGGCCAGGTACTGGCCATCTACACCTTCATTATTCTCGCCTCGATGGCGATAGGCCAGGTGCTGATCAACGTCGGCCCCGTCAGTAGCGCCACGCCGTTTATTCTGGCAGCCATTTTCATGGCCCTCGCCATTGTACCGGTTGGACTCACCAGCCGGCTGGCACCCGCACCCATCGAATCAACCCGCATTCGCTTCAACCTGCTCTACCGACGTTCACGCGCCGCCTTCGCCGGCACCTTGCTCTCGGGGCTGGTGGTCGGCAGTTTCTGGGCGCTGGGGGCGGTGTTCGCGCGCCGCTACGGCACGAGCATGGCGGACGTCACCTGGTTTATTACAGCGGGTATCGCGGGGGGTGCACTGTTCCAGTACCCGATTGGCTGGCTCTCCGACCGGATCGACCGGCGCTATGTGCTGGTGTGCCTCAGTATCGGCGCTATCGCCACATCGGCTGCAGTCGCAATCACGGTGCAGCACAGCGCGCACCTGGTTGCGGTTTTTCTTTTCGGCGCCATGACCATGCCGCTCTACGCCATCTCGCTGGCCACGGCGGCTGACAATTCTTCCGCGGAAGAATTTGTGGAAATAGGGACATCGGTATTGTTGCTGAACGCACTGGGCGCCGCCTCTGCGCCCATCCTGCTGGGTCAGCTAATGAGCCTTTACGATGCTACCGCGCTGTTCTGGTCGTTCAGTGCCCTGAGCGCAGTCTTCACCATTTACCTTGCCGTACAAACCCGGGACAAGGGTCAGGTGGTTGCTGCAGAAGACCAGGTACCCTTCTCCGCCGCCGCTACCGAAGCCGCCCCCACAGGCTTTGGCCTGGATCCGCGCGGCCCGGAAGATGCTGTGGGTGACTTGTTACCCTCGGAATCGGGGCAGGACGAGCACCACAGCGACATCCAGGCCGACGCCGAGTCCGAGACTGCGTCTGTGGATCCAGCGCCGCAGCGCTGACCGGTTGCCACGCCGGGCCCCCGGGAACCTCGGGTGCCCTCAGTCAGCCCAGTGCAGCAGCACTTCGCTCTGCTCCGCCGCACTGCGGGCCAGGCCTTCTGCCAGCTCTCCGTAGCGTTCCTCGACCTTTTCGCGGCGAATTTTCAGCGTTGGGGTAAGCACCTCGTTGTCGATCGTCCACTCCTCCCGGGAAAGGATCACGGCACCGATACGGGCGTGCTTCTCGACGGCCTCGTTGATGCTCTGTACCGCCTGGTGTATCGCCTGTGCGATCTCCGCTTCTGCCTGTTCGCGCGACGCTGCCGCCAGCTGCCGTGCCGCCTCGTTGAGCACAGCTACCATCACCGTCTTGGAGAAACCACGCCCCAACAGACAGTGCTGCTCGGTATGGGGGTTCTTGGCAAATTCACCCTCAATGGGGGGCGGAGCCACGAACTTTCCCTGAATCGTCTTGAAATAGTCTTTCACGCGGCCTGTGAGGTAAACGAAGCCGTCCTCGTCGACACGAGCCTTGTCGCCGGTGTGTAACCAACCGTCGCGGATCAGCTCTTCAGTCTTGTCCGGCTGATTGTAATAACCCGGTGTACAGCCATCGGCACGCACCGCCAGCTCGCCCTCCTCAGTGATACGGAATTCCACTTCGCCGATGGGCTTGCCGATAGAACCGATCCGTCGTGAATCATGCCCGCTGGCAATAACACCCATCGCCTCGGTCTGGCCAAAGCCTTCCATGAGGATCAGCCCCAGCCGTTGCCACCATTCAATCAATGCCGGCGGTGTGGGTGCCGCTGCCACCAGGCAGTACTCCACCTGATCCAGCCCCAGACCCTCAAGAATCAGGCGGCCGATACCTTCCGCATCCTGAGCCAGCGCCTGCTCCAGCGCCTCATTGCCGCCAAACTTGGCAACAACAGCCTGCTTCAACTGCTCCCAGACACGCGGTGGACCGAAGAACATGTGCGGACGAGTACGCTGCAGATCCGCCGCCAGGGTTTCCAGGTTCTGGTTGAAGCTCACCTCACCACAACAGGTCAACGAGGAAAACTCAACGATTTGCCGTTCGGCAATATGTGAAAGCGGCAGGTAGGAAAAATAGCGGGCGTTATCACGCGTGCCGAAGGCGGTGCGAAACCGCGTGATCGGCACAAGGTTGCTGCGGTGTGTCTGGATAACACCTTTGGGCAAGCCGGTGGTGCCTGAAGTGAATACCAGCGAGATCACGTCATCGGGCTGGCAGCGATAGGCGGGGGCCTTGCCCTGCCACTCCGCAAGCAGTGCCTCCCAGCGCAGATGCGGCTCTTCCAGCTCCACGCCGGGCAACGTTATCAGAGTGGTTCCCTCCGGCAGCACCTGGCGCACGGCTTGCCAGTTGGTGGTTTCACCGACAATCAGAACACGGGTCTCGGTAAAATCCATGATGTACTGTGCGGTCGCCGCCGGCAGCGTGGTAAACATACTCACCGTGACGTTGCCCGAACTGATGATCGCGAGATCAGCGAGAAACCAGTGTGCGCAGTTGCGCGACAGCAGCGAGATGCGCTGCCCGTGGCCGAAGTGATGCTCAAGCATCGCCGCCATGGCATTGACGGTCGCGGCCGCCTCACCCCAGGTGATATCCCGGGAGCCTTCGGGCAGCAAGTCCTTGAGCCAGACCGTATCAGGCGTTTCCCGCGCCCAGTGGACAAGAAGCTTGTCGAGTGTATCGGCCTGCATGGTGACGTCCTCTCTTTGATTTTATACGTCCCAGTGTACAAAACCGGGCGAGGGTTACCAGCAAATTCGTGGTCAACGCAGCTCGAGCGCCTGCTGGCCGGTACCGCTTGGTGTGGCGCGCTGGGCCACACCGCCCTGCCCCATATCCGGACGCTGAGCGCGATTCAGGCCAATGGGCAATGGCTCAAGGGCGGCGCGACCCCAACTGTGCTGTGGCAGGCGCTCCGTGATGTCGTCAACGTCCACCACCGGCACCAGGCTAACCAGCGGCTGCACTGAGCGCCCGCCACCCACACTGTCTTCGCGTCCGTGCCAGCTGCCGCCGGTAAGGCGATGGTCGCTGGAGAAAGTCAGCAGCAGCGCTTCATTGCGTGTGTCGGCACGACCGATATCAATGGACAGGAAGTCCACCCCCAGCGCGCCCAGGCTGAATCCGAGCACATTCTCCGTGACCTGCCAGGATTCCCAGCCGAGGACGTAGCCGCCAGGAATGGCAGACACGCGCAGCGGCGGCCCCAGACGAGCGAGCACCTCCCGGCTGTCGAGGCCCGTCTCCGTGGCGACACTCGCAGCCGCCCCGGGCAACGTCTCGCCCAGGTTGTAATGCCACTGGGTGCAGCCGCCGAGGACGAACATCAGTGTCAGTAGCAAACCGCGGAGAAACCTAGCCATTGTCGGTGTCGGCAATGCGGCTGGAAGCATCGGTCAGCAGACCGTCCTCGTCGAAGAAGAAGATGGCGCGATCGTAGCGCGTATCGATCTGCATGCGGTTGTACAGCACCAGGACGATGCCCTCGCCGTCCGAACGTTCAAACAGGTAATAAAGAATCGACTCGCCTTCAAGCGCGATAACCTGTGACGGCGGCCCCAGGGCGGCCATGACCTCGGCACGGGTGGTGACGCCCGGCTGCAAGCTTTGCATGTAGGCATCTGTCCAACCCACTTCCACGCCGCGACGGTTTTCGTACTGGGCGCAACCGGCAAGGGTCAACAACAGGACCGGCAGCAACAGGCGGGCAACACGCTTCATGGTTTCCTCTCAATGCAAACAACAGTGCAGAACATACGCAATAAGACCGGTGGCGGACTGCTCAGGTCAACAGGAGGTCACCGCGCTGTACCACCTGTTGCCTGAAGGCGGCCGTTTTCTCGCTGTAGTCCTGCGAGTCGATGGTTGAGACATAGCGCCACTCGGCGGTGACCGTATCCTGGTCGAACCTTGTGACCAGATACCCGCGATCAATGAGGTTGGCATACACGAGGTCGTCGACCAGGGTGGCAATGAGCGGCGAAAACAGCCCCGCAGCATCAACACCAAGCACGGCCTCCAACCCGGGAGAACTGACACTCGCGGTCGCCAGCTCCACACCTACCACTTCGCCGGTACTCGCCACCAGCTGTGACGCCCAGGCGTTGTGCGTGTCACCAGCGAGAGCGACCAGTCGGCTGTTCATCTGGCGCGCCACTTCCAGCACACGGTCACGTTCGAAAGCGTAACCGTCCCAGGCGTCAAGGTTATAGGGCACGGCGGAATCCAGCAGCGCCTGCTCTTCCACGGTGCGCTCCTCCGGTATCTTGTTCTTGGCAGCGACCGCAGCGAGCACCGCCGCAGTGCCGGCAGCGAGCGCATCGCCGCCACTGATGCTCGGCTCCAGCGCTTCCAGGATGGGTGCGGGCAACAGGTAGCGCGCCATCAGCACCTGCTGGCCCAGCACTTGCCAGCGCGCACTGGAGTCGATCAGTTGCGTTTCCAGCCAGGCCAACTGCTCTGCACCGAGCAGTGTCCGATCTGCGGCGTTGCTGGCTGCACGCGTTGCGTCGATATCGATGCGGCCACCGCTGACGAAATCCGGATACACAAATTGACGATCCCGACCAATCACACGGGTATCCAGCATAATCAGGTCCACGAGGTCGCCGTAGGGCAGGCGACGGTAGATGATCTCCTGCTCACTGGCCGGGGGGCGTACAGGCAGCCACTCGTACCAGGCCTGGATCGCCGCCGCGCGGCGCTCGGAGTATTCACCTTCGGTAGCCGGATCGTGATTCTCCGCACCTTCACGCCAGGCATCGTTGGCAATTTCATGGTCGTCCCAAACCACGATAAACGGGTGTGCCCCATGCGCCGCCTGCAAGTCGGGGTCGGTGCGGTACTGTGCATAGCGGCCCCGGTAGTCCGCAAGGCTGAACAGTTCGCTGGCGGGCTGTACCACGCGGCCCAGAGCCTCGGCGTTGGCACTGGCATAGCCGTCAGGAGCGTATTCGTAGATGTAATCACCCAGATGCAACACCGCGTCCACCGGCTGTGCCGCGACCTCACGATAAACATTGAAGTAGCCTGCCGGGTAATTGGAGCAGGAGACAACGGCAAACGCCGCGCTCGCAGTCGCACCCGAGGGTGCCGTGCGCGTCCGCGCTGTCGTGGAGAGTACGTCACCCACGCGGAAGCGGTAGTAATAAGTCGTACCCGCTGCGAGGCCGGTGACGTCAGCCTTCAGCGTGAAATCCACCGCTTCATCAGTGTTGCCAACCCCACTGGCCACGATATCGGCGAAGCCATCATCGCTGGCGACCTCCCACTCGACCGTCACAAAGCCCGGTTCACGGGGAGTAACACGCGTCCAGATGATGACGCGATCGGTGAGCGGATCGCCGGATGCGACCCCGTGATTGAAGTCCGCGGCCACACCTTCCGGCGCAGGCGGGGCGTCCGCGCTGTCTGAGCAGCCCACAAGATTGCCGCCCAAGAGCGGCAACAGCGATGCCGCCGCGATCCCCTTGACCAGGGTGCGGCGACGCAGTTGAGGATGATCGGTCATTGTGTGCTCCGTGGGGGATGCTGCAGGCAGCAGGCTTCGTTAGAGCGCACAGAATTACAGCAATCGTGTTACCGGCGCAAGCGCGCCAGGCGGGCCTTAGCGGCCTTGTCCGCCGCGCGGTGCCACATTGCCATTGCTGTTGGCGCGTGACTGTCCGCTATCACCGCTCGCGCCGCCCCGGCGACGGCGACGAGTTTGCGAAGGCGCACCCTCGCGCCCACCGGCGTTGCCTGCGCGCGCACGCTGCGACCCGCGCCCCTGCGGCGCTGAACGCCCCTGAGCCGGGCGCCCCTGAGCCGGGCGCCCCTGAGCCGGGCGCGCCGCTGTCGGGCGACCCTGCGGCACCGAGTGCTCGGGCTCGAAGCCTTCCACCTCTTCCCGCGGCAGTGTTTTGCGGATCAGGCGTTCGATGCCGTACAGGTAATCCGCCTCGTCGGCGCTGACCAGCGAATAGGCCTGTCCGGCCGCGCCGGCGCGCCCGGTACGGCCGATGCGATGTACATAATCCTCCGCGATGTTCGGCAGGTCGAAGTTGACCACCTGTGGCAACTGCTCAATATCCAGACCCCGTGCCGCAATGTCCGTAGCCACCAGAGCCTGTACCCGCCCCTGCTTGAAATCGCTGAGGGCTCGGGTGCGCGCGTTCTGGCTCTTGTTACCGTGAATGGCAACCGCCCGGATACCGTTCTTCTCAAGCTGCTGGCTCAGTTTGTTGGCGCCGTGCTTGGTACGCGTAAACACCAGCACCTGGTCCCAGCTGTTGGCATGCACCAGGTGGCTCAGCAGCTCGGGCTTGCGCTTCTTGTCCACTGGATACACCCACTGCTGCACTGTTTCGGCCGTGGCATTCGGCGGGCTGACCTCTACCTTGACCGGGCCCTGCATGTAGCCCTGTGCCAATTGCGTAATCTGGGTGGAAAACGTGGCGGAGAACATCAACGTCTGGCGCTTTACGGGCAGCAATTTGACGATACGGCGGATATCGTGAATAAAGCCCATGTCCAGCATGCGGTCAGCCTCATCGAGCACCAGCACTTCCAGGTCGCGGAAATCCACGAATCCCTGCCCATGGAGGTCGAGCAAACGCCCTGGCGTGGCGACCAGCACGTCGACACCGCGCTTCAGCTGCGTGATTTGCGGGTTGATGTTCACGCCGCCAAACACGACAGCGGAACGATAGCCATCGTACTTGCCGTAGTCGCGCACGCTTTCCTGCACCTGAGCCGCCAATTCGCGGGTCGGCGTCAGCACCAGGGCGCGACAGCGGTTGGCCTGCACACGCGGGCCTCCTGCGAGGCGCTGCAACAGTGGCAAGGTGAACGCCGCGGTTTTACCGGTACCGGTTTGTGCGGCGGCCATGACATCCCTGCCTGCAAGGATCAGCGGAATGGCTTTCGCCTGGATGGGTGAAGGGGTTGCGTAGCCCTGGTCGGCAACAGCACGCAGCAGGCTGGCGGACAGCCCGAGGGAATCAAAAGTCATGGTCAGCAATCTCTGGATAAACAAGTCGCCAGAAAAATGGCAATGCCTGGCGGGGTGATGCTGACGAGGACTTGCACCGTCAGCGGGTGCGAGCGGAATGGTACTCGAATGCAAGCTGAATGCAAGTTTGCCCGGCTGGTCAGCTCCCAGCCGCCGCGCTGTCAGAGGCCTGCAACACGGCTTCCGGACGATGAAAGCGTATTTTGGCCTCGCGGATGCGTGCGTCGTGATCCGCTGCCGTGCGGGCAATCTCTGCCGCAATACCGAGGCGATGGATCAGGCCTTCCTGGTTGGCGACCTGGATCGCCAACCCGGGCCGGGCGTTCAGCTCCAGCAACATCGGCCCGCGCGTCCGGTCCAGCACGATGTCCGCGCCCAGATAACCCAGCCCGGTCATTTCTGCACAGCTGGCTGCAAGGTCGAGAATGGCATCCCAATCGGGCAGCCGCAGCGACTTGAAACACGCGCCTGTATCCGGGTGATGGGTGACCAGGCTGCCGTGCTGTACGGCAGCGACACTGAAGCCCTCGCCAATATCAAGGCCCACACCCACGGCACCCTGATGCAGATTCGCCTTGCCGTCCGAGGCGTGTGTGGCACAGCGCATCATCGCCATCACCGGCACACCGCGAAAAACAATCACACGAATATCAGGTACACCTTCGTAGCTGTATTCCGCGAGCAGCGGATTGAAGTCGATCAGCGCCTCGATCATGGCCGCGTCGTTGCGCCCGCCGAGGCTGTGCAGGCCGGCCAGGATGTTCGACGTGTGCCGGCGCAGGTCGCGGTCGTCGATCACACCACCGCTGGACTTTACAAAGTGGTCGCCATCGCGCGAGGTAATCACCAGGATACCCTTGCCACCGCTGCCCTGCACCGGCTTGATGACGAACGCCTCACGGCCCTCGAGCATCTCCAGCATCCGGTTGATCTGGAACTGGTGCTCGATCACCCCGTACAGTTCCGGCACCACCACGTTGCGCTCCAGCGCCGCTTTCTTGGTGAGCAACTTGTTGTCCACGAGCTGGTAATTACGCCGCGGGTTATTCGCGCCGATAAACGTCAGGTTGCGCCTGTTCATACCGAGAATGCCACGCTCACGCAGCACGGAGGGCTTTACCAGCTTGATCATTTCATCTGCGCCATGTCGCGGAAACGATAGAGCTCGGACAAGCGGTAGCCCGTGTATTTTCCGGTCAGCAGAATCACACCCAGGAGACTGATCAACAGCTCCGGGAAGTTGAAGGTGAGGTGTTCAACCAGAGGCACCGACATGGTGAGGTAGGCGAGTACGGCGACCAACAGGCTGCCACCGCCCTGCATCATGACTTCCCTGCCCCCCTCTTCTTCCCAGAGTATCGACATACGCTCGATGGTCCAGGAGAGAATAATGGTGGGAAAGAAGGTGACCGTGAGCGCCTGGTCCACACCCAACTTGTAGCTGATCAGTGACAGCGCAGCCATCAGCAACACCACCACAATCACCACAGCCGAAACGCGGGCCACCAGCAACAGGTTGAGATGGCTGAGCCAGGATCGAATCCACAGGCCCACACTCACCAGCAGGAGGAAGATGGCCAGGCCCACCCAGAGCGTGGTCTGCAGAAAGGCGAGCGCTATCAACACCGGCATGAACGTGCCCGAGGTTTTGATGCCTACCAGCACACGCATCATCACCACCACAAAAGCAGCCACCGGCAGCAACAGAATCCCCTTGAAGATACCCTGTTGCTCCACCGGCAGGGCGTAAATGGAGAAGTCCAGCAGCGCGAATTCATCGCTGCGCTCTTCCATGCTGACCACCGTTTTCGCCGACAGGCTGTTGCGGACCAGGGCAAACTCCAGCCTGGAATCACGCCCTCCCAGCACCCGCAGGGCCGCGCCGTTGCCCTGACGCCAGACGAAAAAATCCTCGGGCAGGCCGGCCTGCCCCGTTTCCGGGTCGAACACCTCCCAGTCGCTGCCATCGTAAACCTGCAGCAGGGTACTCAGTGTCTGCCGACGCCGGCCGTCCTGCAGCGCGATACCGCGCACGGGATAGACGGGAACGTCGGCATAGGCCAGCACATCGAACATCACCCGCAGGGGAGTATCGCTATAGGTGCCAAGAAGGAATTCCGCATCCTGGCTGGGCTGCGGCCTGCGCAATTCCTGAATCATCAGTGCGGTCAGCGTCGCGGGGCTGCTGGAGCGTTCGCGCAAATCCGCCACAAAGCGCTCCATGGCGGCCTGTTGATCAGGTTCCAGCAGCGGCGGATCCGGCGTTTCGATGGGCATGTCGGGCAGCTGGGCGCGCCGCGCCCGATACACCTGCTGCTTGTAATAGAGCGTGGTCGGGTGCTCGAGTAACTGCCGCGACCACCGCGCCACCCGGCCACCGGCTTCCTCGGAAACGGAAAAACCAAACCCGGAAGAGGCAAAATGCTCTTCCAGTGTCACCCAGCCACCGAGGCCCGAAGGCAGGGCCAGATCTACCTCGACCGGCCCGCTGGCCGGCTTGAAACTCACTTTCGTCTCGATCGTCCACACTTCACGGGATTCGCCCGGCCACAGCGGCAGATCCAGCCCGACCACCTTGTAGGCCGCGACCGCAATACCGAACAGGATCAGTGCGCCGGCAACGATGCCGACCTTGGCGCGGGATGCAATCATGGGGCCGCCGGATGCTCGAGACTGTGGCGCCGGCTGACGTCGACAATGGCCACGTCAGTCAGCAGGTTGCGCCCTATCACCAACGGATAGGGCATATCGGTGTTTTCAGACAGGCTGACCTCTACCCGGGCGCGGTTGTCGCCCAGGGTCAGCCACATGGTGACGACGTAATTGCGCGCGCTGCCGCCGTGCGCGTTGACCACCGAGGCACGGCGCAGGAGTGGCGCCTCCAGCGCGTGTTGTTCATCGCTGGCCGGGTCGACCAGCACATAGCTGACGAACCGCTTGCCGTCTTTTTCCAGCAGCCGCACATCGCGCGCAGCAATCGTGGTGTGCTCGCTCGCCGTATCCACGACGGCTTCCAGCGTCAGGCCCGAGGGTTCCACGCGGATGAACTCCAGCACACCAATGATAGGCAGCTCAAGTTCCCCGGCGGTTTCCGGCCGCACAGGCACCGCCATCGGTGCTGCGGGGCGCAGCACGATTTTCTCCAGCACCCGGGGCTCCGGACACTCCTGCAGCGGACACACCGGACATTCCACCACCGGCACCTCGGGGCAGGCGACCGCCTCCGGAGCCTGTTCGGGCAAACTCTGGCAACCCGCCAACACCACGCACAGCGCAAGCGCTGTTCCTGTGAATCGCAAAACCATGAAAACCCCTTATCGCAGCCGCCACCAAGGCGACCTTTAAACACAGTATACTGCACCCGCTCTCGGCAAAGCACCTGCGTGAAAAGCGCAGTTTTTACATCACGGCAACGCGCTCGCTACCTCTTGATCTTGCCGCGGCTTGCCCCTACTGTGCGCCGACCGGGCCCGCTGAACGTGTTTGGCTCACATGTCACTACGAGGTTGTTGCCATGCTCACCTGGAATGAAATCTGTCGCCTCGCCAACGAAGGCAATCCCGAACCTGATACAAGGCTGCAACGCAGCAATGAGGAGTGGGCCGCCCTGCTCACGCCGGAACAGTACCACGTCACCCGCCAGGCCGGCACGGAGCGTGCGTTCAGTAACGAGATGTGCTCGCGCTTTGAGCCCGGCGACTACGCCTGCGTCTGCTGCGGCACACTTCTGTTCGACAGCGAGCAGAAGTTTGAGTCTGGCAGCGGCTGGCCCTCTTTTACGCAGCCGGTAAAAGCCAACGTGATTGCCTACCACAACGATCACGGCTTCGGGCGCACACGTATCGAGACCACCTGCAACACCTGTGACGCACACCTCGGGCACGTATTCCCGGACGGACCGCCGCCAAGTGGCCTCCGCTACTGCATGAACGCAGTCGCGCTGCGCAAACTCGCGCAGCCGTGAACCCTGCCAAACCAGCCTACAGCGGGGACATGGTGGTGCGTTTCAGCGACACCGACGCCCAGGGACATCTCTATTTTGCCAACTACCTGGTTTACGCCGATGAAGTCGCCGGCTTTTACATGGAAGAACTGGGCCTGGGCGCGATGAACCCGCAAACAGCACCCTGCTTCATCTTCACCGTGAACATCAACTGCGACTATCTGGGTGAATGCCGGGCCTACGAAACCGTCAGCGTGGATCTTGGCTACACCCGCCTCGGCCGCAGCAGTGCCGAGCTCGCCTTCAGCCTGCAGGAGAAAGACAGTGGCCGCCCCCTTGCCCGCGGCAGCCTCACCCAGGTTTTCACCGACAAACAGAGCCGCAAGGCGATAAGCATTCCCGCTCACTTCCGCGCTGCCATCCTGGCGCGCCAGCCAGAACTCAACACCGAGCAGCACGGTCAAAGCAGTTGACCGCAGCAGCACCCTGCGCAACTATTCAGCTGTTGGCGCAAACCGCGATTCCGCGCGTCAGGGCGTCCTAGCAGGAAAGCGGCTCATGCCCCAGCGGCCTGACTATAAAACAGCGCTTGCGGTGATACGCGAGCAGGTACAAGGCAAGGAGTTCGAGCGCAGCTTACGTGAATCCACGCTGCTGCTCGAACAGAACAGCAGCATGGCGGAGCTGTGGAGCCTGCAGGGGCAATCGCTACAGGGTCTGGGCCGTATGGCAGAGGCGGAAGCCTGTTATCGCAACGGCCTCGAGGCTTGTCGTCACGCACCCCGCCTGTTGGTGCAACTCGGCCATCTGTTGAGCCGACAGAACCGCGGGGATGAGGCCTGCGACTGTTTTAGCCGGGCAATGGCGGCGGACGCCAGCCTCACCGACGCCTACCGCGGCCTGCTCAATTTTCGTGCAATCCCTCTGGACAGTCCGGAAGTGGCAACCCTGCTGAAACTTGCCCTGGATACCGAGCGCAGCCATTCAGCCCGTGCCCGGGCGCTGTTCCTGCTCGGACAAATCTATACGGAATCCGGTCTCGACAACCCTGGCTTCGCCTTCTACGAGCAGGCCAACCGCTTTGCCGCAAAGGACATCGCGGGAAACCGCGAGTACCAGGTCTCCCCCAGCGCCGCCGTCATGGACCGCCAGTTCTTTCAACGCCATCCGCGCAAACACCCGGCGCCTGCCTGCCCGCTGCTGGTGGTGGCCGGCTTGCCCCGCTCTGGCAAAAGCCTGGTTGAAACACTGTTGGCGCAACACCCCGGAGTGACGGCAGGGGGTGAACTGGCGCTGGTGCGCAAACTGGCCGCCAACCTCCCGACGCGAGAGAGCGTGCACGCCCAGGCAGCCAGGCTGGCAGCGGAACCGGGTTCGCCCCTGATGGCACTGTGTCCACCGCTTGCAGGAAGTGACATACGCTACCTGGTGGACACGTCGCCCGCAAACCTCAGCCGTCTCGGCTGGCTGGGCCTGTTGCATCCGGACATACCCGTGATCCTGTGTCGCCGGGCACCGCTGGACCTCGGGCTCGCGCTGTTTTTCAAGAACTTTCGCAGCGGGCACCGCTACAGTTACCAGCTGGCCACTATTGGCCGGGCAATTGCCGTGGCCGAGAAGCTTATCGCCCACTGGCGGGCGGCCCTGCCCAACCCCCTGCTTGAGATCCGGTACGAAACACTGGTGAGTGAGCCGGCTGCGGTGCGCGACCAACTGATCTCCCTGCTCGCACTCGACTCTGCGCGCCGGCCCGCGCCGAATGGCTCCGGCCCGGGGCAGCACTGGCGCGTGTTTCCCAGCCGTTCCCTGGATGCCGTTGGCGAGATCAGCCCGGCACTGGTAGGGTTTGCGAAACGCTTTCGCCACCAACTGGCGCCGCTTTTGCGTGCCTACGAGGATGAGCTCGCACGACCCCGCCTGAGCAGCCCACCGGAGTCAGGCGGTTACCGGGAGCGACGGCGCAAGCGCCCTACAGCACGGTAAACGCGCTGGCGGCCTGCCGTGCGTTGCACCGACCGCAATAGTCGACTAAAATACTCAGGTATTCATCGGCACCCCATCGCGCTTGTCGCCATCCGGGTGCAGCGCGTGCGAAAATGCACTGAATCACCGTTACCGTCGTCTCGCCCGTCAGCACAGGTCACTGATTATGTCGCAGGAACACATCGAACACGCCATACGCAAGGAGTACGCTGCGGGCTTCACCACGAATATCGAGTCCGACACCCTGCCACCGGGCCTGAATGAAGACACCATCAGGTTCATTTCCGGCCGCAAGAACGAGCCCGAGTGGCTGCTCGAATGGCGCCTGGAGGCCTACCGCGACTGGCTGAAGATGGCTGAGCCGGAATGGGCGCATGTGCAGTACCCGGCGGTCAAATTCAACGAAATCTCCTATTTCTCCTCGCCCAAAGCGATGAAGGACCGACCCCAGAGCCTCGATGAAGTCGACCCGGAGCTGATCGAAACCTACAACAAGCTCGGCATCCCCCTGCATGAGCAGGCCGCGCTCGCGGGTGTTGCCGTCGATGCCGTGTTCGACTCCGTGTCCGTCACCACCACGTTCCGCGAGAAGCTCTGGGAAGCCGGTGTGATCTTCTGCTCGATTTCAGAGGCGGTGCACGATTACCCCGAGCTGATCAAGAAATACCTGGGCAGTGTGGTGCCGCGCAAAGACAACTTTTACGCCGCTCTCAACAGCGCGGTGTTCAGCGACGGTTCCTTTGTCTACATCCCGAAAGGGGTGCGCTGCCCCATGGAGCTGTCCACCTACTTTCGCATCAATGAAGCCAACACCGGCCAGTTTGAGCGCACGCTGATCGTCGCCGACGAAGGCAGCCACGTCAGCTACCTCGAGGGCTGCACGGCCCCCATGCGCGACGAGAACCAGCTGCACGCGGCGGTGGTTGAACTGGTGGCACTCGACGGTGCCGAGATCAAGTATTCCACCGTGCAGAACTGGTACCCCGGGGACGCCGAAGGCAAAGGCGGTATCTACAACTTCGTCACCAAGCGCGGCGTGGCGCACCGCGACGCCAAGATCTCCTGGACCCAGGTGGAAACCGGCTCGGCCATCACCTGGAAGTACCCCAGCTGCATACTGCGTGGCGACAACAGCATCGGGGAGTTCTACTCGGTAGCGCTGACCAACAACGCGCAGCAGGCGGATACCGGCACGAAGATGATCCACCTGGGCAAGAACACCCGCTCGACCATCATCTCCAAGGGGATTTCCGCGGGCAAGAGTTCCAACGCCTACCGCGGGCTGGTGCGTATGAGCCCGCGCGCAGAGGGCGCACGCAACTACACCCAATGCGACTCCCTGCTGATTGGTGACCGCTGCGCTGCGCACACATTCCCGTATATCGAAAGCCGCAATCCTTCGGCTGTTGTGGAACACGAAGCCACGACGTCCAAGGTCAGCGACGATCAGCTGTACCTGTGCCAGCAACGCGGGCTGGATGCCGAGAAAGCGGTGTCCATGATCGTCAACGGCTTCTGCAAGGAAGTCTTCAGGGAGCTGCCCATGGAATTTGCCATGGAAGCAGGCAAATTGCTGGAAGTGAGCCTCGAAGGTTCTGTCGGCTAAGGCAAACACTAGCGTGCGGCTCTGCGGTCGCACTTCGGAGCAAGAGAACCATGTTGAAGATCGACAACCTGCACGCCAGCGTGGAGAACAAGGCTATCCTCAAGGGTCTGGACCTCACGGTCGGCCCCGGTGAGGTACACGCTATCATGGGCCCCAACGGCTCGGGCAAAAGCACACTCGGGCACGTGCTCGCCGGGCGACCCGGCTATGCCGTGACGGCGGGCAGCGCACAATTGCTGGGGCAGGATCTGCTGACACTGGACACGGAAGAGCGTGCGCACCTGGGCTTGTTCCTCGCCTACCAGTACCCGGTGGAAATTCCCGGGGTCAGCAACATGGAGTTCCTCAAGGCCTCCGTCGACGCCGTGCGTGAACACCGCAACGAACCCGCGCTGGACAGCGTGACCTTCATGAAACAGGCCCGCGAAGCCTGCAAGGCCGTCGATCTCGACGCCGCATTTCTCAAGCGCGGTGTCAATGAAGGGTTCTCCGGTGGGGAGAAAAAGCGCAACGAGTTGATGCAAATGATGCTGCTCGCACCCAAGCTTTGCATCATGGATGAAACCGACAGCGGGCTGGATATCGACGCGCTGCAGGTTGTCGCCAACGGCATCAACGCCATGCGCAACAGCGAGCGTAGCTTTATTCTGGTGACTCACTACCAGCGCCTGCTCAATTTTATCAAACCGGACCGGGTGCATGTCCTGTCCGGCGGTCGCATCGTGAAATCCGGTGACCACTCGCTGGCACTGGAGCTTGAAGAACGCGGCTATGCCTGGTTGGAGGACGTAGCCTGATGAGTGACTTCATGCAGCAGGCGCTGGCGGCCGCCGCGCGCACCGCGCCGGCCTGGCTGGAGCCCGTTCAGGCCCGCGGCCGCGACGCATGGTCCAAAACGGCGCTGCCCACGCGCAAAACCGAGGCCTGGAAATACACCAGCCTGCAACCCCTGCAGCAAACGTTCAGCGCACCGGCTACCGAATCCGCGCGCTCACCGCTCGACGATATCCCGCTGCCTGCGCTGGACGGCCCAACGCTGGTGTTCGCCGACGGCCACTACCGCGCCGAGCTGTCTCACGGTGAACTGCCCGCCGGCTTGAACCTGGTGCGTTTCGCCGATGCGAACAGCGAGCAGGCAGCGCGCATTACGGCCGTTCTGGGCAGTGCCCTGCAGCCTGCCCGCCACGTGTTCGCGCCTCTGAATGACGCCACGCTCGCCGATGGTGTGTTCATGGAGGTGGCGGCCAACGCCCATATTGATACGCCGGTGCACATTACCTGGCTAACCACCGGGCAGAATGAATCGATCAGCATCACCCAGCGCCTGCTGGTGTGCCTCGCGGAGAACAGCAGTGCCACGCTGGTTGAGTCTTTCGCCAACACGGCGACCGGAGGCACGGCATTCACCAATGGTATTACCGAATTGCTGCTGGGCCGCGGCGCGCAGCTGAACCACTACCGCCTGCACCTGGAGCAGGGTGACGCGGTGCATATTGGCGGCGTACACGCACGGCAGGAAGCAGACAGCCTGCTGAACGGCTTTCACCTCGCCCTGGGCAGCGCGCTGAAACGTATTGACCTGGTCGTGGACCATCAGGGCAGCGGCGCCCATTGCGCACTGGATGGCCTGTACCTGCCCCGCGGCACCGAAACCGTGGACTACCACACCTGCATTGAACATGCTGTCCCGCACTGCACCAGCCAGGAGCGCTTCCGCGGTATCATCGCCGATGAAGCCACTGCGGTGTTCAACGGGCGGATTCATATCCACCCGCAGGCACAGAAAACCCGCGCCGAGCTGAGCAACAAGAACCTGCTGACCAGCAACAAGGCGGAAATCAACACCAAGCCGGAGCTGGAAATCTACGCCGATGACGTGCAGTGTGCCCACGGTGCGACCGTTGCCCAGCTGGACCCGCTTGCCCTGCACTACCTGCGCACTCGCGGTGTACCGCGCGAAGAGGCCGAAGTGATGCTGAGCTACGGCTTTATCAACGAACTGGTGGAGGCTATCGCGCAACCGGCCGTGCAGGCGTTTCTCAAGCCCCTCCTGGCCAGGCGTTTCGCGCGCGATGCACGCCTGACGAGGCATATCCTGTGAATGCATCGACCGCCATGGCCTCTGCAGCCCCCTTTGACCCCGCCGCGCTGCGCCAGGACTTTGCTATCCTGCAGCAATCCGTCAATGGCGCACCGCTGGTGTACCTGGACAATGCCGCCACCACGCAGAAACCCGAGGTGGTTATTGAGGCGATTGCCAACTACTACCGCCGTGACAACGCCAATGTGCACCGCGGCGCACACACACTCAGCGACCGGGCCACCGTTGCCTTTGAAGCGGCTCGGGAGACGGTTGCGCGGTTCATCAATAGCCCGCGCAGCAATCAGGTCATCTGGACGCGGGGTGCTACCGAGGCCATCAACCTGGTTGCCTACAGCTGGGGGCACACGCACCTGCGTGCCGGCGACCGGATTCTCGTATCCTACCTTGAGCATCACTCGAACATCGTGCCCTGGCAGCTGGCGGCCGCCGCCACCGGCGCCGAAGTCGTGCCGATTCCCATCACGGAGGCGGGTGACATCGACCTGCAAGCACTGACGGGGCTACTCGACGAGCGGGTCAAGCTGGTGGCAGTGAATCACGTATCGAACGCTCTCGGCACAATTAACCCGGTGGCGGAGATCAGCCGGCTGGCGCATGCGGCGGGGGCAAAAGTGCTGGTCGACGGCGCCCAGGCGATTGCTCACATGCACGTGGATGTCCAATCCATAGGCTGCGACTTTTACGTGTTCTCCGGGCACAAACTGTTTGGCCCGACCGGCATGGGAGTGTTGTGGGGGCAGGAAGCGCTGCTCGACGCCATGCCCCCATTCCTCGGTGGCGGTGAAATGATCGAGACGGTGAGTTTCAGCGGCAGCACCTGGAACGCACTGCCCTTCAAATTCGAGGCCGGCACGCCCAATATTGCCGGCGCGATTGGCATGGCGGCCGCCATCGATTACCTCGCGGGCATCGACATTACCGCCGCAGCGGCTCACGAGTGCAGCCTGCTGCAGCAATCCATCGACCTGGCAGGTGACATCGACGGGCTGCGGCGCATCGGCAACCCCGCGCAGACCGTTGGCATATTCAGCTTCGTACTGGAGGGCGTGCACCCCTCCGACCTGGGCATGCTGCTCGACGAACAGGGCATAGCCGTGCGCACCGGCCACCATTGCACGCAACCACTCATGGCGCACTACCACGTGCCGGGGACCGTACGCGCGTCCTATTCACTGTACAATACGGCAGATGACGTGGAGCGGCTGTTCGCCGGCATCCACAAAGCAAAACGCCTCTTTGGCTAGAAGGTTACTTATGAGCGTTGAAACGTTTGACGTGAACACCGATGCCCTGCAGGTTACCCCGGCAGCCGCAGCCTACCTGAAGAAACAGCTCGGCCAGTCAGGCAAGCGGGCACTGCGCATCAGTGTGCGAGAGAGTGGCTGTACCGGCTTCATGTATGTCATGGATGAAGTGGATAGCGGCGAAGAAGGTGACCTCGCCCTGCATCCGGATGCCGACCTGGATATCTTCGTGGATCGCGCCTCGCTGCCTGTTTTGCAGGGCACACGGCTGGACTTCGAAAAGGAAGGACTGAATCGCACCATCAAGTTCCACAACCCGAACGTCACTGCCGCCTGTGGCTGTGGCGAAAGCTTCAGTATCAGTTGAATGGTGAAAATTGCATGAGCGCCCAGGAACGAACCCTGCTCACCACCCAGCGCGATTGCCCGGGCCGTCTGGTACCCGTGGGCGACCCGGTCACCATCCCGGCGCATACCTTCGTCACCCTGACCCAGGCCCTGGGCGGCAATTACACCGTCATCCACAACGGCAACATGGTGCGGGTAGACGGCACCGATGCCGATGCCCTGGGGCTGACGCCGCAGCGGCTGGAATTTACCCCGCCGGCAGACGGGCTGATCGATGAGTCACAGGTGTGGGAAGCGCTGGGTACCGTCTATGACCCGGAAGTGCCGGTCGATCTGGTCAACCTCGGGCTGATTTACCGCGTGGATATCGACCAGAGCGCCGCCAGTGTCGCCATCAGCATGACGCTCACGGCGCCGGGCTGCGGCATGGGCCCCGTGCTGGTGGGCGATGTAAAATACCGTGTTTCACAGGTGCCCAACGTCAACACGGTTGATGTGGAACTTGTGTTCGACCCGCCGTGGAGCCGCGACATGATGTCCGAGGAAGCACAGCTCGAAACCGGCATGTTTTACTAGGGAGAGTTCATCGTGCCAGACACGGCGCCCGCCAACCCGTTTGGCCACAGCATCACCAGTGACGACATTGTCGAAACCCTCGCCTTTTTCGACGACTGGGAAGACCGCTACAAGTACATCATTGATCTGGGCCGTGAGCTGCCAGACATGCCCGATGAGCTACACACGGACGACCGCAAGATCCGCGGTTGCCAGAGCCAGGTGTGGATCGATACCCGCTTGGAACAGAACCGCCTGCAGCTGTCAGTCGACAGCGATGCGTTTATCGTCAAGGGCCTGCTGGGTGTTGTGCTGGCCGCCTACAACAACAAGACACCCGAGGACATCCGGGCGTTCGATATAGACAGCTATTTCGAGCAGCTCGACCTCCTGCGCCACCTCTCTCCCACGCGGGGCAACGGCTTGCGGGCGATGGTTGCGCGTATCCGGCAGATTGCGGGGCAGTAATAGGGGTCGACCCTGCCGGGTGGACCCCATACCTCTCAAAAGGTCGACGTAACGTCAGTCGTCATCGTCGTTGAGGTCGTCGTCCTCATCGTCGTCCTCATCGTCGTCCAGGTCGTCGTCCAGGTCGTCGTCATCGTCGTTGAGGTCGTCGTCCGTCAGATCGTCGTCGTCCGTCAGATCGTCATCGTCCGTCAGATCGTCATCGTCCGTCAGATCGTCATCGTCCGTCAGATCGTCGTCATCCGTCAGATCATCGTCGTCTGTCAGGTCATCGTCTGACGCCAAGGGGTTGTCATCGTCGAAGTCATCACAACCTTCACTGGAGTCGTCCGTCTCGTCGTCATCTTCAGAGTCGTCGTCACCAAAGCAAGCGAACTCTCGCTCACCAGCCAGCGCGACACGGTCTTCAAACTCCACATCATCGGCTATCCCGTCGGCAATGCTGTCGTCGCTGATCTTGACCAGATCGCCAGCTTGCACGTTCGCAAAAAACGTGTCGGCACTGATATCAACATCGTCACGTCCCTCAAACTCGGCGCCAGTGGTGCTGTAGGTCAGACCGAGTATGGTGACGCTTTCACCTGCTACGAAACTGTCTACCGGACCCTGTATTTCCTGCTCATTGTCGTCATCGTCGCGATCAAGCGTTGTCGCTACCAAGCGGTCGCCGTCAAGGTAGGCTTCTACCTCAAGAAAATCACCGGGAACCAGGTCGCCAATGCGCAAAATACTGGAGCGATCCGTGTCATCATCAAAGCGCGTCGCGGAATCGATGCTCACGGTGACCGACCCCGGCACGAGTTGCAGCGTGACTGTTCCCGCCTCTGCATCGACTGCCCCAAGCGGGCCCTCGACCTTGATACGACCACGGCGCGACTGGACCGTGTTAGCGAGCAGTCGCCCGGCTTCCCAGACACCATTGATCTGCACCACCGCCCCATTGGCGAGAATCAGACCCGCGGGCTGCAGCGTCGCATTGGAAGCGTCCACCTCGACACCACCCACTTGGAAACTTGCTGAGTCCAGATACCCGGTCACTGCGCCCTGAACCTGAACGGTTGCGCCGTCCGTGAAGCGACTCGCAGGATCCCCATCCAGTTCGATACGCGTTGCGGTAATGAGACCCTCTGCAAGCGTCCCCTGCACCTCTACCAATTGCCCTTCGCTGACCGCCACGCTGCCAAAATCCTCAAGCGTTGCTGTGCTGAAGTCCACGCTGACATCGCCAAAGGCGAACTGGCTCCCCGAGACCACGCCGACGCGGCCACGGACTTCAACGAGTGACTGCCCGGGAACAAACGGGTCCTTTCGTTCCAGGCGAGTGGCTCGCAGGCTGTCACCACGACCAGTGAACCCGGATACTTCGACGAAGTCATCAACACTCACGCTGTCGAAGTCGACATCTTCGAATACCGTACCGGCTCGCTCAACAATCACATTGACGCCAAGAATAGTCAGCAGCTTTGCATCACCGTCCGCAGACACTTCTATGCTGGATATCGGTCCCTTCAACTCGTTGTCATATACAACGCGCTCGGCATTCCCGTTCACGCCGCTATCGTCGACCTGACCAGTGACCAGGACAACCATGCCAAGACGCAAGGCATCATCATCCAGCACCTGGCCATCAATGATGACTTCGGCATCATCCGTTTCATAGCGCACACCATTAACGAAGATACTGCCGAAACCGTCGATGGTACCGCTGCTGGTCGTGCTCTGGCCTGACCCCCCAATACCACCACCCCCGGTAGGGGGAGATGGATTCACCGCTACGAGACTATCGCCACCCCCACCGCCACCACAGGCGGAAAGGACCAGCGCCAATGCGCTGGAGGTTACCAAGGGACGCGGCACGAATGGACTCTTCATGGCTACTGCTCCTGTTCGGGAAGTTCGATGTAATAAATGCCAACTGCAACGTAACGTAGGGGCTCACCCACCGTTTCATCGCTTTCCGATTGGTGTTGCGTCAACCACGCGTTGTACTCTTCGAGCAACGCCTGAGACTTGCGGGTGGACAATGCCCGGAACTCCGTCGCTGTTGCAGCAGCAATCGAGGCGTTAGACACTTTTCGTTGGAAGAAGCGTTGCTCGGGCAATACCTCAAGGTTGTGGCCAATGGTGTGAACCAGCTCCCCTACGTCTTTGCCCAGGATATTGATCTTCTCCAGGGGTGTTGCCTTGGGAATATAAGCACGCTCCACCAGCACCGCGTTGCCAGCTCGCACCTCGACGTTCTCGCTCGCTTGAAGCGTGGAGAGCATGGCAGCAGCGGGAATGTCACCGCTGTAGCGCCGCACAAGTGCCGCAAAACTCCAGTCACCGCCCTCGAGAGGCAGAGCAGCGGGCTCCCCGCTGGCATCGTTGAACGCCGGATCGTTGATCCAGCCACTGATGACGCGTATCGCACGGTTATAACGCTGGCTGGCGCCGCCATCCAAAAGTGCCTCAGACTCCCGGATGCGGCTGACGTCCTTGCGCGTCAATCCCGTCAGCGCCGACACAGCAGAGACTGTCGCGCGCTTTCCATCGCGCTGGACCAGAAGAAACCCTTCTTCCACGAAGGCACGTTTGGCCAACTCCGCGAAGGTACCGTACGCCATGCCGTGAGAAAGGAGCACACGGGCGAGAGGCCGCATGATTCGGACCACCGCGTCACTGAGAACTTGATGTATTGGCATATCCATATTTGGGAATATATTCCCAAATGATGTGGGCGTCAAGCGCCTACGGCGGATGCTTTTTCGCTATGCACTCGCGATAGGGCCGCATTCCCTGCACAACCAGCGCGATTGCCAACGGACAAACCAACAGCGGTAGCAGAGCCAGCGCATAGCGCAGCGCCTGATCATCAGCAAAAACGAAGTCGGTAAGCATTGCCACGGCACTGGGCCCAAACGCGAGTCCGAACAGGTTGGTAAAGAACAACATCAGGGCCGACACCTGTGCGCGCATTCGATTGGGCGTCATGAATTGCACGGCGGCCACACCCACGCCAAAGTGCGCATTGAGAAAAAACACGATCGGCGCAGCCCACCAGATCGCCAGCTCGGCACTGCCGCTCAGTGGCCCGGCAACGGCGGGCAGCAACCACAGTGCAGCAACCAGCAGCACGATGCGCAGCGGCGCATCGGCGTAACCCCGCCGCCGCAACGGTTCGACTGACCAGCCTCCCGCAAGCGCACCCGCACTGCCTGCCAGCAGGAACATCAAGCCGAACTGGCTGCCCGCCTCTGCCCGCGGCATATCGAAACTGCGAATGAGGAATTCCGGATACCAGGCCATGGTGCCGTAGCCAAGAATACTCAGTACCGACGCCGCACCAATTGGCGCCAGATAGGCACGGCTGTGTGCGTTAAGGTGTGCCAAGACCGCTGTGAGGCTGGGGGCGGGCTGTTGCTCACCCAGCGCTTCAGTGCGGGCCACTTCTTCGCGGCGCACGGGTTCCGGGAGAAAACCGAAGAGTACCGCAAGTAACAGGCCCGGCGCGCCCACCGCAATGAAGGTCATCTGCCACGGACGCATTTCACCCAGCAACGGCAGCGTCACCGGAGCGTCCTGCGCAAACCACGCATACACTGCACCGCCCACCACGTAGGCCATGCCACCGCCCAGCGTAATGCCAAGACTGTAGATCGCCAGCGCACGCGCCAGCTTTTCGCGAGGGAAAAGATCACCGAGCATGGAGAACGCCGAGGGCGAGAGGGTGGCCTCACCGATGCCAACCCCGACACGCGCGAGAAACAGGCCACCGAAACTGCGGGCGGCACCACACAGGCAGGTCATCGCACTCCAGGCCACCAGCCCGGCGGTGATAATCCACTTGCGGCTGTGGCGGTCGGCGAGGCGCGCAATCGGTAGCCCCATAACGATGTAAAACATGGAAAAGGCGAAGCCGTGCAGCAAGCTGTACTGAAAGTCACTGATGGCGAAATCGGCGCGAATGGGGCCGATCAGTACGGCCATGACATTGCGGTCGATAAACGACAGGATATACGCCAGCAACAGCAGTATCAGTGCGTAGTTGGCGGTAGCTGCCGGAGGATACCCGTCTGCACCCGCCGGGTAAGATGCCACGGGATCAGTCACCGTGGCTGCAAACCGCGTTTATACCGGGCCGAATTAAAGCAGGCCACGCCCGGGAATCGCCTGCAGCAGTTGTCGTGTGTAGTCTTCCTTTGGCGCGTTGAACAGCGCATCACCGGTGCCCTGCTCCACTACACGCCCTTTGTACAACACCAGTATGCGGTCGGCGATATGTCGCACAACGGCCAGATCGTGCGAGACAAACAGCATGGTCAGGCCGTATTCACGCCCCAGTTCCAGCATCAGCTCGAGAATCTGAGCCTGAATGGTAACGTCCAGCGCCGACACCGGTTCATCCGCCACCACGAACTCCGGACGCGTTGCCAGCGCGCGGCCGATGGCAATGCGCTGGCGCTGGCCGCCGGAGAACTCATGCGGGTACTTGCGCACGAACGCACGCGCCAGGCCGACGTCATCCATAAGCTGCAGCACGCCCTGCTCGACCGTTTTGCGCGTGGCAATACCGTGCAGCAACAAGGGCTCGGCCAGGGTGTCGTACACTGACATGCGCGGGTTCAGCGAGGCGTAGGGGTCCTGAAAAATCATCTGCATGCGGCGACGCATCTGTTTCAAGCCGGCACCGGCAAGGCCGGTGACATCGGTGCCATCAAAGAGCACCTCGCCACTGGTCACCGGTACCAGGCGTAACAGCGAACGGCCTATGGTCGACTTGCCACTGCCCGATTCACCCACCAGGCCCAACACTTCGCCTCGTTGCACAGTGAAGCTGACATCGTCCACTGCACGCAACGGCTCGGCGCCACGCCCCTGGGAAAACCAGGTACACAGGTTGCGCACCTGGATCAGGTCTTCCCGCACGGCGTCTGCCGGGGGCTTGCTGCCTGCGGGTATCGCAGCCAGCAGTTTCTGTGTGTAAGGGTGCTCAGCGGCCTGGAAAATCGCCTGGCGATCGCCCCGCTCCACCACATGTCCCTTTTCCATCACCACGATTTCATCGGCAATGTCGGCAACCACAGACAGGTCGTGGCTGATGAATATCACGCCGATGTTGCGCTTGCGCTGCAGCTCGGCAATGAGTTCGAGTATCTGCGCCTGAATAGTGACATCCAGTGCCGTGGTCGGCTCGTCGGCGATCAGCAGCCGGGGCTCGTTGATCAACGCCATCGCGATCATCACCCGCTGGCGCATGCCGCCGGAAAACTGGTGCGGGTACTGGTCGATCGTCGCCTGCGGGTCGCGCAACCCCACTTCTGCCAGCAGTTCCAGCGCGCGCTCCCTGGCCTGCGCCCGGGTCACCTTGCGGTGATAGATAAGCGGCTCCACCAGCTGGTTGCCTACCGTCATGTACGGGTTGAGGCAGGTCATCGGGTCCTGGAAGATCATGGCGATGTCGCGGCCGCGGATCTTGCGCAGCTCGCGCTCGCTCATCTGCAACAGGTCGCGCCCGTCAAACACCGCACTGCCACGCTCGATACTGGCAGGTGGCATCGGGAGCAGCCCCAGCAGGCTGTAACAGGCAACCGACTTGCCAGACCCTGACTCACCGATAATCGCGGTGATCTGCCCGGGCTCCACATCAAAGCCGATACCGTTTACCGCCGTGATGCGCCCATTGCGGGTGGTGAAGTCGACCTGCAGGTCGCGGACACTGAGCAGAGGCATGGGCAATCAGTCTCCAGAGCCGCGCACGTCCAGCGCATCGCGCAGGCCGTCGCCAAGAAAGTTCAATGCAAACAGGGTCAGGGTGAGCGCCGCACCCGGGAAGATCAGCAGCCACGGATACTCTTCCATGGTTTCAGCACCGTAGGAGATCAGCAGGCCCCAGGACGTGGCCGGCGGCTGTACGCCGAGGCCGAGAAAACTCAGGAACGCCTCCAGCAGCATGACGCTGGGAATGGTCAGGGTGGTATAGACAATGATCGGCCCCAGTGCGTTGGGCACCAGATGACGGCGGACGATGGTTGCCGGTGACAAACCCAGCGAGACCGCGGCCTCAACAAACTCCTGTTGGCGCAGGGCCTGCACCTGGCCGCGCATGATGCGCGCCATGGTCAGCCATTCCACCGCACCGATAGCCAGGAACAGCAGCAGCAGATTACGCCCGAACACCACCATCAACAGCACGATGAATATCATGAAGGGTAATGCGTAGAGGATATCTACCAGCCGCATCATCACCGCGTCCACGCGGCCGCCCACGTAGCCCGCAATGGCGCCCCAGGTCACGCCGATCACCAACGCCACCGCAGTCGCGACAAACCCCACCGCCAGGGAAATACGCCCGCCGTAAAGTATCTGGGTCAACAAGTCACGTCCGAAGATATCCGTGCCTAACCAATGCGCGGCGGAAGGCGGTGAGGCGCCCAGATCGAGGTTTTGGGCATCGTAGGCATAAGGCGCAATCCAGGGCGTCAACAGGGCCACGACGATAAACACGGTGAGCACAGCGAGGCCGAACAGGGCCAGGCGGTTCTTGCGCAAGCGGCGCCAGGCATCTTTCCACAGCGACGTGCCCTGCTCCGCCTGTACCACGTCAGTGAGGTTCGCGGACGTCATTCACGCCTCCCCATACTGTGCGCGCAGGCGCGGGTTCAGCCACGCGGCGAGAATGTCGGAAAGCAGGTTGAACAGCACAATCAGGGTCGACAGAAAGACTGTGGTGCCGAGAATCATGGTGTAGTCGCGATTGAAGGCGGCCTGCACATAGAAGCGCCCCAGGCCGGGAATCTGGAAAATGGTTTCCACCACAAACGAGCCCGCCAGCAAGCCCGCGAACGCGGGGCCGAGAAAAGCCACCACGGGGATCAGGCCGCCGCGTAGTGCGTGGCGCGTTACCACCTGCCATTCCGGCAAGCCCTTGGCGCGTGCCGTGCGGATATAGTCCTGCGACATCACTTCCAGCATGCCGGCACGGCTCAAGCGCGCGATGTACGCAGCATAGGCGGCACCGAGCGTAAGGCTGGGCAGTATCTTGTCGCCGGGAATATCGCCCCACCCCGCCACCGGCAGCCATTCCAGATGAATGCCGAACAACAGCACCAGCAACGGGCCAAGCAGAAAGGTGGGCATGCAGATGCCGATCATCGCCACCGACATGGGGATGTAATCCTGCGCGCTATTGGGCTTGAGCGACGCCACAACACCCGCCAGCCCGCCCAGCACAACCGCCACCAGCAGGGCATACGCGCCAAGCTCCGCCGTCGCCGGCAGACCCGCGGCAATCAGTTCATTGACACTTCGGCCCGGGTATTTGAAAGACGGGCCGAGCTCACCCCGGGCCAGGTCTTGCAGGTAGGCGAAATACTGTTGCCCCAGGGGAAGGTCTAGCCGGTACTGGGCTTCCAGCGCCGCCTTGACCTCGGGAATCACCGCTTTTTCGCTATCGAAAGGGCCGCCGGGTGCCACCCTCACCAGGAAAAATGTGACGGTGATGACCGCGAGAATAACCGGAATGGCCTGCAACAAACGCCCGGCAATAAAACGCCACATAGACTACTCCAGCTCGAATTCAGTCAGTGGCACATCTTCAAGGTGAATGTATTTCACATTGACGAAGTCCATAAGGTTGGGCGGTAAGCCCTTCACGGATGGGTGCACCAGATGTTTGCTGGCATAGGTGTAGATGGGCAGGATCGGCATCTGCTCCATGAGGCGCGTTTCCGCTTCATGAAACAGCGCGAAGCGCGCCTCCTGGGTTGCCGCACGCGGCGCACGCTGCAATATCAGTTCATCGTAGACCGGGTCCGAGAAGCCGGTGTTGTTGTTGCCGCCGTCGGTGATGTAGAGGTCGAGGAAGTTGTTCGGATCCACGTAGTCACCTATCCAACCACGTCGCGCCACCTGGAAATTCATCTGGGAGACCGAATCCAGGTACACCTTCCATTCCTGGTTGGACAGCGTGACGGTGATATTCAACGCATCCTTCCACATTTGCTGCAGCGCCACGGCGATCTTGCGGTGGCTTTCGCTGGTGTTGTAGATCAGCTCCAGCCCGGGCCAGCCCGCACCCCCGGGGTACCCAGCCTCCGCGAGCAGGCGCCGCGCCTCTTCTGGATCATGCCGGAACAATTGTGGCGGCTGATAACCGAGCGTACCCGGCGGCGTGATTGCGTAGGCCGGGTTATTGCTGCCATACAACACGTTGCGTGTCAGCGCCTCGCGATCCACCGCCAATGACAAGGCTTTGCGTATCCGCACATCGTCCAGCGGCGGGCGCTCAGTATTCAGCAGGTAAAAATAGGTCCCTAGGTAAGGCGCCTCGACAAACGGTGTGTCGGCCATTTTGCGGTACGCGGGAATCTTGTTCAGCGGCACATCGGCGGTGTAGTGCAACTGGTGGACGCGGAACATGCGTTCTTCGCTGACTATGTTTTCCGTGGGGTAGAACACAATGCCGTTCAGGTGCACGGCGCCGTTATCCCAGTAGTGCGGGTTGCGGTCCACCACAATACGCCGGTTCAGCTCCCACTTCTGCAACTGGAACGGACCGTTGGTCACAATATTGCCTACCCGGGTCCAGCGGGTGAACCGGTCTGTCGCCCTGCCAAACCGCTCAACGGTTTCGCGGTGCACGGCGTAGCTGGAATAGTGGTCCATGAGTTGCAGGAAATAAGGTGTCGGCGCATTCAGCGTCACTTCAAGCGTCATGTCATCCAGCGCGCGCACACCGACCAATGCCGGGTCATCAATCTTGCCCGTGGCGTAGGCTTCCGCGTTTTCCACCGGATAGAGCATGTAGGCGTACAGGTTGCCCATCGCCGGGTCCAGAGCGCGCCGCCAGGACCAGACGAAGTCGTGCGCGGTGACCGGGTCGCCGTTGGACCAACGGCCTTCCGGCTGCATATGGAACGTAATGACGCGGCGGTCCTCGCTGAACTCCCAGCTCGCGGCCGCACCGGGCTCCGGCTCCAGGGTCCAGGGATTTTTGCGCGTGAGCCCCTCAAACAGGGCGTCAATGATCTTGCTTTCCGGTACGCCGGTCACCACATGCGGGTCCAGCCCCTGGGGCTCGGAACCATTGCCAAAATGCAGAATACCCTCGCGGTTGCCCTGGGCAACATTGGACTCACCCGCGCTGCAGCCGCCGAGGAAGGCAGCCACCAGCGCAAGACTCACAACACGGACGATTCTATGCATGAGCGCGAACATAGCCTGTTTGCCGGGGTAACACCATCAGTAACCGGCTGTGCCCTGCACAATCCGCGCGTGGAAATCGGCGTCCAGTGGTTCGTAGCGGGTCGCGCCCGGCTTCAGTACGCACAGCACATCGTTGACCTGCGCCGGATCGTAGCCCTGCTTGCGCAAGTCGCCCTTGAGCAGCTTAAAAGTACCGGTGGTGTCCATCTCGCTTTGTATCCGCAAGAACAAGGGGCGGGCGAAGTGCGGAAGCTCCGCTTGTACGTGCGTCGAGAAACTGTCCAGGTCGAGACTCGACACGCCCTCCTCCAGGCGCAGCGACGCCATACCGGCGCGACCATCCGTGCCAGGCACCTCCACACCGTACACATTGCTGAGCGCAACCTGCGGGTGCAGGTTGAGTATCTCGCCTACCTCGTTGGTAGACACGTTTTCCCCTTTCCAGCGAAAGGTATCGCCGATGCGGTCCACGAACTGATAGTGCGGCAGGCCAAGCGCAAACCCCACATCAACCGTGCGCATGAGGTCGCCCGTGTTGAACCAGGCATCGCCCGGTTGCAGCACGTCGCGCAAAATCTTCTTTTCAGTGGCTTCGGCGCTGGTGTAGCCCTCGAATTTGGTATTCGGCGTGATTTTCCCCAACAGCAAGCCCGGCTCACCGGGCGCCACCGGCTGGCAGCGCCCGGCGGCATCGCGTACGACTTCATCCCGGTCCACGTCGTACTTGATCAGCGCTGTGGGCAGCGCGGACGAGCCTACCGTGCAGTCCTTGTTCAACAGGTTGAAAAAGCCAACATTGCCTTCGCTGGAGCCGTAGAACTCCGCAACCCGTTCAATGCCGAATCGCTGTTTGAAGTTGTGCCAGATGTCCGGGCGCAAGCCATTGCCGACCACAGCGCGCAGTGGATTTTTCGCATCGTCAGCCTGCGCCGGCACGTGCAACAGGTAGCGGCACAGCTCACCGATGTAGACGAAGGCCGTGGCGCGGTGCTCACGCACCTCCGGCAGGAACTGGCTGGCGGAAAACCGGCGCCGGATGAACATGCTGGCGCCGGCGAGAAACGCTGCCCCCGCGCCGACCATCAGCCCCGTGCCGTGAAACAGTGGCAAACACAAATACAGCCGGTCATCCTCGGTCAACTGCAGGCCGCCCACCTGCACCACGCTCGCAGTAAGCAGGTAACGCCGATTGGACAGCACCGCAGCTTTCGGCAGGCCGGTGGTGCCCGAGGTAAAAATATAGAACGCGACATCTTCTATGGTGATGTCGGCGGTTTCGGGGGGATTGTCCGCAGTCGTCAGCGCCGCAGCGTCCGCCATGTTCAGCGCCCAGTCCGGCGTCGTACGCTCGCCGCAATCGGGAACAAAAAGGTAGTCTCCATCGGCCAACGGCAGGGCACTGCGCACATCGGCGACCGCGCCCATACACTCCTCGCCAAACAGGAACTTGTGTGCGCCCGTAATCTCCGCACAGTGCGTCAGTGGACGTCCTGTGAGGCTGGTGTTGATGAGGGAAGCAATCACGCCCAGTTTGTTGAGCGCTATCACCACCACCATGAAGTCGATGCGGTTTTCCATCAGCACGCTCACCGCATCGCCGCGTTTCAGGCCCTGGGCGCGAAACACTGCGGCATAACGGTTCGCTGCGGCGTTGAAGTGCTGCCAGTCCATCGTTTGCCCTTCACAGACAAAGGCTGAGCGCCGGGGTATACGCGCCGCATTCGCCGCCACACGGGCACCCAGGCAATCGCGCGTGTCGCCGGGGCGCGGCCGCAGCAATTTCTTCACCTTGATCAGTTTGGGAAGTTCGGCGAGAGTGGTAAAGACGTCTTTTTTTATCACTGCTTGGCTCCACGCTGTGTTGCAGGCAGTATGATACCTTGAACCGTGAAAATTGAAACCAAAACCGCCCCCGCCGGGCTCGCGAGCACACAGCAATGACACCTTACGAGAAATTACATCAGCACTTTGCCCGCCTCAATGATCTGTACCATGTTGGCGCAGTGGCGCAATGGGACGAAGCCGCCATGATGCCAGCCGGGGGCGGCGATGCGCGCGGCCAGGCGCTGGCAACACTGGACGGGGTAACCCACCAGATGCTGACCGATCCCCGCATTGGCGAATGGCTGGCCGCCGCGGACAGTGCGACGCTGGAGCCCTGGCAAGCAGCCAACCTGCGCGAAATGCAGCGCAACTACCGCGATGCCACCTGTTTGCCTGAGAGTCTGGTCGAACGTCGCACACTGGCAAACAGCCGCTGCGAACAGGCCTGGCGCGTGCACCGTGCCGAAAATAACTGGCAGGCAATGGCTCCACTGCTGGAGGATGTGGTCGCGCTGGCGCGGGAAGAGGCCGCCGCGCGCGCAGCGGTGAACGGCATGTCACTCTATGACAGCCTTCTGGACAGCTACGAGCCGGGGATGACCTGCGCTCAACTGGACCCGCTATTCGCCGAATTGAAAGCGTTTCTACCCGGCCTGCTGGACGCCACCATCGAACGGCAGCAACAGCAGCCGGCGCAGCTTCCCGAAGGCCCCTTCACCATTGAGGAGCAGCGGGCGCTGGGACTGGCCATGATGCGCACGCTGGGCTTCGACTTTGAACACGGACGCCTTGATGTCAGCCACCATCCGTTCTGTGGCGGTGTCCCCAGCGATGTGCGCATCACCACCCGCTACAATACCGAGGGCTTTACCCAGGCGTTGATGGGCGTCATTCACGAAACCGGGCACGCACTGTACGAACAGGGCCTGCCGGCCGAGTGGCAGTCACAACCGGTCGGGCAGGCGCTCAGCACGGCTGTACACGAAAGCCAATCCCTGCTGATGGAAATGCAGGCCTGTCGCAGCCAGGAATTTCTGCACTACCTGACACCTCATCTGCAGGGCAGTTTTGCGGCAGCTCAGCCGCGCGCCGCCGCGTGGCAGGAAGACAACCTCTACCGCCTGTTCACCCACGTGAAGCGCGGTTACATTCGCGTGGACGCCGATGAAGTCAGCTACCCCCTGCACGTCATCCTGCGTTACGAAATCGAACGCCAGCTGATCGAAGGTGAGCTGGAGGTCGCCGGCATACCGGAGGCCTGGGATGCGCGCATGCAGTCATACCTCGGGCTATCTACAGCAGGCAACTACCGCGATGGCTGCCTGCAGGACGTACACTGGCCCGCCGGCCTGTTTGGCTACTTCCCCACCTATACCCTGGGTGCCATGAGCGCCGCGCAGCTGTTCGCCGCGGCACGGCAGGCACTGCCCGACATGCTCGCGCAGCTGGCAGAGGGCAATTTCTGTGCGCTACTGGGCTGGCTGCGCGAGCATGTGCACAGCCAGGGCAAGTTTCTCGACTACAATGCGCTGATGCAGCGCGCAACCGGTGAAACGCTGCAGTCATCTTACTTTCGCGCACATCTGGAGGCGCGCTACCTCGGCAAGAGTTGAATGCGACAATGGAGCGATTGAGCGCCCAGGACGCGGGCTTTCTGCGCATCGAAACACCCCGCTGCCCCTTCCACGTTGCGGCCCTAATGCTGCTGAGTCCACCGGAGGGTGCCGCGGAGAAGTTCCTGCGCCAGCTCGCCAGGGACTGTGGCCGGCTGAATGAAATCCTGCCCGCGTTCAACCGCCAGCTTTCCCAGCCCGAGGATCCCGGCGCCGCGCAGTGGATAGAGGCCACTCACTACCGACCGGAAAACCATGTGCTGCACTACGCGCTGCCCCAGCCCGGACGCATGCAGGATCTGCTGAACCTGGTCACTCGCGTTCACGAACGCCCCCTGGACCGCAGCCGGCCCTTGTGGGAGCTACACATCATTGAGGGGCTGCCCGGCGGACGATTTGCGCTGTACTGCAAAACACACCATGCACTGGTTGACGGCATCGGCGCCATGCGCATGATCCAGAGCCTGTTCAGTACGGACCCTGCGGCCCGTATCGATTTTCGTCACGTGCGCCGCAGCAGGCGCCATCAGCACAGCCATCACAGCGTTTTCGAGCAACTGGGGCGGGTAGCGAACAGCACCTGGCGACAGTACCGCGCCCTGCCCCAGCTCTCGCGGCTGCTGGTGCACATGGGCAAGGACATCCTCACGGGCAATGCCGAGGCCATGCGCCTGCCCTTCACCGCGCCGCACAGCGTATTCAACACCGAACTCGAAGCGCGTCGCAGCCTGACCATCTGCGACCTCCCGCTGCGCACGGTGCGACGTATGGCGCACCAGAGCGGGGGCACCATTAACGATGTCTTGCTGGCCATCTGCGGCGGCGCATTGCGGCGCTACCTGGCAGCACAGAACGCATTGCCCAAACCGTCGCTGATCGTCGGCATGCCGGTGTCACTAAAGTCCAAAGAGGGAGGCGAAGGCAACCGGCTGAGCTACATCCTGAGCCCGTTCTTCACCAATGAGGCCGACGACTACACACGGTTGCAGCGGGTGATCCGCACAACGCGCGCCGCCAAACGGGAAATGGCAGCAATCTCGGTTACCGCGGCCGAGGATTTTTATGCACTGCTTATGCTGCCGGCGGTACTACTCACGGTGACCGGTAACGTCGAACGCGTGAGACCTGCCATCAACGCCATTTTCTCCAATGTCCCTGGCGCCAAAACACCGCTGTACCTGAACGGCGCGCACCTTGACGCGTTGTATCCACTGTCGATCATCACCCACGGGATGGGTCTGAACATCACCGTAGTGAGCCACGCCGGTAAATTATGCGTGGGCATCGCGAGCTGCCCCGAGCGCCAGGTGGAGATCGACGCGCTGCCCAAACACATGCTCGCCAGCTACCACGCGCTGCGGCGACAGATGGCTGGGCAATAAGCCCAAGTGAGAAAACACTTGCTGCCGCCCTCGCCCCTTTTGCTATAATCGCGCCGCCGTGCCGGTGTAGCTCAGTTGGTAGAGCAGCGCATTCGTAATGCGAAGGTCGTAGGTTCGACTCCTATCTCCGGCACCACTATATCAATAAAATCAATTAGTTAGACGGAATTTGTGATCTATCCCTATATTAATCCCCACTAAGCGGAAATGGTGCATCAGCACTCCCGGTAACCCCATCGCCGCCCCCACCCCAAACTTAGCCTACGGAATCGATAGACGCAGATCGGTTCGTCAGCTCGACTACTGTGGCCGCCGACAGGCCCACTAGACCCTTTACCAACTCTCAAGCCACACCACCTCACCGACTGGCTCCAGCAGTGCCGCGTCCTTGTTCCGGGAATTGCCTACAATCGACGCCAGTGGGTGCAGGGCCAACGGGAATTTCAGTTCCGCACGAAACAGCGGATCATGGGGTGGTATATCCTTAGCATTGTCCAGCCAACGGGCGCACTCCTCCCGCGACAGCATCACTGGCATGCGCGAATGCCAGGGCTGGAACTCTGGGGCAGCTTCTGTGGTGACCAGGGTGCAGGACAGCAAGGGGGCCGGCTGACCTCGCCAGACATCCCACAATGCCGCCACCGCCAGGGTGCTGTCTTTGTTGGTGATCAACCAAGGTTGCTTGTGGCCTTGATCTGTATGCCACTCAATAAAGCTACTCATGGGGACGATGCCGCGCTGACTCTTGAAAGGACCGCGGAATGCCGGGCTTTGGGTCAGCGACTCGGCGCGGGCATTGAACATGCTGTATTTCGTACTGATCTCTTTGGCCCATGAAGGGGTGAGCCACCAGCGAGCCAACTCCCCCTGACCATCGTGAAGCAGCAGCACGTCATCGGTGGGCGCAACGTTGTAGCGTGGCGGCGGTAAGTGTACATCGATGCCCAGAGAATCCAGCAGGTTCTGGAGGCCGGGCATCTCGGTAACGTTGAAACGGCCACACATCGAGCCTGTCTCCGGTAGGACTATGTCCCTGAGTGTAGCCAATACAGGCTGGGAAGTTGATACCTCGGCGTCTTGTGGGTAAACCGAAATTAGATACCTCAAAACGGCTCACAGGGTCTATTATCTGGGGCATGCGTGGGGCATAATGTCCGCCGTAATTCCCGCTGTGCATATAGGAGAGAAAAGTGAGCGAAGCTGCCGGGGCCACGACTATTCTCATGGAGGCCCGTAAGCGCTTTCAGCAAAAGGAGCTTGCGGAGCTGCTGGGTGTGGACGCAAAGACCGTATCCAGATGGGAGAATGGCAGGGTACCCCCTCCGGCCATGGTCGGCCTAGCCATCCGTGAGCTTCTTCGGATGCTGCCGAAAAAGCCAATCGACTCTGGCCTCATCTCAGGAGAGAGTTTCACTTTCATCGACCTTTTTGCGGGAATTGGGGGCATCCGTCTTGGTTTCCAGCGTACGGGCGGCAAGTGCGTCTTCACGAGCGAATGGAACGCCTACTCCCAGAAGACCTACGCGGCCAATTTCGGCGACGATCATGAAATCAACGGTGATATTACCAAGATCTCATCGGAAGATGTCCCTGACCATGACGTCCTGCTTGCAGGCTTCCCGTGCCAGCCATTCAGCATTGCTGGGGTTTCGAAGAAAAACTCGCTTGGAAGGAAACACGGCTTCGCCTGTGATACCCAGGGGACCCTGTTTTTCGATGTGGCCCGGATACTGGACAAAAAACGGCCAAAAGCGTTTCTGCTTGAGAACGTTAAAAACTTGGTCAGCCATGACAAAGGTCGAACCTTCGACGTCATCATGCGGACACTGCGCCAGGAGCTTGGTTACATCGTGGAAGCCAAAGTTATCGACGCAAAGCGATTCGTTCCCCAGCATCGGGAGCGGATTGTGATTGTGGGCTTCAGGGAAGACGTCGGATTTTCGTTCGATGATCTTCCGCTGCCGGACGTCGGGCCCCGACTATCGGCCATCCTTCATCCTGAGGATGGAACCGAATTGGCGGAGCATCCGTTCACCGAGGGAGCGCGAGCCAAGGTAGCGAAGAAGTACACGCTGACGGACAATCTGTGGCGGTATCTTCAGGACTACGCCGCGAAACACAAGGCCGCAGGCAATGGTTTCGGATTCGGCCTGGTTGGCCCTGACGACGTATCACGCACATTGTCTGCCAGGTACCATAAGGACGGGTCTGAAATTCTGGTGTATCAAGGCAGGAGACGGAACCCGCGCCGCCTCACTCCACGCGAGTGCGCCAGGCTCATGGGCTTTCCAGATGACTGGAAGATTCCAGTCTCGGACACACAGGCATACCGACAGTTCGGCAATGCGGTCGCCGTGCCGGTATTCGACGCGGTTGCCCGACACATGACGCCCCATGTGCTCTCGTTGATCGAGAAGGAAGCGGGGAGACCCCGATTATTCGCTTTTTAAAGCATGGTTGACGTCGTTTCACAGGAGAAACGCAGCCGGATAATGGGGTCCATACGTGGACGGAACACCAAACCAGAGATTGCGCTGCGTTCGGGCCTGCACCGCCTGGGCCTCCGCTTCTCACTGCGCTCAAAGCTCCCGGGGCGGCCGGACATCACCCTGCCACGCCATAGAACTGTAGTATTCTTCCACGGCTGCTTCTGGCACGGACACGAAGGCTGCGCGCTGTTCCGGTTGCCAAAAACGAGGCCGGAGTTCTGGCGTGATAAGATCGAGGCCAACAGGGAGCGGGATGCCAGGGTGCTGAATGAGCTTGCTGCGCTTCGCTGGCGCATCGCCGTGGTCCGGGAGTGCTCAATCCGTGGGTCGCTGCGGCGAGAATTGTCTGACATCTGCCTGGAGCTTGCGGACTGGATACGAGGGGGGGATGACGCCTTTATGGAGATTTCCGGTTGGGTGGGTGCAGAGCCCGTCGGTGACGTCACGCCATGAGGATTAAAAATTCTCCCGAAGGACAGGTGCGGGATCTGTTCTCTGAGCCCGAGACAGCGAGTGTCCTCACCACCCTGCTCGATCAGTCCGAGGCGCTCTATGTCAAAAAGCTCTCGCTGAATGACCGGGACTGGGCCAGGAATCCGAATAAGCATCAAGCCGGGGTCTATATTCCTCCAGCGGAACGCGACGGAGGATTTTTCCCGCCACTGGTGATTAAGCCGAGGGAGAACACTGACGCTCCCGAGATCCGTGAAGTCTTCCTTGATATCGAGTGGCCGACAGTTGGGCAAACCAGAAGCGCGCGACTGGTTCATTACACAAGCAAGGGGACAGAGACTCACCTGACCCGCCTGCCTAAACTGCCATTTGGAGATGCGGCTCCCGCCTCACTGCTGATCATTGGCAGGAGAGGGCAAGGATATCGCGCCACTGTGGTGGATTCCCAAAGCGATGAGTACGATGTGGCCCACGACGCACTCTCCCTGCCCCCAGATTTCCGCTCCGGGGTATTCGCTCTCTCAAGCATACGACAGGAACGCGAAGATAGAGCCGTTTCCTTCATTGAGGAAGTCCTTGAGGCTTTTTTCAAGGGCCGGTTTCCCGAGCTGGCAGCCAGGCACTCTACCATTCCCACCACCCTTGAGCTTTCCGTTATCGCCCGACAACAATATCTTGAAAAAACCGGACTGGTGAGTCTCGATCCATTTGCGCTCGAGAAACCTGGGGATGCTCTCCGGGCTATCAGTCGTGGCCTTGAGTATGAGATCTTCAAGGACTTCCAGATCCGAGCCCGATCGATAGAGTTGGCAAGGATGCTTCTAGGTGATGATCCCAGCGCGGCAGGGCTCGAGAAAGTGCTCCGCTCCATCATTCTCGACTTTCCGAAAATTGACGCGCTGCTTCTGTCTGCCGCCCAGCAGAGGAAGTCCCGAGCTGGTTACTCCTTTGAACATCACATTGAGGCAATGCTCCTAGATGGCGGCCTACCCTTCGAGAAGCAGGTTGTCCTTGAGTCCAAACGGCGTCCCGACTTCATCATGCCATCACGGGCACTGTACGAGGATTCATCCAGGAAGCACGCCGAAGTTCTCGTTTTGAGTGCTAAGACAACCCTGAGGGAGCGCTGGAAGCAGGTCGCGCAGGAGATGCGCAACTGTGATCTCTATCTCGCGACAGTCGATGAAAACATCGCTGACAATGCCATTCGAGATATGGCGTCGCAGGGCATCCGACTTGTCGTGCCGGAAAGCCTGAAAAGCTCCAACACTACGGAATACAACAACCAGGAAAGCGTATTGTCATTCAAGACTTTTTTTGAGATTGACATCAGAGAATCACGGATGCCCTGCTGGATATCCAGGGGAATCGTCGGCACCGAGGGATAAGGGGACAAAGCACTTACAACATACAGCGAAGGAGCAGCAACCGATCAGGTTGAGGGCTCAATATACTCCGCATCAATAATTCAGGGGGACTGATAAACCGCAAGTCTCTTAAGTAATCGAATCGAACTGTACGTATTACCCACTTTGCGTTCGGCCTCGGAATAAAACTATAATGTGTTTTCTACTCCAAATCAGGAGCAACCCATGAAAGTTAAAACCTCCGCGCTTGCACCCTTTGTCAAATCCACCACGATGACCCGCGCTGAGGCGCGCAAGCTGCCTGTCGACGATCTGGAGAAACTGATTGCATCGTTGAGTAGAACACTATCGAGCGAAAAATCTAAACTGGAGATGAAGCAAGCACAGGAGCGAACTGCCACCATCAGGAAGGTGAACGCGCTGCTTGCGGAGAATGGATTGCAGCCCAAAGACCTGAAAAAAAGCTCTACGAAGCCTAAACGGAAGGCAAAGGCAAAGGTCCCGACCAATCCGAAAGCTAAAGCAGCAGCGGCGGCAACCAAAGGTAAACGCACCGCCGTGAAGAATGGAAGGAAGCCTTCATCCGTTCCCCCGCGGTATCGCCTGGAATTCGGCGGTGAGGAACATCTGTGGTCGGGCCGAGGACGACCCCCGAAAGTATTCAAGGCTTATTTCGACGGTGGCAATTCCCGCGAGAGTTGCGAAATTTCCGCGTGACATTCGACCTACACAGCAGCAGGAGTTACGCAGCAGTCCTAGTCACTTACGATGGCAAACCGCGCGCGTAAATGGAGCGACTACGCTTCAGATTTACATACGGCCATGAACGGCCGTTTACTACCGCCTTGTGACTCGGCCAACGTACCGATATCCACCCATAGCTTCTTTCTCACGCTCAATCCTTCTAGCCTCTTCTCTTGTCTCGGTCTCCAAAATGATGAGGTGGCAAAACTCATTCAGAAACGTCTGCCTACCTTGCTCTGATGTCAAGTCGTATTCGGTTGATATCGACGAGTCAAAGTATAGATGCTTGGCGAGAATCGACTGCTTCGACCTCACTTCGCCGGGAGACAGACCTGGTTGGTCATGAGCGAACTTTAAGGAACTCTGCTTTGATCGTGCGTGTTGGCGCAGTCTCTGCCGGAGATTCGACGCAATACCGACTTTTAGCGCAACGCCATCATTTGTGTAGATTTCATAAATTCCAGGTCTGGCTGGGACTTTCTCCGGAATTTCGTGAAACCGAAGGTTCATGTCCTTTGAAACCACGTTAACGTGAACGTGAGAGTAGCGAGACCATTCACAGACACCTGATCGGTTCCCATAAGAATGGAAACATACTTGCGCGACTCAATACACCTACACTAGGATTCAGAGTTCCATGTGTATCTGGCATTCTTACCTCTCCCCTTACCAAGCTGCTTGCGATCAATCAACCGAGATTCAAACTGAAAGTGTTCAGTGATTCTCACAACCAGTAGCTTGTTGAAGTTACCAGCCCTCTTGACCAAGACCTTGCCTTTGCCTTTTTCGGGCGAAATAGTCTTGATTTCTACCCAATCGTTCCCCATGCGGCCATCTGAACCTGCCATACCTGGGCGATGTCGTTCTATCCCATACTTGATCTCTGCGTAAAGTTCACCGAGTTCTCCCCAAATCTGAAGATAACGACCAGTGAGTTCGTGGTACTCGGCTGCACACTGAACCAAATCTTGAAACACTTCGATGATTTCAAGGGGAGCATGGGGAAACTCCGCCTTTATGTCTTGCTCATGCAAGTTACCATTAATCCACTGCCAGCTAATCCATTCGCCGTCATCCCAAATACCATCAGCCGTATCGCTGATGGGAATTCCTGTCATCGCACACCGCATCTGGGTGACTCCATGTTATGCGACTGCGCAAAGCAGCCGGTCTGAACGTTCCGGTGGCCATCAGAGGCGTACAACTGATATTGGTCATGGGGATTCATCGGAAGGCCCGACCCAGAACAATGGATTGTGCGCGATCTCCCAAAGAAAACCGTCGGGGTCAGAAAAATATCCTGCATAACCACCCCAATCAGTTTCTTTAGCCGGCTTCGTAACCACGGCGCCAAGAGAAACCGCCTGATCCATTATTTGATCAACTTCTTGTTGAGTGCCGACATTATGTGACAGAGTGAACCCAGCAAAACCAACCGAGGCGGGATCGACCAAGGCATCCTCCGCGAGAGAATCCCGACCGTACAGACCCAACCAAGTACCGTTCAAGGCAAAAAAGGCTACTTCCGGTGGAGAATCCATTCGTGGAAACCCAAGACCCAACTCATAGAACTGGACCGACCGCTGCAGGTCATTCACGCCCAAGGTGATCATGCTGATGCGGGGCTTCATGGATGCTCTCTAAAACGCCAACTCCTCCAATTCTACCTGAGCCAGTCAGTTCAAGGCCATACCCGAACCGAGCACTCCCGGCCAGGAGCGGACATCGCATCGGAGGTTATTCCGAGGCAGGTAACACGTCGGATCGGTCATTCACACTGCATCGAATTTTACCGATTTGATAGCCGCTGTCGGCTAAAAGCAATTACTGAGACGACGGTTGTGCCACCTGATTACTGAGTTCCGGCACGAGAATTCTGACTTGCTCCACAAAACCTTCGCGATATCCGTCGCCTTCGATCCATGCTTTTCGAGCCCTGGTGTCATCCCGCAGCCTTGAAATGATAGTGGCTCTCGCCGCATGCCATTCATCATCTGGTACCAGACCTAACTCCCATTGGTAGTAAAGAGAATCCATAGTTAAGAAGGCTATGTCGTAGGCAAGTACGGTGATCATCTCCTGCTTCATAGACAACTCCTCACCAGACGCCTGAAGCGCCAATGCTCGATGAAATTCGTCCCGATCAAAAAAGGCTAAAGCTATTTCGACATTCAAAGTCGTGCGCTGCTGATAAAGGTCTGCCATAGCCAAATCGCGAGCCAGCTTCATTTCGTACGCCACTAGGCTTAGGGAAAGAATTACGCCTGCGGCCGCGAACATCTGACCGATCCAACGAGCACGATATTTATCTAACATGAACTTTCTTCCCGCATGGATTACATGGGTATGATAGCCCCTATCTACGTTAGGTCGGAAGCGGCCACCCAAAGAAATAATGGAAGAGCGTCCGATGCTAGGACGAAGCTGCCGCATTTGGAATGGATTTCGGAATCCTCAACCGCAACCTTCGGCCAGGAGCGGACATCACGCTGCTGTTTGAAACTTGATTCGTAGTCCCAGCGCCTTGGCAATTTTAGCCACAGTAGCAAATGTGGGGTTGCCTTCCTCAGAAAGTGCCTTATACAGCCCTTCTCTGGAAATACCGGCTTCTCTAGCAAGCTGACTCATATTCTTGGCACGGGCGATAACGCCAAGAGCATGAACAATATAGGCAGGATCATCTCCCCCCTCTTCGAGGACAGCTTCCAGGTATGCCTGAATATCTTCTTCAGCGTGTAAATATTCAGCTGAATCCCAACGACTAATCTTTACGGACATTTCTAGACCTCCAATTGCTGGGCCAACTCTTTAGCCTTCGCGATGTCTTTACTCTGGGAGCTCTTATCACCCCCAGATAAAAGTATGACGACAACTGAAGAGCGCCTGGTGAAGTAGATTCTATATCCCGGCCCGTAGAAAACGCGTAGCTCACTAACCCCATCGCCAACCGACTCCACATCGCCAAAATGACCCTGCTCCAGTCGATCGATTCGGGCCAGAATTCGCGACTTCGCCTGGCGGTCCCGCAGCTTCTTGAACCAACGGGCGAACTCATCAGTCTTGTAAACTTCATATATATGCCCACTCTAGTTCACAGCCCCAGATATGTCAACCCTGGTTAACACTTCCGCGCTCAAGGACGAGGCAGTCGCGTCGATTAGTGACCAGCACAGAAGGCGACCAATGATGAAACAAGAACCATACTTATAGCCCACCCCTGTGGAGGGTAATAGGATGAGAAACGTCAGTGAATGCGTACACAAAAAGAGCACCTGGAACAAAGGCAGAGTGGTCGGCCAAAAGCCACCACTTAAACTCAGAGAAATCTGGGCACTTCGCGTCAGGCTCGAAATCGCCAGCCACCATCGCGACCTCGCCTTGCTCAACCTGGCCATCGATAGCAAACTCAGAAGTTGCGACCTCGTGAAGCTGAAGGTAAGAGACGTCGCGCAAGGTGCCAACATCCTGAAACGGGCGATGGTAATTCAACAGAAAACGTTACAACCGGTAAAGTTCGAAATCACTCAGCAGACGCGGGAATCTTTAACAACCTGGATCGAATCGAGAAAGCTGACTTCAGAAGACTATCTGTTTCCAAGTCGCATCCACCATTGCGCGCATCTCAGTACCAGGCAGTATGCGCGGATCGTAAAGTCATGGGTTGCACAAATTGGCTTGCAACCTGAGGATTACGGTACTCACTCACTGCGTAGAACCAAAGCAACCTTGATTTATAAGCGAACCAAAAATCTGAGAGCAATTCAATTGCTTCTCGGCCATACGAAGCTTGAAAGCACAGTCAGATACCTTGGTATCGAAGTAGACGACGCTCTGGAACTGGCAGAACAGACTGAAATATAGCTGTGGGCAATCACTTTCAGATTGGCGGCCTTCTCAAGGCCGCCACCTTTCCGGTTAGGCGATTATCGGCCAGGAGCGGACATTAACGCCTCGCGCATGAGCGCGGACTCGTGAGCGTCTTAGCGGCCGCCGCGAATGACGCGGTTTGTTGGACGAAATCGCTTCAATCAATGATTTCCGGTTCTGGCTCAGGAGGTCCATCGCCGCGCTCTTGAAGCTCGGCTAGTGCTCGGTCTAGATCGCCTCCACATCGCTCAAGGACTTTCTTACACTTGAGCAGGCCCGCACCAGACAGATGCCGAAGTTCTTTGATCTTCTCTGCCTCATCCATTGGAACCCCGCAGACCTCCCAACGCCTACCGCAGCTGCGAGCGAACCGCGCAGCGGTTTGGCTGTCCGGCCCCATTGGAGTGAACTGCCGGTGTTTGTTATGCGACGCTAGTAGGTAGAACACTCGTTTTGCTCACATTTGACACCTTCTACAAGCACGCAGTCATAGTCACATAATCCACTACTGGAAAACGCCTCGTGGTGTTTTTTGATTTCAAACCTAATGGTGGCTACCTTCGATCTATTTATTGGTGTGTTACATCCGAATGGGCACCCCAGTTGAACAACGCGACAATCTGCATCTGATTCGCAGTAGTTGGACTGATGAATCTTTGAAGTAATCAATGTTTCGGATGCTACTTTCTGGTCAATATCACATTCGGTCGCATATGTGAGAGAGCTGACGGTGAGCGCCAACATAAGCATGACATGCTTCATGGCGTCTGCGCCACACAACAGCGAATTAACCGGGTGGGGTCGCAAGCTACCATTCCGATCAAATCGCAAATTGCAGGATACGATGTCTTAAGCTCCTGTCTGCACTCAGCAACCACAGAATTCAAGTAACCTCAAAGAGTTTCAAACCCATGAACTTGGCCATCAGAAGCGATAGCTCAAACCCACTGTAAGACTATCAATATCCTCCTCACTATTGCCACTATCAATGGCATCCTGAAATCGGGTCCACTCCAGACGTGCCGGCACTGACTCAAGTACCTGGTACTGGATGCCAACGCCGAACAATGGCTTAACCCTGCTGTCTTTACTTGCCGGAGCAAATCCTGGGAGGAGTACCGGGCCGAAGCCGGCCCCAGGTATTGGTTGTCCGATCGTATCAAAGGCAACTCTGCTAGATCGCTCACGTTCCAGGTAAACAACTCCAAGCCGCCCAAAGACATGAACCTTCTCGGTCGCGGGGTAACGTCCGAGACCAGACACCTCGATGCCGGACATTTTATAGGTAACAGTTGTTCGCAGAGTGGGAGGTGGAACAGGTGCAAACGCTTCACCCGCACCCAGGGACACCTCGACATCTGCTTGTCCAGCGTCCAAATACGCCGCCTCTATCGCAAAATAGTCATTTACCTGATACCCCCCGCCGACCCGCCAGAAAGTATCAGTATCATCTTTGGAAATCCGTATGTCAGCAACGGGCCCAGATATGCCCCCGCCGGAACCTATAGCTCCCGACCCTGACCCAAAGAGGAATGGACCTACGGCACTACGGGGCTTCAGGTCGTTGAATGTAGATTCGCCTATGCTGGCCACTAGATACCAGTCGCCTGCTATGGCTGGCACTGCGGTAATTGAAAGGCACAGAGCAGAGAGCGCGGAAGTGCGGTTAAAGCGACTTATCATCAAATGTCCTTACTACAATACCTATTGAGGAAAAAGAAACAGTAGCATCTCAGCACTATTCAATACAAAGCCTAGATTCTGCGATCTGTTTATCTCGCTTCCCGCTGACCGTACCCCTTTCTTTGGCGACGCCATCGACATTAACAACCTTGAGCAATTTGGCATCACCTTCGCCCATTCACCCTCATCAGCTCATCGTATTTTTAACTGTGGCGATTCAAGGCGGAATACACCCTGACGGCCACGAGCGGACGTCGCCATTCGCGCTACTCCGAGGAAGGTCTCGGGAACGTTTTGCGCCGATGAATACCCCAAATCATCATGGCAACAGACACTAGAATTGGAATGGAAATTGATGAGGACATGGTGGCCATCGAATTTCCATCCGGCAGCTGAAAGCCGGTGGAGGCGACGTGATGAGTCATCCAAAATATCAACACAGTACCTAACACCACCGTCGAGACCGCGAATCTTGCTGAAGCAGTTACTCCGATACTGGAAAATCCACCAATTATTATTGCAATCACAACAACAAAGTATGCCATCACACCATCGACTGTTGCCAACACAAAGGACCACGCTGACAGACCAAGACTGATCCAACCGATTGTTGCCCAGATTGTCGGGGAAAACTGCTTCATTAGATCGAGCCTATCGCCGCCCGTATTGCTCGGAATGCACCAGGATTCGAAGCAGAGTACCATGCAGACTCGATCCCACTCAATCCGACACCTAGTTTCACAACCGACCAGGAGCCGACGTTGAAGTCAATGCCAATTCAGATCGGGAATCACCACGACGCGGTAATAAGGTGCTGGGCACATGCAAACTCACTTTCGATAGCCTTGCTCAGTCACCGCCGCCCGTCGCATCACAACACCGATACCGTAAAGAGTCAGCTACTCTAGGAGTTCCTCGACCTCCACATCTCTGCGGTGAGCGTCCATGAACAAGTAATTGGACAGTACCGAGCCACCGTGCAGAGTACCGTTCACGAAACGGGTCAGACGCAAGGCCAATACGGGTTCGCCTTCGCCTGCAAACTTCCCTACAGGGGCCCACCACAAATGGCTGGAGTCACCAACCAGACCGTCCAGGTTTTCCAGGTAGGGGCTGTCTCCTGTCAGCAGCATCGAAGGCTGCCCGTCAAAGGTCAGGACATTGACCGCGTTGCATAATGCCACACCCTCTTGGGTGTTAGGAGGCGCCGGAGTGAAAATGTGGCCACCGAAGGAACCACGCCAAGTCCCATCTCCCGATGAACTGAAGAAAACGTTGTTCGCCTGGTCGACGGTCACGGATACCATGGGCTCCTCCGGCCCTGGCTTCGAACCGTAGCCGGCAAAGGAGCTGCAGTTGCGGGACTCTCCACCGATTTCCACAGTGAAAGGCCTGGCGGCGTGATAGCCGCTGGTAGGGTAGCTGATTATCCAGTCGGTGCTCGCCGCCACTTCGTCCAGGGCTACTACATCATTGGACAATGCCCGCGTAGTCAGCAGTCCCGCCACCGTAGTGATTCCGTCGGGTTGCAGTACACCATTGATTACGCCAGGCTGTGCGTCCGCCAGATTTGGGTTCAATGAACCGGGATCGGTGTGTATCAGCACTTCATCTCCATTGAAGTTCTGCAACGCCGTGGCCCGATAGACGCCTGATAACCCCTGCTGCACGTTGATCAGGGTGCCTTGGCCGCTGATGTCGTTGGACGACGAGAATGCCCTGTCGTCTGAGGGGTCCATCGTCCAGCGGCCGTCCGGGCCGTCCCAGTTGGCGGCCAGTTCATCGCAGTCCGGGGCTTCCTCCTCCAAACCGAGGAAACGTGAGGGCTCGGCCATGCTGTACACCTCGATCAACCCGACCGTAGCCGCCACTGGCAGCTCGACCCCTGCGCCGGCATGAGCTTGCCCGGCGCTATCCACCAAGCACTGGCCCTCGGCAACGCGCAGCCACGTCTGGCCCTGGGCATTGCGGTACAGCGCCGCCCGCCAAGCCGATTGGCCATCGCGATGGGTCGCGTAGGTGTTGAAGGTATCGATGATTTCACCGTTGCGCCCCTCACGCAGAACCACCCGTAGCGACAGGGCTGGCCCCCCTACCGCAGTACGGCGTGAGGCCGCCTGCACATTGATGTAGGTATCCCAGCCGTTGTCGGCGATGAAGAAGGGGAAGATCAGCACCTCTCCCATCCCGTCCCCGGACACGTCGACAGCAGTGCATACTGGTGCCAAGGCAAGGCCAGCGAACAGCGCCAGTGCCTGCATGTATACTTCCGCTCGCTCAATATGCTTCATTTCCATCGTACCTATTCTTGTTGGGACAAGATGCCAACACCCGGTGAAAGTTACGTCAGTTGCGTCCGCTTTTGAATCTCATACGTACCTCAGCCGCTGCCCTCCTTAATCAATCTAAACACGCTACCGAAACCTTCGATTGTATTAATAATACTCTAAACTGATCGGCCGCTCCGGCCAAGAGCGGACGTTTGTTAACGTCACCAACGTCGGGATAGCGATTTCGCGCACGAGTACGCTCTAGACCATCTTAAAAAGCAGCAGCTGTACGTCGGCAAAGGATATGGCACCAATCGGTCCGTTTTCTAAGAGAGACTTTTCTGCCAGTAGCTTCTCCAGTTTAGCCTGCTAATCGCAGGTTGTGTATTCTCCTCTGGGTCATGGTCCTGGTTTTCACCAGGGCGCGCTTATCCAGTATCTCGTTTCTCCTTCCTGCAAACACGTCAGCCGGTGTCACGTTATCCAAGGACTCGTGATACCTCTCGTGGTTGTAGTGATGGACCCATTCCTCAATGGCTTTTTCCAACTCCCACGGATAGTAGTAATGCTCCAGCTTCACCACGTTCTTCATTGACCGGTGATAGCGCTCGATCTTGCCTTGGGTCATCGGGTGATACGGGGCGCCTCTGGTGTGCTCTATATCCTGCTGCTTTAGCCAGAACTTGAGCTCTCCACTGATATAACAGGGACCATTATCTGACAATAACCGTGGTCTATGCCGGACCCTGGCCTCTGACAGCCCGGTGGCCCTGATGGCATCCTCCAGCGTCTCAGTAACATCTGCGGCAGACATTGTCGTTGTCAGCCGCCAGCTGATGATGTAGCGGGAGTAGTCGTCCAGAACTGTAGACAAGAAGTACCAACCCCAACCTACGACTCGGAAGTAGGTAAAGTCAGTCTGCCACAACTCATTGATCCTGCTGGTCGGATTCTGGAACTTGTCCGAGGCGCTCATCACTGTGAACTGGGGACTGGTGATCAGGTCATGGGCCTTGAGCAGCCGATAAACGCTGGATTCAGAGACGAAGTAGTCGTGTGTATCGGTGATATGCCAGGCTAGTTCCCGGGGTGTAAGATCCGGGCGTTCCAGCGCCACCTCTACAATCAGTTCCCTGACGGAGTCAGGAATCCGATTCCAGTGCTGCCGCACAGCCCGGCTTTGATTCTCCAGCCCATCGAGGCCACTTTCTTCGTAGGCCCGATACCAGCGGTAGAAACTGGTTCGGCTCACCTTGATTTCCCGCAGCGTGCGCCGGATAGACAGCTCAGATTCTTCAACCAGCCGGATAATGGCCAGTTTCTCAGAAGCCGTGTACATCATTCGTCGTCCAAGATCACACCTTGCCCAGTCAGACTTTTTTTAAGCCAGTCATTCCTCAGGTAGAGTTCGGCCACGGCCTGCTTCAGATCTTTGTTTTCCTGCTTCAGGCCAGTGACTTCATCGGTATTGGCCTCCCGGACGGTGTCACCCGCCAGGCGTCTCTTGCCGGCCTCCAGGAAGTCCTTGCTCCATCGGTAATACAGATTGCTATTGATGCCTTCCCGGCGGCACAGCTCGGCGATAGACATTTCACCTCGAAGTCCCTCCAGGACAATGCGGATCTTCTCCTCGGTTGAATGCTTGCGGCGGGTTTTACGGCGGATATCCTTAACCGTCTTTTCAGTGTTGGACATGCTCATATTGAGACTCCTCTGCTCAGTTAAAAGTAGCAGAACTGTCTCTTAGTGAATCAGGCTCTTTGGTTCTCCATGCTTTGACGGCGCACACAGCAGCAAGCTGAATGGGCGAAGAAAAGCCGTCCAGTTTTAACCTAGTCTACACTTATCGTGCTCGTCGCGCGTGCAGAATCGGAAGCGACATTTTGCATAAAATATTTCCGGAATTTTTTGCAAAGTGTAGTTTTTCGGGAAAGTCTGGGAGGTCACTGAGGACCCGAGCCTTCTACCCCTTTTATAGCGTCATAGGCTGTGTTGCGAACTAGTTCATTCTCACTAGCCGCCAGCTTGTACAAAAGTACAGAAAGATCTGAGTGACCGTGTCGCCTAGCTGCATTAATGATTGAGATTTCCAGATGCTCTTTTCGTTTCGAACTTAAAGCGTTCAAATTCTCACCTAATGGAAGTACGGAACGCAGTTGTGCTTCAAGGGGGGTACCGCTGGCTCGTTCAAGCACACTCTCCATTTGGTCGTATTGCTCGGAACTTAAACTGTGACTTCCTGACGAAATGTCTTCATGTTCCAAAGTACCATCAACTATAACATCGACATTATTTTCGATCTCAATTAGTGCAGCCGCAGAGAATTTGGTCTGTCGCTCCCCGAGCACTCGTAATATTGCCCGAATGTCGCCTAGCTCAAGAGTGGCTTCAGTCAAAACAAGCTCGAGCAACGAATGATCGATTTCCTCCTCGGGAATGAAATCAGATGAAATGGATTCAACATGCTTGACGTAAGATCGAGGTTCTACTTGCCGTTGAGACTGCTTTTGCACCAGATCATCAGTTACCATCCCTAGGTCTATCGTAGTCGGAATGGTCTGGATAGCAAAAATCAGTGCCTTTCGACTTTGGGCGGACAACTCGACCTCATCGATCATGTTAGATTGAATTCGGCGGTCAAGCCGATAGGTGGTTTTAACTTCATCAACTAGCTCCCGAGTGGATGGGGTGTCAGTACCTCCGTAAGAGGACATGCTCACAAATGCCGCGAGTAGTATACAGCTGCATTTTCCATTAAGCATGTCATCCTCCACTAGATAGTGAGTGACTCTCCCAACGTATGCCATCTTCATTTTCCGAACACTAACTCATTGCCCAGTTTTTTGACACAATGCCTCGAGCGGTGGCCCGCGTGAGCGGGTGGCGGCGCGAAGCGTCTTTGCAACCTCAACTTGTTATGGGGATCTTTGAACGTGGACATTCAATTTAACGCCTCGGTACTCGCTGAAAATGGTCTCCACCTCGCTCCCCTCCGGACACCCCACTGCCAGAACTTCCGCAGACGGGCTACTGATCCACTTGTACTCTAACTTTCCACTACAGTAACCCGCAAAAACTATCTCCCCTGGAAATAAGGTCGGAAACATAATTCCCGACTCCACTACCAAATGGTCCCCGAGGGGTGCATGCCCTGCCTTCGATTTTGACCTGTAGTACTTGGCGGTCATCGAGCCATCTGTGGAGACACGAGAGGAGACATGCTCCCAACTCATCCCTCGGTTCAAAGCCAACCCAAGCAGTAGCAGTGCCAAAAGAGCTGATGTCAGAATAAGAGAAACTAAAACTATCCGCACCATCCTCAGCTATGCCTCATAATGCTCGTAACAACCGAGCTGGGCGACATATGCACTCACAGGGCCGCGTTGCTCTTGCGCTCGTTAGTGCTACACTCTCTCAAGCTTTTCATATGGTTCCCTCGGGAGCCTGATTCGTATCGGGTCATTTACATGGGCCGTTCCACCTTTTACAACCACCGCCATTACTCCAGCTTTAAGCAGCAAATTGCCATCAGCATCGCGAGCTAGCACGGCCTGGGTCAGACCTTCTTGATAAGCATCCAATTGCGCACATGGGTTTCTTAAACCCGTGATTCTAAGAACTACTTCATCACCTAGTTCAATGTGAGTATTCTTGGGTAGAGAAAGCAGGTCAACCCCCTTCGTGAGAATGTTTTCACCAATGGTGCCCGCTTCAACTATGAATCCTTTAGCCCTTAGCTCAGAAAGAAGTTCGGCCTGCACCAAATGAACTTGCCTTAGATTTGGCTGTAATGGGTCAATTTTGACTCGCGACCGATGCTTAACCGTTGCGCCACAATGCGCATCGCCGTCAATTCCAAGTCCTTCAATGAAATCCAGCGAGCCACAGATCTGTTTAGAAAATCGATGCTCTTGATCTTTGCTAAGAGAAATGACTTTCACCGATACCTACCTGGAGTCCAATAGCGAATCATCCCGACCGGGCCGTACACCGCCATTCATCATTTTCCCAATAACCAAGATTCACCCCTCCTCTGATCGTCAAACAGCACCCCTATGCAAAATGACGGCTCAGGGTCGTAAACATCTTCGCAGGACCCTATATCAATAACCCGTCCCGATCCGATAGAGAACTTAGCCACTCACGGCCAGAAGCGGACATCGCTCCGGAGGTTAGTCCGTGGTAGGTAACACCTCATTCCCGACATTCACTAAATCGAGGAAAGTCCGCACTCTTTATGATCCGCTGCCATTTCGTTGACTAGTAGACGGCGCCTTGAGAATTCTTATCAGTTAAAGATCAAATATGCTGACAGAACGGAATCTGAAGAGGAAAAATTCGTTGGAAACCACGCCTCAAGGGGAGCACATTGATAGCATTATGACAGCCACTTTATATATTATGGATAGTAACGCGGCCAAAATTGGCCAAGTCACATGAAGAACCATAATAAAGAGGAGACAGAAGAATGCCCGGAGTAAAAACTCATGGGTCATCTTAATACATGTAACTTTTCGATTGGTATCGCGGAAATTGCAGGCTACGGAGTTAAGTAGCTTCTTAGAGAGCTGTTCTTCCGGATTCTTTGACTTCCAGCTTACCGCGATTTCGTAAGGACCTAGTTGTGAAAATGCGGATACTTTGATTGTGCTGAAAGCCCAAAGTCCCGCTCTCAGCAAGTAGAGCAATGCACTCAAAAATAAGACAACCGAGATGCCAGCTAGAACCATGTCCATTTCTGCGGACCAAACACGGCTCCAAATAGCCGCAAGCACAGGGACAAGCGCTGTTATTGCCGCCAAATAGATCCCAGCTTTGGTGTCTGCACTACGACGCCTCTCCTGTTCGGCATCAAACAGACGTCTCGCCTCCTCAAGTGCAGTGCTGCTCCTATTGGAGAATGCAGACTGCCTGACGCTTTCCCTCATTTTTTCTAGGAGCGCTTCATCTTTGAGCAGTTCTTGAGGAGAAGGACGGTCAATTCGAGGCCACAGATGTTCATAAATCAGTTTGAACATTGCGCAATCTCTTCCAGTTCGTCCACTATGGCGCAAGCGATCGGGTAACCCGTTACGTTCTCAATCCATGCCCACTGCCCGTTAGGGTTGACCTCAAGAAACCAGATACATCCATCTCTATCACATACAAGATCAATAGCCCCGTACCTCAGGTTCAAGCGCTTTAGAAGCGTACGACATTGCTGCTCAATGTGATCGGGCAAACTGATCCGCTCATGCTTTAAATCGGGTCGAGCACCTCGACGCCAGTCAACCTCTGTCTCCGGATGTGCCTGAGACCATATCGCTGTCGCAAATAATTGATCCCCTACCACTGTCACGCGAATATCATATTGCTTAGCTATTTCGATTTGAGTGATGAAAGGCGTCAGTGCAATAGCCTCGCCATCACTTTCGGAAAGGTCTTTCAGTCGGCTTGTAAAAATGACGCGCTCTTCCTCACCGCCAATGAGCGCCTGTCGGAGAGGTTTGCCAATGGCGGGACCCTCCTCTAATACTTTACGAGAGGACTCTATGTCATTTGAGATCACCGCTCTGGGAACATTAAAGCCAATTTCACTGGCTAACATAAGTTGTCTAGGCTTGTCCTCCGCGAGGAATATAGCTGTCGGTGCATTCAACCAGCGACCTTCCAGACGGGTGTAGATACTCTTAAGAAAAGCGACCCATTCGGCTTTCGCATAAGCTCTTTCACCACTATGAGTAATGGATTCATCCGGTACTGGTTCCCCGGGTCGACGGAAATACGCTGCACGAACCTCATCGCCATGTACTACATGTTCCTTGAACGAAATTGACCATGCAGCCCTCGAATGACTGTGCATCGTACATTTCGCCAACGGCAGTTGCTCAGTGTTCAGGCGAAAAAAACTATGGTCTCTTCGCTTAAGTTCCGCAATGACGTAGTCAATCGTAATATCGCGCCTGTTTGTTACCAGCAGCAGCATTCATCTTCCCTGAATTCGAAAGAGCCCGCTCTTATCACCAAAACGTTAGATTTAAAATCCGTCATCATCTACTTCTTTCTGAGTATCTGTTTTAGTGACTAGCTCAAGTATGTTACTCGTTTCATAATTGTCATCAGCTTCTCGTACAGTCTCTGTTTTTGTGAGGAGCTGGATTAACTCGTTCGACAAAGAGGTGCTGTCATCATCACTTTCACGTTCCTGGCGCGTTTTGGTTAATAGTTCAAGAGAATCGTACGTTGCTTTTTCTCCACTATCTCTTAATTGATTGCTAGTCTGCTGTAGGGAGTGTGCAATGATGATTGGCACAGGGCCCCTCGGTGTATCGATGACCCACATCTGCTTTCGCTCACAATAGTAGCCCGGAATCTCACTTTCCGTAGTGCGAGATATACTTTCTCGTGCCAGAAACGGTGAATTGCATGCTGATGCACGATGCAAAGCCCCTTGTATCTTTGTTTTCTCCATGAGTACGCATCCTGTTCTACGGATTTCTAATTCTCTTCCGGATATTACTTTGCCTTCCATCGTCGAACAATCTTTCCTTTCCCACCTACGTGCAGATTCCCGCATGCATTCGTCTGAAGTAAGTATCCTGAGCATGCTTCCCCACCGAGGAGTCAGTGCCGTTCCGTTTCGTTCTCATAGAGCCTAGAAGTGGATTCCGTGCCCCGGCCATAGAACTACACAATGGGATAGTGCAAAGGCCACGGATGCTGTCCGCTTCAGGACGAAGCTGCCGTATTTGGAATGGATTTTCGAATCCTCAACCGCGACCTTTCGGCCAGTAGCGGACATTAACACCTCGCGCATGAGCGCGGACTTGTGAGCATCGGCGTCTTATCCTACCCACTCGCATATAACGCTCCGCCCAGCGGCGAGCGTCATTGAGCCCAGCAGGGGCAACGGTTTTCTTGGACGCAACCAATTTTGTCGACTTATACTGCATTGGCGCGCGTAATCTGACCTTTGCAATCTGTTGCCACATAACTGGACACCTGGATCAAGGTGTAATCACCGGACGCATACCGTCTTCGTCTATAATTTTGCTTGAAATACAACCTACTAATTCACTGCCAACACCAACTTCGTAAACGTTTTGCATTGACCTGCCCACAGACTCTTTAAATGAACGAGGGAATATCGAACTTATCGGAAAATTATTATTGTTTCTTGCTTAGAAGCTCGTGCAAGATTGCCTCTGCCTCTTCTTTCGCATACTTAATTCCTAGAGGCTCGGACTTTGATTTCAATAGCAGCCTTCTAGCCGTCGAATACTTACCTTGGCGTAGAAAATATTTTCCAAACTCCAGGTTCATACGTTGTCGAAACCTATTTTTTGTCTTCCGATCAGAAAGAAGTGAAACAGCATCGAGGTAGTACCGCCTAGATTTATCAAAGTTTCCCTCTCGAAGCTGATATAGACCAAACGTAGCAGTGACATAAGGGTCCTTATGAACCTCGGAGGCCAACTGAGAAAGCAAGTCCCATGCCTTTTCTGTCTTATCAAATACTAGATACGCAAACGCCAAATTGTTAATAGCTCTTACGCGCAATCCTTCCGGCAAGGTTTCTTCATCTGTAGTCAGCATTTCAATTTGAGGACCATACTGGTCTACAACATCTAGATGATGCTCAGTCGTCGAGTAGTGATACACGAGTCGTGACAACAGATCGATTTCTACTTCTTTACAAACTATACGAGTTTCCAGCCACTCTCTAGCTAGCGAAATTGCCTGACCGCGCTCATTGAGTGCCTCAAGCACTATAACCTTCTGAAGAATCAGTCTATCGATCGTCTTGGATTCGTGGCTTGGATCAAGATTATCGAAAATAATCGAATTCAACACTTTGCAAGCCTGGGCATATTTCCGTGCGTCAATTAGTAGTGCTACGAGATTACTTATAATGTTGAAATTCGCGGCGCTGGCTTCAGAGGTAAGAACGATAGCGCGACCAAAGTAACGTTCGGCCCTTTCAGTATCTTTTAGAGCCCACACCGTAAGCGCGAGATTATTCCAAACTGTAGGACTTTCATTTAATTTCTTTTCATTATTTAGTGCTTGAAACGCCTTTTGAAGATTTGCGCGATTATTTTCCTTCTTGCCAATGTGATAATAGGAACGCGCCAGTCTTGCCCACATGTCGCCAGACCTTTGCTCCCATTCTACATAGCTTTCCAAGTAAGGAATGGGGGCCTTGTGCTCACCGATAAGGAAGCATATATCAGAGTATAGTGCAGCAGCATTCTCGTTTAACGGATTTATCACTAATGCTATTCGCGCCGCTTCCTTCGCTTTAACTTTACTTCCGAGCCCCCAGTACGCTGCAGCCAAATTTACGTGCAGAGCAGATGATGATGATGGTCGACTCTCCGCTGCAACTCTAAAGCTGCGAACAGCCCTTTCAAACTGCTTTTCCCATATATATATCGCCCCTCTGAACATCTGTGATGCTGAGTTGGAGTAGTCAATAGTGAGTGCCAGATCTACGTACCGCTTTGCCGTGTCGATATCTTCTTGGGCGGCATAGATATAAGCGATCTTGAGGTTTGCGTATACATCTTTTGTCAAATCACAACTCTCAAAAAGATGCATGGCACTATTTAATTCATTGACTTTTAGGTAGCCATCCGCCAGAAGATGTGAAAAGTGAGGATCGCTCTGTAGTGCCAGCGCCTTTTTTAAATGGTTGTTGGCCTCACTTTGACTATTAATTAACTCAGCATAACCAGCGAGTCTTACGAAGTATGTAGAAGAATCAGAGTAACGATCAAGCTTACTCAACTCTCGCCGATAGTCCAGATGGAGTCGCTCACGAATGAGCAAAGAGTCTCGCTTTATAAGTTGACGGAGCGATATATGCTGCAGTGAATTACTATCAAGCTGAGCTAACTCTTCAGCCGAAGGCAATTGCAAGACAAGAGACCCATCTCCATCCTCATTCTCAAGAAACGAAATTTCGATAGCTCTAGGTGGGATTTTTATTTCCCGCTCTCGAATTGGCGTCTTGTTATTCAACATCTTGCAGAACCCGAATTTAAATATTCATCGAGTTTTTCTTGTCTCCGCCTTAGCTTCTCCTCTCTCTGGGCCCTTCGGGCACGCTTTAACTCAAGGCGACGTTTTTCACTTCCGGCATTCTCGAGACAACGAATACAACTATCAATAACGCAGCGAGCTTTCTCCAAGTTACTCAGTCGTAGAGTAAAATCAAAAGAGGTCATGGACGCATGCAATCTTTCGAGATTTGTCGAAATTGCGCTAGGAACCGAGTTTCCTTCAGCCAGGATCGACGGAGGCCTGACGGCATGTCGGAATCTACTGACCTCGTTTTTCCAGATAGCCAGCCTCTCGGAGTATGAGCCCGCATGAGCTGTTCTAGCATTCAGAATAAGAAGAGCCTGTTGAAATAAGGGGTTAGCCACCACCTTTGCTAAGAATAGATCTGGATTAAAGAGCTGATACAACATTGAACCCAGCGCGTAGACGTCTGTAGATTGTCCTACTTCCCGATCCCCAGAAAAGCCAATATACATTTCAGGGGAAGCGTAGGCTGGCGCGCCAACTGGGTTCTGGTAATGGTGATCAGGAATATGAGGCGTATCAAGATGTGCCGCAGTTCCAAAATCTATCGCCGCGACCATTTTCTCACCCTTGATTACAGTGGCTCTGAAGTTGTCTGGCTTGAGGTCTCGGTGATGTATGCCTGCAGCATGTATCGCTTCCACTGCTAAGATAACATTACGAAAAAGCTGTAGCTTATCGAGCGCACCAATCTCACCCTGACGTTGAAAGATATGTTCAATGTCCTCTTCAAGCCAGTTTGTAGCAAAATACTTTAACGGGAGGTGTGAAGGAACCTCACCTAGATTGATCTTCCAGTTATAGTCGATCGGCCCTGCTATAAGAGACAGGCACCTGAAATTGCTCCCCAACTTTTCGATTATCTCTGGCTCCCGCTCAAAAGCACCGAGCCGGTATCTATCCCCAAGGCGTTCCGGGTCCATAAATTTCAGTACTACGAAAACATCCTCTACTGTATCTCTGGCTTTGAATACGAGTGACAGCACTCCCTTCCTCACCTCATCGGAAGCATTGATACACTCAATTTCAGTGAATCGCTTACCAACCATCTCCTCGCCCTCGAGTTGAGATATAAGAGATTTTTGATTATCAGTTAGTTCTTCCATGAAACCCCAAGCAATATCTATAGTCTTTACGGCCAGTTTTCGTGAAAATTGAACCTCATTCTGACACGGTATTCCAATAGCAAGTAAACCACACCTTGGCGCTTATACGTGAGCCGCAGCATTCTAAGCAGCGAAAATTTTAACCTACCATGAGGCCCTCTAATATTGGCATGAACATGGTCCCAAGCATCTAATAGGACCAAAAAAGACCATGCTCTATTCGTTTAAAACTGTGAATATGCGCAAATCACATGTTCCTCAGAACGCCCGCTCGTTAGGACTACCAGCCAGTGTCCGCTGTGGGTCGCGAGCTGCCGTTCGCGCTGCCGTAATCGACCGACTATACCAGACACGAATCGATCCGCTAACACGGGATGTGATGTCAATCACACGCGTGGGAGCTAGAATCTCAGATGGCTACGGAAACCTAATTGTTTGCTCTGTATTTTGAGCGCCATTCAATTCCCTGGCCGCACTGGAAAACACAAGACACCGGATCTACACTTATAAAATCGTATTTTACGTAGGTCGGGGTGGACGCAATGAAAGAAGCGCCGTTCCAGGTGATGTTTGCTGCTGTCAAAGCAGTGTGGCAGTTTGTCGGGAATTTAGCTGCATTGGGTCAGTTGCAGCCGGACGAACGCGATTTATGCAACTCTGATTTGATCGGTGAGCTTAATCATCGTACCGGTCGTCTTGACGCCGGCCATGACCCGTGCGGATGGTATGACGAGGATTATGGCGATTAGCGGCCGATTCTCCGGCTGACAGCTGATTTACCGATAGAGGCGCCCTGCTGCCCTGCGTCCTGACCCGGACGCGCCAGCGGCCCTGACGCAGCGCTGATTGCGCGCCCCACATGGATCCCTGCCCAGGCCATCATGCCGCTCCAGAGGAGGGGTAATCCCAGATACAGGCTGGTGGTGATCATATTGAGCAGCATGCGCTTGGCATCGTGTTCGCCGGGGTTCGCGAATATCTGTAAAAAGATGTTGGCGTCCGGGTACATGACGCCAATCAGGTTCTGATCCACCCACATCGCCAGATACCACAGTACGGTCCAGAACTTGACCGTGAAGATTGCCATGGCACCGGTGACCATCATGGCGATCGAGTAGCGCGATAGCACCACGATCATGGGCAGCAGGGCGTAGATGCTGAGCAGCAACAGAGCCTGCACCATGGGCAGGGCCTGCAGGACCGCGGTCATGGTGACCGCAAACAGGCCTGAGGCGGTGACCACCCCGCCGGCGGCGAGGCCGCCCTTCACCAGATTCTCTGCTGTGGCCAGCCAGCCCGTGTTAGCCGTGTTTCCCGCCACCAGGTCATTGCTGGACCAGATCGGGGGCGCATTCGTCAGTACCGTGCGGGCGACGGCATCCTGCTGCTGTTCACTGGCCAAGCCAGGCGCAATGGTGACCACCAGACCGGAAAGACCGCCTGCCGTGGCGTCCGCCGCGTCAATCAACTGCTGGCGTAGACCCTCGGTGCCCTCCTCCCACCATTGCTTGCAGGTGGGCTTGCCCCACTCCGGTGGATTCGCTGGGTCATACTCCGTATCGCGCAGCGCATTGTAGGGCCAGCCCGGGATCTGCTTTAGGGGACGCAGGTCGTCATAGTAGCCCGGTGTCTGCCGATAGACATGGGAGCCCAGCCAGTCCGGATCGTCATCGCCGTAGGTGTCCAACAGGGCCGTGATCGCGGGGGTTGCCGGTTGTGCGGCCTGGTATCTTGATCGGGCGGGGATATAGCAGTGACTGAAAAAGTCGCTGACGGCCTGGCGCAGCCGGGGATCCGTGATTGTGGCCAGGCGTGCCTGCTGCTCGTAGGTGCGCAGGTCACTGGCGGCGGGGAGGCCTGCGATCACCGCATGGTTCAGGCCCGAGGACATCGACAGCACCGCATACCACCACACCGGCAGGTTGACCGTGGCCGGGGAGCCGGTAAAGCCGGTGATACCGTAGGTGCTCTGGGGGTCGGTTGTAGTGGCGGTGGGTGGTGTGGGATCCGCTGCGGTCGGCTGGGGTACATAACTGAGCGTGCTGGCATTAAGCGGGGTCAGGGCTGCGGGCTGGCCCGCCAGCACCACCACCAGCAGGGCGATAAACAGATCGATCTCCATACGGCGCAGGGAGAGTCCGGTCACCGAGCCGAACTCGCCCCCCTGAGCCGGTTCCCGCCAGTTATCGATCAGGATCCCCAAAAACGGCAGGTAGACAATACCCGTGCTGACCAGCACATCCCACAGCACGCCATAAAATGCCCAGCCGAAGAGCGTGGTAAACAGTTCCAGATAGCTGTCGACA
>TARA_R100000697_G_scaffold16450_2_pt1 | contig 85230 bp, 82 predicted proteins | sample TARA_R100000697 | Tara Oceans TARA_R100000697 (sample SAMEA2622788) | marine metagenome | biome: marine biome (ENVO:00000447); feature: surface water layer (ENVO:00002042); material: "saline water (ENVO:00002010), including plankton (ENVO:xxxxxxxx)" | depth 5 m
CAAATGCTATTGGCTCGTCGTCTCGTCGAGCATGGCACAAAGTTTATTACTTTACATTATGGAGGCTGGGATATGCATAGTAATATTTCAGACGCTCTAAAGAAAAGAGTTGCTCCTGTCGATAAAGCTATTAGCGGATTTCTACAGGATGTGTGGGATAAGGGTTTGAATGATAAAGTATTATTAGTAGTCACTGGTGAATTTGGTAGAACAAAAATAAATGCAAATGCTGGTAGAGATCACTGGCCTGCAATTACACCAATGGTAATGGCTGGAGGAGACTATCAATCGGGTAGAACTATTGGTGCTTCAGACAGGTCTTACAGTCCAATAGAGAACCCAGTTGGCCCATTAGATTTACAAGCAACATTATTTAATCATTTTGGAATAGACAAGGGAATTCAACGTGTAGATAACGGTGGACGACCAAGATATTTACTGGAAGGCGAAGCAAAGGTGATACTATAATGAGAAAAGAAAATTACGCAAGCGCACTCAATGAATACTTAAATGAAACTGGTTACACTGAAGAGGTAACAGAAGAAAACATTTACATCCCAGCTGAGGCAGAATATGTAGACTTTGGTGAAGAAACTGAAGAATACGACTTCTCAGAAGCAAAGCCGGGATTGTGGGAAAACATTAGAAAAAAGAAGCAGAGAGAAGGGGATAACTATCGTCCTGCTCGCACTGAAAAAGAAGGTCGTCCTAGTCAAGAAGAGTTGAAGAAAGCTCAATCTGACAAGCCCGGCCCTAGAGATCCTCGTAGAACTCCCGCACCAAAGAAAGATCAGAAGAAAGGTTCAAAAAGAAACAAGCCTGATAGCGCAAAGAACCCAAGTGGTAAAATCACTTTTAGTAAAAAGACCACCGAAAGACTTTCTAAGAAAGTCAAAGAGCATAATGCTAAAGGCAAAGGATCAAAAGCAACTCTTGGTATGCTCAAAGCTGTGTATCGCAGAGGAGCTGGAGCCTATTCAACAAGTCATGCACCAAAAATGTCCAGAGATGGATGGGCTATGGCTAGAGTAAATGCCTTTTTGACATTACTTAGAACTGGTAAGCCTTCTAATTCTGGATATACGCAGGATAATGACCTTCTCCCAAAGGGACATCCAAGAAAATCCAAAGCGGCAGAATATCAAGGCAGAAAAGTCACTTTAAATAAACCTTTTAGAACCCCTGATGGGCCAAAGAAATTTGCAGTTTATACTAAGAATGGATCTGGTAAAGTTGTTATTGTTAGATTTGGCGATCCTAATATGGAAATTAAAAGGGATAACCCTGAAAGAAGAAGAAGTTTTAGAGCAAGACACAAATGTGATACAGCTCCGGGCCCAAAATGGAAAGCTCGGTACTGGTCTTGCAAAATGTGGTAAAGGAAATTTTATGAATTGCAAAAGTAATCGCAGATCTTTTCTGCAAGTTGGTTTTTTGGGTGGTTTGGGTTTAAGCCTATCGGATTATTTCCGTATGGAGCAAGCTCAGGCTGACCAGAAGTTTTATGAAAGTATTGAAGGCCCAGCAAAGTCTGTTATTTATATCTATTTGCCGGGAGGTTCGGCTCATCAAGAGACATTTGATCCTAAACCTTTTGCTCCTCTTGAGTACAGAGGGCCAATGTCTAGCATTGAAACCGTAGTTCCCGGAACTAGATTAAATGAGATGATGGTCAAAACATCCAAAGTTACAGATAAGATGACGATTATTCGCAGTATGACACATGGAGAAGCGGCTCATGAACGAGGCACACATAATATGTTTACTGGTTATAGACCTAGCCCAGCCCTTCAATACCCATCAATGGGTTCAGTGGTTGCGCATGAGTTTGGGCCCCGTCAAAACCTTCCTCCGTATGTGTGTATCCCAGACCAACCTAATGAATATGCAGGTACTGGATATTTGAGTAGCTCCTTCTCGGGTTTTAGTCTAGGCGCTGATCCGGCAAGCGACAATTTCCAAGTTCGAGACTTGAAACTACCAAACGGAGTAAACGATGGTAGATTTGGAACAAGAAGAAAAATGCTCACCGCAGTAAACGATTACTTCGCTACTAAAGAAAAATCAGACTCTTTAGACGCTGTAGATAGTTTTTATGATCGTGCTTATAGTTTAATTAGCAGCGAGAAGGCCAGAGACGCTTTTGATATTAATAAAGAAAGCGATGCAATGCGAGATAAGTATGGCAGAAATACTGCTGGCGCTCGCATGCTTTTGGCTCGCCGTTTAGTGGAAGCTGGAACTCGATTTGTTACACTCACCTATGGTGGATGGGATATGCACGACAATATAGAAAATGGTATTCGTGGGCAGGTGCCTGCACTGGATCAAGGGCTCGCGGCTCTTATTGAAGATCTTAGTGATAGAGGTATGCTTGATTCAACTTTAGTGTGTCTAGCATCTGAATTTGGAAGAACTCCTAAGATTAATGCCAACGCTGGGCGTGACCACTGGCCAAAGGTTTTCAGTGTAGTTATGGCTGGAGGAGGCATTAAAAACGGGATGGTTTATGGAACTTCCAACGCTACAGCAAGCGAACCAGAAGATAACCCAATGACAGTAGAGGATTGGGCAGCAACAATATACAATAGAATCGGAATCGTTTCCGATAAGGAGCTTATGGCTCCGGGAGATCGTCCTATAGAAATTGTGGACGGTGGTACAGTTCGACAAGACCTTATTATTTAGAGAGGGGGTGATCGTATTATGAAGATCAAACTTCCGCTTGTAGCAATTATTATAGTTGCGGCGTTATGCTTAATTAACAAAGAGGAGATAAAAGAGATGCTTAATATCGACGAACCAGCAGTTTGTAAAGTTTGTGTAGATGAGTGTCCGTGTCTAGAAACAAGTTGCATTTGTAAGGTAGAGGTATGTAAATGCCCCAAATGCATTAGCTAAAAATTAGAGGTGTATTATGCTTAATTTATCACGTAGAAGTTTTTTGTCCGTAGGTGGTCTCGGTCTTCTTTCTATGCCACAAGTATTGCGTGCCCAAGAGGAAAGCGGAACGTCTCATAAGGCGGTTATCAATATATTTCTTGGCGGTGGCCCACCGCACCAAGACATGTGGGATATCAAGACTGAAGCTCCATCGGAAATCCGTGGCCCATTTAAACCGATCTCGACCAATGTGGCGGGAGTATACATCGGAGAGTGTTTTCCGCAAATTGCGTCTATGTTTGATAAGTTTACTGCGGTTCGTTCTGTTGTCGGTTCGGATGGCTCTCATGATGGATACCAGTGTGTTACCGGATGGAGCCGGAAAGATATGGTATCTGGAGTCAACTATCCTGCCATCGGAGCGTGCGCTTCTAAAATTTTGGGATCTGTTGATCCTGCCGTACCAGTTGCGGTAGGATTGGCAGAACCTACACAGCACAACCCTTGGTCAGAGGCTGGAGGAGCTGGCTACTTAGGAGACACACACAAGCCATTTAAGCCAAATGGCGAGATGATGAAGGATCTCAAACTTAATATGGAAGTTGAGAGATTCAAAAATCGCAAAGACCTATTAACGGGATTTGCACAACTAAATAGAACTATAGATAAAGCTGTTAACGTAGACACTTTTACTGAAGAGGCCTTTGGTGTTTTGACATCAAGCTCTTTGGTGAACGCTTTGGATTTGTCAAAGGAAGACCCAAAGATTAGAGAAATGTATGGAGACGGTAAACCCTTTAAATTCCAATATGATGGAGCACCGACTGTTAATGAACATGTTCTCATGGCGCGAAGGCTTGTTGAAGCTGGAGCTCGTTCTGTTACTCTTTCTTATGGGCGCTGGGATAGTCATGGCTCTAACTTCGACTTGGTTAGAGATCATGGTGCAAAACTTGACCAGTGCGTATCAGCACTTGTTCGAGACCTTGACCAACGTGGCATGCTTGATGACACACTTGTTGTAGTGTGGGGAGAGTTTGGTAGAACGCCCAAGATTAATCCAAAGGGTGGTCGTGATCACTGGCCTCAAGTTTCTTGTGCTTTACTCGCAGGAGGAGGGTTTAATCACGGACAGACTGTAGGAGAAACAAATAGGCTTGGCGAAATTCCTGAATCTAGACCAGTACATATTCAAGAAATATGCGCTACAATGTATAGAGGCTTAGGTATTGATACAATGTCTACAACCTTATTAGATAATACTGGAAGACCTCAATATCTTCTAGATCACAGAGAACCATTAAAGGAGTTAATATAATGAAATATTTAGCCTCACTATTATGCTTGTTATTTGTGCCTTTATCTGCAAATGCGGATCAGCCAGAACGCAAAGTTATCAAGCCGCCGCAAGTTGTTAGAAGTCAACCTAGAGACTTTACAAGACCTCCTACAGCAAGACCTACAATTCCCGGAAAGCAACAGTGGCAGAAGCCTCAGCCTGAGCATCAGCAACCAAGAGTTGAGAACAAACATAGCTTTGGTTTTTATAATTACTATAGACCCGTGAACCCACATTTCAGATATTATAGAGTCCCCTCTTATTATCCCCCTGTGATTATTCAGCCTCCTGTAGTTATTCAGCCTCAACCAATGCCGGTCTATCCGGGTCCATTTCACGGCTTCTTTTTTCAATTTAGATGGTAAACAAAATAGGGTGATGATATTATGGGCGATTTATTACTATTAGGCGCGGGCAGAGGCGGCGGAGGCGGCGGAGGCGGAGGCGGCGGCGGAGGCGGTGGAACACAAACATTTACAGTCTCTGCTAGCGCGGATGATGGCTATTCGATGAAGTCTACTAGCTCCGTGTCTACTCCTACATCTGGCTGGGGAACTCTTTACAATAGCGGAAGTAATGTAAATGTCGGGTTGCAGGAAGATTGGGATGCTTGGCCTAACTATATAGACCATTTTTTAGGGTATTTCAGATTCCAGAATGTAACGGTTCCACAAGGGGCAACAATCTCATCTGCCTACTTAAAGCCATACAAAAACGGCTATCCAAATAGGACAGTTTCTGTAAAGGGATTTGATAAAGATAATGTGTCTGCCCCTACTGCGGGTAGTGATTTGGCAGCGAGTAATTTCACGACTGCTGGAATAACTAACTGGGTGACTGGGACAGGATTTGGTCAGATAACAAGTACCGATATTAAAGACATCGTTCAGGAAATTGTAGACCGTGCCGGTTGGTCAAGTGGAAACTCAATGATGTTTGCAGTGTGGATTGCAGTATCATATCCAGCCACAACATTACTCAACCTAAGATCATACGACTATTCAAGCGGAAGCGAAGCGTGTGACTTAGAGATTACAACATAATGTAGAAAGAGAGAGGGTATAATGGAAGTAATAGTAAAAGTTAACGATGGCGCATCCTACAAAGACGGAGATGTTGTTGACGTTAAGTGCTTAGACAGTATAAATTTTGCTCACGCAGAAAATATATGTAATCCTAGAAATTTCGGTTTCAATACTTCTGGGATGAGAGACAGGAATACTCTGTTAGAAAAGTTTTTGGCTGCTACACGTACCTATAAATTTGAAAGGGTTAATGCAAACGATGTAAGAAGAACAAACCTTATTACGGGACAGCAGGATATACTAAATAAAACTGCTAACTCTGATGATGAAAAAATAAATGCAGCTTTGTTTATATCTAGACGATTAAGAAATGCCAATCATAAAATATTCGGAACTGATGGTTCAGAAGTCTGGTACGGTAAACTTAGAACCAACGCACTTTCTGATTTTATCCTGCCGGTTTGGAACATTATAGAAAGTGAAACGGACTACCTTAGATCTGACCATAGTATGTGGTCTTTCACTGATATAGAGAAGAGACATTTTGTATGTATAAATATGTCCGGCAGAAGTTATACTGGAGACTCTTTTACTAGGGTTGAACTTTCTGGAGGAACCGTTTATTCGAGAAGATCTTCCGCAGTAGAAGAACAATCTGAAAATAGCGAAGAATCTAAGCCAATTGTTTTAGCTAAAAGGCAATGGTTTGTCCCTTACTGGGATTTGGCTACAGAGCTTGGAGAAACCGTTGATGATTTAAGAAATGCAAACATTGTGTGTGACTGCAGGAAACCTATGGACGAAAGAGAACACATAGATATTTTAACATATGACAAAATTACAGAAGGGTTAATATAATGGCTACAACAACAGTAAGCATAGGATCAAATCAGAGCATAGCCACAGTTACGCCTGCTAGTAGTTCCACTGTCAGTGGAGAATATGTTATAACATTTACCTCTTCGGTTAGTGCAAATGCAGCGGTGGGTGATATTTTTGTAATCACTGATGAGTCTAGCTTTATGGGTACAACTACATATTTGCTAACAGCTATTTCTGGCAGTAATTATACTTTAAAATACCTTAATGATGGAGGCAGTGGTTCGGGCAATCAAAGTCCGTATAATAATTTTTTTGATCCTTCATTTCAGCAGGCTTCTGGGACTTTCAAGAGGGCATTTTCTACCATAACTCTATTTGAAGCAATGGTTGATGACACTAGTGATCTTTATTGGGGCTCCAGTGATGATCTTATTGGTGAGTGTCATGCAGATTCTACGTTCACAGACAGTGGTGTAATTTTTAATAATAAGCAAAGTTTAAACAGTGTCACTCTAACTGTAAACTCAGCAGACAGGCATGATGGGACAGCTGAAAGCGGAATGCTATTAAAGCCAACATCTGGGACGACACACAATTACGGGATTATTCAATCGGAAATAGCTAATTTTACTTTGGAATGGCTAGACATAAGTTTAGACTCTTTGAATTCTACAGCTACAAATATAGCGTTCAGAAATAATGCGGGAGATGATGCTATTATAAGAAACTGTCTGTTGCACGACAAATATGGTAATCCGGGAACTAGTGGTCCTCGTGTAATCTTTTGTGACAGAATGTCATCGGGATCGACGTTCAAAATACAAAACAATATTTTGTACAGATTCCATGAAACCAGCAACGATACGACGATTGCGATCATGGTGCATAATGCAAATCCCGGAGACGAGGGTGGAGTAAAGATCTACAATAATACCATTTATTTCGTAGATTCCGCAGGAAGCAGTAAACATGCCCAAGGTATATACTTTGCTGGAGGTTATGCAGATGAAGTTAAAAACAATATTGTTGCGGGACTCTATGCTAGTGGAGCCTCAGACCATGAGCGAGCATATCAAGCTCAATTTTATGACTATGCAGATATAGCCACAAACCTTTCTGATACCACTACTCATTCGACTTACAATGCAAAAGATATGGGCAAAAGTTATAATGACACTAGCGCCTTAATAGGTAAGAGTTTAACTGACATAGATTTTATTTCTACAAGTGCTGGCTCTGAAGATTTACATATAGGTGATGATTCAGTTGCACTACAGGCTGGGACTGATTTGGGCAATAGTGACAATGTTCAGTATGATATAGATGGCACTGATAGATACACAACAAATGTAACTTGGGATATTGGTGCAGACCAACACAGTCTTGGTTCTAGCGGTGGTGGCGGCGGTATGCTTTTATTAGGAGTAGGATAAATGAAAAGACGAACATTTTTAACATCTGTGATGAGCGCCCTGTCTTTAGCAGAGACAGTGAAAGCAAATGAAGACCAACTAAAAAAGAATGGAAAGTCAGCGATCTTATTGTGGATGGGTGGAGGCCCTTCGACAATGGATATTTGGGATCTTAAACCGGGTGCTCCAACAGGCGGTGCATTTCGACCTATAGCTACTAGCGGTGATGTTCAAATAACAGAACATATGCCACTTATGGCTAAACAGATGCACAATGCCGCTATTGTCCGCAGTATGAGTACTCGTGAAGCTGACCATATGCGTGGTCGTTATTACATGCACACTGGCTACGTTCCTAATCCTAGCATTGACCATCCTAGCTATGGATCTGTCCTATCCCATCAATTAAGACGGAATGATTTGGCAATCCCCCAGTTCATCTCGGTGGGAGGAGGAAGTATGGGAGCAGGTTTTCTAGGAGCTAAATACAATCCTTTTGTTGTTAATAGTGATGGCAGAATCAGAAATCTAGATATGAAAGTAGATCAGAGGTTCTACCAAAGGGCTTACGCTTTAGATGCTATTGAGAGTAATTTTATAAATCAGAGAAGAGGGTCATTAGCAAAAGAACATCAGGCGATCCTTAAAGAGACATTTAATGTTCTAACAAGTGCCCAAATGGACGCACTCAAAGTGGCTAGCGAGCCCGAAAATATAAAAGAAAGATACGGAAATAATAACTTTGGGAAGGGGTGCTTGATGGCACGACGTTTAGTCGAAGCAGGAGTGCCATTCATTGAAGTTAATTTAGGTGGTTGGGACAATCATCAGAACATTTTTCCCACATTAAGAGACACGAAACTGCCCATGTTAGATCAAGGCATGAGCGCGCTGTATGAAGACTTAGAGCAGCGTGGGTTATTACAAGACACAGCGATTATTTGGATGGGTGAGTTCAGTAGGACTCCCCGTATCAACGGTAATGCTGGTCGTGACCATTGGGCGCGAAGCTGGAGTGTTGTTGTTGGTGGAGCTGGAATGAATGGCGGCATAGCCATTGGCGAAACAAACTCAGATGGTACTCGTGTTGAAACTGAACCATATACATCTCAGGATGTCATGGCTTCTGTTTGCAAAGCACTTGGTATCTCTTTGGGTACTACGTTTACTAGCAACAGTGGTAGACCTATGAAAATCGCTAACTCCGGCAAGGTTATAACCGAACTGTTTGGTTAATATAATGAAATTCTACAAGAACGCAGTTTACGTGCTTTTTTCTCTATCTTTACTGAATTTAGCGAGCTCTTTCTATATGTTCAGGCATATAATGAATAAGGAGCCATCAATAGAGGTCAAAATCCCAGTGGAAAAAGATCTCAGAGAATTACCCATACATGCGAGACTTAGAGATACGCAGATAATGCAAGCAATCCTTATGACCCATCACCAACTTGGCATACATAAACCCGGCTCTCAGTCGATGTGTCCAATGTGTCAGGGTTCAGAAATTAAAACTATAGCAGTAGAGAATAATTAATGGCAAGACAAGCAAAAAAACCAAAGACAACAAGACAAAGAAGAAAAATATTACGGCCTAAAACACGAAACCAAGAAACCTACATGCAGAGCATAAACAAGTCTGATGTGACTTTTTGTTCTGGGCCTGCTGGATCTGGTAAAACAAGTGTTTCTGTGGGAATGGCTTGTGAATACTTGATAGAAAAGAAAGTAGACAAAATTATTATTACTCGACCTGTTGTAGAGTCGGGTCGTGGTTTGGGTCACTTGCCCGGCACATTAGTAGAAAAGATTAATCCCTACTTAATACCTATTATAGAGGAGATGAACCAATATCTTACAAAGAATACGGTAGAAACTTATAGAAGTAGAGATATTATTGAATTATGCCCGCTCGAATATATGAGGGGGCGAAACTTTCATAATTGCTTTATGATCTTAGACGAAGCTCAGAATGCCACGTTTGAGCAAATTAAAATGTTTATTACTAGAATTGGAAAGGATTCCAAAGCTGTGATAAATGGAGACCTAAGACAGTCCGACTTAGGCAAGCATCAAGGTGGTCTTAAAACATGCATGGATAAACTCGTTGAGGTATCTGGCGTTGGTGTTTGCAAATTGGATTATAGCGATATTGTGCGTAGCGGTATTGTGTCCAAAATTTTAATGACACTCAACAAAGAAGAAGATGAGAATGAAGATGAAGGTGAACCAGTTAAATATTTTTAGGGGAGTTTTTCTAACTGTTATTGTTCTTATAGGTGCTAGAGCTGAGTATAATAACGCTAAATTAGAGCAAAGACTTACCATTTTGGAAGAAGGTATATATTACAATACCTCAATATCAGACAACACAGCTATGAAGTTTGAAACATTTTTACAAGCTCTTTCTAATGAGCTTCCAATAGAGGTCGAGGCTTACGCTACTGAGGCCGCAGAGAAAGTAGCTAGAGAAACAACCATAAGCACATTGCAAGAATTCTCTGAAAATCTAAAGAAAGTAGATGTCAAACTCGATAAGTAAGTCTATAATATTGATAGACTATTTATAGGAGTTTTTTATGCCAACATATGATTATGAATGTAGCGAGTGTGGCTATCACAAAGAAGTTTTTCAGAAGTTTTCCGAGAAACCTCTGGTCAGATGCCCACAATGCAAAAAACATAAATTCAGGCGTGTTATCTTAGGCGCGCCACATATTTCAGTTAAGGGTGAGCCTAGCACTATTCAACATCTTGCCGATAGAAATACACAGAAGCTTGGCAAGTATGAGCTCCAAGACAAGATGCAGGCTGACAATATGGATAAGGTCAAGAAAGACCGAGAAGTTAATCAACGAAGAAATAAAATAAATAAGATGTCAACTGCAGAAAAAATTAAGTATATCGAAAAAGGTGACTAATGACTGATAGGGCAAATCTACCACATAAAGCTATTATACATATAGGTATAGCTGTTCATGAAGTATTGAAGAATGGCGATCTTGATCCTATCCCTGCAAGTGAAGAAGAGCTTGCAAGATATGATATTGGCCGCCATGCTAAAATGACTGTTGATGGTTTTGACAGAGCTGATTGTATTAAAAAAATTAAAGAATTATTGGAGAAGCTAAATGGCTAGAGCAGAAAATGATGATATATCACACCTAAATTTGCCGGATGTTCCTGAAAAAGTAACTACTTTTATCGGAGCAAAAGGTGAAAAGGTCCAGAAGAAAGATGCGTTTGTTAAGGTCGTTGAAAACGGAGAATACACAACCTACTATATTAAATATGGTAGAGGGGATCTGTTTGACCCGTTTGGTGCTGATAAGAACATGCATAATAGACCATACTTTGACTTCAGAAAAGTCAGAAAAGAAGTGTATGCTTACTATTTAGAATATTTAACAAAGAGAGATAGAATCTTTTTGACTCGCGCAAGAAGATCATTAATGGAGGTTTAAAATGACTAAGAAGGGCCCGCTTTCTAAAAGCGAAAAAAGTTATATCGAGGAAAATCAACAGTTGTCAGCGGATCAGATTGCAGAAGATCTTGATAGATCAGAAAAATCTGTTAGCAATTATTTAGCAAAGCTTGGCGATCAAGAACCTAAAAAAGAAAGTCCAGACAAACCGTCTGTATCTGTTTCTATTAAAGGTGCTACTGATGATGCTGAAGGTTTCATAGTACCAAAAGCTGGAGAACTAATGGCAAGAAACGAAAAGTACGGAGCTGTCGTTATGACCGAAAACGCTTCGATGGCAGGAGATGAGACCAAAGAAGAAAGATTGCCAGAAAAAGTCAATGTAGCTCCTCGCCATAGGGGGTCTATCCATAAAATTAAGGAGGACTGATATGATTTGTACTGTCAGAGATGAACACATCCGTAAACTGATTATGGAAGACATTTCCATGACTTGGAAATGTACATTAGACGATGGCACTATTGTCTGGGGCGACTATGAGCGTCCCGGATTGCCTGAAAGCCCTTGGCTTAGACTGCAAAGACACTGTGAAGAAAACGGTAGAGTTGTAACCAAAGCGCAAGTAATTGTAATGGGAGCACCTGAAGAGGTTGTTTTTGAAGATGAAAATGGCCTTGATGGCTTTTTTATTGCTAGGGGTTTTTCAAAAGATATTGACATGGTAACTGGAGACGGGCCGTCTTACCAGCACATGACATTTGGTTTATTAAATGAAAATCTTGAAGTAGAGATAAAGAAATATAGTTGGCCAGAGTGTCAATTTATGGAATTCTCTCAAAGAAGAATGATGACTCAGGAAAATCTTTCTTGGATGATTTGGAATAATGGCGAAACAAAGAAGCAAAACGAGCAGGTTCAAGTCACCCTCAACGGGTGAGTATTGCACCATAGGCCAATACATCGCTGAAATATTGGTTCAACGTAGGGCAGAGAGAGAAAATGAAGGCTCTCTATCCTATAAGTTCTGGAATAAGACTCGCAAAAAACAGTATCAACGTCAAGTTCAAGAGGTTTATAAAATGATCTCTGAATTTGGCGAAGATGCTGTCTATGATTACATTATAAACAAAAACAAGCGAGTTTACTCTGCATTACCAAAATGGGTAAAAGATGAAGTTAAAAAGCATAAAAAACTTCTAGACTCAAGGCCAAAACCCAAACAACGTGATATTATTGAAGTAGAAGAAGATAACATAAATGTAAAACCTATGAAGAGCTTTGGCAACAAATCTCTTTTTTCTAAATTGAGGAACTCAAATGGCAAAGACAAAAAAGACTGATCCAGCATTTGTAAAAGAAATTATTAAGAAATATGGCAATGTGATCTCCACTGGGAATCAAGTTTTAGAGAGAAGGAAAGATTATAAGGTTGTTACTGTCAGTCCTGCTATTGACCTAGCATTAGGCGGCGGGATTAAAGAAGGCTCTTGGGTCATCCTAACTGGAGATCCAAAGTGCGGAAAAACAACTACAGCTTTACAAATCGCTGCCAACTGCCAAAAAGAAGGTCGTCCAATCATCTATCTTGACGCTGAAGGCAGACTAAAAGAAATGAATCTGCTTGGCGTGGACGGCTTGGATAAGGAAAAAATGCAAATCATTCATTCTGAGGATGAGCCACTTAGTGCAGAGGCGTTTCTAGATATCGCAGTCAAGCTTGTCAGCGCAAAAGAGAATGAAGGCTGTGTCTGTATTATCGACTCCACTTCATCCCTAATGCCAGCAAAAGAATTAGATGGAGACATGACTCCCGGACGAGCAGGACTCCCGAAGATCCTGTCTGTATTTTGTAAAAAGATGGGACAGATTGTTCCCAATCAAAGGGCGACACTGATTATTATCACACACTTCATCGCTAATACTTCTGGCTATGGTGCGTCTAGAATGCCAGACTGCGGTAGAAAAATTCAATATCAGGCAGACACTAGAATGGAAGTAAAATCTATCAGCCCTTGGGTGCAAAGCGACCGTCAGGTTGGACAGGCTGTTAATTGGAAAGTAGTTTGTTCATCTATGGGATCTCCCGGAACAGAGTGTCAAAGCTGGATTAAATATGGACACGGTGTAGACAAAATTCAAGAGCTTATCATGCTTGGACTGGACTTAGGTCTAATAGGTAAGGCTGGCGCTTGGTTCACATGTGAGTTCATGGTTGGTTTTACTGATGTAGTCAAGAAGATAAAGCCAGAAACAAATATAGAAGATACTGAGGCAGTCCTAAAAGCAGTAAAGTTCCAAGGTCAAGAAAGGTTGTATAACTTCTTACTGGCGAATGAAGAAGTCTTTGACATCTTAGAAAAAGAAATTAAGGGTATGCTATAATGTATGTAGAAGGTCTCGATGGTAAAACTTGGAAGTGGAACCCCTCTAGAAGTCAAGCCTCGGTAGATGAAAAAAACAGATCTTCTTTACATAAAAAAGCAAGATCCATCTTGAAAGAAGTGTACCCTTATGATAGAATACTAGAGGAAGTGACACTACCGGGAACTAGAACAGGCTCTAGGAAGACTCTGCTCTATGCTGATCTATATGTGCCAAACAGAGAGCTGATTGTAGAAGTGCATGGCGAACAGCACTTTAAGTTCAATTCATTTTTTCACAAAGACAAGATGGCGTTTTTCAAAGCTCAAGCAAGAGATAAAGATAAAAGAGCTTGGTGCGAACTAAACCATATGACTTTAATTGAACTAAATTATAATGAGTCTGAAGAACAATGGAGGGCAAAATTTGACTAACGAACAAAAAGTTACAGAATTCCTCTCAAAAGTGGATGACTGGATTGAAGATAGAAACGCAGACCTTGCAAAAGAAAATGAAGAAGTGGAGCCAATCATGGCGCTAAGCTCTGATGAGATTAGATCTCTGAGTCAAGAGAAGGCGCTGTCTTATTCTTTTGTTCTTTTTGCTCATGCAGAATATCTTCAAGGTGTTTATAATAAAGAGAAGACGGTCGTTGAGTTTTGCGATGACAGCATCTGGTTCATGGTCGGAGATAAGCTGCAAAACTACGGAGGCCAATACTCCAAATGGCAGGAAAAATATTATTCCGCAGTAAAAGAAAACCCAATGGCCACAGAATTAAATAGATTAAAAATTATGTCGCAAGCTAGACTCAACAGACTTTCTGGTAAAGTCGATAATACAAAGAGGATGGCTGGATTATTACAAGACTTAGGCAAAAGAAGAGGTTACTAATGTCGATAATTGATACAGCAAAAGAGCTACTAAGAAAAGGTATTGCTCTTAATGATGAGGATTTAATAAATATGGCAAACTCTCTATTAGAGGTGGATATTGAAACCGAAACACCTGCTCAACCTGAACCGAAACAGGTAGTAAAGAAGGAAGAAAACACACCTCAGAGAGTCACTGCCGATGAGTTCGCTATGGAAAGAAATCCTAAGTCGAGTAGTAGAACACCTGTCAATAGTGTTAAACTTAGAGAAAATAAGTTTGTTGACGATGGCACAGAACATACTGACATAGAAACTCCAGATTTCGTGCCCACAGAGAGAAGAAGTCCTAGCAAGTTAGTTCCGCAGAAGTGCCAAGAGTGTAATGAGATTTTCAATGTACACGAGTCACATAGAAGAGAGTGGTTTGTATGTGATAGCTGTCTAGCTGGGAGGAGAAGATAATGATAAAAGTTAAATTATTAAACGAATCTGCAAGCGTTCCTACTAAGGCGCACAGTTCTGATGCTGGCTGGGATTTATACGCTTCCCACACATCACAGCCAGTTTATCCACATAAAAGAAGATTAATTTCTACCGACATATCAATTGCTATTCCCGATGGCTATTGTGGTCTAATTTGGCCAAGGTCTGGCTTGTCAGTTAAGAAGGGTATTGATGTTCTTGCTGGTGTAATTGATTCTGGCTACAGGGGCGAGATAAAAGTTTGCCTACTGAATACTTCTGACCAAATAGTGCATGTTCATCCGGGTGATAGAATAGCACAATTAATCATACAAAAAGTTGAAGATGTTGAATTTTTAGAAGTTGATGATCTCGATGATACTGATCGTGGAGAGGGTGGCTTCGGGAGCAGTGGAGAATAATGGCGGCTCAAGATAATGTAGATAAGATAGCCCTCTCAATATTTGGTAGTAGCGGTTTTTTTGTGGACGCTGGTTGCAATGACTATAATGAACAGAATAACACCTTTGATTTAGAAAGGGCTGGATGGTCTGGCATAGCAATAGATGCTCAAATTAGATATGAAGCTGGTTTTTTGCTTAATAGACCGGCAACTAAATTTGTGCATGCCGCTATTGTATCTGACCAGTATGATAAACCAACGATAACACTTCATGGCGGAGGCATGACTGCGACTTGTTCAGGCGCTTCTGATTCGACGGAATCATTCATAGCTCCAGCAAAAACTCTGCAGCAAATTTTTGACGATCAGTCCATAACAGCAGTTGATTTTCTATCACTTGACTTAGAGGGCTTTGAGCATGAAGCAATATCTGGCATAGATTTTTCTAAAATGGATATTAAGGTAATTTGCGCTGAGCATCATGGATTTGTTCCAAATTATAAGAGCTATGATTATATGGAATCGCTAGGATATAAAAAATTCTACACCTCTAATGGGGATGGAGGAGAGGGTGATATTTGGCACCGATGGTTCGCCAAAACAGACTTGGAACTAAACTTAGATTTTCTTAAGGAGCTATAATGTTCAAAAATATATTGCAAAGTATTAAAGATAAAATTTTCCCTAACAAGGCTACCGAAGTAGGCGATAGCGAAGAGTCCGAAGTTTCGGAAGAATCGGCTAGGACTAGAGGTGAAGCTAGAAGAGAGGCTAAGGAAGAACGCAAAGAAGAACGCAAAGAGAAGGTTGAAGAAAGACGAAACTACCGATTAGAGAAGATTGCAGCAATAAAAGAAAAGTTTTATGCGGTCGCTTCTAAGAGAAAGTGGTTGTTTTTTATCATAGTTGGTGCTATAGTAGCATACCTAGTAATCTTCAAAGGTGGTTTTGGAGGTGGGGATATCTTAACTAAGATCAAAGGATTTTTTGGATAATGAAGAAAGCAATTACTTTAGAATGGAAAGACTTCCTACTCGGCGTATTTTTGAGTGCTACTATTTGTATGGGGTTCTATATTTTTAGAGGAATGTAAATGAATTTAGGTATGCTTGCGATCACAACAGCTTCGATAATGTACTTAGTTGTGTGTGTTTCTTGTGTAAAACAAAAAGATTATCCACATGCGCTTATGTGGTTTTCTTATGCAATGGCCAATGTGGGATTATTATGGTACGAATTAAACAAAATGAAAATAAGCTAGAAGATGCCGCAGCTGAATCTGCTGTTCTCGCTGGTTTGTGTCAATACGGAATTGATGCAATGCTTGAGGTTGAGTATATCAGTACCGAGTATTTTGTAGATCAAACAAATCAGGTTATCTTTGACTGTATAAAAAAGTCTCTTGAGTCTACTCAAAAGGCGGAGCTTTCGTCATTGCTTTCCGCCGCAAATCAGCTTAATCATTACGACATCATTAAAGAGGAAGCTGGTTATTTAAGATACTTGTTTGATACTCCCATTCTGGAAGATAACATTCCTGTCAATGGGGCTAAGTTAGCTAAACTCAAGATAGCTCGTGACGTAAAGAAGACTTTGGCTAAATGTTCTTTAGAAGTAGACAAGATCAATGGTGACGAAGATATTGCAGAGATCATCTCTTTGATCGAAACTCCTATTCTTGATGCCACTTCAAAGATATATCAAGGCTCAGATAATAAACCAAAAATTATTGGTGAAGATGTAGGCGAATACGTTGAGTTTTTGAAAGAAAACCAAAATGAAATGCTGGGCATAAGCACCGGATTTCCCCGCTTTGATGAGGCTATTGGTGGAGGTATACGCAGGAAATGTGTAGATCTGGTTGCTGCCCGTCCTAAAGTCGGTAAGTCCATGTTTGGTGACGCTGTAGCCATGCACGTATCTAGAAACTTAAATATCCCAGTGTTGATGTTAGATACTGAAATGTCAAAAGAAGACCACCTCAATCGTATGCTGGCAAACCTCAGCGGCGTGGAGATTAACAAGTTAGCTAGTGGCAAATTCGCTAACAATGATTTAGATATTGAGAAAGTAGAAAAGGCAGCCGAAGAACTACAGAATATCCCATATCACTACGTTAGTATTGCTGGTCAGCCATTTGAAAACATTCTTGCAATTATGCGCAAATGGATTCACCAAGAAGTTGGCTTTGATGAAAATGGCAGAACAAATGATTGTATTATAATTTATGACTATTTGAAATTGATGAACTCGGACAGTATTTCTAACTCCATGCAGGAGTTCCAAGTATTAGGGTTTCAAATTACGCAGCTACATAACTTCTGCGTAAAACATGATGTCCCTTGTTTGAGTTTTGTGCAGCTAAACAGAGATGGTATTACAAAGGAATCAACAGATGTTGTCAGTGGTTCTGACAGATTGATTTGGTTGTGTACCAGCTTTACTATTTTTAAGATGAAGTCAGACGAAGAGATGGCTGATGACGGAGAGGAACATGGTAACAGAAAACTTGTTCCAATTGTTGCTCGTCACGGAGCCGGACTTGATGATGGTGACTATATCAATATGAACATGTTTGGTAAATTTGGTAAGCTTGTTGAGGGCAAAACAAGAAACGAGGCCCATAAATCAAGCAAGATTAAGGATGATGGTTTTGAACAAACGACTAACGAATCAGCAGATATTAGCGGTGTCTAATCAGCTCGCAACTAGAGTTGAAGATTTGCTGAAATATTTTGAAATTGATTATATTGAATACCCAAATAGACTAGCCTTTGCTTGTCCTATTCACGGAGGTGACAATCCAGAAGGTTGTTCCATATTTACCGATGGGGTCAGTTCAAAAGGCAACTGGAACTGCTGGACAGCGAACTGCCACGAAGACTATGGCAAGAATACCTTTGGTTTTGTTCGCGGTCTTCTTACAAATAGAAAGTCTAAAGAGGTTGGAGTATTAGAGACATTTTATTTCTGCAGTAAGTTTTTAGGCTTAGACCCAGAGAGTATTGAATTCGAGCAACCTGTAGAAAATTACAGTGTTGTTAAAATATTAGAGACTTTTCAGAGAGAACCAGTAAGGCACGAGCAAGTTATTGATAGAGGTTCTGTCGTAAGTAAACTTGATATACCTTCACAATATTACATCAACCGTGGATATAAAGCGGAAACTCTTGAGAAATTCGACATAGGTATGTGTATCGGCAAAGGTAAACCAATGTCAGGCCGAGTAGTCGTACCTATCTACGATGAGAACAATAATTACGTCGCCTGTATCGGTAGAGCAATCTACCAGAATATGCAACCAAAATGGCTACACAGCAAAGGTTTCAAAAAAAGTTCTTATTTGTACGGGTATAATGTCGCTAAGGATGATATAATGAAAAAAGGCACTATTGTTCTAGTAGAAGGACAAGGCGATGTTTGGCGTATGCACGAAGCCGGCGTCACAAATACCGTTGGAATTTTTGGCGCAAGTCTTAGCGAAGACCAATTGATACTAATAGAAAGAAGTGGCGCTAGGAATGTTGTCATACTTACAGACTATGATGAGGCGGGACAGAAGGCGGCTAATCAAATATTAAAACGCTGCGGTAGAAGATTCAATTATTACAGACCAGAAATTGACCAAAAAGATGTTGGGGATATGACGGTCGAACAAATACAAGATCAAATAATTAATAAGTTACAGGGAGTATTATAAATGACTAGAATTCTGGCTTTCGCTGGCAGAAAACAATCCGGTAAAAATTCTGCGTGTTCTTTTTTACACGGCTATCAAATGAGGTGTCACAATTTGATTGACCGTTTTGAAATTGATGAGAAGGGAAGACTTTTGGTCAATGCCACATTCACAAATGCTGAAGGCGAAAATGAGACATCAGCTGCGGTTCTAGATGTCACAAGAACAGATCTGGATTTTGGACTATGGGCGGCAGAAAGTATGTGGCCTTATATTAAGCATTATTCATTTGCTGGAGCATTGAAGGAAATTTGTACTGGTCTATTTGGTCTTAACCGATCACAGTGTTATGGTACTGATGAACAGAAGAACTCTGAGACATTCATTAACTGGGAAGACATGCCCGGATATGAAGGAGATAAAACTGGTAAGATGTCTGCTAGAGAGTTCATGCAACACTTTGGAACAGATATTTGCAGAAAAATACATCCCGACATCTGGACGGATCATACAATCAAAACTATTCGCACCGAAGAACCTTTGATTGCAGTTATTTCTGATTGCAGATTTCAAAATGAAGTGGATGCTATACAAAATGCTGGAGGCAAGGTCATTCATCTAACAAGAGGCGTTGACAACGATGGTCATAGCAGCGAGGCAGAAAGTGATTTGATAGACAACTATGATGCGACCATAGATAACAAAAATTTAAGTCTAAATGAGACAAACGTAGAAATTATCTCTTTACTAGAAGGATGGGGATGGCTCGGTAGCGTAATCGAATCGACAGAACCAAAGTCCGAAAATGATGAACGTCAACTTGTTGGCGGAATCATGAAAATCAAGGAGTAATATGTTAGTTACATATATAAGAAGTTCTAGCTATAACAATTTTGAATATTGTCAAATGCAATACTTCATGACCTACGTATTAGGGCATAGTACTGTATCTGGCAAGAAGGCCCAGCTTGGCACTGTAGTCCATAAAGTGATGGAAGTTCTAGCTGGCTGTAAGAAGTTATTACAAGACGGTGACGAGCTGTTGCTTGAGGATGACGCTATCGGAGAGGTCGAGTTTACTAAACGTAGACTCGGAACAAAGAAATTTGTAAACGAAATCCTTAAGCGCAGCTACGACCATTATACTGTGCCCTGCACTCATCACTATACCAATGCCGACTACAAGTTTTGCGACAAGCTTACTTGGGAAGCACTAAGTTATGACGATGGCAACTTTGATCCACGCAAGAGAAATATCGTTGCAGCAGAACCACAGTTTGATATTCCTATTGAAGAAGACTGGGCGAAGTATGAATACGATATGCCTGATGGAAGCAAGGTCGAAGGTAGGCTTGCGATTAAAGGCACTATTGACTTAGTGACAGAAGTGTCAGATGGTGTTATCGAAGTAATTGACTGGAAGACTGGGCGTAGATTGAACTGGGCTACAGGAGAAGAAAAAACATACGAGAAGCTCTGCAAAGACCCACAGTTAATGCTTTATCATTATGCTATTTCTAAGCTTTTCCCTGAATATGATGACGCAATTATGTCGATATACTTTATTAGGGATGGAGGTCCGTTCAGTATTTGCTTTGAAGAGTCTGATAGACAAAAGTTTCTTGGTATGCTAAAAGACAGATTTCAAGAAATCAAAAAGACAACTAGACCAAGAATGTTGTCAAGAAATCAATCTCACTGGAAGTGTCAAAAACTCTGTGACTTCTGTAAGAAAGATTGGCCCGGAACTGATGAAAGTATGTGTCGTCATGTCAGTAATCACCTAGACCAATTTGGTATGCTAGATACAATACAAAATTGCACAAGAGAAGGTTTCGATGTTGGATATTATGAGGCTCCCGGATAATGATTGAAGTAAAAATTACAGAAGATATGAAGAAACGAGCATGGGCAAAGTCCAGAGAGATGGGAGTTATCAAAAACTCCATCATGAAGGGCGATGGAAATATTGCTGGGTTTTTAGGAGAAGAGGTTGCAAATGTTGTTATAGGTGGTACAATTAATAACACTTATGATTACGACTTAGTTGCAAAGGACGGAACTAAGTATGACGTAAAAACAAAAAGGTGCACTTCTCCACCTAAACCTTTCTATGATTGCTCAGTCGCCAACTTTAATACAAAACAAAAATGCGATAGATATGTTTTTGTTAGAATTGAAAATAAAAATAGAAGATGGGGAAGAGCGTGGGTCTTAGGTTGGTTGACTCACGATGATTATTTTAAGAAAGCTCGCAAACTTACAAAAGGCCAGAAAGATCCATCTAATGGCTTCATAGTTCGAGCAGATTGTCACAATGTTGCTATTTCAGAATTGAATAAATTTGAGGACTGTAATGAATTGGATTCCACTGAACAATAAGACGCACTTTAGTTTGCAGAGAGGCTATTCTAAACCAGAACAGCTCGTGGCTAAATGCAAAGAGTTTGGTTACAAGTCTTGCGCTATCACTGATATAAATACTATCTCTGGTGCTGTAGCCTTTTACAAAACTTGCAAGAAGAATGACATTAAGCCTATCATTGGCTGTACATTTGAATTTGAAAGTCATAAGCCAACTACTCTCTTGGCTAAAAACAAAGCTGGATGGTTTGACCTGATTGACTTAGTTTCTAAGAAAAACTCGTATAGCGATGATGTTGTTTACAAGCTATTAAAATCTCACAGTGAAAATTTGATTTGCATTGATAAGCTAAAGCAACAGCCTAGTTACTATGCTGAAACAAAAGATGCGGAGCTACATAGGATACTCCTGTGTTCTGGAATGAAGACTACAATGGCTAAGTCAAAAGAGAGGCTAAAACAGGACGGGTTCAAAAAACTCAAAGGATTCTTTGACTCTGACAAGTATTATATGTTGTCGCCAAATGAAGCCCAATCAGCCTATGGTAGTGATTTGATAGATAAAGTTGCTGACATTGCAGCGCAATGCGAAGAATATAATGTTCTTGGTAAACCAATGCTACCTAAATTCGATTGCCCAGAAGGGTACGATGAAGATGAATACCTGAAACAGTTATGTAGAGATGGCTGGCGAACCTTGCTTGCCGAGACGGGCAAGGTTGACGATGAGGGTGTAAAGCAGGAATATCTCGATAGAATCAAGAACGAGATGGATGTTATTTTTGAAGCAGATCTGTCTGGTTATTTCTTGATTGTTCAAGATATTGTAAACTATGTTAGAGAACAAGGCTGGTTGCCGGGACCCGGACGAGGGTCTGCTGCCGGATGTTTGATCTCATATTTAATCGGTATCACAGAGATTGATCCTATTGAGTATGACTTGATCTTTGAAAGATTCTACAATGCAGGACGTAATACTGAAGATCACGTATCTTTGCCTGATATTGATGTTGATGTTCCAGCGGAAAAGCGAGATGACGTTATCGCATATATTAAGTCAAAATACGGCGAAGATAATGTCTCCCAGATGTTGACATTTAATAAACTGCAAGGGCGAGCTGCGCTGAAAGAAATCATGCGCATCACAAACGCTGTGTCCTTTGCTGAGATGAATGATATAACAAAGAATATTCCTAATGAAGCAGATGTGTCTGACCTGATTGAAGAAAGTGGAGAAAAGTCTCTCATTAGATGGACACTACTCTACCAACCTAGCGACTTAGTCAAGTGGTGTAAGGTAAATCAAGAAGGAGATTTAATCGGGCCTTTAGCGGAAATCTTTGAGCAAGCTATTGACATTGAAGGTACAATTAAATCACAGGGCAAGCACGCAGCAGGAGTTATTATTTCTGCTAATAAACTGAGAGAGGTTTGCCCGATGGTTCAAGACAGAAACAAGAATCTTGTTGCTGGTTTTGAAATGGGAGACCTTGAGGATCAAGGTCACGTTAAATTTGATATTCTAGGCATTGACCTACTAAGTAAAATTATGGAGATTAAAGATGAGCACTAAAGAAGATTACAAATCTGTTGTTTTTTCTGGTTGCGCTATTGAGTATAGAAATGTTAGTCTTTGCGACTTGAGACACTTTCTGCCTCAATATCGTGGAAAAGCTAATGGAGTTTACCAAGTACACTCGGACAATAAGAAGAAGTTGTACAGTAAATTATTTTATAGTATTGATGATGCAGTTGATAAGTTTGTTGAACTGAAAGGTGTTGTTAGATGAATTATAGAGACATAATTGTATTTGACTTTGAAACAGGATCTAGGAATCCTCACAAGACACAGCCGACACAAATTGCGGCTATTGCTTTGCATGGGAGAAAACTAACCATCCAACCTAATGGCATTTTCAATAGTGAGATTCGCCCTATTCTTGACGATAAGAAGGCAATTGAGGCTGGCTTTGATCCTTTAGAGGAAGAGGCATTGAAGATTACAGGTAAGACCAGAGAAGCATTGGCAAAAGCTCCGCTACCAAAGACTGTATGGAAGAAGTTTGAAGATTTCTGTATGCAATTTAACTTTAAGAAAAGCTCTTACACTGCCCCTATCGCAGCTGGCTACAACATCATTGGGTTTGACCTTCCGATTGTTCAGCGTATGTGTGATATGCACGGCACAACCGATGCTAGAGGTCGTCAGACTGTATTCAATCCTATCTTTAAGTTAGACTTGATGGACATCGTTTTCTCTTGGACTGAGAACAACAAAGACTTTAAGAGCCTTAGTATGGACTTCTTGCGTGAGTATATGGGCTTTCCAGAAGAGAGCAAACAAAACGCTCACGATGCCTTGCAGGATGTGAAGGACACAGCTAATATATTGATTAAATTTTTGAAGTTCCAGCGGAACATTTCACAGAAGACTAAATTTGAAAAGGCGTTTGCGAATGGAGAATTCTACGTTTAATATTGACAACTATAATGACTCTGGTGTTTGGGATTTAATTTGCGAAGGGCAGACAAAGGGTGTCTTTCAGCTAGAGTCACAGCTAGGTAGATCTTGGGCGAAAAGAGTTCAGCCTAGAAGCATAGAAGAACTAGCTGCGCTTATCTCTCTAATTAGGCCCGGATGTTTAAAGGCTTTCACTGAAGGCAAGTCAATGACTCAGCATTATGTTGACCGTAAAGCTGGCATTGATGAGGTTAAGTATCTACATGAGAGTCTTGAGCCGATTCTAAAAGAAACTTACGGAGTTCTTGTTTATCAGGAGCAGTCCATGAAGATTGCTCAGCAACTGGCGGGCTTTGACCTCAAAGAGGCGGACAGTCTTCGTAAAGCTATCGGAAAGAAAAAAGCTGACCTTATGAATCAGATCAAAGGATCTTTTATTGACGGTGCTATTTCTGTTGGAGGTCTAGAGAAAGAGACTGCCGAAGAAATCTTTGGTTGGATTGAAAAGTCTAACAGATATGCTTTCAATAAATCTCATGCTGTCTCTTACGCTGTTAACGCCTATAGGAGTGCGTATTGCAAGGTTCATCGCAAGATTGAGTTTTTTGAGGCTTACCTCGGACATGCAGACAGAAAACCTGATCCACATACAGAGGTTAGAGAATTAGTATCAGACGCCAAACTTTATGATATTGAAGTGATGCCACCAAGACTAGGTAAGTTCTTCAACAACTTTACTATATCTGACAATAAGATATACTTCGGTGTTAATAATGTAAAAGGTGTTGGTAGTTCTGAAACTGTAAAATTACTGGAAGCAATACCTGAGCTTGAAGAAAGTCTCGAAAAGCCATTTACTGAATTTACTTGGTCTGACGTACTGTTCAACTTAGGAGCAAGAATCAACAAGACATCAATGGAGTCTCTGATAAATGTTGGTGCTTTTAATGGAACTAAGAACCGCATGCACAGAAACCAGATGCTCTATGAATATAAAAGCTACAAAGACTTATCTGCTAGAGAAAGAACTTGGCTTCAAGAAAACTACGACTCAAGTCATAACTTTGTGCAGTCTTTAGATAATATGATAAATAATCTTAAGATTACCTCTCGCAGGCTCGTGAAGGTTTTTGATCTTAGAAATGTAGCAGAATCACCTCCGTTTGAACTTGTAGATCATCCAGAGCAGATTGCAGATCTAGAGATTAAGTACTTGGGCACTTCGTTAAGTTATTCAAAGACTGATGCAGTCCAAAGTTCTTTGGTTAATACTACCTGCAAAGAGATAGCTCAAGGCAAGACTGGAAGTGTTAATGTTGCAGTTCATATAAATTCCTTACGTGAATACAAAACAAAGAACGGCAAAAATCCCGGTCAAATTATGGCATTTCTATCTGTTGAAGATTCGACTGCCTGTTTGGATTCGGCAATAGTCTTTCCAGATGCATATGAGGAAAACAAGCAGTTGCTATATGAAGGTAATACTGTTATAGTTATGGGTCAGGTTTCTAAGAAAAAAGATACAAGTTTAATTATAAACAAAGTGTCTCAAGCTTAACTTATAGTTAAAATATATTGTATTTGGAGTATATTTATGAATAATTGTACATTTGTGGGTAGGCTGACTGCAGACCCAGTAATAAAAGATGTTGGTAGCACGAAGCTGGCAACTTTTTCGCTCGCTATCGAGGAGCACAGGAAAGATAAGAACGGAAACAAGGTAAAGCGCGTTGATTTTTTTGACTTTTCTGCTTGGGATAGTGGAGCTCTTACTATACATAAACTATGTAGCAAAGGCGACATGATCGCTGTTAATGCTGTGGCTAGACAGGAAAAATGGAATGATTCAAACGGTCAACCAAGACAAAAGGTTGCTTTCAGAGTTCAAAATTTTAGAGTCTTTAAAGACAGAGACACAGATGACACAGAGTGATCCTGTTAGTATCGAAGAGAATTTTGACATTATAATCTCTTTGGTCGTTCAGTTTGGAGGTTGTGCCAATTCCTTTGAATTTGAAGACTTATTGCAAGTAGCTTTTGTTGGGTATTTTAAGGCTGTCAGCAGCTTTGACTCCAACATTGGGCCTCTGCGACCCTATATTTTTTCCTGTGTTAAGAATAACCTCAACAGATTCCTAAGAAAAGAATTAAGGTGGCAAAATAACAATGTTACTAATTCTACAGTGACTGTTAGCTATGATGACAAATCCTATGTTAATGATTTCAAGAATGTACTAGCGTCTTGCGCAAGCAGGCTTTTGCCCGCTGAGTCTTTCATCCTAGATATGAAATCACAAGGATTCAGTAGAAAAGAGATATGCGACATGCTAACACTGACTAAAAAAGAATATTATAATTTGTTTTATTCTGGAGTTGGAAAGATACAAAGATATGAGACCTAAAAGAATACTTTTTTGTACAGAAGCTCATTACCTACCAACAGGATATTCTGTTTACACAAAAGAGCTACTAACTAGATTACACGCAGACCCTCGGTTTGAGGTTGCAGAGTTAGCTTGCTATGCTAGTGATGAGTCCGTTAAGAAAAATGCTAAAGGTTGGAAGATTTACGGCAATCAACCAGAAAGAAACACGCCTGAGTGGAATGAGTATAAATCATCTCCCACTTATGAATTTGGCGAGTATACTTTTAATCATGTCTTGCTTGACTTCAAGCCTGATTTCGTGATGGACATTAGGGATTGGTGGATGTTTGAATTTCAGCAAAGATCTACCTATAGAGACTTCTACAGCTGGACTATCATGCCTACAGTAGATGCATTCCCACAAAACAAACAATGGTTGGACACCTTCGCTACTGCGGATGCAGTGTTTGCATATTCCGAATTCGGCAGAGATGTTTTACTAAATCAATGCAGAGATTTGAACTTTATTGATGTGGCATCTCCTTGCGCAAGTCAAAATTTTTCTCCTGTACCAGATAAAGAAGCACATAAAGAATCTCTGGGTCTGACAGCAGACTCTTTCATATTTGGTACAGTAATGCGCAACCAGAGACGTAAGTTGTACCCAGATCTATTCAAAACTTTTAGAGAGTTTCTAGATACTACCAAAGCCTCAAACGCCTTCTTGTACTGTCACACATATTATCCAGATGTTGGATGGGATATTCCAGAGCTTTTACAAGAGTATGACCTGACAAACAGAGTGTTGTTTACTTATAAATGTAAAAACTGTGGGCATATTGAACCGTGCTTTTTCAAGGACACGTTTAATCATTGCCGACAATGCAATTCGTTTAAAAGCGAACTTGTTGGAGTGAATAACAAAATTGAAGAAGAGGATTTGGCACAAGTATATAACCTTTTCGATGTTTATGTCCAGTATGCAAATAGTGAAGGTTTTGGAATGCCCCAGCTAGAAGCTAGTCAGTCTGGAGTTCCTATTATGACAGTTTCATACTCAGCAATGGACTCTGTTGGAGACAATATTGGGGCAATTAAGATTCCTCTTTTGACGCTCCAAACAGAATGCGAAACTGGATGCAAGAGAGCAATTCCCAACAACGACTTTACTCTACTGAAATTTGTTGAGCTATATGGTATGCGCAAAGAAAAGCTCAAACAGCTAGGTTTTGGCATGAGACAAAAAACTTTACAGAGATACAATTGGGACAAGACTGCTGAGATTTGGGCGAACTACTATGCTTCAACTCCCGTAAAAGACCCATCGGAGACATGGTACTCTCCGCCAAGGTTGTTTGATCCTGCTCCTAAAATGCCGGATGGATTAACTGTGAAAGATCAGGTCAACTTCCTGTTTGATTCAGTTTTGAGGAAGCCTGAGTGGATAGGGAACTACCAATGGAAAAGAACGCTCAAGGACTTGATGTATAAATGTACTGTCGTAAATACGAATGTAGACTGGTATTTTAATGAATCACATACTAATAATGATATCAGGTCTTGGGCTTCTTTCAATGTTGAACAAGCATATGAATACATGGCAAAAATGAGACACACCCATAATGAATGGGAAAAAATCAGAACACAAAGGCTAAAAAATGAAAACACTTTATATCGGTAACTATAAAGATAGAACTGGTTGGGGCTATGCTTCGCTAAATAATATTTTGGCTTTGCACTCTGCTGGAGTAGATGTAGTACCAAGGGCTATAACTTTTAATAATTCTCATGCGGATATACATCCTACAGTTACAGAACTAGAAAGCAAAAGTGACGCTAACTGCGATGCGTGTATCTACCATACGTTACCACCTTTATATAGTTATAATTCCAACCTAAAAAACATTGGCTTCTTTGTGACTGAGACTGTTACTTTTACAGAAACAATGTGGCAGAAACACATAAATATGATGGACGAAGTTTGGGTTCCGAATAATCAAATGGTTGAAGCTTGCCATAAAAGCGGGGTAAAGGTGCCCATAAAAGTTGCGCCTCACTCTCTAGATCTGGCAAAATACAAGAACATAGAAGACTGTGCCAGCGCTGCAGAATTCGATGGATGTTTCAACTTTTGTTTTGTGGGGGAAATGATAAATAGAAAAAACATTGAAGGCTTACTAAGGGCTTTTCATTCAGAATTTCATCCGTCAGAACCCGTAAACTTAATGTTAAAAATAAGCAAGTCAGGCTTATCCAGTGACGATACTTTGAATGCATTTAAGCAGCTTTCTGATTCGGTTAAGTCAAAACTGAAAATAAGAACAAAGTACAAAAAAGAGATAGCTATTTCGGGTCACTTAGAAGATAGACACCTACTGTCTTTAATGTCAAAGTGTCAATGTTTTGTAATGCCTAGCTTTGGCGAAGCTTGGTGCATACCGGCCCTTGAATCTATGGCAATTGGCATGCCCGTTATTTACACTGGCAATACAGGAATGGATGACTTTTGTCATGGATGGAAAGTAGAGTCTGAAGCAAAGTCCTGCTATAACGCCACCGATTCTTTAGACTATATGTATACATCTCACACAAAATGGATGGAACCCAGTATAGAACATTTGGCCTCAGCCATGAGAGTCGCTTACGAAACATATAAGAACGATAAAGAAAAATATGATTTAATTTGTGCAGATGCCCAGCTTAAGGCAGAGAATTATAGTAACATGAGAGTTGGAAGGCGGTTGAAGGAGTTACTTTATGAGTAGTCAAGCAAACCAAGTATCTATAAAATCTATGGTTCGTCGCGCAACCTTAAAAGATACAGACAAGTTAAACATATTAACTTTCTGTACGCATGAAAGGTATGAGCAAAATTTGTGCAAAACTGGACACAATTTTTATTCTGTAGCACAAGGCAAGCTATGGAATAAAGACTATGGAGAGATACCAGATAATTATCAAGAAATAAAGATAATACCTTGGCACTTGCAATTTGATCTTATACTTTCTCATACGAGTTGTGAGAGACTGCAGTTTTCCAAGAACTTACAAGCTATGTACAATATACCAATTATCAGGCATACTCATGTATTGCCGGATATTAGATTTGATGTCGAACAGCAGGTCCAAGCTTTCAATTCTATTTCTGTTGATCATGACAGTTTCATTTCTGAGTACAATATGGATGCTTGGGGAAAGAAGCAGGGAGAAAACACCAGCTTTGTTGAGCATGGTATGGATTATGACTTCTGGCAAACTGGCGAAGAACTGCAGAGAGAAAACGTGCTACTTTCTGTTGTCAACGAGTGGCCAAATAGAGACTGGTGCTGTGGCTGGAATCTTTGGAATGAAATAATCAGAACAGATGAAGGTATGTTGCCAGTAAAGGTTCTTGGCAGTAGCCCCGGATTCTCTGAGCCTGCAGATAGTATTGAAGATCTAAGAGATGCATATAAGAGCGCATCAGTGTTTTTGAATACCTCCATACACTCGCCCGTACCAACCGTTCTAATGGAAGCAATGGCTTGTGGTTGCGCAATCGTCAGCACTAATAATTGTATGATTCCAGAAATAATCCAGCATGGTGAGAATGGGTTACTTGCGGATACCGCAGATGAGCTACGCGCATCTTGTCAATTTCTTCTTGACAACCCTCAAGAAGCCAGAAGGCTTGGAGAAAATGCAAGGAATACAATTAAAGATAATTACAGTCTTGACAGATTTACTAAAAACTGGAACGACTTGTTTTTCAAAGTTATAAGGGATTACAAAAAATAATGAAAATTATACTTTCACACACCGACCCAGAAAGCAAAAGTCACGTATGGGTAAGCGACTTCTCCACCATAGACTCTGTTGTGGATGATAATGAGGCGACAGAAATAATTGTGGACAGCTTCTTGTCTGCTTTTAATTTTGAGTCTCTAGAATATATTTTAAATAAGATAGTCTCTAAAATGAGACTTAATTCAAAATTAGTTATCTACCAAAAAGACATTGACATCCTGTCCTATACTTATAATAAAACAGGCATGGCTCTGTCAGATATAAATTCAATTCTATTTGAAGACTGCCCAACTGTTGGTTGCGTCTTAAATATCGAAACTATTGCTGATATAGTAAAAGGTAGTAACTTGCAAATCACACAAAAAACATTAGATAATGAAACTATGCAAGCTATTATAACATCAAGGAGGGTTGCAAATGCAAGTTCAAACTAGCTGTAAAGGCTGCCTGTTTGCGGAATATACAAAAGACACACAAACTGGCTGTAAGTTAAATAGAGCAGAAAAACTTAATCCGAAAAATGATTTATTGATGGACGGCGAAAAACACCATTATACATTCAATAGATTTTGTAACACCTACAGGCCTGAAGAGTGGAGGATTATCTTATCTGATGAAGAAAAGCAGGACATGGTGAATACTGTTATGAGAGAGGTCTGCCCAAGACTTGGCTTCTTTATTTTTCTAGACAGCGAAGAAGGGATGATTGATCGTCTCAAGGTAACACTAAAAGATATTAAAGAACAGAGCTTTGGTCAAGCTCGATATATAGCACTAATTAATTCTAGAGTTGAATACAACGAGCAACTGCACGAAATACTCAGAAAGAACTTTGACTTTGAAGAAACAGAGTTTCACATTGTGCAGACATTAGTCGATAGCAAAAATGACTTCCTGCTGGATGAAGCCTTCAGGCACGCTAAGAATGGTTGGGCTTATGTCACGACCAGCGGAGAGAATGTTAGGCTCGATCTTTTACAGAAGATTCATGACAGAATAAATGTAGATATGAAGAGACTTGTATTGGTTAAGCCGTATGATGATTTGAATGGTATGATATTTCAGACAGCCATATATAAGTTTTTAGACGGTAGCAGAAAGCTGCAACACAAAGACACGGGAGAAGATATGACCCTTAGCTTTGTCGAAAAAGTCGAGGGCATGAACACATCAGATCCAGACACTATTATAACTTGGAAGGAATTCATAGATGAATCTGCCTAATGTAGCTGTTGTAATAACCAATTACAATTATGGTGAGTTTGTTCTAGATGCTATAGATAGTGCCCTTAAGCAGGACTACGAAGGTCAAATGCGTGTTTACGTAATTGACGATGGTTCTTCGGATGGGTCTTATGATAAACTACTAAGCTACGCTTCAGAGAGCATATCCTCCATAACAGACTCTCATGAGGTGAATGAGCCATATTACACAGGTCAAATGAAATTATTTCAGTGTAGTGACATGAACCTATGGTGCTACCATATTGAAAATTCGGGCGCTAGCACCGCTAGGAACGTAGCAATTTGGGAAGCTTGGGAATGGGCAGATGTCTTTGCCATTCTTGATGCGGATGATTTGTATCATCCAAGTAAAGTTTCTAAACAGGTACAAAAGCTGATTGAGCATGATGAAATAGGCGTTACATATTCAGACTATATTATACATAAAACATATGGATACAATGACTACCAAAAATATGAATACAAATACCCATATTCCAAATTTGAGCTAGAAAGACAGTGCATAGTACACAGTGCTGGATTAATCAAAAAGAGATGTCTATCAAAAATATTATTAGACAACAAAGAGATATATGATAGCAACCTACATGGTCCCGGAAGTCAGGGCTTTATAGGATGCATAGAAGACTATGATTTATGGCTTAGGCTTTCAAATGTATGTATGATTTCACACATTGCCGAACCGCTATCTTATGTAAGAGAGACGGGCCTGAACCAATCCATGAAGATGACCCCAGAAATATTCCAACAAAACGCAGATAAAATAAGAAAGCGTAATGAACAGATTCATTCAAAAAATTAAAAGAGATTCTATCACTACAACAGTAGGTATACTCTCTGCTGGAATTGGAAATAGAATAAAATCTAATGAGCCCCGTTCTCTACTCAAGGTCGGCAATAAAACGCTGCTTGAGCATCAGATATCAGTTATTAGAAATGTTTTCTCGGAGCCTGAGATAATTGTAGGTGTTGGCGTAGGTGCAAACAAAATTATAAAGAAAACAGGTTTTAACGCTAGGTATATCGAAAATCAACTATATGAATTTACTGGCTCTGCAGAAACAATGCGATTGATCTTGAATAATTCAGATGCTGACAGTATTCTGTTTTTTCATGGAGATCTTTATTTTGGTCAAGAGTTGCTACAGAATTTAGATTATGGAAAGTCTTTTGTTCTTGCTTCAAACCAAGCAATGCAAGATAGGGAAGTAGGAGTAACCAAAGTAAAAAATAAAGCTACGATATTTTCTCATGGCTTAGATCTTAAATGGTGCCAGATAATTTACTTATGTGGCAGGGAGTTAAAGCTACTTAGGTCGGCTTTTATAAAACATTCAGAAGATATAAAAAACATGTTGACTTTTGAAGTGCTCAATCTTATAATAAATAAGGGTGGAAACATCAGGGTTGTTGAACCAGACAAAATATCAATATTAGAAATAGACTGTATGAAAGACTTGAAGAATGAAAATTTTAATATCTAGCGATGGTGTACACGCTCATTATTTCCAGAGGCTATCTTGGTTGCGAGCTTTTAATGCGGTAGGCATACAGGCCCAGCTTTGGGATTGCAAGAGTATGTCCGCTTTTGATGCCTTCGACCTGTTTGAACCAGATGTATTTTTAGGACAGTCTTACAATTTGACATCAGATCTAGTCAAATGTATATACGAGAGGCCACACCTAAAGATAGGACTTCGTGCGGGAGATTGGGGAGACTTCCAAAAAGACCCGACATTAAATGTCCTTCATGCCACTGAACAAGAAATTGAGCTTCTTAAAAAATTAAAAGAAGAAACTGGAAAACCAGATTTTGTACATATCCATTACGATCAAGAAGCAGTAGATCAGACACACTCCAATTACAGCAAGATTGGTATAGACGCAAAATCAGTAATAATGTGCGGCGATGTACAAGAATATTTTGGCGGCCAGTATGACGATTCCCTAGCTTGCGATATCGGCTTCGTTGGAGGTTACTGGCCACATAAAGGTATCATCATAGACCAATTTCTTACACCTCTTTGTCATCCAGTAGATAGATATAATATCAAAGTTTTTGGTAATCAGCCTTGGCATATTAATCAGTATTGCGGTTTTTTACAAGACCACAAGTTAAAAGACCTTTTTGCGTCCGCAAAGATATGCCCTAACCTAAGCGAGCCACATGCGCATCATTATGGGTTTGATATAAATGAAAGGTGTTTCAAGATTTTGTGTGCAGGAGGCTTTTGCATATCCGATAATATAACATCTATCGCAAAAATATTTGAAGGCAATGGCGTGATCTTCGCAGAAGGCCCTCAAGATTTTAGGGAAAAGATTGACTACTATTTGGCCAACGAAAATGAGCGTCGGCAGCTAGCATCTCAAGGACAAAAGTTCTTGCTAGAAAATCATACTAACTTTCATAGGATATCACAAATATTAAACTATCTTGGGTACGAGCAAGAAGCTGCAAACATAGTTGAAGGCTGGGATAGAACTAGGAGAGAGATAAATGCATAAAGATAAAAAAATTCTTATCACTGGCGGAACTGGCTTCTTGGGCAAGGCTGTTGTTGATACGCTGGAAGCAAAAGGGTATACTAACTTATTGCCCATAGGCAGCTCGGTTGATCTGACCTGTTGCGAAGAAACACTTGACTTTTTCAAAAAAGAAAAGCCCGAAGTAGTACTTCACCTTGCTGCAACTGTTGGGGGCATTGGTGCCAATAAAGATAATCCCGGTTTATTTATGTATAATAATTTAGTGATGGGTTCCAATACTATTGAAGCGTCTAGGCTTAACAGGGTCGAGAAGTTTGTCATGGTTGGAACTGTTTGTGCTTACCCTAAGTTTACTCCCGTACCCTTTAAAGAGGAAGATCTTTGGAATGGATACCCAGAAGAAACAAATGCACCATATGGAATTGCGAAGAAGGCACTTATGCAGCTTGTGCAATCGTATCATGAGCAGTACAACTTTAACGGTGTTAATCTCATCCCTGTTAACATGTATGGGCCTCATGATAATTTTGACCCTGCTATAAGCCATGTAATTCCCGCACTGATACTAAAGTTCTACAAGGCCATCAAGTTTGATTTGGAATCAGTAGAAGTTTGGGGAACTGGTGAAGCAAGTAGAGAATTCTTACACGTTTATGATTGTGCCAATGCTATCAGTTTGGGCTTGGAAAACGATGTGTCTCCAGAACCAATTAATATAGGCACTGGCGGTGAGATACAGATCAAGTATTTGGCTCACACAATCGCAGAAGTTATGGGATACAACGGCGCTATATATTTCAATTCTGCCTATCCAGACGGGCAACCCAGAAGACAACTAGATATTAGTCGGGCACAGCAGAGGCTAGGATATGAACCACAGATAGATCTACTAGAAGGCCTTGAACAGACAGTAGATTGGTTTATGGGTAACAAGGAGCAGTTTGATGTTTACCTCAATCGTATTTAGTAAAGACAGAGCGCTTCAGTTAGACCTAACTCTAAATAGCATAAAATCTCACATACCATGCACACAGTACGAATACCCAATTCATCGCATTGATGTTTTATATACCACATCTAAAGAACACGAAAATTCATATCAGACTCTAATTAAAGAGCATCAAGATGTCAACTTTGTTAAACAATCTGCAAGTATATTCACTGATATAAAAAAGCTCGTCGATACTTCGTTAGACGAACACGTTTGTTTTTTTACCGATGACAACATTGTTTACAGAGAGCTATCTCTAACACAAGAAGATATTAAGCTAGCGTTTGAAAACCAAGTGTCATGTATATCTTTGAGGTTAGGTAAAAACACTGTCATGAGAGACTATGGTGATGGTGTTTTAAGGCAAGATGCTTTGCCGAAGGAGGTAGGATCTTTAGGAAATCTGCTAATTTGGAACAGGACTTCCATCCCTGTAGGAGGTTATTGGGCGTATCCACTTTCTGTTGATGCGCACATATTTGAAAAAAATAAACTATTGAAATTCTGTGATGAACTTTGTGTATTGGAGGCACACTACTCTAATCGCGGAGTACCTAGAGCAAAGTATTCATGGAGACAAACGCCGAATGAGTTTGAAGCCAAACTGCAAATGTATTTCTTTGATCTTCCAGCTTTAATGGCTTGCCCTGAATATAGTTGTGTTGTTAATTCGCCAAATAACAGAGTTCAAAATCAAATAAAGAATAGAAATGGAGATAGCTACAGCTATGTAGCTCTAGACTTAAAAGACGAATATGAGGAAGGTAAACGCCTTTCTCTTGAGGGAATCGACTTTGAGGAGATTGTCTGTCCACATCAAGAGCTTGATATATTACAAGGAATATAAATGAGATACGACGCTATTATATTATCGCACCCAAAAGACTACACTAAAATTGAGTATTGTCTTGAGTCTATGAAGTGGCTAAACCCAATGCCTCACGATATATTCTTGGTTACACCTGACCATGCAATTTCGGATAATTTTATATGCTTGACAGATTCAGAGGTTATTGACCTAGACATAAGTGAAGTCGAATTCACTAGGCCTAACTGGATCTACCAGCAACTTATAAAGACTTTTCAGGATGTGACTAGAAACGATCTTTACATGTGCATAGATTCTGATCTAATTTTCAATCGCCCCATTGATGTTTTTGCCGGAGGTAAGCCAAACTTTTTTATAAGCGATAGAGATCAACATCATATACCATATTTCAGTCTAATGGAAATATACTTTGGATTTGGCAGACAGGTTGATCATACCTACATAAATGACTTTATGCTGTTTGATAAAAATGTGTGCCGAGAAATGCTACCAGACCTGAAGACGTTTGTAAATGACCTCAATGAAATTTTGGTGAATGAAGAATATTTATTCTCTGAGTTTGAAACGTATGGAAATTATGTAACAAAAACGCATCCCCGAATGTACAATCATACGCACACAAAAACGAGGACTCACGGACAGTATAAACAGTGGTCGCACGACGAAATAAGAGCATACATAAATATGTATAAAGGTGCTACTAATGTAGACCTATTCACAATTCACACTTGGACTTAAATATGAAAATAGTAAATACTTTTATATCTGATGGTGGGGCTTTGCCAGATTACGTCAGATTTTCAATCCAAAAGGCAAAGCAGACCAATCCAGATGTCGAGTTTGATTTTATCTGCAAAGATGACCAACCTATATTTGAAGAATTTGGTGTTAACTGGATTCCTCAAGACGAGCTGTCTGATGGCGATGTGATTAAAGAATTCAATAAGGTCTGTGACTTCCGTAGACACGGAACTCCTAACACCTCGTACCCAAGTCCAGAACTCTTCTGGCATAGAACCTGCGAACGCCTTTACTATTTGGATGAGTATCTTAATAGAGAGCGTATTTATGATGCGTTTCATTTTGAGAATGATGTTCTAGTTTATGGCGACCTCAGAGAGGTGCCTACACACCCTCTACTCAGCCTAACTCCGATGTCTGTAGATCAGGTGACTTTCGCTTTTGCTCATATTCCTACACCACAACACACAAGGCACATGTGCCTCTTTTTTAATCAGTTGCTAGAAAAGGGAGAGCAATGGTTAATCCAGAACTTCGGTTTTGACCATGTTAGCGAAATGTCATTGCTACACGTAGCACATGTAAATAATATGTTTTGCCCGCTACCAACAATCCCTAACTTTCATGAAGACCATAATTATATATTTGATCCGGGTTCATATGGTCAGTATTTAGGAGGCACAAATAATGGTCATGGCTCAGGGTTTATTGATCAAAAACATATAATTGGTTCTGCGATGATTGCAGAAGAGATTAATGCAGAATTCACTGACCGCCCTTATGTAATAAGAGTGGACGGCGAGCGCTTTCCAATATTCAATCTTCATGTACATAGTAAAAACTTAGAAAGATTTGTATAATGTCAGAAATCATTAACTTAGCGCAAGACAAACCTGATACTTATGTTTATCAGCAGGCAGCAGAAATCCTGTGTAACACACTAGAACAAGACTACTCGTTTATAATCCAAACATGGGATGGTGAGAAACCTTCAGATACAAAGTATCCTAAAGTTCTCATTTCTACATCTGATGAGAGCCACAACGTTCCAGTAGAAGTCAACGACAATTCTTACGCGCATATATTCAAGCAGTATGTACCGATGGCCGATATGAAGAATCCTACTTCAATTTTACATCAGTTTGAAAGCAAAGTAACCCCACTTCCTTTATGCTCCTTAGAAGGGTTTAATCCTGAACCTGTGAATGTTCACGAAAGAACGTATGATTGGTGTTGGATGGGGCAGTTTGATCCTTACACAAGGGTTGCCTTCAAAAATGCTGTGGATAATCTTCAAGGCAAAAGCCATGCAAGTAAAGTCCTTTGGTATAACGGCTGGAATAATGGAGGCCCTATACAAGATTACGCTAGTGTAATGAGCAATACAAAAATAGCTTTAGTTCCGAATGGATCAGCTAGCTTCGAGAGTTTTCGGTTTTTTGAGGCTGCTATGGCAGGATGTGTTATAGTATCACAACAGATGCCTGTAATACCCATGTATAATGTAGCGCCTACAATTACTGTAGATAATAACTGGACTAATCTTCCAGATGTTATAGATATGATTTTGCAGAACCCAGAAGAAATGGAGTATTATTCTGAAGCTGGAAAATCTTGGTACAAATATTTCTGCTCACCGGAAGGGCTTGCATACTATATGAGGAAGAAATTACAATGAGCAGTGTAAGGTTTGTTGATGGGGATATGTTTAGATCTATCTGTGATTTTGAGTTCGGAGAGGATATGCCGGACAAACAAGAGATTACAATGTATGCTGCGTCAGATGACTATTTGCGCGCGCTTGTTTTTATAGAAAAAAATAACGATAAAAAATTCAGGCTGGTAACTCATAATGGGGATGCAGAAATAAATTTAAACAAAAGATTTCTACCTCCCAACTTAATTTGTTGGTATGCTCAAAATCTATGCACCGCATCTAGTAGAACTTTCCCTATACCAATAGGACTAGAAAATACGCAGTGGCATCCAACCAAAAGAGACATCATACTTAATTGCCCTGCACAAGAACAGAGATTGATCCGCGCTTTCGGTCAATTTAATCCAGTAACGCATGAGTCAAGAACTGACCTAGTTAATCTTATCGAAAAAAAGGCGGTTGACGCAGACTTTTTCCAGTCAATTAATGGATCACAGTTTGATAAATATGTTTCCAACTTATCCAAGTACGCTTTCTGTCTTTGCCCACGAGGTAATGGTGTAGATACGCATAGGATATGGGAGGCGCTATATATGGGCTGTATACCAATTGTACAAAGTCACTTAACACACAAATGTCTTTCAGATCTGCCGATATTATTTGTAGACAAATGGGAAGAAGTAACCCACCAAAAACTTGTGCATTTTCTAGACGACGCAACTAGTATTATGTATAATTTGGAAAAGCTTTCTTTTGACTATTGGGAAAATCTAATAAAGGACACACAGGATTGTGGTTGCAAGTAATCTAAGAATACGATTTGATAACTTTTGGGGTGGCTTCCCCGTAAACGACAATATTATAACCGTTGCCTTGCGTAAAAAGTATAATGTCGAGATTGTAAATGACAATCCAGATATTATTATAAATCAAGGGCAAACTTATTCCAAACACGATACGGCTATAACTATAGCTTGGTTTATAGAGTCTATGAATAGAATAGGAGAACCTGACTATAGTAAATGTGACTATTCTTTCAACAGTTGCAATCTTGATGATGATAGAAACTATAGGATTCCGTTTTGGTCTACACAGATAAACTGGAATGGGGCTCCTGCGCATGACCTTAATCGAGGGCCAACATACTATATATCAATAGACGAGCTATCTAATAGGCAGATATCTTATAGAGATAGACTGTGTTGCTCAGTAGCGTCTGGAACGCTTGGCAGGAGAGCAGACTTTTACCCTTACATATCCTCAAAAATGGATGTGACTCATGGTGGAGACTTCCTAAGAAATACAACAGAAATGGTTGAAAAGCCGGGCAACAGTGACTACCTAGAGAAGATAGAATTTATTTCTAAGTTCAAGTCAAACTTATGTTTTGAAAACGATGATAGACAGGGTTACGTATGTGAGAAAATCTTGCACTCATTTTATGCAGGATGCCTACCAATATATTGGGGGCCAGAGAACGTAGGCGAAGACTTCAACAAAAAAGCATTTATTAACATAAGCGATTTTTCGTCTGATGAAGAGGCTGTTAATTATATACATGAAGTGTTATCTGACGAATCAAAGCTCTTGAGTTATTTGGAGCAGCCCGTCTTTACAGATGGGCAAGTACCCTACCACGCAACACCAGAATCATTATTAGACTTTTTTACAGGAAAGATACTTGCATGAGAAATTTACATTTAATAAAACCCGGTGATGTTTGTGCTGAAGTAGGAGTATGGAAGGGAGAGTTTTCTCACTATATACTACAACGTCAGCCATCCAAACTGCACCTCATAGACCCTTGGTTACATCAAGACTTTCCCGTAGACAATCCTGAAGATCTTAGAATTTATTGTTGTGGACAAGAGCAAATGGATAAAATCTACGATGATGTAATTAGTATGTTTGATCACTTTCAGAATACAGAAATCCATAGGAGCTTTTCCGTAGATGTTGATTTTCCAGAGGATTACTTTGACTGGGTTTATATTGATGGAAATCACAGTTATGAAAATGTACTCGAAGATTTATGGCACTACTATAAGTCAATGAAGTCTGGCGGCTTTCTTTGCGGTGACGATTATGGCGATAATGATGAACACGACCCATACTCCAATGGAGGTCCCAAGAGAGCCGTCAAAGAGTTCACAGAAGCTACTGGACTAGGAGTGGAGATTAATGGAAGTCAATTTGTCATAAGGATACCATAATGGCTGGAGAGTTTATTCATAACGATAATAAATATTTTTTCCTACACATACCTAAGACTGGTGGAAAAATGTGGGAGCACCTATATAGTAATATTGGTTTGACATCTGGTCACGGCTTTGTAGAGTCTAAGCCAGAGGGCTATTCGTTTACTATTATTAGAAACCCCTTTGATAGGCTTGTTAGCTGTTTTTATTACCTCAAAGCTGGAGGGTGTCACGCTGGAGATGCAGAAGACGCTTTGAAATATGATATGACGCACAATAGTTTTGAAGAATGGCTGAGATTAGCATATAAAAATCCAGACCACTACCTAGAACAACAACATGTAATGCCAATGATGCGCAGGATTGGTAAGAGAGAATACTTCGACCATATAGGACTCTTTGAGAATCTAGAAGAAGAGACAAAAAAGCTACACTCCATTATATATGACGAGACACTCGAAGAGGTTCCCGTTATTAACAAAAGCAACCATAAACATTTTCGAGATTGCTACACAGATGAAACTGCAAGTATAGTTGCAGATCTATACCAAGAAGATATCAGACTATATAAGGAACTATTAAATGCATAAAATATACAAAGATGACAAGCTTTACCACTGCTACTTTAATGCTGATGAATATCAAGAAGGTAGATTTGATGCAACGGATGCTGGAGAATACCTACAGTGTGCCGTTATAAACATGGATAATGGTAAACAGTTTGATCCACATGTCCACATCCCATGCGAGAGAACTACTGATACTACGCAGGAAGCTTGGGTTGTCCTGAAGGGCAAGATAAAGATTACATATTATGATGAAAACAAAAATCCAATGGATGAGCCAGCGGTAATTTCTGCTGGAGGTTGTACTATTAGTTTTTGGGGTGGTCATAAGTATGAATGTCTAGAAGATGGAACTGTAGTCTATGAGTTCAAAACTGGCCCATACTTTGGCAAAGATGCTGACAAGGTGGTGTTCCATGATTAAGCTTCATTTAGGATGCGGGTGGAGAAACTTTGGTGATGATTGGGTACATATTGATGGTGGAGACTACGAACATCTGCAGTACGATGATATAACTAAACTTCCTTACGAAGATGAATCTGTTGATTTGATATATGCTTCTCATGTCTTAGAATATTTCGACAGAGAAGAAGTGGTTGATATTTTAAGTGAATGGACTAGAGTTCTAAAAAAAGGCGCAGTGCTAAGAATAGCCGTGCCAGACTTTGAGTCTATGGCTATCATGTATGTAATGAATAAAAACACAATAAAGAAAGTGGGGCTAAGTAGTTTTCTGGGACCTCTCTATGGAAAGATGGAGATGGGTGATCAGACTATTTACCACAAAACCACATATGATTTTGACGAACTGTCTAACATTCTTGAATCTGTAGGAATCCAAAATGTCACTCGTTATGATTGGAGAGATACTGAACATAGTGAATTTGATGACCATTCACAGGCATATATACCTCATATGGACAAAGACAATGGAACATTGATCAGCTTGAATGTAGAAGGAATAAAATAAGAATGGCTGTAGAATTACTTGAGAAGAAAGTGGCTGAATTCTTTGGCGCCCCTTATGGCGTTGCCGTAGATTGCTGCACTCATGGCGTAGAACTATGTTTGAGGCATGTAAACGCCAAAAGCGTTGAATCTCCGCACAGGACTTACCCGTCGATACCATTCCTAGCTAGGAAGTTATCACTACCATTAGTTTGGAGAGAAGAAAACTGGCAGGACTACTACCAAGTAGGCGTTGGAGAGTCCGGTCAAAAGGTGTACGATGCTGCTGTATTGTGGAAAAAAGATAGTTATATATCTGGTAGCTTTATGTGTCTAAGCTTCCAGTTCCAAAAGCATTTAAGTTTGGGGCGAGGAGGTATGATACTTACGGATAGTCAAGAATCTGCAGAACAATTGAAGAGGATGGTTCATGATGGCAGAGAGCCTCTCATCCCTTGGCGAGAACAAAACATAAGCTGTGAAGGTTATCATTATTACATGACCATAGAAACTGCAACTTTGGGATTAGAAAAACTACCCAAAGCAATAGAAACACCGCCCAGACAATGGGTTATTGAAGACTGGCCTGACCTGAGAAACATGGAGATTTTTAAATGAGAAAAGTAGCACTAATAACTGGTATTTCTGGCCAAGATGGAAGCTATCTTGCAGAGCACCTTTTAAAGCAAGATTATAAAGTCTATGGAATTATTCGTAGACAATCTGTTGCAGAGAACCAAGAGTCTCGAATAGACCACATCATAGACCATGTTAATACACGATATGGCGACTTGATGGATTGGTGTTCGCTGGAGAGGATTGTCAGGGAATGCAATCCCACTCACATCTTTAACTTAGGAGCAATGAGTCACGTTAGAGTTAGTTCTGATGTGCCATCCTTCACCATTAAAACTAACGCAGAGGGTGTTCTCAATCTACTAGAAGTATACAAAAATTATTGTCCAAGCGCAAGGTTCTATCAGGCTAGTTCGTCTGAGATGTTTGGCAATAGTGTCGATGAAGATGGATTCCAAAGAGAAACAACACCAATGACTCCAGTTAGCCCTTACGGTTGCTCGAAGCTCATGGGATACTCTTTGGTTAGGCATTATAGACATGCTTATGGGTTACATGCGTCTAATGGCATCTTGTTCAACCATGAATCGCCAAGAAGAGGTTCTAATTTTGTAACAAACAAAGTAGTTAAAACTGCAGTTCAAATTTCTTTAGGAATGACAGACAAATTATTCTTGGGTAACATGGACTCCTACAGAGACTGGGGACACTCCAAAGACTACACAAGAGCAATGATTGATATCATTAATCATGATACTCCTGATGACTTTGTTGTGGCTACAGGAGAGACTCACTCAGTTCGTCAGCTATGCGAGGTAGTGTTTGAGTATTTGGACATGGATTATAAAGACTATGTAGAACAAGATCCTAGATTCATGCGCCCTGAAGAGTTGAAATATCTTAAAGGCGATCCAACAAAAACCAGAGAAACATTTGGCTGGGAGCCTGAATATACATTCAAGTCTATGATGGAAGAAATGGTCAGACACTGGCAGGATTTCTACAGTAAATAAAATGTATAAAACTTATATAATGCACTATAGCCCTCTCTGTGAAAGGAGAGGGTTTATTCTCGACCAGTTATCGTCTGCAGGAATCAATGAATTTCAATTGGTCACAGAATTTGATAGGGAGGATTTGACACAAGAAGATCTCCTTAGATACAATGATGATCCAGATTTTCATAAAGAGGTTTGCGAGATATCTAGGCAACCTCACGGTTTTGCAGGACTGTCTCCATACACCTATGAGAAAATGAGACTTCCTTCAATATCTCTTAATTTAAAACATCTACATGCCTTCAAAGACTTTCTAAAACAAGACATAGAATTTGCATTATTTTTAGAAGATGACTGCCATTTTAGTGAGCCATCTGCACGAATAGATGATATAATTAGTAGGGCGCCGAATGATTGGGATGTTATATTATTAGGTGGTGCGTTTGATCATGGGATTATAACTCCTCTGGAAATACATGGTGACAGGCAAAAAGGATATATACTAGCTGCTCACCCCGCCACAAATACAACCTCCTCAATAATTTATAATAAGCGGAGTGTAAGTAAGATACTGCCCTACATGGAGACATTTTGTGTTCCTATTGACTGGCAGCTTAACTACGCCTTTTACAAGACAGAATTAAAAGTATACCATATATACCCTTACATATGCGGTCAGGGTAAGTTTAGGAGCACAGCAAAAGATGAATAGAATTGCGGCAGTTGTTGATAATTTAGGCCCAACACAATTAAGCTTTTATCTAATAAAAGAGTTTAATAGCCTAGCTAAACATACTAAGTATTCTCCTGTCTGCTTTTACAACAGCCTATCTCCACCAGTAGTGAAACCACATTTTGCAACAATGAACATTTCTCATTACGCTACCTACTATGGGTGTACAGTTGCTACTAGTGTAGAGACAGCAAATTTAATCTTGAAAACAGAAAACAGTTCTGATAAGTTTTTCTATATCTGGGACTTAGAGTGGCTTAGAAAGCCCATGCAATTTACAGATGTTGTGTCTATAATGAGAGATGAAAAAATCAAGTTAATCGCAAGAAGCGAGTATCACAAAGACTTGATTGAAAAATATGCAAACAGAGAAGTCTCTGGTATTGTAGATAATTGGAATATGCAGCAATTAGAGGAGATACTATGGACGCCAGTAAAATCATAGAGCTTTACGTAGAAGAAAAGTTAAGCACCAAAGCTATTGCCGAAAGATATAATACTTACCCTAATAAAATTAGAAGAATATTGTTATCGAACGGAGTTGAAATACGCACTAAAAGTCAAGCACAGAAACAGGCGCTTGAAAATGGTAGTGCTGTACATCCGACAAAAGGTAAGAAAAGAAGCGAAGAAGCCAAAGACAAGATCAGCAGCTCGCTAGAAAAGCATTGGGATGCAATGTCTGAACAAGAGAGAAATCGACGTAGCGCACTAGCCAAGAAGCATTGGGATAGCTTGAGTGAATCTGAAAGAAAAGAGATACAAAGAAAGGGCAGTGAGGCTCTGAGGGAAACAATTAGAGATGGATCTAAGGCAGAAAGAAGTTTGCTTCAAAACCTAAAGAATATAGGCTACACTGTTGAGCTACATAAAAAAGGCTTGATAAGTGGAGAAAAATATGAAATGGACTTGTATCTTCCTGATATTGATACTATTATAGAAATAGACGGGCCACAACATTTTATGCCCGTATTTGGTGAAAAGCATCTGCGAGAATATGTCAAGCATGATGCAATTAAGAACGGTATCATGATTAAAAATGGATACTGTGTTATTAGAGTTAAGTATTTGTGCCCCAGCTTTACTAGGGGTGTTGAGAATAGACTTTGGGAAATGGTTGAGCCAGTAGTAAAGCAAGTGGCTACCAAATTTCCTCCGAAGTCAAAGAGACTTATAGAACTGGAGATTTCTTGATGACAAAAACAGTTGAAATTGAAGAAGAAATGTTTGACTTTGAAGCCGTCACGGAACAAGACGTAATTGCAGTACCAAAAGATCCAGACATTCCTGAGTATGGTTCACAGGAATGGAATGAATACGTAATGGGACATTTTCGCAAAGATGAACTTATTGATGGAAATCCCATTTGTGCAGGACTGAGAAGGGTTGCAGGACTGCTTTTGGGCGAGGTTATTGAATCTGGCCCAGATCAAGTATTCCCCGCAACCGATGGAAATGGACCCGGAAGAGCTACAGTTGTTTATCAGGTTGCAATCAATTGGATGAACTCTGGACAACTCCGAGTCTTTAAGGAAGTTGCCGATGTGTGGCATGGTAATACTGATGACCTATTTTGTGCTCATCCAGTAGCTACCGCAAGCACTCGTGCGGAAGGACGAGCTTTGCGTAAAGCTTTAGGTATCCGATGTTTAGCTGCTGAGGAATTAGCAAGAAAAGACATTGTAGCTATCGTTCAGCAAAGCGTACAGAAGGACAACCCTACAGACGGTGAGTGGGCTGAGGACTCTAAAATTAGTGCTTCTCAAATCAACTTTATCGACAATAAATGTAGGCAGTTGGACATCAACGTTATTGGGTTTATTAATTCTGGTGAGGGCGAATATGGGTCAATCAATGAGGTAGAAAAGAAGAAAGCCTCTGCGATGCTCGGAGTCCTTAATAAATACCAAACTAAAACAACAGAAATACCAGAGACGATTATGGGTTATGACAAGAATTGGAGAAACTGATGAAAGCGAATTTCAAGGTAAGCAAACTTAGTGTAGAATTTGAAGCAGATAGCGTTCGTGAAATCTGGAAGCAACTAGCTACTTTTCAAGAAGTATTTGGTGAAACAACTTGTGGCAAATGCGGTTCTGAGAACCTCAGATTTGTTGTAAGAGAGAATGATGGTAACGAATACTATGAACTTCGTTGTGTGGACTGTGGTGCTAAATTAGCATTTGGTGCAAACAAGAAGGGTGGCGGATTATTCCCCAAACGCAAGGATGCTGATGGAAACTGGTTGCCTGACGGTGGCTGGCAGAAATGGAATCCTAAGACTAAGACTCTTGAATAAAGAGTGCTCCGGTTAGGGCGACCTCACTCAGGGAAACTTGGGTGAGGTTTTATTTTTGTTTTTAAAGGAAGAGAAGATGTACGTAGACTTAGAGAAATTAGCTGAGAGTAGCACAGGCAAAGAAATAGATCTTAAGTGCGACTATGTTAATAACAAAATGGGAAACTTCTTAGCTGGTGACAAATATGAACTGGCGGTAGAGTGCGGTTCAAGAGATGTTGTTGATCTAATGGTATTCGCTGGATTTTATGGTGTTAATAAGTCCTATGCCTTTGAGTGTAATCCCTATGCTATAGATCTATGTAAAAGGAATCTAAAATACTGTGATAGCGATATAGAATTAGTAGAAAAAGCGGTATATAATAAGGACCAAAAAATTGAATTTTATTCAGTTGATGCGATAAATGAAAACTCAAATATAGGAGCATCTTCACTACTTGAGAATTCAGGAATTAATGAGCCTGTCACGGCAATTGAAGTTGATGCAATTAGATTAGATACATTTATGGAACAGAAGGCTATAGACAAAATAGACATTCTTATTATGGATCTTCAGGAAAGTGAATTGATAGCCCTCGAAGGGCTTGGCGAAAGGATTAGTGATGTCAATAAAATATTACTAGAAGCCACTATGACTCATGAAGACACATACTACAAAGGCGGTTGCACCATAGAGGAAATCCGTCACTTCTTAGAATCTAATGGGTTTGAGTATACAGCGTCGGATCATAATTACTGGCAAATAAGATTGCAGACTATACTAAATGAATCGCCCGAGCTTGAAACACCAGAATTCGTAGAAAACTACGTAACCTCAGTGCATGAAACAACAACCTTTAATGAGCATGAGAACTACGACTGGATGTTAAAAGAAATCAAAAATGGCGGCCATAAGTTCTTCTGCAATTTTCTCTTTACCAAAAAGTAAAAGCCCCGCGCTAGCAGGGCTTTTCAATGGACCAAAAGGCTCAAAGCTTTATAGGTACTCTAGAGATACATACAGTCCATATTGTGTCTTAGATCCGATACTTAGCGGTGAAGCTGAAATACCGACATACCAAGTATGACGCTTAGCAAGACCAGTACCACCAAATGTATTAGTAGTGGTTTTTGTTCCTAAGTTAGGACAATCATCAGGTCTGTTACTATTGTCATAATATTGTAACCATTTAGGTTGAACAGCTGTAACATCAGTGTTAATACTATTTACAAAGTGCCCACCACTTCCGGGTGAGTTAAACAATGGAACTACAACACCAGTACCACCAACAGTTTCGGTGTCACCAGTAACACTTCCAAGTCTTGAGTCACCATTACCATTACCCGCAGTAGCTTCTGTCTGAGTAAAGTTGTGGAATCTAACACCAGAAGAGTTGTCGTAGAAGTCCTGTCCAGCTCTTACTGGGCCTGCATCTGGCCAAGGAGCTCCCCACCAGAACATGTCACCAGAACCATAGAAGTTGCCCTGCAAAGCAGTGTTATCAGGACCATTTGAAGATGTCCAAGCGGCTGATGTTTTACCTGCAAAGTTAACAAGCTCACAAACCTTTGTCACGACACCAGAAGCTGGGAAGTTGATATTAGTTCTATCATATATTCTCAACTGGCAGTTCTGGACATTAACATCGGTACTATGGTCAAAGTTGATGTGGAAGGTTCTATTACCGGAATTAATTTTAGTAATAGGAATACCAGAACCAATTGTTTGAGTATTACCTGTAGCTGGAACTTCAAACTTGATATTATTAGCTGCAGGACCTTGTGCTGTACCTGCGGAGTTTGTCACAAATGTCTTATCTTGAAAAGCACCAATTTGCACTGAGGAGCCAAACGAAGCTCCATAGAAGCCCAATCCTGAGCCGACGATATTGTTTTGGGAACCAATCCCGAAAGTAATTTCTGCCATTTTAAAGTCTCCTTTATTGTATCTAAAAGCACCTATGTATTATAATACACAAAAATGCCAGTTATAAACATAATTTTAAGTTATTTTCTACCGCATCCTCCACATTTTCCTTTGGTTGCTATATATTGACCCCATTTCTGTATTGGGCACTCCTCTGCAGCCCAAGAAGCCTTCATCGCCACAAAACAACCACATTTAGAACATCTATCTTCATTCAAGTGTTGACAAGAACCGCATATCTCAAGTCTAGAATCTACCACGTGCTGAGGAGCATTTTGCATCCCATTTGAAACATGTCTTATTGCAGATTTAGCAAAGTTTTTTGCTTGAGCCAAAAGGCTAGGCATTGACTGTGGTTTTTCTTGCTTTTCAGGATTTTCTTTGAAATACTGTTTTTTAGACTCTTCCAGCATACAACGAGGGCATGCAATAGATTGGTAATCAAGCCCGCAAACTTCACATTTTTTCATTGAGTTGTCCTTCTATAAAATACGTACTGTGTAAGTTCCAGTTTGAGCATCATAAACATATTCTATGCATTGCTTATTCTTGTTGTCAAAATAAACAAAATTGCCTTCAGGCACACCATCAAAACCATAAATGTCGCCGCAGTTTGGGCAAGGTGTCTCTTGAAAACCTAGAAAGGGATCTGGGCTACATGCAAGATTACTAAACGCTGAACCGAAAAATTGCCTTTTGGGATATTGTTCAATTCTACAGATCCCGCAAGCCTGATTTTCTATGAAAGATGTCAGAGTTCGCACCGTTCCGAAACATATAGTGTCGTTTTCCTGAATTAAGGGCACGGTCCCGAGCCCACCAATACTTCCCTCTGGAACAGTTCCACTGTAAAAAGTAACCTCTACAAAAAAATCTATCCCCTGAAAAGTATATCTCAATTCCAGCCCAGTCCCATCGCTCCCGACGAGGGGATTATTGGGTATTGTGCACGTTCCTACAGGAGGATCAAATGTTCGTGTAGGGTTTACCATTTTTGTTTTACCATTCATATCGAAGAGTATTGGAGTCCAATCTACGGGCTCGCAGCAAGAGCATGGATTGTCGTAAATTGACGCTCCAGCTGCAAAGTCCTGCTCAGTAAGTATCTCACAGTCTGGGAAGGTGTTATTTGCTCTTGTTTGGGGGGTGGTTCTGAAATAATACTGAGGAAATTCTGCAATAAAAACACTAGGTATACCGGGGCCGCCGCCGCCACCAAAACCTCCCATGCCTCCCATGCCGCCACCACCTCCGGCATTAGCGGCACCAGCACGTCGGACACCTTGACCGAAGATAGTGTTTATTAGCGGCAAATCATCTGGAAGTCTATTCCAGAGGTCTCTGATTATAGGGTCAGGATGATTCTGTGCCACATCTGACGGATAAGTATAAAAAATATCTTGGTTCAGAGGGGGTCCGCCAAAATTAACGTCAACCCCGTCACCCTCTAGGGTAAACTTGAGCTGCTGAACGCATGTGCCACCCGTACTACTCTCATTACATGTGCATGCAGAACCAAGAGAAAGCTCGGGAATACTTTCGCAATCTTCATTTGGTACAGTGTTGGTTAGCTGGCCACTTGAATTCCTCTCTTCTACTACAACGGGACAACATGGGTCTTGCTGGCCAAGCCGTCTACAGTGTTGAGTATCACAGAACTGAATGATATCTCCACCCAGAGGGCAGGCTAAATAAAACTCCTGTTCGGGCGCAAAAGTGAATGTCTTAAAGTCATATTCATCTTTAGTTCTATCGTCATCTGGGTCAACTTTAGATCTGAAATTTCCATTTATAGAAAAATTTTCAGGGCCCGGATTTGTGTGCAAATCAAACCTCAAAACGGTTGCATTAACAACTACATCTTTTCCTTCGTCATACACTTTCTCAAATTTGAAGGCAAAAGATCCCTCGTCTAGAACACCAAAAGCACCTGAATATAACTGTCCATAAACATTCGCATCCATTAAAAATGGGGCTTTGTCAACAACTGTTTTATAAATTGTTCTATTAAAAAACGTTTTTGGTTGTGCATCATCAAATGGAACTCTAGGTGGAGTGAGATTCATATTCACTCCCCCAACATTTAATCCTCCACCCTTATCGCTGCCGTACAAAAAATGGTCTATAATTTCATCACTAGTGCCATATACGTGAGTCCAATAGTCATCAATTGTGACTGCATTTACAACGCCAAAGTCTTCTCCATTAAAACACATTTTGAATTGGTCATTTTCCTGACCGTTCCAATTGTGGATAACTAGTATATATTCAAACTTATCTTCATTAGCTGGATGAATTTCTGGATCAAAACCGTATGCGCCGAAGTTATTCGCGAAATAAGGATTTGGGAATTCTTCAATGGACCCTTGGTCCCCAAATCTTAAAGGTATATTCCAATAGTCATCTAAATTTCCAGAACCTTGAGGGAAGCCGCTCTTAGTGTGTAGACATGCACACCTAAAAGAAATCTGGCCGGGGTCAGTTTGCCCACAACATTGTGCGCATCCGGGTCTTCCCATTATTCTTCTTCTCCTTCCCCAGTAGCAAAATCATCACAACTGACATAAACTACGCGCCACTCATAGTTAATTCTGACACACATGCAATAAACTTCGTAACCTTCAGAGGTTTTACCATTGGCCTCAATAGTAACTTTAAGAGAGGGGTCTCTATTTGTTATGGTTATTTCTTCGTCTGAGGTTTCCCATTTATATTCATTACCATTGAAGAAACGTCTACGCAGTTTCATTTTACCAGAAGTTGTTGGCTTAAACGGAGTCAATGGTCTAGTTATTGATTTAGTAAGAACACCCTCAACGAACTGCAATCCTCCAGCCCAAACTTGACGCTCCTCATCCCATTTTAAGTCAACTGGACCAGACTTCCAAGACGATCTGTCTTGAGATGGCATCGCAGGATCAAACTGCTTATTTTGCTTGCCGGGAACGGGATTTCCATTAACGTCATATCCCCATCCAGACATTAACATTGGCCCTTTTACACCGTAGGTTCTGTACTCATCAGCAGTATTACTAACATTATTTCTTCTCTCAAATGCTAAGTTGTTTTGATTTCCCCCAAACCACTGGAAGTCATTAGTAACAGTAGCGCCAAAGTCAACCTTCTCAAACCTAAAATACGGATCTAAGTCAAAAGACGTAGGAGAAACCTGTTTAGAATTAGCAGCATCAAACAATCCATCTTCAGTATCGGAAAGAGCGGTTGGCTTTCTAATATAAGAAAAGCCGCTTTTGGGGTTAGGTAAGTTAACATCAGGCTTGAGTCTAACATTGTTTGGGTGTTGTACTCCAACAGGAGAGAATAATTGCTCTTGCGTACAACCGAATGACACATCATAAGCACTGTAGACTTGACCACCAAGCTTAACCTTTCTAGAAAAATCATTAACACTAACACTGCCGTCTTTGTTGCTCATCGCCCAAACACTTTGTCCAGTGAAAAGTGCCTGACCAATTTGCATAGGGACTTTCAATCCAGACATGAAGTTAGTCATGATGGGATTTTGTGCCTGTTGTTTTTGAGCCTGAGAACTTCCTGACTGTGGAGATTTTCTTTTTGGTGCTTCCCCTTCTTGTTTGGCTGATCTCATAGCAGCTATTCTGTTTTTATTAATAGCCGCAATTCTATCAACATTGTACTTAGCTATTTTTCCAAACTTCCTAGTCCAAGTCGAGAACTCATAATTTGTAGTTATCCCTGAAGTTCCAACCTTAACAGACATCTTAGTAATGTAAGGTCCATTACTATTGAATCTTTCTGCAAAGTTATACTGAGGAAATTCTGCAACTTCTATAGTCCCAGATTCAGACTGATACATATCGGCAACTGCGGCTCCGGCTAAAGCAAACGCTGAATCATCCATGACTCTTGCACTACCAAAGACTTCAGGTCTTAACTGGTCAGATTGTTCTACTTCTGCCTTTCCTCTATGGGCACTATAGCGATACCAAGGCCCCCAAGTATATCGAGTACTCGATTGAGGTAAAGATATTTCAAAAGGCCTAACAGCTCTAGGCATAAATTTAAGTGCAAGGACGCCATTTTCTAAAGTTGCATAGTTTGAGAATCCTTGGCTATAGCTCGACCACTGACTAGACCCTGCCAACTGTGCAAGCTGAGGATTGCTTGTTCCTCCAGCAATAGCATTGAATACTCCATCTACTCCAGCTCTAGGCCCAGAAACTGCCGTTGACATGCTTTGGTCAATTACATACTCAAAAACTCTTGGGACAGTTACGTGAACCATTGCAGAAATATCATCATAAGGATTATTATTTGACTGATAGTATGGATTTTGTCTCCAGTATATTTTCTTGTCTACTGTTATATCTGTCGCTCCTACTAAGTTAGCTGCAGGCATAACATATGGAAGAGGATTTTCTATTTCACTAAAGTCTCTATCAAACTTTTTACTACCAGCAGAGTAACTTGGAAAATAACCAGCGCAAGCTTTTAGTCTACCTTCATCATCATAAGCGTCAATGTCTTTGATTGTGAATGTAGGGTCCCATCCAGAATCTGACATTTTCCAAGCCGATTCCGATTTTTGTTGAGTAAACCTAATGTTGTTATCTAGACCACCGGGCTCAACTGGTAAAAGAACAAAGTATGTTTTTCCATAATAATTTTGGGCTGTATTCAAAACAGCATCAAATATCTGAGATCCATCAGATCTTCCTTGTATGCCATCTAAAGCATCTTGTTGTGCGGTAGCTTGCGCAACAGAGCCATCAAACCCTGCGGCAATACCAAAAGGGCTAAGGGCATTATTGCTCATGGAACTAAAAATAGAAGTGCTCATTCTGGCAAACTGAGAAAATATTGGATTATTTATATTTGTATATCCATATGCCTTACCAACAACATGATACCAACACCAAGTTTTGAATCCAGATAATGCAGCTCTTAGTTCTATAACTTTGCTAGTATATATAGCACCATTATCTAGACAAACAGGAACGCTTGCCTGATCGTCAAAGCCATTGCCAGTGAGCCATGCGCCACTGTGGTCTTTACCATAAACAGGTATCATATATTGCATACCAGCGTGCCATACTCTTGTTGCATCGCCCCCAATAATTAATTTCTGCGTAACTGCATCGGCAAGTTCTTTACCATTAGTAGCAGAGATAAGTGTGGTGCCCTTTTTCTGGTTTACCAAAGTTTCTACAACATTTGGTTGGGGTTGCGGCTTCTTATCTAAATATTTAAATGATATAACTGGGCCAGTGACATTATCATCGCTGTCTAAAGTTGGAAGTGTCACACCATTTTGCACCTCTTGCGCAAATATTGGCTGAGGATTAATTCCGGGACCATAACCCGTGAGAACTTGCGTTACTGTCGGTTTGATATATGTTACATAATCGTGAAGAATCATGTCTGTACATTCTTGCACGATAGCGTTTATGCTCATAAAGTCGCCTTTGATTCTTAAGAAATCAGGCAGCAACGAGGCAAGGATGTCAAAATCAACTACAAATTGTGACTCACCAAAGTGTATTGGGCCACCTAAAACTTCATCATCATCATCATTTATGTATGCATCAGGATCTGGATTTCCAGACGGATTCGTAAATGTGAACTCAGATCTGGAAATGCGCTCTATAAGACCAAGTAATTCTTTTGCATCAAAGCCAAACTCATTCCTGCCTGAGCCGCCAAATATGCCATTAAAAGCATAGTTCTCTTTAATGCCAAATGGGTTGTAGACATTTCTTATCTGGCTTGTAAAGTTTTCTCCTTCTGATGGAAAGTATCTGGTGGATTCAGTAAATACAGTACCTTCAAACTTATCAAGAATAACCTGAACACCATCTAAAGCTTTTGACGGCGATTCAAAAGTAACATCATAAAGATTTCCACTCAAGCTTTGATTATAATTATATCTTTGCAGTATACCAACAAACTCAAATTCCTTAAATTTAAACTGGCAACATGTCCCAACTTCTGGAAAGCCGTCTACAATATCAAACTCAACACTTCCGTTTCCGTCAGGAATAAGCTTGCCGTCCTGATCAAGTCTAGGTTTTTTATGCTGTATCGTCTTAGGGGAGGGATTGCCATTAGAGTCTACATGATTTAGATCTTCAGCAAGAGTCATCTGCATAGTACTAGACTCTGCTCCATAACCAACACTACATGTAAAGTCAACGACATAAGCGTTGAACATTTCTAAGGGTTCTGTGAGTATTGCTGTCATATTAGTAAGACCATTCTATATTCAGGGTATAAGCTCCAGTTGCCTTTGTCCAAGATTCAGTTTTTGAGAGCTGATATGCTCCTGTGGGCTTATAGGCATTAGCTGCCGTTAGAGCTGCCGCACTAGGCTTTTCATCTCTCTTATCTTTTTTCATTGTCCAGTCAACAGAAACACTTCTTTTTCTTTCTGGCGTGGTTCCCATGTCTTGAAATATTGGCCCATCTGCTTTACCTATAATTGCTATAATCGCAACAGTCTGAACAGATCTATCTTCATTATCGTCTGTTACTGTCAAAGTTTCAGTAATAGTGTCATCATTATCTTTTTCTTTGTCGCTAAAGTTAACCGTATAAGTAATAGTACCAGCTACGGGACTTTTTGCAACACTTTTTGATAATACATTATTAGTTAAACCATTAGCTCCCGTCTCTTTAACTGTATCGTAAAAAGCACTAGCAAGAGTGTAGGCTTGACCTAAAACTGTATCCAGAACAGCTTCTGCTTGACTTACTTTGTTTTCTTGTTTGCTGTCAAAACTAGAAGTGCTCAATCCTGCTATTGTGCCATTTACTACAACAGAGGCGACCTGTTCTTCATTTAGGTCGTAGTTTATCTCCACATCATGTGTGACTGATTCTTTAGAAACAAACCAAGTCTCAGTTACAGAGTAAGATCCGCCAGCCAAGTCGGAATTAGCCACACGATTGTGGTTATAATATTCCTCTGTACCAAGATCAATAAAATCAGCCGAACTAGCTCCCATATACACGGGAATAAAGTCAGTGAATCTAGACTTGTCTGCCATATCAAGGCCAATAGTCGCATCAGGGCTATCAACAAGTCTACTTAAAACCCAATCTTTTGCCTCTGACCATGCAGATTTTTGATAATTAGTGTCAGTTGACTTAATATACCCTGTAGCATTTACTGTATGTGTGATTGTAAAAGTCTTTAGAGGAGTGCCCGACAGCGTACTGCCAGCAAAAGTTCTCTCGGTATTTTCGGCTACCTCCCAAGTTTCTTCCGCACTAGCAAGCGAATAGGTATTACCTATTTTCTGGTTATCTCTTTTATGGGCAGTAAAAGTGAATGTGTAGTCTTGGAACTGTACGGAACCAGAATCATCTTGGTCTCCATATTCAATCCCAGTAAGAACAGCATCATTAAATGTCAAGTCATTAGATAGACCTCCGTAAGATACTATTTCAAGCCTACCAACAGGAACTTCATTTTCCATAAGGGCTAATCTGGAAATCATCTTGCTCATCAGATTATCTTGGCGAGCGCCGGGAGTTGTTATGTCGCCTTCTGCGATGATCTGCCCAGTGACACTAATATTATATATTAAGTCAATTAAAGTTCCGTCGCCGGTCTCGACTCTCTCAGTATTTATAGAATACTTAGGAAACGGACCAGTTGCGCTGGTTCCTCCTATAGTAATCTGCGATCCTCCAATGGGATTAAATGTTACTGCCATTTATAAACTCCTTAGTCTTGATAACCTCTAATATATGTAGGTGTAATTCCTGTGGGTGCTCCTACAACTCCAGATATTGCTATGTTCATATCTGCCAGAGCAATATTAGCTCCTGAGACGGCAAGATCAACATTGGCACTCTCTGTAAGATTATACACAATTAGGTTAGCATCCGCAGCCAATTCTTCACCTCCGCTAATGCCTTTTCTATGCATGACCAAAGTTGTTACACCTGAATTTGGAGCAGTGGCAGCGATAACCAAGTTGACATTTGTATTTTCTTTGGATGCCCCAATTGAGCTAGAAACTCCAGACCCGCCAACCGAAACTGGAAACGTTCCATCGGAAGGTCCGGCAGCAGGATCAACAGCTATAGCTAAATCAGCAACGCCAGTCACCGAAGCCTTGAGGTCAGTTTGGATATGCAGGAAGTCGATAATGCCCTCTGCTGGAGCGTATAGACCACCCTCGACAAAAGCTGTGTTCGCTGCGAAATGACCGCTTGCAGTGTTTACAACGCCATGCAAAGATAAATCAAAATCTCCAGAAGATGCGATTGGGTCGGCTTGGGCTACTCGCATATTGAATGCTGCTTGCGCCATTCCTCCATCTCCAGTTCGACCCCCAAGTATAAATGTCTCAATATTGTTGTTCTCTGCCGCTGCACCGTGAGAGAACAAATCTCCACTGGAAGCTGATGTAAGAGGGCCAAGTGTTGAAAGACTAGTTACACCACTAGCAGGAGTAAACACATGTGAAATAAACAGGGTGGTGTCGGCTCTTTCTGCTTGCCTCAAGTGAAGCGGTATAACTCCACTAGCTGGATCTGGTACGTGAACATGAAGAGGAATTCCAGAGTTTACACCAATTGAAGCAAACTGCAGACCCATAGTGTTTGTCTCTACATCCAAAGGTCTATAATAAATTATGTCTTTATTAGAGTTGGAGGTAATCGGACCCTGTATGAATAGATTACCATAATTGCCTCTATTTAGAATAGAAAGCTTTTCTATATTGATGGTAGGCTCTGCAGCAAAATTAACATTGAAGGATCTACCAACTAAAAGCCTTTTTGCTCCCTTTGGCTCGATGTCTAGCACAAAAGTAAAGGTGCTTGACACCGACTTAGTAACAGAAGTGAATGGATTGTACTGGTTTGTTTCAGCCACAGATTCTTCTGGAGTAAATTGGAAGTCATGACCGAAGACTGGCTCTTTAATTGCTTCTGCATTACTGGTCAATATACTGTTTGCACATATGTTAATCTTGTTTCCAAAACCAGCAGAAGTAGAATCGGTATAATCTCTTACTAATGAAACAGTGTCATTTGCATGTATCACATATTTGTATATTTTGTTTGTTACAGGTTCAGATACAGCGACAAATCCACTATCCTTATTCACATCAACACTATATCCAAACAGAGCATGGTTATATGTACAATCAGAAATTCCAGAGATGTCAGAAGAAGTATACCCTCCAGAATATATTGCATCTACAAAATTCCAGCCAGAGTCAAATCTATAAACATATACTGCTCCTTCTGGTGAAGGCGCATGCATAACCGAAAGATCATTATTAGCAATAAAAGAGTCAAGCAAGGGTGCAGACACGACAGCATAATCACCATGAATCTTAAACCTAGAACCAAACCCTACTTTTGTTCCTTCAGGTATATTGTATCTGTTTGAATAATATACTTGCCCATCGTCAGTAGAGCCGAAAGAAAATGCTAAGTTTTCTGTTGCATAGTTGTCCGAATACTGTATATAATAAACCGAACCATAGTTTTTACTCTGCTTATCATAATAAAGATCTTTATCTTTCCATTGCACAGTATTTCCGATATAGTTATTGCACTTAACTAAGTCGGATGAGTCATCAATTGTATCACCAACTATTGCTTGAGTCATTACCCAGCCATCGACTTCTTCAATAGACACTGGAGTGCTGTATGATGGCTCTATAGCACACAAATCATATGTAGGCTGACCAATTCTTTTTAGCACAAATTTTCCCGGCTGCAGCACGCAAACAGCGTCTCGTAGTCCACTTTTGTTACTAATCCTTACAGAAACAGCAATTCTATTATCGTCAGAGACATCAATGGACTTGTGGCGAATAGATATTTGTCCATCTCCTCCAGATATACCAGACAGTCGCACAAGGTCTCTAAAGAAATGATCATATGTAAACTTAAGCTGCAGACTGTCTTCGTCAATATACTCAAAAATTTGTAGAGATTGTGTCTCGCTTGATAAAGCAGAAGGATTTGAGCCCACTACAAGGAGGTCTCTATTTGAAGCAATAGCTTCTCTAGATAGTTCTTGATCATAAAAAATCTTTGCTGAAGATTGCGTAAAGTTATTCAGTCTCTTTCCGGGGCTAAGAGGTGAATAATATCCATACCTAGCGGAGCTTCCGGGCAGGTGTGTGTTCCTAGAAATTGAGTTAGATTTTGTTTCAGGTATGACCAACTCAGAATTTTGACTAAAATCAAACCTGTCTTCTGTTCTAGTTAGATGGCACATGTAATCAAAGTTGAAGTCGTTAGTATCAACCGAATTAACTGCAGCACCGGAAGCGTGCAAGGTTATTGGGTCTCCCTCAAATGGGATTGGACCAGATATTGATAGGTCTGCTTGCTTTTCTTCAAACTGTCTACCAATATATAATGTCGTAGCTCGATTAACGTCTTCATATCCTTCAGTAAATAATACACCGGAAGCGCTCATTGGCTCTGCCCCAATAGCCAAAGGCATAATGCCAGAAGAGTTGGCCGAGTCAATCACTAAAGTCATATCGCCACTATGTGAAAATCTATTGATATGCAATGGCATGATTCCGCTGCTAGGGCCAGTCATACCCTGTAAGAACAGATCTCCTTCCACGCATGGCATAGTATTGATAATTCCATGAACACCAGACATTGCGATGTCCATATTCCCACTCGCTAAACCACCCTGAACATAGAAATCAAAAGCTCCGCTAGTGTATGTTGGATTAACTGATAATGACAGTCCGTCACTTACTCCAGTTCCGCCGGGAAATACCAAAGACGTTGTTTTTTCTACTTGTGTTCCGGTAGGAGGTAAGAGTGAAAGTGCTACACCGTCACACTCAAAACCAATAACATTTGGCATGTTTATATCCATAGCCGCATTTTTCAGAACTTCACCTAAATGTATAGTCATCGCGCCTTGTTCTGTTACAATACCAGAAATCCTTAAATCCATATTTCCACTTGAGTTTATATGGCCCGTAGTAGAAAGGTCTGCATTGTTATTCTCTGTAGGAATATTTCTAATCGCCAAAGACAAAAAGTCTGGATTAGGGTTATCAAATGCCAGCTGTGGAGCGACAACTTGTATACTATGTGTTTCGGTCCCAGCAAGCACAGCCGAGGATTGATTCAAATAAGGCTGAGCATCGCTTTTTGAAGTCCTTATTGTATACGGTACATTTGGTACACGAACACGATTGCTTAATTTACTACTTGATTCAGGATCGCCCTGAAGATACGGGGTTATGTCTGAGACTAGCAGGTCCACAGGCAGAGGGAAAGGTGAACCATCATAATTCACATTGGGGTCATTAAAAATATGCACATCACCAGCACAAGAAAATCTTCTTATCAAGCCTGTGTCGTATTCCTTATATTTAACGACAACTGAAATTTTTGCAGTATTTACGAATGAATGTGGTTCTTCATCATTTACTTTATATTTAGTGTAAGGCGAGTATCTGTTTTGCTGGCTAGTGCTTTTTTTACGGTAAGCATCGTCATCATCCCCATTCGTCTCCCAAGATAAAAGCCCTAAACCAATACAATTGTTGCCCCTTAAAAACCCTCTATTAAAGCTTTCTTTGTTAGCATCATCAAATTCAAATGTATAACTTGCTGGCTTTCTTCTGCCATAAGCATCTAACTCATTTAGAAAACAATTTCCGTTGCCATCATTGAATCTAAATGTTCTATTGTCTTCCGCAGATAATTCTTTATATTCAAAAAGACTAATACTATTATCTTGATTGAAATCAATATCAATGGTTCCTTTGTATCTACCACCAGTAAACCTGTAGGTGGGAGTCAGCACACTCATATTTCTTGCATTCTGTGCTCCGTGTGTATAAAGACTGCTGTGCCTTGATGGGATTTGTGTATCCTCGCCAAATAATAGTTTGCCATCACTTACTTCCCCAATCTGCCGTATGTTTAATCTTGGATCTGAATCATAAAAAGCTACTTTTGGCAACACAACATTTTCATTGGGGCTAGTAAAGTTTGTGTCAACATCTACAGTTACAGTAATACCTATAGGCACTACCATTGCTTGCCCGTCTTTGGAAAAGTTCCTCATACTGTAAAATGCTAGTGGGTTTCTATGTGAATTGTTAATATCGAATATTTGAGAATTTATGAAAGTTCCTTCATTACGGATGTATTCATAAATGTTATTTAGGTTATAAGGGTTAACATCTGAAAAATTTTCGGCAAAAGTTAAAAATGGAAAAGCGGGTTCTGAAAATTCAGTCAAGGTTTCTGATCTAGGAAGTCGGCTTCTACCTGTATCTGTGAAGATAGCAAATGCGGGATTGGTGAGGTTTCCGAAACCACCTGCCTCTGGCCAACCGTTGTCTGTGAAATGTCCATAATCCAGATTAGCACTAGAGGTAAGAGTGTTGTTTCTGAAACTGTTCATAATTGAAGTGAAGATTTTACCGTTACAAATATCGACGCTAATAAAATCGGCTATAACATCTGTACTGGTGGTAGAATCATCAAGCGAGATATTAGCTCTAACCCCCCTACCAATATCGGAAGGCAAAGTTGCTGTTGTTTTTTGTATCAATTTTGGATTATTAGTTGATACATCATATATTACTAACTGTCTAGATTCAGGTATAATAAGACCAAATTCGTCTGTAGTATTTTCCTGTAAAAATACTAGAGTCCCTCTATCGACTCTAAAGTCTCTGTTTTGGCCAACTGGAACTTGGTTCGGCACTACTTTGTCAAGTAGAGTTTGAGCTTGTTGTTCTTCCTCTGTGCACCATGGATCTGTAATATAGTATGGAGAAGAAACATTACAATATCTGAAATTCTTTTCTGGATTTGATGAAAAAAGTCCCTTGCGCTTGCCTATTAGGTATTTATTTTTTCGGAGACGACTAAAACCACTTACTTCTACTTCATCATCACTGACCGGCACAACAAGATTACCTACGTCTGACGGACCAATCGGCTGGTTTGGTTTTACAATCATGATGTATGTCCAAGTGTTCAAGCCATTAGCGTAAGAAATACTAGAAGGTAACCCTGCTGCGGGGACTGGCCAAAATTCACCATTAGCAAAGCTCATAGTAAATGGGCTAACTTTGAACTTTCCTGAGAAAAGCCTCATGTTTATGTTGGAACTAAACAAAGTACTAAAGAAAACATCTGTCTTGCCAGTCAAGCCAGAAAAATCCCTGCCGGCCAAGGCTGTGTGGCATAGATGACCCACAGATAGGTTGGCAACATCCGCTCCCGGCCAAATCATAAGCCTTGGGTCTTGTATGAGTGCCGTATTGAAGGTACTGTCGGAAGTACCGGCACCTGCTTCAGCATCATATAGTACAGCGTTTTCATTACTATCAGTAAAGTCCGTCCCACTATTATTAATGAAGAGTTCTGTAGAAACTGCACACCCTGCTAGCCAGTAATCTGTTTTGCCTTCAGAAAAATCAAATACTTTTATGCCATGCGTATAATTTCTAAATTGACCAAGACCATCAACCCTAAACTCGCTCCGGCTCGCTGTCGATTCATTTTCATCAACAAAACCAGAAACATTACTAACATAAAGTTTCCCACTATCATAATGTACTATCACATTAGGAGAATAAGGAGAAAGTCTATAAAACGGAAAGTCAGGCGGAAGGCCGTATCTACGGCTCAGGTAAACATATTCTAATTGCTCAGTGTCAGGTACTCGTGTTCCCTTCAGTGCGTAGCCAGCCCCTCCACCATTAATTGCTTTTAGGGAGGTATTTACCAAGTAATTTTTTCTCGTAAGGTCTCCTGCTGAATATGGTAATGTTTGGCTACTGCAAAAAAGAGCTGTTTGAGCGGTTGCGTATTTGTTATTCAAATCTCCACTCAAGAGCTCATCTTGATCTCTTATTATTTTTATGTGAACTGAATATACAGATCTGTAGTTGTATTCTTCTGTAGCAAGCACGTCTTTCATACTTCTACTGTGAGAATCTGCAAAGTCCTGAAGAGGCTTATTTGGTTGTTTTCTAGTTGAAATCCGCTCGCCTTCAGCAAGGTCGTCTCCGTCGTTATAATATGGATACTGAGGTTGAGTGTCTCTTCTAGGTTCAGAGTAACTGTATTCATACATGAGCATATCACCCAAAACTGAACATGGCCCAGAATAGTGTGATGTTGAGTCTGCAATAAATATCTCACCATTGTCACCAAACGCAACAGCCTGACCAAAACCATCAGTGCATTTGTCGAATTTGCCCCAATACGCTGTATATGGAGCCCTATATCCCCCTATACATTCTGGATGCTGAAACCACAAATTACTGTCAACGGTATCATTTCTAAATTTTCTCATATCATAAGCGTTATAATTATACTTACCATTTCTGCCAGCTGTTATTTCAAAATATATCGGAGACTTAGAGACATCATTTGTTTCAGCTATATTGTCTCCGTCAATATCTACAGTATAATAACTTGAGTCATCGCTTCCAAAAGTAACAGTATCAAGCTGCCTTTTGCCTAGAGCCCAAGCTTTTCTCCAGTGCAATTGGTCAATAGGCGTAGCCTCTTGAGAACTCAAAAAATCGTTTGCTGGAGCACCACCGACTCCTACTGGTGAGGGGGGCGCAATAAGAGTGTTGCCACTAGATGCATCTATTGAAACTAGATCGTCATCTACATACCCAAAAAATACACAACCATAATTCATGTTATTAAGTTCAAATTTGAAAACACTTCTCGCGTTTGTTGTGTGGTCATTATTAGGTGGAACTGCTTCTACGAGGGGGGCAAAACCAGAAAATGCTCCATCAGGATCGCTAAACATTTCTGACCCTTCTGAACCATAAATATCTCCACCCGAAGTCCCAGCATTTGGATCACCGTAATTATAAAAATCTACATTGTCACCATCTGTAGAAACAACTGGCTCACTCATCGGAGTGCTAAAATCACCATCTTCTCCGTATGTAACTCCGGTAGGATCATCAGGAGCTGTATCAGATACTTTCTTATCTTCCTCGCAAAGGTCCGTAAATTGATTAGTTATACTGATGGGTTTAAAGTCAAAGTTACTAAAAGTTTGCGTGTTTTCATTATAACCATCAAAATACAACTTAGCCTCCACAGCGCTTGGCTCCCTAACGTTGCCAGTAAAACCGTAAGCGTTTGTATCGGTATCACGCCGCCTCTGAATTGTATTTTGGTTCCCCGATTTGAAACCTCGATCATAAGAGCGGTTATTTAATTTGTGGTCTTTCTCTATAAAAAATAGCGGCATGTCAAGAAAATAATATAACCCAGCTGTCGTGTTGCCGTAAAGATTCAGGCCCAGCTGAGCCTCAGAAAGGCTATTAAAGTGGTTCGCAGGTTGAGATATAGCAATTGCGTCATCAGACTTTCTTATAGCAATAGCCTTACCCAAGTTAAAATTTTTATCACGGATTGTCAGTTCGTCATTGCCGGTGCCAAGTCCCATTTTGTTTTTAATTTGGTTAAAACTTTGCACGGTTTGTACATCTAGGCTTGAGTCAAAAGAGGCAGCTGTGGTTACTTCATGTTGCGAAGGCGTGTTTGACCCTATAATACTTTTATGATACTGCCATCTTGAAGTTGGGTCTTCAGAATTTGCAGAATCCATGAGCGTCCATTTGGCAGTTCCTCTGATATCACGAAGATTAACCTCTTCACTAAAGTCGGCATTAGCATAAAGTTTAAAGTCTGCCCCAAGATAGAAAACACCATTTACAGGATTGATATTTGAAGAACCTGTTGACTCGTTCAAGCCGCTGACAATTTTAATTACGTCCCCAACTTGAGGGGTTGAAGATAAAACGACACCAGAATTAGATCTAAAAGAAACCTTGTTAGTAGAAGCATTTACAGTTAGTGTGCCTGATCTTCTCTTGAAAATATCTACTCTTCCACAACCCTCAGCTCTCGTGACATCAAATAGCACAAAATTAGGCTCACATTCAAAAAATTGTACCTTATACTCAGGATCTTTTATTAAGCCAAGACCCTTAATCTCATAACTGCCTTCTCTCTGGAACTCAAAGGCCGCTACTTCAATACCATCCTTTCCTATGTGAGATCTTGCTTCTGGACTAAGAGGTCTGGACTCATTGGAAGAGGTCCCCGGAATAGCGAAATACGCAAGGTCTTTATTAACAATATTGATATCCGGTCCAAGCCTGTTGAGATCAAGAAAATATACAAAACCATCGTCGTCGTCTTTATATATAAGACCCTCAGCTGCAGAGGCAACTTCGTTGTTAGGAGCGCTGATTCCGCCGATACCATGCAAAACTTGATCCTCAGCGCAACTGTAATAATTAAATTTTGCATTTTTATTGTATCTAGGTTGACTATAAGGTAGAACGGTTATCGTAGTATCACCACCAATACCAGTATACCTTCTGGCCACTTCTCCAATATCTAAGTTTTGAGCCCACACATCTTGAAATCTATTAAGTGCTTGGTTACCGATAATGCCTACGGCTGGATTAGATACGCCATCAAAGAGAACGCTGCCTGCAGAATCATAAAGTCGAGGTATACAGTAAGCTAGTTTTCTTTTATTCTGCGGGGTCCTACAAGTATCAAAATGAAGCTCTGATGCGCCGGCAATAGTATCAATTTTTATAACTATCGCACTTTCCTCTACCTTTGAAAGTTTAACGTCATTTGTATAATGGTCATTATCAGGGAATCCCATTATAGTAGTTTTGAGGTAATACCCCTTTTGATTAGGATTGCTTCTATTACTTGGAAAAATTGGATTGCCAAATCTACTGGTGCTATAATTTTCATCAGCACAAAGCGCGACATTGTTCCCTATCTCAATATTTGTATAAGGTGTCATCTCTTCAGCATTATTATCAAATGGAGTTTTTTCAAACGCTCTAGATCGAGTAACCTCAAGAGAAGAGTTCTTAGTCTCCCAGTTAGTAAAATCTTTTATAAATTCAGGCGATTGCATGAACAAGTCAAGGTTGCTATTGTCGCCCTGTTTTATAAATAGGTTTTTACTGCCGTTTTTTCTTACCATTGTTATACCTTAGTCTGATCGCTGGTTTAGTTCGTTTTTGAATTGCTCTAAAGCGGTATCAATCTTAGTTGCAGTTTGTGAGACAACCGAGTTGCCAATAACTTGAATAATTTGATTAATTTCCTGCTGAGAAAATCCGGGAATATTTAAGGTTCCATCAACTTGTACTGTGTGCGATATTGACATATCTGAAAACATACTAGCTACATTACTTAACATGTTTGCAATGCCGTCAAATGATGATAAAGCATTTGAAATACCTTCCATCAAACCTGAGCCCATACTAGATAATATACCGCCATTCTGTTTATATTGCACTCCTCCAACAGATCCACCTTTAGCAAATCCGGGAACTTTACCCCTATTAACTGCATTCATAAATCCAGTGCCGTGTTTCTTAACAGCAGATCGACTCATTACAAACTCGCCCGGTGTTAACATAGCAGGAACAGAGTCAACTGAACCGCCTCTAGCAAATCCTTGGGCTTGAGCAGGAATCAAGAATCCATTATTATCAACAGCACCAGTATAACCCGGTACAGGCTGCCCAAAGAAACTAAGATTATACAATCCCATTATCTTCTCAAACATTAGCATTCTCTTGGAGGCTTCTGCGCGTGTACGCTTGTTTATGTTTTCGAGCTCTGTTGGTCTAACCTTAGCAAGTATTGCTTCTTCAGTTTTAGTTAAATAATCATTACCCGCATTTGGAGGTAGTACCAACTCTCTAACTATATCTTTAAAAGTACCCTGCGCGTTGAAATCTTTACGTTGTTTGTCTTCTGGGACAAAACCTAAAGCCTGAGTTCCCGCACCTTGAAGTCTTATTCTTCTGCTTTTCATCAAATCCCAGCGAGCAAGAGATTCTGGCGACCAATTCGCTTCAAAGCCGAAAGTTCTGTTCTGATATTGACTTGTTATGGCAAAAAGACCTTTACGCTGAAGAATTTTATCAGCCTGTATTTCTTCTTGTTCGGCCTGAAAAGCTGCAAGATTACCTAACGCCTCTTGTCCCGCAGCTATCGCTGCGCTAGACTTTTTATTCTTCTCTTTGAGTTGCAAAAATTTCGCATAGCTGATTCTAGGCTTATTGTTATCATGGCCTACCAAAACACCATTTTTGAAAATAGGATATGGAACTGTTGTGGAATTTTTTCTTCGGTTCTTTCTTTCCTGCACTGAGGCTTTTTTGTTGGCAGCTACTTGCGCAGGAGTCAAATCTCGTCGATCTGCTGGCATAGCTGCTTGTCCCTGTGGTCCAATCACGCCTTCAGCTGCAGCTTGAGGGTTTCTTATTGCTTCGTGTAGCATTAGCTGGCCAAGTCTGAAAGATTGTGAAGCTGGATCATTCAGAAAATTTGCCGGAAAACCATGCTTTTGTGTTACGCCCCGCAATGCTTTCACTAATTGTTGTGCACCATTTATACTGGCTGGGTCATTCTTTAGTTGAATGCCGGTAGGATCTAATTTTTTGAATAAAAACTCATATTGCCTGAGAGTATTCAAGTAAGCTTGAATATATCTAAACGGAGATCTTTCTCCGCCGGTCAATCCTATCAAGCCACCAAGATCGCTAGCTTTCCAAACCCTTCTAATTTGTGCAGGATCTGCATTGAAATTTTTAGCTATATGAGCAACTCCCATATTTCTAGCAATACCCATCGCTACACTATTGCCATCAGCAACCAATCCCCCGTCAGCCTTATATACAGTATTTGCATTGCCATTATTAAGAGCAGTCAAAGCGCCAACGCCAATCTTGTCAACGGCACTTTTTCTAATTACAAACTCACCCGGAGTTAACATAGCTGGGACTGTATCAGTACCTCTAGGTTTGAATATAGTGCCTCCACCAGCACGATAAACTAAACCACCATTAGCGTTGCCTTCTGCTATGTCATTAGACTCGTTTTCTATCCGCGCCTGAAGCCACTTGAGCAGTGCTTCACTGACTTGGATTTGCTTTGTTGCAGCTTCAATCATAGTCTGAGCTTCTTGTTGTTCAAGTTTTCTTAATTGCGCTGCAGCAGCTTGTTCTTCTTCATTTATAGCTCTAAGATCATTTATTAACTTCTCTTCTTGAGTAGTAGATTCAAATATAGCCTTGACTAATTGAGGAGGCACACCTTGTCTTCCGCCAGACATCATTCGGAACTGCTGATCCATCTGTTGTACTTGCAAGCGTTTAGAAATATCTCCACCAGTCATGCCGGGCATAAATTCAATATCTTTGAACTGATCTAACAGTTTACCAACAGCGCCACGCATTTGGTCTGGAATAGAATTAAGATTTCCGGTTTGCAGTACTCTTGTTAGCGCAGCAAACTCCTGAGTCATGTTCATGCGCTCTTCATTAGTAGCAAAGGTAAAGCTCTTGATTGATTCTTGAACCGCAGCTCTTTTGCTCTGCTCTTTTTGAATTTCACTCATTACAGCAGAGGCTAACTCGCTTTGGTCAGCTAATTGTTTAAGTGCCTCTTTTGTATTGTTTATCTGCTGATTAAGAAACTTTTGATCATTTGCCATTTTTTGATCTATGGCATCTTCTTTACCTCTAGCGTCTCTTCGGCCCTGTATTTTATTTCTCTCGTCTAAAAGAGTTGAGGCCCTGTTGCCTAACTGTTGAACGCCTAGACCGCCCTGACCCATAGTCATGGCATTGACTTTTTCAAACATATTCATCCGAGCTTCGGCTATTGTTATTTCTTTACCTGTCGCTTCTCTTATTCTATCAGCACCCTTCTGTCTTACATCAACTTCAAATAGTACTGCCGATCTAATTTTCTTTCTAGCTTCAAGCTCTAACTTGCCCGCTTCTCGAATAAGTGATATATGTTTTTGTTGTGCCTCATTTACTTGCTTTAATAAATCAATCTGTGTCCCGACTTCCGCGCCAAAAATACCAACCAGTTCTTCAATTTCGTCTGGCTGTATTCCGTCTTCAAGCATGATCATTACTTTGTCCCGCATGTCCTTAGATATGCCACTAGTGTCAAGATCTATGCCTATACCAGCAAGAGCTTCCTCTCTCTGCTTCATAGAAAGTTTTTGGCCACCGCTTGCTTGAGTTATTGACATGAAGCCTTCTCTGAGCTCTTTGTTCTTTTCTAATCCTTCTTTAATATTATTTGCAATTACTGGACTAATATCGGACGCGGCAGCAAAGGCTGCTGGTGTAAATCCATCCTGCAATGTTTCCGCCAGTTTGATAGAATTATTTGTAGTATCTTGTATCGCCCCAGAAAGCCCCTGTATAGACCCAATCATACCATCAACAGTATTCATGTATGATATTTGAGCTGACTGCAACCTATTCAATACTTCTCTACGTTTAATCTCTGCCCTCATGACCTCTACTTCAGCGGCTCTAAGAGCTTCTAATTCTGCTATCCTTTTCATTTCCGCTTCAGCTAGTTCTCTCTGTTTCTTATCTGTTCCTTCCATAGCATTCTGTCTGGCTTCCTCAGCCGCATTAGCTTCATAAGCCTGTTGCGCCGCATGCATCCTCGCCACAGCCAATTCCCTCTCTGCTCCTCGTAGCTGATCGAACTCCTCTTCGGTCATGTTTATTGCTTCTAGGCCGGCTTTCCTCGAAGCTCCACTAGCCTGAGCCTCCATTTTAGCAGCTGCAGCCGCAGAGTCACCAATCTTTTGTAATTGCTTTTTGTATTCTTCACTACCAAATATTTCAGCGAATGACTGACCGCCCTCTCTCATCTCGCTGATCATTTCATCCAAGGCAGCCCTCTCCTCTGCAGTAATTTCTTGTTGCTGCTTTGCCCTATCTTTTATTTTAGAACTAAGGTCATCCTGAGCTTCCTGTAGTTCCTCTGCACTCATTATTCCCTTAGCAACTACATCACTATCAAGATAAGCTAGCTGCGCAGCATTAGCAGCTGCTAAATCATTCGTTGACTTTGTAAAATCAGCATTAGCTTTGGTTACAGCTTTTCTCCTTTCTGCCCCTTGAAGGTCAGCCTCTTCTATTTTTTTCATTGCTCTGATGCGAGCACCAGTGGACTCAGCTTCTATTACTCTAGCATCATTCAAAAGCTTCATAGCTTTTTGGCCTGACCTCATTGCTTGTGCTTGCTCATCCATTGCGTCGCTCAAACCAACAATGTATGGCCCTATAACTGGAATAAGAACAAGAGCATCAGTCGCTTTAGAAGTTCCCTCAGACAATCTTTTAAATGCGCCGGAGTACCCTTTAAAACCGCTCGTAATACTAGCAAGGTTCCCAAAACCTACTGACTCCCCTTTTGCGGTAGCATTTACAGCTATTCGACCCTGCTTGTCCAGTTCAGCGCGATCAACATTACCTTCTCCTTCTCTAGCTGCATCCAACATTTCGTTTGATGCTTTAACCGCTGTTTCTGCTGTCTTTTTTAATGAGCTTTGAAAATATGCAACAACACCTATCAGCGCAGTAAGAGCAACTGCGAGTATAGTAAATGGCGCCGCAGCTATTGCCATGCCCATCGCTGCTAAGCCTGCCATTATAGATGAACCAGCCTCAACTGTATCTGCTGCGGTAGCAATAGCGCTGCCTCCAGCTTCTGCTAAGTCTGCTCCAGTACTAACTCCAGAAGCACCCGCTTCAGCCATATCCGATGCGGCACTAACATTAGAAGATATAGTCTCTTTGACGTTAGCGGCAGTACCCGCCACAACACTATCTAACCATCTACCCATAGGAACTATGAGCATTCCTAATACGCCAGCTAGCATCAACGCATTACTTGCAGCCTCTTTTGTTGCATCACTTAGATTTGTAAATTCTAATAGCATAGGTGCCATGAATGTAGCCATCATTGCAGCATTGCCAAGGCCAGCCATTGCACCGCCACCGCCACCGCCACCTTTTCCAACTGGACCCTTAGTGGTTACAGCCTGATTCCCCATCGTATTCATTTGATTTTGAACTTCGGCCAATTCAGCCTTCAGTTTTATAATCTGTTGCTCCAAACCATCAATCACCGGACCAGTGTTTGAAGCAGCGCCACCGACATTAGTTATACTTATACTTCCCTTGCTTACACTTTTATTAAGATTTGCTAGATTTGATGCTAGCTGGTAAAGCTGTTCACCAACACCCATCATGACTTGATTGATTTTGAGTACAAACTTATTAGTTTTTGCGAGAGGACCACTAAGGGCAGCGAATGGATTAGCTCCCCCTGACCCCATTGCTGCAAAGGAGTTCACTGCTGTGCCAACTGCACCGGCAAGATTGGTTTGGAGTCCAGCAACTGTTTGAACAAAAAGAATTATACTTTCGCTTAGGAACTGCAGAGAAGTTGCAACTGCAGGAACCTGAACTTTTATTGGATTGAAGTCGTCTAATTTTTCAATAAATCCTTGACCAAGTTTTTGCATCTCTCCTTGCAGTGTTGCTACATCATCTTTAAGTTGATCAAATACGGCAATCTTCTTCATTAACTCGGTCCCAACCTTCTTCATTTCTGCTTGAAGTGCCGTCATCACAGGCTTTAAAGGATTGAGAGCTGATTGGAGCTGAGTTCTCAATGTATCATCTAACGTGCTGATGCCTCCAGCGAAATTTGTAGAAGCAGCAACTATAGCTTCAACAGCAACCTGCATCTGCTGCTTTAGTTGGTCATCAACAACTGAAAGCCCAGCATAAAGCGCCTGTCCTGCTCTTGCCATTTCTGAACTTAGAGTTGTAGCTGCTGGAGTAAGCATGCCATTTATTTTTTCATCCATTGGGCCGATACCAGCTGCGGCATTATGCAAAGCATTAAATAAAGGCGTTGAGGCTTTTGCTAGATTATCATCTATCATCCCTAATAGGTTCATGTCGTCTACCGAACCAGTAACTGCAGTAGCAAGAGAAGTTAGGGCGTTGGCGAGTGTTTTGGCTGCGGCATCGACTTGAGCCATAGGGTTAGCGCCACCACCGCCACTCATAGCTGCGCCGAGAGGATTCGGGCTAGTAGGCGCTCCTCCGAATTGAAAGTGTTGAACTGCGCCTCCGCTGTTGAAGTGAGCCACACCGCTTTTGTTCATTCTATTTAAATTGCCATAGCCTATAGACTGGGCGGCTTTTTTATTTATCACATATTCACCGGGAGTTAACATTGCAGGTACAGTGTCTACCGAACCACCTTTGTTATATGCTCCTATTCTACCGCCAAAAAACTTTGTTCTTCCGCCGGGTGTTACATTTGCTGATTTCATGCCAGCTAAGAGGCTAGAACTGCTCATAGGATCATCTGGAGTTCCAGCCGTTCTAGTCATTTTTAAACCAAATGGGTTTGCCCCTGTCATACTGTTAAGCAACTTTGTTGTAAGTGAACCGTCAGCGCCTCTGAGATTCTCAGTGTTAAGTGTCCTCTTGAGTTCCATTTGGAGCATGCCTGCTAATCTGCCTTCACCAGCAAATAGTTTTTCAAGCTTTTCAGTATAAGCTCTAGCCTGTTGCATATCAAAAAATTCACCGCTTCCGCCTACGGGAGATCCAGATAAAGTAGAAGCGATGGATTCAAACATATACCCGGAGATTGTTTTTAAATCTATACCTTTCATGGCTGAACTGGCTGCGGCTGACTCATTAAATGCGAGAAGTGGGGGAACATCCATATCTAATGCATTTCCAACCTCTGTTGCCATCCCATGAACCGCAGTTTTTAAATGTCTTTCTATGAACTGTGTATCGCCAGCTTGTGCCAAACTTTTATTAGCTGGAGCATTAATAAACGGAGTATTCAGTACTATTTTATCTTCAGGTCTAAGCACCGATGGCATTGTAGCACGTTTTCCCTCACTGGTGTTAGATAACATGTGTGAATATTTATTTTTTACAGTATCCCTGACAGGTCCGCTTAGCATTGTTTTTCCACGATTTCCTGATGTAGCCTGAGTATACCCTATAGCAGGTAATCGGCCCTCCATACCAGTTATAGTAAAGACATCAACCTCACCTCCGTCATTGTACCCATTGACTGCCGCTAAATTTGCAGCACCAATTTTTTTAACAGAAGACTTTCTGATTACAAATTCGCCGGGCGTAAGCATTGCAGGAACTGTATCTCTATTTCCTGTACCCGGAACAAAACCTCCATTGTTAAACCCATAGATTTTACCGCCTTGATTTCTACCTCCAATACCGGCAAACTTACCAAAAGCCGGAATAGCTATCTGCCCAAGCTTAAACGCCGCCAGAGATGTGAGCAACGGCAGTAAAGGCTCTAAAGCCTCAACTACATTTAAAATAGATTCGGCTAACTTTATGGCGCCTCTAGCTAAAGTCTGGAATGTATCACTGTCAGCAATATTACGAACCGTCGAATCAAACTTTTCCTTTAGTTTTTGGAATGCATTTCCGAGACCTTGTTGTGCTGTTGCAGCATCAGCGGCAGTTGAGCCCATAGCGTTATTTGCAATAGCTAACGCCTCAGCAGTAGTTTCATATTGCTTCAAGAGGGGGATAACTTTACCGACCTGTCTAAAACCACCAAGCTGTTCGATGATTTCTTGAAATCTAAAGTCTGTAGCAGAAAGTCCCGCAAGCCCTATCTGCAACCTCTTAATGGCTTCAAGCGGACCAACAAACTCACCTTTGGCATTTCTTAACTCAATACCTAGCTCTCTAAGCTGGTCTACAGTTTCTGTTCTCTGAATACGAGTAAAGATAGTTCTAAAACCAGTAGCGATTGTTTCCGCCGTTTCACGAGTAGTACCACGAACAGAAGTAAACAGGGCGATCAATTCATTTAACTTACCACCCGCAGCTTCAAACACACCCCCAGTTCTACGAATCACTGCAATCAAGTCTCCCGCTTCAACAGCGAAGTTCTTAGAAACAGCGTTAATTGCATCTAAAGATTGCTCCAAGAATTTTATGTCACCACCCGCAGCCCTTGCTTCAGTTCTAAACTGTCTTAATAAAGCGATTGCACCTTCTGTTGTAGCCTGTAGGTTTTCAAAGGTTGCAGCAAGATCAGTTCTAGCCAATATCTCTAAAGCCGCTTTAGTTTTCTGCGCAGAGAAACCTGCTTGGTTAAGAGTCCTTGCTGTATTCAATAGTTCAGCAGAGTTAACGCCCAAGCCTATTGAAAGCCTAGTAACCTCTTTAGTTAAGCCTCTGAGCTCTCCAGAGGTCTTGCCAGTAACCTGACTAATTTTGAGCATTTCTCTTTCAAACTCGACCGCCCTGCCGACAGCATCAGATATACCTCTAACAAGACCCAAGAAGAATCCTGTTGCCAAGGTAATCGAGGCAAATCTTCTGGCAGCAGCACCGAGAGCCGATCCTAAACTTTGTGCAGATCTGCTGGCATTACCTAAAGACTTGCTGGCATTATTAGCAGCTTTGCCAACATTTGCTATTTGTGCATTGGCGTTGGCTAAAGATTGCGTATTAATCTGTGGATTGATTGTCACATTGCTCAGCTGTTGCTGTATCTGGTTGCGTACCTGCGTTAAGTTAGTAGGCGCTTGCAACTGCATTTGTGCTGTTAATACGAATTTTGCCATTTTTTCTCTCGCGTGTGATGTTCATAATAAAAAAAGGGCAGCACGATGCATAAGCATCAATACTACCCCTTTAAGACTGTCCAAAATTATATACACAAAATTACGAGACTTCCTCAGTCTTTTTTGGTCTACCTCGCTTTTTTGGTGCATTTTCCGCTTCTTCAGCTACTTCTTCCTCAGCTTCTTCTGTGGAATCTTCAGCTTTTTTAGGAACCGGAACAGGATTTCCAGAATCATCTAAGAATGGAGAGAATCCATCAACAAGATCGCCATCTTCGTCTACCTCTAAACCTTCTTTATTTACGAGATAAGCATCTTCAGGATCTTGATTTTTATAGCCTTCGTCTGTACGATAGGCAATAAATCTGCCATTTTCATTAATTAAGTATTCTTTATTGTTGTCTTCCTTATCAATAAAAATTGGATGACCATCAGCATTGATCAATCTATTCTTTTCATTAGCAAAATTGTAAGCCTTCAAAAACTTATTTTCTGTTAATGTATTATCATAGTTCGGATCTAACTGATAAAGAGCAGAGGCAAGTTCTCCGGCAGCTTTCACAGCCCAAGGCTGATCGCCCTGCTTGTCATACTCTTCAATACTAGAAAAGGATAAAGTTCTCTTATCTTTATTATAGATACACTCAACACAAAGAGCATTAAACCTAGCGTTATCAGCTTGGCCTTCTACAGTATTGCCATCAAGCACTGTTCTTTCAGCGACAAGACTTCTAAACTCAGCCCTAGTTGCTCTAAGTTTAAGAGCCAGTTCTTTTGCCTCAGCAAGAGGAATTCCACCCTTTTTGAGAGCGGCTTCAGAATCAGTCATTAAGTTAAGAAGCTTCTGCTCTTGAGTTTCTTTCTCATCATCCCAAATGCCTTGTTCTCGCATATACTCATTGAGTCTTTTCTTAAGAACTGCACCGCTTTCTAAAGCAGCACGAAAAGCTCTATTGTACTCAATTTGAGATTCTCTATACTCTTTAGTACCGGGCTTTTTCACAAAGACCTTTACTTCATTACCCTCTTTGTCCTCACTAATAACTTCGATAAAATCATCGTCTTTATTCACCATCTTTTTCTCCTTTATCTACCACTGGTAAAGTTAACTTGTATCTCTTCCAAGAAATATCGTAATGTGTCATTTCCGCTTGAAGATTCCTGATTTGTGTATTTCCTCTATCTAGAATCTCCGCGCGAGCTTCTTCAAATATAGATTTTAACTGGGTCTGTTCTGGAGATGGCTCTCCGTCACTTTCCCATAAAAATGAAAAATTCTTTTCTATACTATCTAAAGCTCCGATCATTGTCGTCTGAATCTTTTTCTTTGCTATTTGATAAAGACGATCTTTCGATATCTCCTTAAATTTCTCATCTCTCTTTCTTTTAAGATCAAGAGATGTTTTTAACAAACTATTATAATCATCCATCTTTTTTCCTTTAAAATTAGGTTCTATTTGAACGCATTGTATCTGCAAACTTCTTGTTTTTTTCTACTTGTAATTGACGTTGAACGTCATCAAGTTCAGTAAACTTTATACCCTCCTTCCCTGTGATTTTCTGATCTCTTTCCCTGATAATGTTTCTGGCAGTAGGGTCATTTATATTATATATTTCTGAGGCATCTTCTCTATTTTGTGCAACTACATAGATCTCATCTGCGTTGCGGATCTTCTCATTTGTAATCATGCCATCTATTTCGCTTTGCTTCTTCTCCTTCTCCCTCTTTCTTTTCTGGAATATAAACCAGCCATCTAGACAGTCGTCATCTTCTATAACTTTGTCATTTGGGGATTCTGGATGTTCAAAAACGCTATCATACATTCTTGAGTAAGAGCAGAGGCGAGATTGCAGCGCTGTTATTTTAGAGAATGGAACACCGAAAAGCTGTGTGCCTTTGCCTCCGTTCCACATGCCCCTCCAAGGTTCACTGCGCGCTATTTCTCTCAGCGTTTCTTCGGGTACTGAGTTCTCTCTGTAAAATCTAGCAGCTGTTGACACCGATACTTCTTTCCAGTCATATGGAGAACCATCCGCGAATTTGGTTGTTTTTTCTATCATAAATACTGATCTTGTATATGATGCTGTGCCTGAACATGTAATATTATCTAAACTGAACTTCTTAGATGTAGCTTTACCCCATAGACTTTGTAATCGCGCCAACTCTCGTTTTAATTTAAGCAATTGTTTTTTATGTACAAAATTCTGGAAGCACTCTAGCTTTTTGTTTTCTATTTCTTTTTGCAGTCGTTCTGCTTCTTTATCATCAAGCGGCGACCAGTAGTCGTTTTCCAAAAGTATAGGCATAATTTCCTGTTTTACAAAAACGCCTTTTCTATAAGCCTCATCATAAGCGTCATCATATACCTCATATGATTCAAATATTAACTCAGGTGTTGGTTCATGTATATATAGAACAAGGTCGTCATGCACCTTGTAGCGCAAACGACCTTGTATAATTCTATATAAAGTTTTTTCGATCTCGATACTCGACATCATTCCGTCCTAAAAAATCCTAAACTATAATGCGCTCGCCGTCTGTCCTAATATATTATATATCTAAATCGACTAACGCGCAAAAAATTAGTAGTAAACTCCTCCACCATTAACTTTAATATCGTTAAATGTTGAGTAAGAGAATGAAACAGTTGCGTTTCCACCACCAGTGTCACCACCAGAATAAGAAACGGAAGTAAGTTTATTCTTAGTTCCTAAATCAATAACAGTACCAGCTTGGTCTTTGATGACGATGGTTCTGTCTGTTAAGTTCTCTGCATTACCAGATACACTAACTAAGTCACCACTTGTAGCAATAACTTCAAATTCTGAAGTAACTTCAAATGGGAATGTAGCGTATTTGTAATAAGGTCCAAAGCGACCAAGTTCCAAAATGTTTTCACGACCAAAGTCAGCACTAATGCTGATATTTTGGAGGTGTCTACTATCTGCAGGACCTTGTGTTGTCACTTCTGCAGGTAGTGTAGAACCGGCGACATCAACATTATTTCTTCTGATGATACCGGAAACTGGAACATCACTTCCGTCAGTTCCTGTTGCAGGACTACCGTAGCTGCTTTTCGGATCAGCGATAACTCCAGCTATGTTGTCTGACCAGAACTTATCATTACCGACAAGAGTGACAGATTCAGTTGCATTACCATCAACTGGATAAGTATAAGAGATAGAGCTCACATACATACCTGAACAGTTAACAACCTTTTCCGGTGTTTGACCACTGGTTGAGGTGTTGGTATCTGCATAAATAGCTAAGTAAACATCACATTGCTTAGCTGAGGCAGAAACAACATTTGTCTTACCGTCATTACCTACTGCAGACAGGTAAATAAGCTTTTCACCATCAATTAATTTTTCGATGGTAACTTCAACATCAGCAATATCTTCTGAGTTTTCGTAGATTTCTACTTGACCCAATTCAAACGCTTGCTCAAGAGTAAAGTTGGTTGTAATACCGACAGACTGTACACCCTTTAGAAAGGCGACGTTTGCACTCGCCCCTGCTGTTGGTGGGAAGCCGGTTTTACAAACAGCAACTGATTGAACAGCATAGAATATTCTATTGTTAGTTGCCATAATTGACTCCTTTAAAAATATACGTATATATTGTATCTATCTCTGGCTTGGTTATAAGTATATACACAAAAAAATAAAAAAAGCGCTATATTGCGTTAGTTATTTCTGTAGAACATCGCACAACGCCTATATAAAGATCTGGAGAAAGTTGGGTAACTCCTTGTCCTTGACTGTTATTTATATAGCATCTTCTATTTCTGTGGTTATCTACCAACTGCGGATACAAACCGCTAGGTAAGGCATTTTCGTTTATTTCGCCCCTGTAGTCAAATGGATAAACGCCAGATACGGCAATTTTATTAGAATCAAACAGCCAAATTTCTCTATCGTTCTGAGAAACAATCTGGTCCATAATATTTGTACATTCCCAATGATTTTCTGTCACAACATAAAATAGCAGGTCAGAATTTACATTTTGTCCGCCTCCAAGTTGAAACGGATTGAGCGATGCTCCGCCAACAACGTCAATAGCTACAGCTGGCATTTGCACCCTAGTTTGACCTAACTGTGCCCAGTCTCCAGAGCCAAACTGGGTAAAGGTATCATTGTCAAGTCTCATGGAACCTTCTTGTATTTCTCTAAACCAAGGCACTCCTTCTGCTGGAATTACGCTAATCCATTTGTGAGCATATTCAAGTTTTACTTCAGAAGTAGTAGAAATGGCGGAATCAAAGACTACCCTGCCATTAGGATAATTTACATGGAATGGCTGCTGAATATTACCTGTAGCCCTAAAAGTGTCGCCAATAAATACGCCAGAAATTCTGGTTGGTTGCTCAGAGTTTGCGACACCAGTTTCCCAAACCCAATTACTCCTATAGCCCTCCCAGACTTGACCATCATTGTAATTAGGGTCATCGACAGCCCTCAATTTATGCTTATCTCCGCCATATAAACCAGATTCAGGAATATCTATATTATAGAATCCTCCAGCATTAGTAAAACCCCAATCATAAAAAACAATAAAGTTTTCTAACAGATTGTTGGAAAAACTAACATCTTGAGTATTCAGCACACCTTTTAGTGATTTGTAATCATCCATTAATAGAAAGCCCTCCCAACAGCTTTAATTATGTCATCAACATTTTCGATCAAAGCTCTACTAACAAAGTTGTGAGTTATTGTACCAGAGTGAATTGGATCAATACTGAATGGCCTCGCACCTCTCGTCATCTGTGCCTGACCACTTCTACCAGTTCCGCCCTTATAACTAACACCAAAATCAGCGACAATAATTGAAGAACCTCTAGTTAGTAGCCAGCTCAGCCAAGGAAGCGAAATAGCTTTTTCTGTAACGGTAGTTCCAATACTGCTACTCAATAAATTGCTAAAATCATCTGGCTGTACATTAAGGGAAAAACCTCCAGAGAAACCCTTACCTTTAACTGTTATAGGCCTTGGGATAATGTATGTAGAGTTGGCAACAGCCTCAATGATAGGGCTAATTACATCTTGTCCGCTAGGAATACCGAGAGCTCCTCTAAGCTTTCCACCTCCAAGCTCTCCAATTGTATCGGATTTCCTCAACGCAGATCTCACAGCTTCACGAACCGGATCTAACACCTGTTTTATTGATGTTTTAAAGTATTTATCAACTTCCTGCGCTAAAGCAGTTAATACAAGCTTATCAAAAGTGGCTTGTGACTGTGTTAATTTGAAACCAACCATTATTGCTGCCCATTTCTTACCCAAAAACTAACAGCGTACTTCTCAGGATTTTGTTTAAAACCTTGAGGATAATATGCGCCCGACTTGACAAACTTCATTGTTGTGTAGTTAGAAATATTACCATATGTTTGTGGAATCAAATACTTTGCCCTCTCTAACTTAGGCATTTCTTTCATGTTACAAATAACCTGTATTGATCCTTCTGGTAAGTCAATAGGGACGCCTATATCTCTGTAAGACTTTTGGTCCCAGTATATTCTAACGTCTATATTCTCTTCCGACTCAACAGCTTTGTATCCTTTTCCATTACAGTAAGGACATGGCATACCACGAGCAAATGGATATGGGCCATTAGGTTTGTACACACTAATAGAACGAGTGCGTGTACCAAGAGTGTCTAAGTAACAGTTTGGACACTGCTCTTTTTTTTCTGGATATACTAATGTGACGGTGCGCTCAAAAAGCTCCACCGCCTCATTGTATACGTTAAAGACTCCAGTTGGTATTACAATAGGCATTATACAATCCTATATGTTACATGACCAGCTATATTGCCTGCGGAATTAGTAATATTTAAAGCTTCGCCAACAGCAGTAATCATTAAGCCTTGCTCATCAGCAGAAACAGCAGAGGCTCCACCATTTGAGGCACAAGCCATGCCACCACTGATAGCGGTTGCAGCTGACTTGAATGTGACAGTAGAAGCCGCATCAACCACAAATACGTAGCTCAAAACTTCAATCTGTCTTCCAGCAATGCCAGCGCGAAGCTCTTGTGTTGCAGCTCCAGCAGAAATCTTTTCATATTCAGTAATACCATATCTGAATTCATCGGCTGGTAGCGCATCTCTATTAAACTCTGTGCTAATTACTTTTGTCTCTCCTGTATTGGTAGCAAAAACTGTTCCGCCACCTTCGTTGAAACCACTGCCACCTTTTATTTTTGATGTAGTCGTCATTTATATCTCCTTTATTGATTTTCAAATACAGTACCAGATCTACTGTATCCATATTGGAATTGTGTATTAACGATAGCACTTCCCGGACTGTAAGGACCAAGAATTGCTTGACCATAAATTCTGTTACCAGCTTTGTATGCATCTAATAGCTCTTCGTATTTTTGACAAAGATCTTTATAAAGAGCATTTAAGGTAGTGGCAACGCCCCTCAGATCAATTGCAGAAGGTCCATCTCTAAGAGAAAGTGAATTAGCTGCTTCTGTCTTAACTTCGCTACCTACAATTATGCAGGCTGACTTATAGGCTGTTAGGACAGTAAAATCTGTATCCTTGTTGTCAACAGGATCAGGACTTATTGTTTTGGCTGCGATATCTACAGTATATGTGTAATCGAAATCAGTTGCATCGTTAACATTGTAGGCTCCAACCACGATAATTTGTTCAAGCCTTGCATCGGTATACTTAGAACTATCTAAGTCACCAATTAAGGTTCTTACAAATAATAGTAAATCTGTTGTCCAAGCCATTTTATTTTCCCTTATATAAAGTGTAAAGCTACTGCTCCTGTATTAGTATACACAATAAATATGCACAGCAAATAAAAAAACCGCCCTATCATGACAATAGGACGGTTTCTTCTAGAATTAGGTTCTATATTAGAATGAGCCAGCGAGAACTCTTCTATTGTCAAGAACACCAAATCCAATCTCAGCCCAACCGTAGTAACCCTGACGCTGATGTCTGTGAAGAGCTTCGTCTTCATAAACTTCAACTTCTTTCTTAACAGGCATTACAAAGCTATCGTTAGAGGCTTGGTCGAGGCCAATTACCAATTCTACGTCACCGCCTTGGATAGAACCGCCGAGGTCGCTAGTGAAGTAGTTTTGATATTCTTGGTTATCACCAAACTCAAACAGGTCGTGAAGATTAACACCGAAGATACGAGTCAATGGAGCTCCATCGTCAGCTGCTACGTAAATTTCACGGCGTGAAACTTCGTCAAGCTGATCAACACCCCAGTTACGGATGTCTTCGATTGCTTCTGGTGACATGTACAAATCGGTCAAACGACCATTTGCAGTAACGCTGTTACCGCCACCATTACGACGCATTACAGTCTTCATCAAAGATACAAGACGCTTTGTAAACTGACCAGCAGCTGCATCAGCATCATAGACTAAGATATTTCTATCAACAGCAGCGGCTAGCAAAGTGTGCCATCCGTCGTCGTTGATTTTCTTTACAAATGAAGCTTCCAAAACTTGCATTGCGCGAGCAACAACATTCCAGTTAGCTTCACGAGCATACTTAAGCAAGAAGTCAATCGAGCTTGTGATGCCGTAGGTATTAACCATTACGTAATCACCTTCGACGCTACGTTCTGGAATACGACCGTGACCCGGATTTGTATAAGCGACATGATCGCTTTCTGTACCCGGAGCAAGAAGGTCAAGAGGAAATTCAGGTGTAGCACCCGGCTCAAGAGGCATAGCTTCATAAATTGAAGTTACAACATCACCAAATAAAACACCTTTACGTAGTGGCAATTCTAGAGCTTTCGCGATTTCACGCTGAGCTTCGATAGCCACTGCTTTATCTGAACTACCGGATTGCTTAAGCAATGCGATGAATTCATCAGAAGGACGTTCTTTAATATTCATTATCTTATTCTCCTTTAGAGGGCTAAATTAAGGATTGCGTACACGAGCAGGAGTACCGGGCAAATCAATTTCAACCTTAGCGTAATCATCTTGATCTTTGCTAGATAAGAAAATTCCGATTGGTGTATTTGCTGTACCACTATCGTCAGAAATAGTACCACTATTAGCGATATTACCACTGAATGTAATAAAAGCAGGTTCGCCAGCTACAGGATTAGTTGCACAACTCAAACTGTTTGTTACAACATAGCCTTTGCGAAGAACCGTAACTTTTCCACCCTTTTGGACTTCATCTTTATGTTGGTTAATGTGTTGACGAGTTAAGTCAAGATCAACCATATCATTCAAAAGAATCCCAAGAGGAGCTTTACCGGAAGCAGCAGTGTAAGTAACCAAAGCAGCGCCTTGATCCATAGCTGCACCACTACCACCAGTACTGATTGAAACTACACCACCTCTAGTAGCTTCTTCGTTCATGAAGAAGCTAATGTCGGTTTGTAATTCATTTCTATCTGATTTAAGAGCCATTATATATTTCTCCTTGTTAAATTACTTAAGGTTTGCAGTTGACTTCAGAAGAGTTCCAAACCATTCACTAGCGGTAGAACGAAGTTCCTCTGCAGGATCTTCTTCATCAATAGCTTCAGCCATAGCTAGGTCAGCTTCTTCTTCTACTTCTTCAAGGACTTCAACACTTGCTTCAGCTTCTTCTACTTCTTCTTCAAGAACTTCTTCAGCTCCAGCTTTTTTGCGTGCTTCTTCCTTTTTACGAGCTTCTTCTTTTTCTTCTTCTTTCTTTTCTTTCATCTTCTTTTGCTGTTCAAGCATTTTAGGGCTCATCGCAGCAACGACAAAATCAAAGGTAGAATCATCAAGGTTTTCAAATCGAGCGATAGCTTCGTCCAATTCTTCACCTTCAAGACCAACTTCAGTTAAAGCAGCAACTCTCTTTTCGAGGGCAGCAGCTTTTTCGATTTCAGCAACCTTAGCGATTGCTTCGAGCTTTGCTTCTTCACTAGCAGAAAGACTTTCTTCTAGTTCAGCAATTTTTGCCAAAGCCTCGTCAGCTTTAGCTTGGACTTCAGCGATAGCTTCGTCCTTAGCAGTAATTTCGGCTTCAAAAGTTTTAAGCTGACTTTCAATAGCTTCAGACTTCTGTGCTTCCATTTCCTGCTTCATAGTTTCGTTGGCGGCGCGAGCTTCAACAAGTTCAGCTTTAACGTCATCCAACTGTTTCTGTAAGATATCAGACATCTTATTCTCCTTTATAGATGAAACAGTAACTAATTCACTTTCAAATTCACTAAAACTTTGGTTGTCATTCAAAATGACACTCCGAGGATTAGCAGGTTTAGAAACCAAGCCCTTGCCAGAGAAAGATATATTTCTTAATAAACGACCTACTGTGTAACCCTCGTACTTTCCTGTTCCCCCGTAAGCTCGAAGATGTTTCGTCAAAAATGCCGAAGCCTCTTCTCTTGCTACAACTTTCATTTCGCCTTGTGAATTTTTTAAAGCGTAATCAAAGTTTGGGAACAAACATTCCATCGAGACAAACCATTTTCCTTCTTCAATTTCCTCGATTATATTTTGCATTCTCTCGCGAAGTTCCATATCACTCCAAGACTTATATAGAACACCAGTTGATATGATGTTGAAGTCTTTCGGTGAGCCAGCTTCTTCCCAAGACAATTTATCATCTAATTTATTTCCACTAAAATCAGTAACATAATTACCTGTAATATGTCCAATGATGTCTTTTTCATTGTGCATGTAATTAAACTGTTTATCTTCTGGAGTGGAACGAGCTTCCCACATCTCTTTAGCATCGAAAACATCATCGTTCTTATTCCAACCGCTACTAACTAAAACAGAGCTTAGATAGTATAAGTCAATCTGTTCTTTGTTTTCTGCTTGTGTTTCTTGAAGCTCAAAAAAAGATCTAGCGACGGCCTTATCAGCGTCAACTGATGCCTCGCTAGTCATTAAAGTATCATCTTGACAAATAACATGAGAGCAATATGCAATTGTATTGTTCTCTTTGATTACTTGCTCAAGACCATCTTGTATTTCTTGTGCATATATTTTCATAATGAAGATCTCCTTACATCATAATACACAAAAAAAATATAATAGTTAATTTTTTGCCGTAAAACTAGGCATAACTAGCAAACGTTGAAGCGTAGATATAACGCATTTCGTCAACGCTTGGTTTTCTATTTTGTGTATCGACGAAAGAAGCCACTGCATTTTCAATTGCTTCAGTGAACTTTTTGGATGGCTTGGTGCTAGAATCAATTATTGATTTTATTACATCAGCATCTATTTCCATATAAGGTTTCATGCCAGTAAGTATGCACAATTTTAAGTATTCTAACTCGTCAAACTCTGATTTTGTAAGACTTCTAGCATTTTTCTTTTTATAATGTTCTAAAGCCATCGGCGTAACTAAGTCTGCAATGGTCTTTTGTGCTTCATATGCCCATAAGGTTTTTGCTACACCTTCTCCACTTCTAGGTAGAACTCTCTTTTGTTTTCTTGGTCCAGAATCTCTGGAGTGCATAGGTCTTCCACCTTCTGGATTTTCCGATACAGGGGAAAAAGCTTCTTCCTGTTCAGGAGAACGATTTTCTTCCACTCTTCTAACTTCATCGGTTTCAACCTCGGATTCATTTTCCGCAGGAGGTAAGCCAAGAGTTTCCAAGTATTCTTCGTTGTCAAGAAGGTCTTTTGTCATTGCCAATTTTGCAACGTCATCAGAGTGTTGTGGATTGTGAAAAGGACCAGCCTTCCTCGGAGAAGAAGAGTCTTTAGCTCTTTCTCTGGTTTCTCGCCTAACCCTGATCCTTTCAATATTAGGAATCTCTCTAAATCTTTCAAGTAAAGTTTCTTGAGATATAATATCCCTATCTGCAAGCTGCATTAGTAATTGTTTTTGAGCTGCTTCGTCAGATAGTATAATTGAATCAAAATGCATTTCAGCTGGAAATCTAAAGCCCATAGCCTGTTGTACCATCTTAATTTCTTGAGACCAGAACTCTTTTAATATTTCACGACCATATTCTAATCTTTCAATTAGAGTCTTGAGGCTTACATAATTATTAGTGTACCCTCCACTAGCTCCTGCAGCGCCAGTAAGTGTAGGAGGTATTCCAAGTCCAGCGTATACGCTCGTTAGAACTGGTTGATATTTTTCTGCACCTAAGAATTTATATACTTGAGTTGTGCTTTCTTTGAAATCAATTTCAGGACCCCAAACCAAATCCATAGTACCACCACCAACATTGCTAGCTAAAATATCTCTTAGCCTATTAATAGCAGCTTTTGTTGGAATAATTTTATGATCTAAGTCACCAATTGTCCATAGTCTTACATTAGAAATAGCACCATCTAACGCAGCTAAGTCAGCAAGTTTCATCTTCTCTAACATTATAATGTCATCAAGAATAGCATAGATCATTGGGTTTGCCCACAGGTTCCAGTCATCTTTCTTGTAATGGTACACAGAAAGTTTGTTTTGGTCTAACTCAATTTCTCTCTCACCATTTTTGAACTTACTCATGATGTCTGCTGGGATTTGTTTGTTTACACCTTTTCTGCCCTGATAGCTCATCATGGAATTTACAGTGTTTTTTGACACCTTAAGAACATATTCTATATCACCTGTAAATCCTCCACCATTGTTCTTTACATCTACAGCTAAAGGATTTAGGAAGTCATACTTCCAAGGTATAACTCTTCGCTCCACTGGAACATTTTCTATCTTCATATCTGGAGCAGCCGTACTTCTTTTTAGTTCAGCTTCTTTATTTTTGTTGAGGCGAGCTGTACGTCTTTTTACAACCACATTACCACATCTATAAAGATAGTTGAGGAATCTCTCTGAGCGGTCATGCCCATTTACATTTTCAAACCACTTGCGATAGAATCTTTCTACTGCCCGATTCGGATGTACTAAAGTAAGCCCTTGAGACGCAAAGTCACCCATTAAATCAATAACATT